>Ga0302324_100018597_pt1 | contig 13678 bp, 13 predicted proteins | sample Palsa_T0_1_FD_201949 | JGI IMG/M metagenome (GOLD analysis project Ga0302324, IMG submission 201949) | Peat permafrost microbial communities from Stordalen Mire near Abisko, Sweden - Palsa_T0_1 | ecosystem: Environmental > Terrestrial > Soil > Palsa > Peat permafrost | place: Sweden: Abisko...
TGGCGATCCGGATCAGACCCGCTTGGCCGCAGAGATGCGCAAGGCAGAGAAGGCTCTGCACCGGGAGATCAACTACACTGTGCTCACCGCCGCTGACCTTGAACGGCGGCTTCAATCCGGCGACCCATTCGTCGCCGACATTTGGAACGGCAAACGAATCGAGCTGATTGGCGATGACGACCACCAGGGCGCAGAAGATCGATCCCAAGCAGGTCCGTCAGTTTTTGGCTGACGCGGGCAAGAAGGCCGTGGCAGCCCGCAAGAATCTGCCCATCGACGAAGAGACCGCCTATCAAACCGCCTACCAGGCCATGCTGAAGGCGTCTCTCTCATTGATGTTGAGCCATGGCCAGCGTCCGCGCGTTCAGCTTGGCCACCATGTGGCCATTATCGAGTTTGCACAGAAGCATCTCGATGCCAGTCATGGCGGGCTTTTTGCTCTATTCGATCGCATGCGCCGTAAGCGCAATGAAGCTTTCTACGACATCGCGGTGATCGGCGATGAGGAAGCGGAAGACGCCGTCGTTGCTGTCGAGATGTACCTGAATGTCGTCACCGCCGACATCCAGGTCCGCTTGCCGTGAGGGGCGCGCGGCATCGCCGGCGGTATAATGCTTCCACCGCCATCCCTGTGAGGTCCCTACGATGAGAAAACTGGTTTTCCTGCTGCTGCTTTCCGTTCCGCTGGCCGCCACAGCGCAGAGCAAGAAACCGCCCACCACCCTCCGCGGCGTGCTGCTGGAGCAGCTGCACACCACCCACGACAACGAGGACTGGTTTGTGCCGGCCAACATCGCTGTTGCCGGGCTCACAGCCGAGCAGGCCATGTGGAGTCCCGGCAAGGGCGGCCACTCGGTGGGACAGCTCGCTTACCACATCTGGTACTGGGACGCGCGGTCGCTGCAGCAGTTCAAAGGCGAGAAGCAGGAGCCCTTTGACGGCAACAACAACGAGACGTTTGACAATTTCACCGCCGCGCAGTGGAACGACCTGCAGAAGAAGCTCAACCAGGTGCTGGCCGACTGGGAGACCGCGGTGGAGACAGCCAGCGATGAGAAGCTGGCCGCCAACGCCTCGCTGATTGCCCACGTGGGCGCGCACAACGCGTACCACATCGGGCAGATCCTCTATGTGCGCAAGCTCGAGGGCGCGTGGGACCCGGCCAAGGGCGTGAAGTAGCACGCCCGGCGAAAGCTCCACTATCCAAAAAATCCCCGAATTCCGCGAACGATTCTCCCTCCACCTCGCTCTTTAACAGTAGAGAGCCGATGGAAATCCTTCCCGACAGCGTCGATCTGGCCGCCTGCGCCGCCGCGCAGACCATGAGCCTCGGCATCGGGGAGCGGGCAGAGCAGCTCGATCAGCTCGACCGGCCGGCGCGGCATCGCGCGGCGGTTGAGGCAATGGTCGAGCGGCACGCGCGCTTTGTATATCGCGTCGCTTATGCAGTGGTCCGCAACTCCGCGGACGCGGAAGACGTGGCGCAGGAGACATTCATGCAACTGCTGCGCTGTGCAGCGGACCGGACCATTGACGACGAGCGCGGCTACCTGGCGCGTGTGGCGTGGCGCGCGGCCGTGCGCTTGGCGACGCGGCGAAGGCAGCCGATGGGCCGCGGTGCGGTGCCGGTTCCGGCGCGGGAAATGGCCCAGCCGGAGCAGTGGCTGCGCGAGTTGGCCGCCGCCGGCCCCACCCCCGAGCAGGCCGCCGTGCAGGGCGATCTGGAGGCATGGCTGCATGGCCAGATCGACGCGCTGCCGGAGAAGCTGCGCCGGCCGCTGGCGCTGGCCGCGCTGGGCGAGCTTACCTCGCCGCAGATCGCCGCCGTGCTGGGGATTCCGGAAGGCTCGGTGCGGCGCAGGATTCACAAAGCACGGCAGGTACTGCGCCGCCAGATGGATGTGAGGAAAGGAGGACCCGCATGACGGAGCCAGATTCGAACCAGATGGATGCGATCGATCCAATGGATCCACTGGATGCGCAGCTCGAGCGCGCACTTGCCAGCTACACGCCGGCTGAGACGCCGGCGGGATTGGAGCAGCGGCTGAGCGCGCGCCTTGCTGCTGCGGCCTCGGCTTCGCAGCGCCGCCCCATGTTCACACTGCGCTGGGCCTGGGCAGCAGGCGCCGTCGTCGCGGTCTCACTGGCGATCGTCGCCATCCATTCCCACCGGCAAACCGGCGACCAGGCGAAGGTGCAATCGGTTCCGGTGGCGCGTCCCATGCCTGCTGGTGAAGTCGCCCGAGCCGAGGTGACTCATCCGACCCAGCCTGCTCGCCGGGCAGACGCACTGAGGCCTGCGCACACCGCCGCACCGGCTCATGCCGCCGCATCGGCCAACACGGAAGAGGAGGCAAGCCTGAGCGAGATGCGCGCCCCAAGCCGCCCGGCTCCGCCGGCTCCGCTGACAGCCGAGGAGAGGATGCTGCTGCGCGTTGTGCAGCGGCGGGACCCCGAGCAGATGGCGATGCTCAATCCCCAGGTTCGCGCCAGCAAGGCGGCAGAGAGCGACAGGGAGTTTCAGAGTTTTGTCGAGCAGTCGAGTACCGGAAACGAGTGAGATCAACCAAGACACATGAAGGAGCGGAATATGAAGCGGACCATCGAAATCCTGGGAATCGCCCTTGCGCTGGCATGGAGCGGCGCGACACTTGCCGCACAGACCGACGCGACAGGGAAAACCAGCAGCCCCGAAGCAGCGCCGGCAACCTACCGGCTCAGCTACACCATCACCGAGCTGGACGGCGGCAAGCGCCTTGGAACCCAGCACTTTTCGCTCACCGTGAATTCGAACACGGGAAGCGCTTCAATCAAAATGGGCACCAAGGTTCCCATTGAAACGGGGAATTACACGTCGGGGGGCTCGGGAACGCATGTTGAGATTCAGTATCTCGACGTGGGCCTGAACATCACGGCTCACGTTCGCGATTTCGCTTCCGGCGTGGAGGTCTTCTCGAAGCTTGAGCAGAGCGGCATGGCGGAGGAACAATCGTCCGTGGGGCGAAGCGACCCGATCATACGGCAGGCGTCTCTGGAGAACACGGCACTGCTGACCGCGGGCAAGCCGGTGATGCTGGGGTCGCTTGACGTGCCAGGAAGCACGCGCCACCTGGATGTCGAGGTGGTGCTGGAAGTGGTGCGATAGACGTTCCAGCGCCGCCTGGTTGCACTTCAAATGCACGAAGGGTGCCGGCCGGTGACTCCGGCGGCGCCCTCTTTGCCTGAAGATTCGCTGTGCCTTAGACGTGATAGCCGAAGCTGGGCGCCTGCATCTGCTCGATCTGGCGCTTCAATTCGTCGAGCTGCTTCTGGTCAAACTTGAAGTCTTCCGGATCGAACTTCTTCTGCCAATCTTCCATCTGCCTCTTCAGCTCTTCCATCTGCTTTGGGTCGATCGTGAAGGCGTTCGGATGGTTCTGCCAATCCTGTAATTGCTGCTTGAGCTCATCCATCTGCTTTGGATCGACCTTGAAGTCATCGGGGTTGAAGCTCCTCTGCCAATCCTGCATCTGCTGTTTCAGTTCATCCATCGTCTCCGGGTCGATCTTGAAGTTCTGCATGGATTCGCGCAACTTCTCGGCCTCTTTGCGCAGCTCTTCTGCCTGCTGCGGATCGACCTTGAACTGGTCCAACTGGCCCAGTCCGCCGGCCTCAAGCTGATCGCGCAGCTGCTTTGCAGCGGCTGCAGCATCGCCGGCAAAAGCCTCCACCTGATCGGAATCTAGTGCCGCCACCAGCGGACAATCGCCCACATCGAACGGGCTCTCAAGCTCCAACTCGCCGCGGTTGTGTTTTGAGTCGACCTGTAGCGTGAGCAGTTGCTGCTTCTTGTCGCGCAGCACGGTCAGCGACACCGGCTTGCCCTGGTTGGCGTGCAGCGCGCGCTCCCAGTCGGAGACGGTGGTGATGGAGTCCGCGCCCACCTTGAGGATCACGTCGAAGGCCTTGAGCCCTGCCGCGTCGGCTTCGGTCTTGCGCGCCACCTGCTTGACCATCAGCCCGTTTGGCACGCCCAGGTAGTCGGCCATCTGCGAAGTCAGCGGCTCCACCAGCGCGCCCACGTTCAGGGTGCTGCCAAAGATGGGCAAATGGAATCCCTGGGGAGTGGCCGTGTCGCCGCCGGGCAGCATGGTCATGCCGGGGCCGGTGCCAAAGATATCGCCGCCGCTGCCGATGCGCGTCCAGAAGCCCTCAACCATTTTCTTATGGTCGGCCAGTTGCGCGGACACGGTCTGAAGGTTGCCGTCGCGGCTGATGACCAGACTCACTTTGCGGCCTGGAGGAATCTCGTGCAGCATCCGCTTCAGTTGCTCTGCGCCTTCTACGGGCTGCCCGTTCAGCTCAACAACCACGTCGTTGACCTTGAGCGGAATCTGCCCCGCCGGAGCGTCGTGGTCGATGAGCGTGATCACCGCCCCGCGAACCTCCTTCAGCTTCAGGGTGTCGGCCTTGTCCTTGTCCACGTCGTCGACCCAGATGCCCAGGTAGCCCTGGGAGCTGGCCTTGAGCAGCAGCGGACTTGGCTCCGCGATGAGTTGAGTGATCTCTGTCGCCTGCGCCGGAGCTCCAGGCGGCGCCATGGCCACCCACGCTCCGATTCCCGCAAGCATCAGGAGTCCAGGATTCTTATACGGCCTCAAAAATTCCATCATGTTCCTCTCCGCGGTTCCTCATTACTGGGCGCTCCATTCTTTTGGTGGAGCGTCTCCAACTCCTCATCCGGGCCCGCATTCTAAGATGATGCAGTGCGCGGAAGGTGAGACACCTTACTGAATCTCCGGCACCCGGCGCAATACCTGCCGGGAAACGGTCCGGATCTGTGCATTCTGGTCCGAATTGGCTACCGACGTCAATACCTGGCGCACACTGGTATCCGCCTCCACGGGCTCGAGAATGTTGATGGCCTCGGTGCGGATGCGCGGATCGCTATCGTTGAGCAGCGCTTCCAGCACCGCATCGCGCACGCGCACATCTTCGGCCACGTAGGTTTCCAATCCCTCCAGCGCCTTCTGCCGCACGCCCGCGTTCTTGTCATAGCGGAGGGCCACCATCAGCGCATCGCGGATGCCCGCCGCCTGGCAGCTATGCCCGGCGCGGCACTCGGCCGCCAGCAATCCCACGGAGTCGTCGCGCACGCCCGGCGAGGTGGAGTTTTCCGAGGCCAGCATCAGCAACTGGCGAATGGCCGGGCTGTCCAGCGAGCCGCGCAGCTGCTGCGGCACCACCTGGTTGTAGCGCACCTCAACCATTTCGCTGTTGGGCTGGCGCACAATGCTTGAAATATTGTCCACATTGCCGATCTCGGTCGGGGTGGGAGCCGGCTCCTGCGCGCCTGCCGCCGTACCGCCCGCAACGCGCGCCGCGTGGCTCTGGGCAAACTGATATCCGCCCAGGCTGCCCGCCCCGATGCCGGCCACCAGCAGCAGGCAGGCCGCAACGGGCGCAGCCGACATGCTGGCAAAGTTGTTCATCATGCGCTGGCCCAGCCGCTCATACCAGCGCCGTGGCGGCAGCGCATCCAGCGCTTCTTCCAGGCGCATGCGCGACCGCGCCACCAGGTTGGGGCTCGGCTCCGCGACTGGGTGCGCGTCCACCAGCACCTTCAGCGCCAGCATCTGCTCCCGCTCACGGTGGCAGCCCGGGCACCCGCTCAGGTGCCGCTGCAACTCATGGGCCTGCTCATCCGGCAGTTCGCCATAGGCCGCGGTCACAATCCGCTCCTGTGCAATCTCACAATTCATCGCTACGTCCTTCCAGCCTCAAAAAGCTCATCATGTGCGCCTCAAATCCGCATCCCTCAGGGGGATTGCCGACGACGCTGTTACCGCAATTCCGCCAGTTGGCTTCTTAACTTTTTGGTCGCGCGGAAGAGCGTGTTCTTGGCGGTCTCTTCCGTCGTGTTCAGCATCTCTCCGATGGTGCGCAGGCGGAGACCCTGGTAGTGTTTCAGCTCAAAAACCATCCGCTCCCGAGGCGTCAGCTTGCCCAGCGCTCCCTGGATCTTCTGCCCCAGCAGCTTGCGGTCAAGTTCCTTGGCGGGATTGGAAAACGAGCGGTCGTCGGAGACCGAGGCCAATATGTCGATCTCGTCTCCGGAGTGGTCCACAATCACCGCGTGATCTTCACGGCGGGTCTTGCGCCGGCGCAGCTGATCGAGGCAGAGATTGGTAACGATGCGGTAGATCCATGTATAAAACGAGCACTCAAACCGGAAATTCCCGATATAGCGGTAGGCCTTTAAGAATGCTTCCTGATAGATGTCCTCGGCGTCATGCTCCGAGCCCGTGAGATGCATCGCCAGGCGCAGCACCTGCTGCTCATACTGCCGCACCAGCGCGTCAAAGGCGGCCCGCGAGCCTGCCTGCGCCTCGCGGATAAGCTCCATCTCCGGCGCCCGCGCCTCTGCGCGCTCCTGCTCGCGGCTCTTGCCGTCGCGATTCGTTCCGTTGATTGCCGTCGTCAGAGCCATGTCTGGAGAGCATTGTACCCTCCGCACTGGTGGCCACGCCAACGCTGCCGACCCGATCACCGGAGTAGAGGGGACGATTACCGCTTCCGTTGCCATCGATTCTCTGCTCCGGGGGAAAGAGAAAAAATCTTCTGCACGATGGACGCGGGGCTGGGGCTTTAGTGAGCGAAATCGGACAGCCTTGCCTCGCGGCATCCGCCGCAGACAGGGGAACATGAAACTCCCGCCAGCACGACTGCCCCGCTAACCCGCCAACTTAACGTCCCGCGGAGCGGCGCCAACTCGCCGCGTCCCTCGTCAAACCCAACCCCTGCTCCTCCGCCTTTGGGGGCCGGGCAGCCTCCATCCGCTCGGCCCACCGGCTACACTATGAATCGATGGAAAGAAGCCTCTTTGAAGAATCACCCTCACCGGCCGAAGCCGCCGGCTGGCACACGGCCCACTGCGACGGAGGCTCGCGCGGCAATCCAGGACCCTCCGGCTACGGCGCGGTCGTAGAGGACGCACAGAGCCGCGTCGTCGCCCGGCTGAGCGAATACCTGGGGAAGCAGACCAACAACTACGCAGAATACTCCGGGCTACTGGCGGTGCTGCGCTGGGCGCTGGAACACGGCCACAAGCGCCTGCGAGTCGTTTCCGACTCCGAGTTGATGGTGAAGCAGATGAAGGGCCAGTACAAGGTGAACAGCCCCGGCCTGCTGCCCTTGTTTCAGGAGGCTCGCCGCATGGCCGCGCGCCTGGAGCGCTTTGAGATGCGCCACACCCTGCGCGGCGGCAACCAGGAAGCCGACCGGCTGGCCAACGAGGCGATGGACAAGGGGATGGGAAGGCCGATTGGCGGTGTTAGCGGAGCTGGCGGCGTTGGCGGAGTTAGTCCGTTGCGCACGCAGCAGACCGGCAGGCCGGCACCTTCTGCCGGCGCGCCACCCAATCAGCCGCCAGCCGCAAAGCCCGCCCGCCAGGTCCTCGAAGGCTACGTCAAGGGCGGCGTAGTTCATCTGCTCGAGGGCGAACTTCCCGATGGCATCTTCGTCAAAGTAATCCGCGAATGATTCCGCCTGGTCCGTCCAAATAAAATGGAACGTCCTTATTTATTATTTCGAATCGGGAATTTTCACGGCTGCGCACGGGCCTTTAGCCGCCTAAGCTATCCTGCCGCGCCCCCAAACTCATTCCGCCACGCTCGGCCGTCGCGTTCCAGCAGCCGGTCGGCACACTCCGGCCCCCACTTGCCCGCAAAGTAGTTGGGAAACACCTCCGGCCACTTGGCTGCCCACGCCTGCAAAATCGGCGTGTAAAGCGCCCACGTCGTCTCCACGCCGTCGCGGTGCGAAAACAACGTCTGGTCGCCGAGCATGGCGTCCAGCAGCAGGCGCTCATACCCGTTGGCGCTCGACTTGCCAAAGGCAGCCGCATAGTCGAAGTCCATCACCACCGGGCACACCGCCATATCCGGCGTGGTGGGCACCTTGGCGCCGAAGCGCAGCGAAATGCCCTCGTCCGGCTGGATGCGGATGGTGAGCAGGTTGGGCTGTATCTCCTGGCAGGGGCCGCTCGACGCCATGCGGTTGAAGATCAACAGCGGCGGCTGCTTGAACTGGATGCTGATCTCCGTGGCGCGTTTCTTGAGCCGCTTGCCGGCGCGCAGATAAAAGGGCACGCCCGCCCAGCGCCAGTTTTCAATGGTCAGCCGCACCGCCGCATAGGTCTCTGTGCCGGATTCGGGATCGACCCGCTCCTCATCGCGGTAGCCCACCACCTTCTGCCCCTCAACCACGCCCGGACCATACTGCCCGCGAATCGTATCGAGGATGGGGATGGGCGGGATCGATGTCCACACCTTGAGCTTTTCGCGGCGCACGCTCTCCGCCTCAAAGCTCGAGGGCGGCTCCATGGCTACAAAGCTCAGCAACTCCATCACGTGGTTCTGCACCACGTCGCGCAGCGCGCCGGCCTTCTCATAAAACGGCCCGCGCCCCTCCACGCCCAGCGTCTCCGCCGCGGTGATCTGCACGTGATCGATGAAGTTGCGGTTCCACACCGGCTCAAACATGCCGTTGGCAAAGCGGAATACCAAAATATTCTGCACCGTCTCTTTGCCCAGGTAGTGGTCGATGCGGAAGACCTGGTTCTCATGAAAGACGGCATTGACCTGGTGGTTGAGCTCGCGCGCGGAATCCAGATCGTGTCCAAAGGGCTTCTCGATGACGATTTGCGCGATACCCTGCTCGGGCTTGGACATGCCCTGCGCGCCCAGGTTCTCCACAATGCCGGCGAAGAACTCGGGCGCGGTGGCCAGATAAAAGAGGCGATTGCCGCCGATGCCCTTTTCCGTAGCGATGCGATCCAGCTCGGCCTTGAGGTTCGCGTAGTGATTCGGATCGTCGAAGTTCAGCGCGAAGTAGCTGATCTTGGCAACGAACTCATCCAGCTTGGCAGCGTTCTTGTCCACGCCGCCAAATTCCACGATGCCCTCGCGCATGTCCTGTGCGAACTCATCGCCCAGCGGCCGCCGCGCCACGCCCACCATGGCGAACTTCTGCGGCAGCAGGCCGTTCTGCTCCAGGTGAAAGAGCGCCGGCAGCAGCTTGCGCTTGGTCAGGTCGCCCGACGCGCCAAAGATGGTAATGATCACCGGGTCGGGAATGCGCTCGTTACCCTTCGGGACCTGGGAAAGATCCGAGGGATTCACCTTCATCTGAATCGTGGTCATGGCCTCGCCTCCGGGCGCTGCGCGCCCAGCTAACAGCAGACAGCTCACAGCGGACAGTCCAACGCGTGCCTTGAAACTTGGGTGCCCCAGGTCTCGATTCTGAGACCTGGGATACCGCAACAGCTCACGGTCGGCCCCTTCAGTCTTTTTTCACGGCATGTCCGCCAAACGCGTTGCGCATGATCGACAACATGCGGTCGGTGAAGTTATTCACTTCGCGCGAGCGGATGCGGCGGATCAGCGACTCGGTAATGATGGGCGCGGACACGTTGAGGTCGATGGCCTCGAAGACCGTCCAGCGGCCCTCGCCCGAGTCCTCCACCCACGCCTCAAGCCCGTCGAGCGTCGGATTCTTGGCCAGCGCCTCGGCCGTCAGGTCGAGCAGCCAGCTTCGCACCACGCTGCCATAGCGCCAGATCTCGGCAATCTGCGGCAGGTTGAGGTTCAGCTCTTCCTTCTTCTCGAAGATGGTGAACCCCTCTGCAAACGCCTGCATCATGCCATACTCGATGCCGTTGTGCACCATCTTCACGAAATGGCCCGCGCCCGCCGGTCCCACGTGGCCCCAGCCCTTGTCGGCCGCCGGAGCGAGCGCCTCAAAGATGGGCCGCAAGTATTCGACCGGGTCCTCGTCGCCGCCGATCATCATGCTGTAGCCCTCTTTCAAACCCCACACGCCGCCCGACGTGCCCACGTCCACAAACTGGAATCCCTTGGCCGTGACTTCCTTGTGCCGGCGCTGGGAATCCTTGTAATTCGAATTGCCGCCGTCGATGAGAATGTCGCCGGGGCTCAGCAGCGTCTCGAGCTTGGCGATGGTGTCGTCCACCGGTTTGCCCTGCGGCACCATGATCCAGATGGCCTTGCGGCCGGTGAGTTTTTTTGCCATGTCGTCGAGCGTAGAGGCGCCCACATTGCCTGTTGCCGTCAGCTTCGCCACCGCGTCGGCGCTAAAGTCGAAGCCCACCACCTGGTGGCCGGCCAGCCGCAGCCGCTCCGCCATGTTGCCGCCCATCTTGCCCAGACCAATCAATCCCAGTTGCATTGTTTCCTCCTGGCTAAACTGCATGTCATCCTGAGCGAGCGCAGCGAGCCGAAGGATCCGCGTCTCGGCCCACTACAAAACTCTGCCGGGTGCCCCACCCTCGCCGCGTCTTTGTTTTTGCGGCCAGGGTGGGATACCACCAAGGCCCACCTTACAAAACACCGTAACTCTGCAACGCGCTGCGCAACGCGTCCGCATTTTGAAACTGTATCGTCTTCATGCCCGCGCCCGCCGCGCCAGCCACGTTCCCCGCGCGGTCGTCGATGAACAAAATCCGATCGGGCCCGCCGCCCACAATGTCGATGGCGCGCCGATACATGGCTGGTTCCGGCTTGCGCAGGCCCAGGTAACACGAGCTCAGCGACACATCCACCAGCTCGCGCAGCCCCCAGGTCTTGAAGCGATAGTCGTTGGGCTCGCGCGGCTCGTTGTTCAGGAATCCGAGCATGTATTCAGTAGATGCCGAAAGCTCCTGAAGGATGCCGAGCGCGCCGTCGGGCTGTACCATCGACTGCGCGCAGATGGCCGCGAAAAACTCGTCAGGCGTGAAGCTGCGCGGCTCATAGAAGACCGTCGCATCGAGATACGCCTGCATGGAAATGGCATCGCGCTCCCACAGGTTGAACGGGGCCGGATGGCGCGCCTCGAACTCCGCGCGATCAAGCTGAAACTGCGCCAGCACCGTGGCGCGCTCTTCGTGATCCCAGCCGTTAGTGAGCAGGACTCCGCCCACATCGAATAGGATCGCGTCAAAGGGAAGATTGCGGGGAAGCATTGGTGGTCTTCCTGAGGGTTGGGATTCGTGCTATCCCAGGTCTGAAAATCCAGACCTGGGGCACCCATTCATTTTCCTGAGTCGAGGCCCGATTTTGATGAGAGCTTATGCGGGATTGGTTGATCCGTCGCCGCATTGATACTTCGCTTCGATGGCGAGCACCTTGTTGTAGCGGCGCACAAACCGCTCCTCGCTTGAGATGAAATGCGCGCCAATGAATGCATTCACGCATTCAAACGCCAGAGCCGTGCCGATAATGCGCGAGCCCAGCACGATTACGTTCATGTCGTCGTGCTCCACGCCCTGGTGCGCGGAGTAAGTGTCATGACAGATGCCGGCGCGAATGCCGGGAATCTTGTTGGCCGCGACGCAGACGCCTACGCCCGACCCGCAGATGAGGATGCCGCGCGGCGCCACTCCCTGCTTGAGCGCCGCGCCCACCTTTTCGGCAAAGTCGGGATAGTCGGAGGGCTCGGCGTTATACGCGCCCAGGTCGACAACCTCATGGCCGGCCTTGGCCAGATAGGCGCGCACATCCTCCTTGAGAGGAAAGCCCGCGTGGTCGGAACTGATGACTAGCTTCACAGTAGGTTCCTTTGGAACAGTTGTCAGCGATCAGTTGTCAGTTATCAGCTGTCGGTTGCGCATCGACGCGACTTTGAACTCCCGAAGACCTTCCCTCAGTGGCTAAAGCCGTGTGGATTCCTGGCGTATTATGGCACGACTGAAGTCGTGCCCTTTCAAAACCAGTGCTGCACCGCAGTCAGATGGCCGGTTGCTGAAAGCTTGAAACTCAAAAAGACAACTGCCGGCTGTTCACTGACAACTGGTAGCTGACAACTGACAACTGACAACTGTCTCACTTCACCAGCTTCTTCGCCCGCGCTGCCACATTGTCCGCGCTAAAGCCGAGCTCCTTGAGCACAATCGGGCCTGGCGCGGATGCTCCAAAGCGGTCGAGGCCAATCACGTCGCCATCAAGGCCGACATATTTCCACCAGCCCAGCGTGGCGCCGGCTTCGACCGCCAGCTTGGGTACGCCCGCAGGCAGCACGCTCGCCTTGTAGTCCGCCGACTGCTCGTCGAAGATCTTCGTGCTCGGCATGCTGACCACGCGCGCGCGGATTCCTGCGCCTGAGAGCTGCTTGGCCGCGTCCATCGCCGGCCAGAGCTCTGACCCGGTACCGATGAGAATCACCTGCGGATCGTCCGCATCCTGCAACACGTACCCGCCCTTGCTCACGCTGGCATACGCGTCGTGCGTGGCCGGGTCGATGACCGGCAGATCCTGGCGGCTGAGCGCGAAGAAGCTGGGGCCGGAGCGCTCGAGCGCCAGCCGCCAGCAGGCTGCGGTTTCGTTGGCGTCGGCGGGACGGAAGTCGGTCAGGTCAGGCACCGCGCGCAGCATGGTCAGTTGCTCCACCGGCTGATGCGTGGGGCCGTCCTCTCCTAGACCAATCGAGTCGTGCGTGAACACGAACAGCGACCGCACGCGCATCAGCGCTGCCAGGCGGATGGCCGGCTTGCAGTAGTCGGAGAAGCAGAAAAATGTAGACCCGAACGGAACCAGTCCGCCATGCGCGGCCATGCCGTTGACCGCGGCGCACATGCCAAACTCCCGAACGCCAAAGAAGACGTTGCGGCCGGCCGGATCGACGTGAAAGCTCGCCCCCGGCTTGAAGATGGTCTTGGTCGAGGCGGTCAGGTCGGCCGCGCCGCCAAACAGCTCCGGCACCTTCTCGGCGATGGCGTTCATCACCGCGCCGCCGGCGTTGCGCGTGGCCACGGGTTTGTCCGCGGGAAACTTCGGGATCGCATCGATCCAGCCGGCCTTGCGCTCATCTCGCTGGGTGCGCTCAAACTCGGCCGCCAGCTCGGGATTCGCCTCCGCATAGCCGGCGAAGAGCTTCGTCCACTCGGCCTCATATTCCGCGCCCCGATCGACCGCCTGACGCCAGTTCTTGAGCGCGTCGTCGGGCACGAAGAAGCTCTGATCCTCGGGGAAGCCGAAAAACTTCTTGGTCGCCGCCGTGTCTTTCGCGCCCAGCGCCTCGCCATGCACCTTGTTGGTGCCGGCTTTGGGGCTGCCATAGCCGATCACCGTGCGCACCGCGATAATGGACGGCCTGTCGGTCACAGCCTTGGCCGCTCGGATAGCCGCCTCGATGCCTGCCAGGTCGTTGCCGTCCGCCACGCGCTGTGTATGCCAGTGGTAGGCCTCAAAGCGCTCCAGCACGTCGTCGTTGTAGCTGAGCTCGGTGGGACCGTCGAGCGAAACCAGGTTGTCGTCGTAGATAAAGGTGAGCTTGCCCAGCTGCAGGGTGCCGGCCAGCGCAGCCGCCTCGTGCGAGACGCCCTCCATCAGGTCGCCGTCGCCGCACAGGGCATAGGTTTGATGGTTCACCACCTCGAAGCCGGGCTTGTTGTAGATGGCGGCAAGATGCTTCTCGGCAATGGCCATACCGACGGCCATTGCGATGCCCTGCCCGAGGGGGCCAGTGGTCACTTCCACGCCGTCGGCATCGCCCTTTTCAGGATGGCCGGGGGTCTTGGACTCCCACTGGCGGAAGGACTTGAGGTCGTCGAGTGTGAGGTCGTAGCCGGACAGGAACAGGCTGCCGTAGAGCAGCATGGAGGCATGCCCGTTCGACAGCACAAAGCGGTCGCGGTCCACCC
>Ga0302324_100018598_pt1 | contig 13678 bp, 11 predicted proteins | sample Palsa_T0_1_FD_201949 | JGI IMG/M metagenome (GOLD analysis project Ga0302324, IMG submission 201949) | Peat permafrost microbial communities from Stordalen Mire near Abisko, Sweden - Palsa_T0_1 | ecosystem: Environmental > Terrestrial > Soil > Palsa > Peat permafrost | place: Sweden: Abisko...
GCCAGTGCCGAAGTCATCCAGGATCAGTTTGATGCCAAGGCCATGCAGGCGCTCGAGAATGTCGCGCGCCGCGCCGACATTGCTGATGAGCGCAGCCTCGGTCACCTCGAAGCACAACATGCTCGCGGCAGTTCCCGTCTCGCGCAGCACTCCGGCCACATACTCTGCGAATCCCTGGTCGCGCAGCACCGCCGCCGACAGATTCACACTGACGTAGAACTCCTGGCCCCTGGGCAGCTGCTGGCGCCACTGCGCAGCAAGCTTGCACACGCGCAGCACGATGCGGCGCGTAATCGACACCATGAGGCCCGCCTCTTCGGCAATCCCCAGAAACCGGTCCGGTGTGAGAATGCCTTCAACCGGATGACGCCAGCGCAGCAGCGCCTCGGCGCCGACCATCTGGTAGGAACGCAAATCGACGATGGGCTGAAACACGAGACGCAGCTCGTTGTTGACGAGCGCCACATGCAAATCTGCCTCGAGACTGACGAGGCTTGCAGCCTGGCCGCCCATCGCGGGCGAGTACGCCAGGGTGCGCGTAGTTTCGTCCTTCTTTGCGGTCGAGAGCGCAACATCGGCTTCGCGGATGACATCCTCCGCACGCTGTGCAGAGTCAACGCAGGTCAGGCCGATGCTTGCGGTGACGGCGAGGCGATGCTTGCGCAGTTCAAATGGCGCGCGCAGCTCCTCCTGCAGAGCGCCCGCCAGGGCGAGCGCGGATTCGGGCGCGGGCACATCAAATGCCAGCACGGCGAACTGATCGCCGCCCCAGCGGGCCAGCACGCACTCGGTGTTTGCAGTTGCGTTGGCGAAGCGCCGCGCCGCCTGCATCATGAGCTCATCGCCTGCGGTATGGCCCAGAGTGTCATTGATCAGCCTGAAGCGGGTGATGTCCACCAGGATGACGGCAATGCGCGGCCGCTGCCGCGTGCGCACTTCGCGCAGCGCGCGATCGAGCTGGTTCATGAAGTAGCGGCGATTAGGCAGCCCGGTAAAGCCATCGTGGTAGCGCGCGTGGTCAAAGCTTTTTTGCAGGTCCTGGCGCTGCTCGATTTCGGCACTCAGGCGCGCGCTCATTGCGTGCTGGCGCTTGCGGGCAACTGCGAGCCGCGACTGCAGACGGTGCAGGCTATGGGTGAGATCGTGCGTACCAAATCCCAGCACCCACGCCAGAATGGCGAGTACGCCAATCTCTGTTCCCAACTCCGGCGCCGGATACCAACCGGCATGCGGCCGGATCAGAACCTGCAGATCGCTGTCCGCGATCGCGGGCGTAAAGCCCGCCGGCAAGTGCACGCTGCGCATCACCGGTGAATCCATAGGTCCCGCATCCGAGGCCGCAAATGTGCGGATGCTCCCGCTGCTCGCTTCGCGCTGCACGACCTGGAAGTCATAGCCGGCGTTGACGACCCGACCGAGGCGGGTGGCGGCAAGCAAGCGGTCAAGATCCGCATACACGACCGCCCAGCCGACGGGCTGCGCGCCCACTTCCGCGTGCGCCGGCACGAGCGGCACGCGCGCCGCCACGATCCACTGGCTGCCCTCGCGCATAGGCCCGAGGATGCTGGCGCCGGAAACCGCGCTGCGCGCGGGCACGGAGGCCCATTCGCTCACGATGCTGCTCTCGAGCACGTTGGGAACATTACTCGCCGGCAGCGCCGTCGAATCGGCACCAATCCAGAAGCCGTTGTGCACGGGCGCCGTGCTTGCTAGGGCGTCCGCCCCAGCATTCGCAGGGTCGACGCGCGCCGCCTGGCGGCTCGCCTCTGCAGTGACGCTTTGCAGCTGCTGTTCGATGGCGGCTGCCACCTGCGCTGCGACAGCCTGCGCCGCCGTGCGTGCGCGCGCGGCATGTTGTTGCATGCTGAGCACGATGAGTCGCGATCCGGAAATCAGAACAACCGCCAGCACGAATGTGGCCGGTAGCCATCCGAGCGTGCGCCTGAAGAGTTTCGCGATCACTTGGAGCTGCCGCTGCGCAGGTCAAAAATATAGGTGAGCGTGAGCGTCTCGCGCTTGACGCCCGATAATTCCAGGTAGTCCGCAACGAGGCTCACCTGGTGGCGCCCCGCCGTTTTCGAAAAACCGCCGTAGTATTCGTGCAGCTTCCCGCTGCCTGGCAAAATCTCATTCGTCTGAATGTTCAGAACAGCCGGCGAGCCCTGACCCCAAGCGCCGCCCACCAGCAGATTGATGGGTTTGGTAAAGAAATCAATGCGCGTCGACCCAAGGCTCGTCCCGAGATTACCGTTCACAGACTTCTGGTAGGCGGCCTGGGTCTGCACCCAGGTCTGCCAGAGCACCGATGCGCCCACCTTCGGCAAATTGCCGTGGCTCGTATCGATGTCGAATTGCCGGTCTTCGAGTTGCAGCGAGAAATGCGTGCCGATGGATTGGTATACGCCGGCGCCGACATTGGAATAGTCGAAATGATGCGTGCCGCCGATATCGCCCGCGCCCTCGTGGACGTCCGCATAGACGCTGGTCCTGGCGTTCGCCGGACCAAGCGTCGCCGAACCGCTTACCGAGCCGAAACCCCAATGCGCATTTGCCAGTACATCGTATTCGCCGCCGAGACCGATAAGCGTGCTGGGAGAAAAATTATGCAGCCAGCCGAGGCTGCCGGAGCCACCGCCACTCGCCACCGACAGATTGGCGCCGCTGCCACTGAAGACGAATCGATCGTCGGTGCCGTCGTCGGCATGCGCACTGAAGCTCGCGCCGAGGCCGGCAATGCACAACAGCAATACCCATGAACCTAGTGTTTGCGCTGTCATCTTTTGAGTATCAACGTTGAATCAGTCATCGCGGCGGCAACCTCATTGGCGGCCTCCGCCTTGCCAACCGGCAGGAAGGCGACGATGTACAAGCGCTCCTCCTCGGCCGGAAGTGCCACGGCGGAGCTCGTCACCTGATAAACCCACGGCGCAATCTCGATGTGCATCTTGCGGCGGCCGGCGACGCCGGGGTCCCACCACTGCGGGCTGCTCGCTACACCATGCGCCAACAAAGCTGCCGCCTCTACTCCGATCGCCAAGCCGGCAAACAGCCATGAGGCCGGTCGGTTGAAGGCACGCACAATGCCGCGCGCATTGACCACGATCGCCGCGTGTTCTGCCGTGTCGAGCGCGGATTTGATGCAGAAGGCTTCGGTTGCGTCCTCGACCAGGACCAGCGCCAGGCGATGACCGAGCTGCGCGACATGCCGTACAAGCACCTGCGCCACCAAAAACTCCTCGCCGACCCGCACCACGACGTTCTTAGTGATGCCATCGGCGCCGCGAATTAACTCCTGCACGACCTCGGGGTAAGAAAACCGCACGGCGTCAAAGAGATTGCGACCACTGATCGGTTCGGCGTCGTCGGACAAGGTTCGCGTTGCGAGCTGGCTCACACACACAACCTGCAAAGTATCGACGTCGACCAGAAAGGCCGGCACGGGCAACTGCTCGATGAGCCCGGTCCACAGATCCTGGCCGCCCTCGGCCTCGGCGCGCGCAAGGCTCACCAGGGCGTAGAGCCTCTCGAGTATGGTGCCCAGATATTCCGCCGCCACCGCGCACGCGAGGAGGATTATGGCGAATACCTCGAGCAGCACGACAAAGTAGCGCGCCGGTGCATAGAAGCCCGAGAAGGGCACGTGGACGGCGGTGGAATCGCCAAAGAGCCACGCAAGCCAGTTGCCCGCACCGCTAAGTTCGCCCGTGTACCAGCGCAATTCCGGAACCTGGTCGAGCGCCACCGTCGCCGCCACGATCACCGCGACCGCCGCCGTGATGTACGGCTGCCACTCGGTGACAAAGATCGCGCCGATCACCGGCAGCACAAAGATGCACAGGAACAGAGGATTCTGCACGCCCCCGGCGTAGAGCCACACAAACCCCAGGCCGACGACGCCGACCAAATGCAGCGCGGCAAGGCCGCGACGGCGCCAGCGCGTGTGCGCACGCGTCGGCTTGGCAATTGAGGTGAACGCGACGTGCAAGGCTCCAAGAAGCAGCAGGCCGAGCGACGCACCGCCGAGCTGAATCTCAAATTCGTTGAAGAACCACGGCACGGCGGTGGCGACAAGGGCGGCAACGATCGTCAGTAGCCACACATCATCGAGCAGATGCACGCGCGGATCGGCCCATGTGGGCCGCGAGAGCAGCTGAGTCTGTTCGCCTTGGCTCATTGGGTTTTCGCCGCCGCCGGCGTGGTTTCGCTTGCGGTCGTGGCCGCAGGCGGCGTGCCGGCGCTCGGCGTCCAGCCACCTTTGTCAAAAGTGTTGTTATCGAGAAATGGCTGCGCCTCGACCTTCGTTCCGCCCGGTGGAGTGAAGCCGTCGACCTTGAGCGCCAGCGCGTGCGGCCGCAGCACCTGGTTGCGGCGCAGGATCGGCGAATCGCCGATCACATCGATGCCGTTGAACTTAGGCTCGATGATCGTGTTCTCCAGCGCCGTGCTCGGACTCTTCGAGTCCCCGAGCACGAAGGCAAGGCCGTAGCCGGTGTTGTGAACACGGTTGGCCCGCACCAGCGTGTTGCCCGACCCGCGCACCATGACCCCATAGGCACCCAGACCATCGATTTCATTGTTGTCGATGATGGCGCTGTGCACGTTTTCCACGACGATTCCCATGGCCGGACCACCACTGATGCGGTTACCGCGAATGACCGCGCCGACCCCCACGAGGTGTACCGCCGCTTCCTGGGAATTGAAGAACTCGTTGTGCTCAATGAGGATCGCCACGTTGCCCGCAACGATGCCCGTGTGCTCGTCGGTGAAGTGGTTATCGTGCACATTGATGGGATCGCCGCCCGCATCCGCGCGGCTGCGCACCGCCCACAGCGCCGCATCCTTGTCATTGGTGAAGTCGTTCTTGTCGATGACCGTGTTGCGCCCGGCGGTCGCGAAGCGCACCGCGATCTTGTTCTTCGCGAAGTGATTACCCTCGAGCAGCGTGTCGGAAGCGTTTTCCGCCGCCTCGACGCCCACATCGCAGGAGTCGATGGTGCTCGCGCGCAGCCGAAACCGCGCGGCGCGCAGCAAGATGGCTGCGCCGGGACAGTTGCTGATGTTGAGACCCTCGATCGAGGTGTTGGCGCCGGCGATGTCAAACACCGGGCCGCTCGCCAGAGCTCGAGCATCGATCTGTGCGCCGGCCGGGTGCGCCACGACGCTCACGCCGTGCGGATTCACCAGCGGCGGCAGTGCCGTCTGCACGGTGATTTTTGGCACCTGGATCGACACGGTGGCGCTGCCGCCGGCCGCAGCCACCACGAAGAGCGCTTCCCGCAGCGTCCCCGGGCCACGATCGCCACCGTTGGTTACATTTACGAGCGTGCTGCCCACGGTGTGACTCGTCGCCGGACTTTGCTTCTCGTACCACCGGCCAACTGCCACCACCGCCACCAGCAACACCAAGACGCCGATAGCCACTGAGGATCGACGGCTAATGCGCATGAGGGTCCCCTCCACTTCGCCTCTGCAGTACAAATACCGCATGCCAGGAGCGCGCAACCCCGCGGCGCCCCAACAGCGCATCGATCGGAACCGATAGTGCGGTCGCCACCGCGAGCGCCGCCATGGCCACGGGTCGGCGCAGACGCGGCAGGTGTGGCAGCAGCAGTGTTCTGAAGGGCGCGACATCAACGCCCGTTATCGCGTGCAACTTCAGATCGCAGCGTGCGAAGAGCTGCAGATACTCAGCGCGCTCGCGCGCCTTGAAGACGGTCGAATCGCAGTGGTCCGCAAAGCTTGCAGGCGCCGCCTCGAGCAGCACGATCTGGCCGCTTGGCTTGACGTGGCGCGCGATGCGCTCGACGGCCGCATGCAGCGCCGGCGGATCCAGTATGTGCTGCAACACTGTGACGCCCAGCACCAGGTCAAATTGCTCGCCCGCATCCAGTTGCGATGAATCCTGCACCAGGAAGTGGCATCTGGCAGCAAGGCCCGCCGCCTCGGTCCGGCGCCGCGCTTCGCGAATCATCGTGGGACTCAAATCCACACCGGTGACGTCAGCTCCGCGTGCCCCAAGCAGGCGGCTCCAGCGCCCGACTCCGCACCCCACATCCAGCACCCGCATGCCGGGCACGACGCGCAGCCACGGCGCAAGCGCCAGGCGCTGCGTCAAATGAATCGCGCGATTGTAGAAGCCCGGCATGCCGTAGGAGCACACCGCCGCAAGACCGTCGCCCTCGGCGGCGAAGCGCCGCGCACGCTCTTCCCAGTAGATGTCCGGATGATAGAGCTCAGGTGCCGGCGCGCCGCGCGTCGTCATGCCACGCTCCGCCCGTTGGTCTGCAATTCATCTTCCGGCACTGCGCCGCGCGGACGCGGTTCGTAGTGATCATGAAAGATTCGCCGGCCGAAGAGCTTAAGACAGATCCAGTTGGCGTAACCGACCGACATGGGCACGATGTGCGCGAGGGCATAAAAAAGATAGATCGGCACGACGGGTGCGACGTAGGCGCGCTCGGACTTGGGCACGCTCGTGAAGAGCGCAATGACACCGAGCGCGAGATAGCTGCCGATCGCTGCGGTGAAGTACACCGGGTTCGTCAACACTCCCGCGGACACCCAGCCATCGAGCAGCAAACGGTCAAGGCCGCGCACGAGGCTTGCCACCAGCAGCACGGCACTCAGCACTTTAACGAGGTGCAGCCCGATGGTGAGCACACCGATGTAAACGAGGAAGTGATACATGGCAAAGGGCGTGCGGCGGCTGATGCGCCAGATCTTGCCGAAACGTTCCGTGTACACCTTCAGCAACCCGTGATACCAGCCCACGCGCTGCGAAAACCAGCGCGCAATCGTTCCGGGGCCCTCGGTACTCACCACCAGGCGCCCGTCATAGTAGATGCGCTCGCCGCTGCCGAGCAGGATCATCGCATTCTCAAAATCCTCGGCGTACACCGAGAGCGAGTGCTCCTGCAGAGCGAGCACGAGCGCATCGCGCCGATACACCGAGACGCCGCCCGAGGTAATGCTGAAGTCGGACAGGCTGTTGCGCCCAATGCGAAACGAGAGCGCGTATTCGTACGCCTGAAAGCGCGCGAGAAACCCGTCCGGCTCAATCATGATGCGCGGGCATGCGGCCGCGGCGCCGGAGAGCTGAAAATCACCGATAAAGCGCTCAAGATCGATAGTGCTGCCGGCCTTGGTGCTGCGGATGCGAATGTCCGGATCAATCACCATGACCGTGGAGATGGATTCGGGCAGCGTATCGAGGAGCGCACGCAGCGCGCCGGGCTTGCGCCGATTCACCGGCTCATCGAGGCAACGCCAGCCGAGGCGCCGCAGGCGCATCACGGTATTGTCCGTCGAGCCGTCGCTCACGAGCCATACGCGATCGCGGTACGGCCCGAACGCCTCGACGAAGGCATCGATGTCGTCCTCGAGATTGAACACGGAGGCGACGATTGCGTACGGCGCGGTCGGCACGACGCGCCGTCCGCCCTGCGGCAGCGCGACGCCAAGATTGATCGACAGATCGCGCATGTCATCGCCTTCGCGCGCGGTGACGGTATGGCGGCGGTGCATGTAGAGGCGCAGCACAAGGTCGAGCGCATCGGTGTAGACAATGAGGTTCGCCAGGCTGAAGACCAGAATCGAGAAGCTCGCGGTTTCGAAATCCGCCGCCGACATCAAAACCCAGCCCGCGAGCAACACGCACACCCCAAGGGGCGCGAGGATCGTCCATGCCGCGCGCCGGACGGTCACGCGCTCGCGACGGCTCGTTGCGCCGACGCCCCCCGGATCTGTGGCAGGCGGGCCTGTAGTTCGGCATGCACCTCATTGCAATCAGCAATCTGGAACCCATAGCGCGCCATGACCGGCAAGGAACTCAAGATCCACATCAGCGAGCGCACGCGCGAAGGCAGGTGTGCGCCCTCACGCTCGACGCCCGCGAGCATCGCCTCGAAATCGCGTTCGATGTCGAGGATGGCAGTGCGCACCACCGGGTCCATCGGCAGGATCTTCGCCGGCTGATCCCACTCCACGCTGGTTCCGGCCACGCGGCGCCGCATCGACACCGTGTGCGCCAGTAGCTGCGGGTCCTGCGCGAGCGCGGCACCCGAGAAGGGGATTACATAGGGATACATGCCAATCTCGCAGCCGCGCCGCAGCCAGAAATAGGCTTCGCGCAGCGTGTCGGCGACATCCTGCAGGCTCGCGCGCGGGGAGCTCAGAATGAGATCGAGAAACGGCGTGATGCCCGCAGCGCGCGCCGCCGTGAGCACCGGTTCGATGTGACGGTGAATCTGCGCCTTGTTGAACTCAGCGAGCACACGCGGCGAGAAGCTCTCGATGCCGAAGCCGAGCACGCGAAAGCCGGCGCGGCGCATCGCCTGCAGCCGCTCGACGTTCATCGCGTCGATGCGGTTCGTGCTGATGAACTGCAGCCCCGGCGGTAACACGCCCTGCTCCTTCGCCGTGACGATCGCCGCGCACAGCGGCAGTACGCGGTAATCCTTGGTGAAAGCGAAGATGTCATCCTGGAAGATGATCGTGCGCACGCGCGGATGAGTTGCCACGATACGCTCGATCATCGCAAGGCAGTCTTCGGCCGACAGACGGGCAATACCCGCCACGCTGCCCTGGGCCTGGTGCAAAAAATTAGTGGCGGAACAGAACGTGCAGCCCATCGGGCAATAATTGAGGGTGATGAGTCGCACCGAGCGGATCTCGGCAAGATGCGCCTCGCGCGCCGCCTTGCTCGGCAGCGCGCCTATCTGATAGGCGCTCTCCAAGCGATCCCAGTACGCCGCGTACGGCATTTTCTCGTACGGCGTGCTGAAGATCGCCTCGCGCAGCTGCGCGACATCGAGCGCGCTCTGCGGCAACTCGAGCACTGTGCCGTCCGCGCCGCGTTCGGCGGTGCCGCTGATGCCGCGCGCCGGAGCTCCCGCACGCAAACGGTCGGCGATGGCGAGGAGCGGCCGCTCGCCCTCACCGAGGATCACCAGATCAAAAGGCCCGAGCTCAAACATGAGTCCGGGGCGGAAAGTTGCCTCCATGCCGCCGGCGAGCAGCAGTGCACGCGGTGCCATGCGGCGCGCGAGGTGCGCAAGCTCCAAATCAAAGCTCAACGTCATGCCGGTGGTTGACACTCCGATGACATCCCAGCGGCCCGACAACAGTTCGCGCTCGAGCGCACGCTGCGGTGAGCCGGTGCAGCAATTCGGATCGAAGACCTTCGCGCACACACCGGCAGCTTCGAGAACGCCCGCGAGGCGCCAGACGCCGAGCGGTGGCGCAAGAAAGGTGTACTCACCGCAATGCGGGTCGTACGGACCTATCAGCAGAAATCGGGGCGGGTGCGAATCAGCGTCATTCATAGTGTTTTCCAATAGCGCTCCCCGACGCGACTGCAAAGAAGCGCCGGCATTGCAGAGGCTCGGGCCAAGTACCGCACGAATCGTGCCGGCGACTTGGCTTTAGCTTGCGTGCCACAGGTGCCGTTCCCGCGGCGCGAAATCTCCCGCACCCACGTGCCGGGAGAAAGTGGGCGCGTCGGCGCGCACGCCTCGACCGGCCGACGCACGCCCACGCGGGCAATGAAAAACTCAGAGATCTCTGAGGGTTAAGTTAAGTGCGCTCAGCGGCGCCTAGGTCACGATCACTTTTCAAGTGTACGGGTTTGAGCGCGCACTTTGAAAGCGGGTTCCGCAGAGAGATCTCCGCTGCCGCTGCGCGGCCATCCCTGCAGCGCTCGCGGCACAGCACGGTGCAGCGCGCCCATGCGCGCGCCGCCCGTTCGCGTGTTACCGCAACACTCTCATTTAACTGACTGAACTTTCTTGGCTATTAGAGTCGCGACGAGCTTGCCTTCGGAATTCGCAACGACCTCGTAGATGCTGCCATCCTTGCAGTGCACGAGGTAATCACGGGCGCCCTGTGCATCAAAGTGCACGACCTTGCCGCAGGAGAGCTGCTCGGCGGCGATGACGGCGGTCAGCTCCTTAGCGACCCCCGGATCCTCATCCGCGAGCGCAACCGTCGCAAGGCGCCCCACCAGAAGAGTCCCGATGATCCACGCGGGCCCAATTTTGCTCACGACGCTTCCTTTTTCTTCCTTCAGCGCTTGAATAGCCCGAAGAGCCATTGGCCAAGATATCCCAGAACCGGCGGCAACAGCACCCCCGGGATGAGACGCGCCAGCGTGAGTGGCCATCCGAGGAGCGGCGCCTCGTAGGTGAGCATGCGGATCGGACTCACCAGGGTCTTGGCGGTCAGGAGCGCGATCACAGGTCCTGGCTCGGCGCCGGTGCGCACCAGATTCGCGGCGATCGGGAACAGCATGTACGGACCGCCCGGCAGAATGAGTCCCACGCCCCACCCAACGAGAATGCCGCGACCGAGGTTCTCGCGACCCAGCCATTGCGCCATGGCCTGGGCCGGTAGCAATACCTCGAGCAGACCGGCCAGGACAAATCCCAGGGCGATCTCGATCCACACACCGCGCAGCAAGCGACCGCTCGCCAAGACTCCAGCAAGCGGCAGGTGCGGATCGCGCAGGAAGGCCGCGACGAGCGCAACCGCGACCAGCGCCAGAAGAATATAGAGACTCGCGTCCATTTTGCGCCGTTTACGTTTCAATCGCGGGGTCCGCGAGGCCCCCACGCCGGATCGACGTACGCCGCGTAGGTCGTATCAAGCAGGTGCCACAGTACCTGCGTCTTGCGGATCAGCGCTTCCACGCAGCGTGTCTGCGCCTCAAGCGTCGTGGCGTGGGTCGTCACGTACTCGAGCGCCTCTCCGGAGTCGCGCTTGGCGCGGGTCACGCGAGCGCGAAAGTAGGCGAGCATCTCAGGCGCGACCCAGGGGTAGTGAGCTTCCCAGGCGAGGATGCGCTTGGTCATGATGTCAGGGGCGAAGAATTCCGTGAGCGAGGAGGCGACGGCCTCGAGCAAACTGCGCTCGCGCACAAGCTGCACGTAGGCATCGCACGCGAAGATCACACCGATCAGGACTGAGCGACAACTGCGAACCTCCTCCACATCGAGACCGACGCCTTCGGCAAGACGCAGCCACATCGTAAGGCCGCCCTCGCCTTCGGCCACGCCATCGTGATCCTGGATGCGCCGGATCCACATGCGGCGAAACGCCGGATCGTCGGACTTGGAGAGAATGATCGCATCCTTGATCGGGATGCGCGTCTGATAGTAGTAGCGGTTCAGGACCCACTGCTGCAGCTGCGGCTGCGTGAGCCTGCCCGCATGCATGAGCTGGTGATAGCGATGATGGTCGTGGTAGCGGCTCGCGCCCTCCCTCTTCAGCCACGCGGTGAACTCGGCCGCGGCTAGCGCTGCGCTCACAGCTCAAACTCCAGGCCATCGTACGCCACCCGCCAGCCGGCCGCGCTCACCGCCGCGTACTGCTCCGAATCCTCGCGCAAGATGGGGTTGGTATTATTGATGTGGATGTAATAGCGCTGCGGCGTCTTGATGTCCCCCAGCAGCTCGAGGCTGCCGTTCGCGCCGCCGATCGGCAGATGCGCCATATCCTCCGCGCGTTTATCCCCGAGCCCGAGCGCAATGAGCTCATCGGCCGCCCAGAACGTGCCGTCAAAGAACACGCACTGCGTGCCCTCGATCCCCGCAAGTACGGCCGGGGTAATCGCGGCAACGCCGGAAAGATAAATCATGGAGCGCCCGTTGACGTGATCGCGTATACGAAAGCCGACATTGTCCTCCGCAGAAGCATCCAAGCGGCCACGCAGGTGCAAGGGTGGCTGTCCCGGCACGGCGATGGCCTCGACGTCGAGGCCGCTCGCGCGGCCGTCGAGAAATTTGAGCTCCTGCGATTGGCCGGGCTGCACGATCCGCCAGGTCGTCTGCCCGGCAAAACGCTCAAGCGTTGCATAGAGCGAATTGCCTTCCGTGAAACCGCGCCGCACCTGCCGGGTGGCGTAGATCTGCAGCGGGTGCGACTCGCGCAAGCAGAGCAGGCCCAAACAATGATCCATGTCGCCATTGGTGAGCAGCACTCCGGCGATCGGTGAATCGCGCGGCCCGCGCGGATGCAGGCGCGGAAAGCTCTCGATTTGCGCGCGAATCTCCGGCGAGGCGTTCAGCAAGAACCAGTGCTCGTTGTCAGCGCTGACCCCGATTGATTCCTGCGTGCGCGCGCGCGCCTGTAACGTGCCGCCGCGCACGCCACGGCAGTTGGGACAACCGCAGTTCCACTGTGGAAATCCGCCACCGGCCGCTGATCCCAGTACTCTTATTTTCATGCCACGTGCAACGCGTCGAGTTCACCCTACGATCACGACCCACGACGCGTCAAGGCCGCGCGCTGTGGCTAGAGAAAATCTCTACTCGTGGGTCGTTGCGCGCGCGAGCGCCGCATCGACCGTATTTGACAGCAAGAGCGCGATGGTCATGGGGCCGACGCCACCGGGTACGGGCGTGATGGCCGAGGCCACGCGCTTCGCCGCCTCAAACTCGACATCGCCCACGAGCTTGCCATCGGCGCCTTTGTTGGTGCCGACATCGAGCACGACCGCCCCGGGTTTGATCCATGCGCCCTTGATCATGTTCGCCCGGCCGACGGCGGCGACCACGATGTCGGCAGCGCGCACCGTCGATGCCAGATCGGCCGTGCGCGAGTGCGCGATCGTCACGGTGGCGTTCGCCTCGAGGAGGAGCAACGCCATCGGCTTGCCGACGAGAATGCTGCGCCCCACGACCACGGCCGTCTTGCCGGCCGGATTGCAATGCACCGCGGCGAGGAGGCGCATGCAGCCGCTGGGAGTGCAGGCGCGCAGTCCGGGCCGCCCGACAACGAGCAAGCCCTCGTTGAACGGATGCAGGCCATCGACGTCCTTGGCAGGATCGATGGCGTCGATCATGCGGCTCGCATCAAGAGCCTTGGGCAGCGGCATCTGCATCAATATCCCGTCCACACGCGCATCGGCGTTCAGCTTCTCAACGAGCCCGAGGAGCTGTGCTTCAGAGATTGTTGAGGGCAGATCGTGCGCGAAGGATTCGATGCCGACGTCGACGCACGAGCGGCGCTTGTTGCGCACATACACGCTTGAGGCCGGATCCTCGCCCACCTGCACGACCGCAAGGCCGGGCGGGCGGCCGAAGCGTGCCTGAAAAGCGCGCGCGCGCGCGGCGACTTCCGCGCGCACCTGCGCGGCGACGGCCTTACCGTCGATCACCTTGGCCGCGCCTGCAACGGCGCCGCTACTCGTCATGGGAAATTGCGCTCAGTAGCGGTAGTGGTCGGGCTTGTAGGGCCCGTTCTGGTCGACGCCGATGTAGCGCGCCTGCTCGTCGGTGAGCTTGGAGAGCTCAACGTTCAACGTCGCAAGCTGCAGCCGCGCCACCTTCTCATCCAGATGCTTCGGCAGCACGTGCACGCCGATCGGATAGCGCTCCGGATGGCCGAAGAGCTCGATCTGCGCGATCACCTGATTCGCAAACGATGAGCTCATCACGTAGCTCGGATGTCCGGTGCCGCAGCCGAGGTTCACGAGGCGCCCTTCAGCGAGCAGGATCACGCGCTTGCCGTCGGGGAAGATGATGTGATCCACCTGCGGCTTGATGTTCTCCCAGGTGTACTGCTTCAGGCTCGCCACATCGATCTCGTTGTCGAAGTGCCCGATGTTGCAGACGATCGCATTGTGCTTCATGCGCTTCATGTGATCGTGCGTGATGACGTGGTAATTGCCGGTGGCCGAGAC
>Ga0302324_100018599_pt1 | contig 13677 bp, 15 predicted proteins | sample Palsa_T0_1_FD_201949 | JGI IMG/M metagenome (GOLD analysis project Ga0302324, IMG submission 201949) | Peat permafrost microbial communities from Stordalen Mire near Abisko, Sweden - Palsa_T0_1 | ecosystem: Environmental > Terrestrial > Soil > Palsa > Peat permafrost | place: Sweden: Abisko...
TTGGGCTCTCCCCCTGGATGGGAGCGGTCGCGGGAGCAGGCTCGGCCGGCGCGGTCATCGTCTTTGAGCTGCGCGTGCGCGCGCTCAGCCTGCGCCGCCTGATTGGCGCCGTGGCGGGCAGCGTGCTGGGCATCTTTGGCGCCGCGCTGTTCTGCCTGGTGCTGCGCTCGGCGCCGCTCTCCGGCTCAACTTCGGCCGTGCTGCAGATTTTTGTGCTGCTGCTCATGACCTACGTGGGCCTGCTGGTGGGCGCCAGCAAGGGCGACCTGCTGAACCCCGCCGCTTTGGCCGTGGTCTTCTCCGGCGAGCGCCCCACGCGCAAGAGCGCCAAGGTGCTTGACACCAGCGTCATCATCGACGGGCGCATCGCCGACATTGCCGAGGCCGGCTTCATTGACGGCATGATGGTGGTGCCGGAATTCGTGCTGCGCGAGCTGCAGGTGGTGGCCGATTCGACAGACGGCTCGAAACGCCAGCGCGGCCGCCGCGGCCTCGACATGCTGCAGAGGATGCAGTCGAACACGCGCATCCAGGTGCAGATCGTGTCGGACGATTTCCCGTCGATCCGCGAGGTCGACCTTAAGCTGCTGGAACTGGCCAAGAAGTGGGAGGCCAAGGTGGTCACCAACGACTTCAACCTGAACAAGGTGGCCCACCTGCATCGCGTGGAAGTGCTCAACATCAATGACCTGGCCAACGCGCTCAAGCCGGTGGTGCTGCCGGGCGAGCACATGACGGTGCTCATCCTCAAAGAGGGGAAGGAGTACAACCAGGGCGTCGGGTATCTTGACGACGGCACCATGGTGGTGGTGGATCACGCCCGGCGCCTGATCGGCCGCTCCATTGAAATATCCGTAACCAGCGTGTTGCAGACGGCCAGCGGCAAGATGATCTTCGGCAAGATCGACGAAAACGGCAAGGGCGAAGCGCCGCGGGCGGCTACGGCGGAGATGACGCACTAAAGCCAGGCGCGCTCAACTCATTACGGTCCGATTTTCCGCAAGGATGGGTGCCCCAGGTCTCGATTTTGAGACCTGGGATACGGCGAATCTTCGCTCCGCCGGAGCCCCTCGGCGGTTCAACTTACAAGTAAACGTGCGATAAAATAACCTTGCATGGCATTTCCGATCAAAACCTGCGCCATCTGCGGAGAAGAATTCGAGCTGAGGCCGGACAAGCCCGGCTTTGCCAACCGCTGTCCGGAGTGCAGCACGCCGGAGGCCATGGAAGCCGCCACCGGAAGCCGCATGGACGCCGACGAGCGCAAAGCCCAGGCCGAGGTGAACGAGGCGCGGCGGGCGGCCATCCGCGACCTGCTTTACCGCAAGGAAAGCTGAGCATCCCCCATTGAAGACAAGGTAAGAATAAGAATCCTGCTGTGGCGCCAGGTCACTTCGACAGCCTGAGCTCGCTCATCTGCACAACCGGCTCAATGTCGGTGTAGTTGGGAATGTCTGCCATGAGCTTTTCACTGTGCGGGGCCAGCGCCTCGGTGAATATCTGCGTCGATTCCGCAGTAAAGCAGGCGATGGCCGCGTAGGGCGGCGCCTGGTCGGGCACTCCGCCGCTCACGCCGATCTCGGCTGTCGTGCTCTTGAGCACCGGTCCCAGCAGTTCGATGACCAGCGGCATGTGGACGTTCAGATAATAGTCGGCATCGAAATGGCTTCCGGGCTTGCTGGGATAGAGAATGCTGATCTTGATCATGATGGCTCCTCGATAGCATGGTGGGGAGTGAGAGTCCAGCTTGGGGATCGCAGTCAGGCCGCCTTGACGGCGATGCGGGCGGAGCGGGAGCGAGGCTTGGGCTTGATCAGAATCTCTACGTCGTGCCCAAGCGCAACCAGAAAATGCATGAGGCGCTCGACGGAAAATCCCTCCAGCTTGTAATGAAGGAGCGCAGAGACTTTCGGCTGATTGATGCCGAGAGCTGCCGCAACTTCAGCCTGCGAAAGCCCCCGACGCTCGACGATCAGATTGAGTGCGGCGCAAAGGCGTGCCTTGGCGTGGAGTTCGGCGGCGTCCGGCAGTCCCATATCGGCGAATACATTCCCACTGCTGCGGGCGACTTGTTCCGGGATGCGTTTAGGCATGTCGCGTTAGCGCCTCACTTACCGCCGCCGTCATATCATCCCTGTTAGCAAATTGCGGATGTCGCAGGCCGAATGCCAGCACTGTACGGCTGCCAAATCTGTATTCTCCCCAAGTCACCTTGTCGAACTGAGGGCCGAGACGTAGACAGACCCCTCCTCGTCCTTCTACGACCGTGTCCGGGCAGCTTGACCAACCCTTGGTGGTGAAAACAAATACCTTCTGGATGCTGGGTCTCTCGGTTCGAAGTATCCGCGTGAATCGTTCTTTTGCACGACCGATTAGGTCTGGGCTAGCAACCCCGTACTTCATGTCGCTTGTTCCGATACATTCCGGAATAAAGTTGAAGAACCAGACTCGCCGCCAGAATTCGGCACTGTTCTCGAATCCGAAATACCCTGGAACTCTCGGAAACAGAGAGTCGCGAATCTTCTCGCCCGAGGCAACTCTTTCCAAAACACAATTTGTGAAAAGGTTGTTGTCTTCATGATTCGGATCGCGGTGATGTGAATAGCCCACGATTGCTATCCGCTGTCCTTCTATTCCGCGCTTGCAGTCTGGGCCTCGCCACGGTTCATGTTCGATCATCCGAGAACCTCCCTCAGAAATCATTCCAACGGCAGTTCAAATCATTGGGAATTTTCAGTATTTTTGCACCTTGGGGTCGATCTCGTCGCTCCACGCCAGGATGCCTCCAGCCAGGTTGGCCACGCGCGGATAGCCTTGCTGCTTGAGAAACTCGGCGATGCGCTGCGAGCGCGCGCCACTGCGGCAGTGCACCACGATGTCGCGGGTGCGGTCGATCTCGCCCAGCCGCTGCGGCACGTCGTTCTGCGGAATCAGCGTGCCGCCGATCTGCGCAATTTGATACTCGTAGGGCTCGCGCACGTCGAGCAGCATGAAGTCGTCGCCCGCATCGATGCGTGCTTTGAGCTCTTTTACCGTCACTTGCGGAATTCCATTCTTCACGTTCTTCTCCTCAGGCGTCTCCTTGTGAATGCCGCAGAAATGCTCGTAATCGATCAGCTCAGTCACGGTGGGATTCGTGCCGCACACCGGGCACTCGGGATTCTTGCGCAGCTTGAGCTCGCGGAAGCGCATGTTCAGCGCGTCCACCAGCAGCAGGCGGCCGATAAGCGGCTCGCCCTTGCCCAGGATGAGCTTGATGGCCTCGGTGGCCTGAATCACGCCCACCAGGCCGGGCAGAATGCCCAGCACACCGCCCTCCGCGCAGCTTGGAACCAGGCCCGGCGGGGGCGGCTCGGGATAGAGGCAGCGGTAGCACGGACCCTGCTCGGTAGCGAACACGCTAGCTTGGCCCTCAAAGCGAAAGATGGAGCCGTACACGTTGGGTTTGCCCAGCAGCACGCAGGCGTCGTTGACGAGATACCGCGTGGGGAAATTGTCGGTGCCATCGGCCACGATGTCGTAGTCCTTGAGGATGTCGAGGGCGTTGGCGCTGGTCAGCATGGTGTCGTGCTTCACCACGTTGAGAAACGGGTTGAGCGCGTTGAGCTTCTCCTGGGCCGAGTCCAGCTTTTTGCGGCCAATGTCTTTGGTGGAGTGGATGATCTGGCGCTGCAGATTGCTGGCGTCGACCACGTCGAAATCGACCAGGCCGAGCGTGCCGATGCCGGCCGCGGCCAGGTAGAAGGCCAGCGGCGAGCCCAGGCCGCCGGTGCCCACGCAAAGCACGCGCGCGGCCTTGAGCCGCTGCTGGCCCTCCATGCCCACCTCAGGCAGGATCAGGTGGCGCGAGTAGCGGGAGAGATCGTCAGTAGTCAGCTCGGGCAGAGTGGCGGGTTCGGCGAGTGTCGGCATGGGGTCGGTTTCTCCGGTATTTCAAGTCTATCGGGAAGGCGCGGGAATGCGAATCGAATCGAGAACATCCATCAGGCTGTTGCGAACGATGCTGGCCTCGCGCGGCGTCAGCGGGCCCGGCTGCGTTTCGCCCGCCGCCGTGGTGGTATGGACGGCGAGATCGAAGACCACGCAGGTGCCTGACGAAGCGAGAAATGTGGCGTAGATGTCGTCGGAGACCGCCTGGCTCATGCCGCCGTCGCCCGCTTTTCCGTGCCAGTAAGCGATGCCGCGGAGGGTTTGCTGGTCCGTCGCGCCGTGATCCGGTGAAGCCATCGCCCGGCAGGCTTCCGGCGTGGCCGCGGCGCGTGCATCATATCCAAACTCAACGCCGGAGAAGTCAGTGGCCGGCCAGGACCGCACACCGCTGAGCGACCTGGCGACAACCAGCGCCCTCAATTGGCTTTGGGAGCCGGGTGTGAGCGTTTGAATGCTGACCGGGAACATGAATGGCTCATCATGCGCGAGCTTCCACGCGGCCGGATAGCGGAAGCCGACGCCGTTGGCCGGGTCGGCGTAGCGCACCGTGGCCGGCGTTGCGCGCGGGACCGTCTGCGCCGTCAGTGACATGCAGCCCGCGAGCAGGATCGCGATGAATGGAGTTCGCATCATGATTCTCCTTGCGAATGGCGGTGGGATGCGAGATCAGCCGCCGGCGATCGAGGGGATGATGGAGAGCGTGTCGGCGGCCGTGATCGGGGTCGACTCACCAGCGGGAAGATAGCGCACGTCCTCGTCGTTGAGGTAGAGATTGACAAACGCGCGCAGTTTGCCTTCGCTGGAGTAAAGCTGGTTGCGCAGGCCGGGATGTGCCTCAGTGAGAGCCTCGAGCGCGCCGCCAACGGTGGCGCCGGAAACTTCCACGCTCGGCTCTCCGCCCGCATAGGGGCGCAACGGGGTGGGGATGAAAATGGTCATCTGTGCAAGTCCTCGCCAGTCGCCTGATTGGATTCAGCCGGGCCGGCCGGCGATGCTTTCTTCATGCCGCGGCGCGTCTTCCTCCACCACGATCTGCTGCCATTGGAAGCGCTTGTCCTCTTCCGTGGCGCCGGCGAGCAGAAACGAATTCGTCACCGTGGCGCAGCCCTTGTAGACGGCCGTGATCGCATACGAGCAGCCGATCCAGTGCGCTTCGGCAAAATCGGTGGCCGACCATTGTGCGGGGTGGTCCGGGTGCGAGTGATAGAAGCCGGCAATCTCATGTTGCTGCTGCCGCGCCTGGCGTTCAATCCGGACCAGCTCCGCCGGCGCGATGCTGTAGCGGTTGTGGGCCGAGTCGGTGCGCGTGTTGCCGGCGCGCACCGCCGAGGATACCTGCCAGCCATGCGGTGTTGAAGTTCCCAGCAGCGCCCCGCAGCACTCGTTGGGATAGGTCTCTTCGCCATGCGCGCGAATCGCCTGCCAGACGGCACGCGGCATGCGCAGCTTGCTCATGCCTCCTCCCAGAATCGTTCGCTGAGATATTTTTCGGCGGAGTCGGGCAGTACCGTGACGATCACAGCGTTGCGCCCTGCAGCGGCCTCCTCTGCGGCGATGCGCAGGCTGACCTCGATGGCTGCGGCCGCCGAGATGCCCACCAGAAGGCCATAGTCGCGCGCCAGACGCCGGGCCATGGCGTATGCGGCCTCGGTTTCAATTTCAAGCTGGCGATCGGCTAGGTGCGGATTGTAGATGGCGGGAACCATCGACGTGCCCAAATGCTTCAGCCCCTCGATGCCGTGGAAGGGCGAATCGGGCTGGAAGCTGATGGCCTGGATGGCCGGATTCCACTCCTTGAGCCGCCGCGCCACGCCCATGAACGTGCCCGTGGTGCCCAGGCCGGCCACAAAGTGCGTCACCCGGCCGCCCGTCTGGCTCCAGATCTCCGGGCCTGTGGAGCGGTGATGCGCCTGCCAGTTGGCGTCGTTGGAATACTGGTCGATGTAGCAAAACCGGTCCGCATCGTTGCCGGCCATCTCGCGCGCGCGTCGGATAGCTCCGTCGGAACCCTCGGCGGGGTCGGTCCACTCCACCTGCGCGCCAAAGGCCCGGAGGATGCGCTTGCGCTCCTCCGAGACATTGGACGGCATGGCGAGCCGCACCGGAAAACCCATGGCCGCGCCCAACATGGCCAGCGCAATGCCGGTGTTGCCGCTGGTGGCGTCAAGCAGCGTCTTGCCGGGGCCCAGCAGGCCGCGCTTTCGTGCGTCGCCGACCATGGCAGAGGCGGCGCGGTCCTTCACGCTGCCGCCGGGATTGGCCCATTCCGCCTTGCCCAGCAGCTTGATGCCTTTGGGGCCGAGCGCCGTGCCGCTGCTGAGCCCTCCGGTACTTAGGCGGATCAGCGGCGTGTCCCCAATACGGTCGGTAAGCGATGTGCCCAGTTCGGGTTGCGGTCGATTCGTTGCCATGGCAAATTGCTGTCTGCGCTCCGCGTATGAGAAAGTTGGAGTTGCGGGGACTTTTGCCGATACTCCTACCAACATCCTCGCAGACTGGACTTGAAAAATGGCGCGAAAATCGCGCAATCCGAACTTCGATCAGACTCTTGAGCTGCTGCGCACCCATTCGTTCGCGGTCGCGCCCTATGCCGGGGTCACGGGCGGCATGCTGGTGAGCAAGTACGGCGCGGCTGCGGTGCTGGCGCCGGCCAAGGGCGTGCCGGCGGCTGTCGCGGAGCCGCCCGGCGCGCTGGTCCGGGGCGAAGTGGCCCGTTTGCTTGATCGCGGCTACCAGAAATTCATCACCACATCGCAGATTGAGCTGCCGGCAACAGCAGCGCAGTTGCAGGCGATCCACCAGTTCAGCGAGGAGCTGAAGCAGCTGACCGGCGCCACCAGCCTTTACAACGAGTCGCTGGGAACCACCAGCGACCTTTACCAGTATGACCGGCTCAAAGGCCGCGAAGACGCCGGGCCGGCGCTGGCGCGGCCGTGGGATCCGGCCGGGGGCCATTGAATTCGTGGGTCAGGCCATGACGACAGAAATGCAAAAAAGCCCGCAAATGGCCGAAGCCCTCCAAGGCGGTGAAAGCGTGGGTGTGGACACGGAAGCCACGTTGCTGATGATCCGCCAGGGTTCCCGCGTTCATGGGCGCATTCTCGAGCTGAGCTTGACCGGATGCACGATCGGCTTTCAGGACAATTTCCATGTCGGCGTCGAGGTGCGCGTTGAGGCAAACTTCAAAATCAATGGAATCGCATTCCGGTTCAGCGGTGTCACGGAATGGTCGGAAGGCGGCAAGCGGACCGGTATCCGCTTTGTGGATGTGGCCGCGCGCCGCGCCGATGAGCTGACTGAAGTGCTGGCCGAGCTGACCGCGAGCGCCCGGGCCAAGGCGGAAAAAGAGACTGCGGAGAAGCAAGCAGCGGAGGCAGCAGAAAAGAAACAAGCGGAATCGGCGGCGGCCACACCGGCGGACGCTGCCGTGGACGCGCCGGTCACACGCCGGCCAGAGCGCGAGATTGGTCCGTTGCCCGCCATTCGCGCCCATCCCGCTCCCCTCGGCAAGGCGGTTCCTGCTGCTCCGGCTCGAAGCCTGCTTTATGTACTGCCGGTTGCCCGGCCGCTCGAACCCGAAGCGCCCATCCGGAGGGTCGGCGGATCAGCTCCGTCAGGCCTGTTACCCGCAGCGCTCGGGAAGGTGCAACCGCCTGCCCCCCCGCCGGCCTCCGCGAAGCCGGCCGGCCGTGACCGGCGCACCCAGAGCCGGCACGAAGTAGACACTTCCGCCGAGATCCTGCTGGTCAACGTGGCGTCGCGTCTCAAAGGGCGCATCCTCAACCTCAGTGCGGGCGGTTGCCGCATCCGCACCGACGAACGCTTTCCTGTAGGCATCTATACGCGGGTCGAAGCGGAGTTCCATCTGGAGGGGTTGCCCTTCCGCCTGGGCGGCGTGGTGCAGGCCATTCAGGACCGGCAGCATATCGGTATCCGCTTTCTCGACATGAGCGAGCGCAAGCGGGACCAGCTTGAGCAATTGATGGGGGAAATAGCCGAGCTCGAGGAAAGGGAAAAAGCCGACAAGGAGAAAAACAAAAGTGGCCAGACAGCCCAGTAACACCTTGCGGCGTAACCTTGCTGACTGGCCCTTGGTTCTGGGAGCCGCCGCTTAACCGCCGGCAACTGTTTAGAGTGCGCTCCGTCTTCCGGAGATCAGGTTGAAGATCAGTACGATCACTGCGATCACCAGCAGCAGGTGAATCAGACTTCCGGCGATATGGAAGCTGAATCCGAGCAGCCAGAGAATCAGCAGGATCACAAAAATCGTCCAAAGCATACTTGCGCCTCTCTCCCCGGAAGTCCGGGCCCGATAGCTCGCGTCGGGCCGCGGAGTAACTCAGGGATTAACTTTCTGGTAAATGGGTGTTACTTGCTTGCAACCGACTGAGACCGTGCTCCCTTTACGGCAGCGATGAACTCGTGTGCTTCCCGGGGGGTTGGCACCTGGCCGGTGAGAACAGCCTTGGTGGAGGCGTTCGGACCGTAGACCGCATCCATGGAATCGTCATCGCGGCGAACTCCCGCACCGTTCAACGTCACGCCCGCGAACAGGCCCTTGGCGCGCGAATAGGTGAGAATTTCAGCGTTCATCTTCCAGTCGGTGTCCGCCGAAGCGTGGCGGCCGATTGGACCGGCGGCTGCCGAAGCATCGGCGCCGATTTCAAACTTGCTGTTTAGCAGCCGATCCATGCCCTTGTCGTTCTGGAACACCATGACCAGGTCGATGCCCTCGACGCCGATCTGCAGGCCCCAGTTGCCGCCGGTGATGGCAAAGAACGCCGGAGCGCTCCAGCCGTTGGCGGTGCGGCAGGTGGCAACGCCGCGGCCATTCTCGGCGCCAAACACAAAGCCGCCCTTGAGCAGATGCGGAACCACCGCAATGCATTTTGCGTGATCGAGCACTTCGTCCGGGATACCCTTGTCCGGAGCTGCCATTACTTCCTGCAGAACGCGTGCCGCATGATCGAGCCTGTCGGTTGTTGCTTCCTTGTCGCTCGCCGCCCAAAGCATGCTGGTCATTCCGCACATCGCCGCCAATAACATTACTTTCTTCATAAGTCATCCCGCCTTTTCTTGTCCCGTGTTCAACAGCTTTTCCATTGGATGCGCTGGCCGCGCACGGGGTAGTTTTGACCTTAGTGCCATTGCCTGGCGCCGTCTGATCAATAAAGCTCTGTTAAGTGCCGTTCCAACTCAGGTGAGTCACTGTGAGAGTCTGAGTGAGCCACTTCTTCCCACTTACATTCGTTTGGCTCGTGTCTGTGCTCGGGTTGCTCGCCGCAATTGAGTTACGCGCCAGCATCCCGCATGTTTGGCGCAACGTTCGCACGAGGATTATGATGCGAAGATAGAAGGGATGGAAGCCCCAGGCCCCAGGAATAAAATGCTTCTTCACTTGAAACTTCTGCGCAATAGAGAGCACAATTGACCAGACATTCCGGATCGAGCTTGCGATGATGGTGAAACGTGTACCTGGGTTTCACGCGGTGCGGCATCCGGATCGTGCCAGGTGATTTCCCGGGTTTTCATTGTGCCGGAAGATCCAAGCCGGCGAGGCAAGTCCTTATCCGGCAAACACTTCCGGCTCGCCGTGCGTCCTGACGGGAGCGCGCGGAGACTGCCTTAACCCCTGGAGACTTGCCTTGTTAGTTGAGCCTGAAAAACTCGTCTTCGATGCCGCAGCCTTTCTGGCCAATGCCGGATTGGGGCGGCGCATCGTCGTGATCAAGCCCAAGGGCCATTTTTTTTCGCAAGGGGACCGCGCCGACGCCGTCTTCTATCTGCAGAAGGGCCGCGCCAGCGTAACCGTGCTGTCAAAGGCCGGCAAGGAAGCCACCATCACCCTCCTCACGTCGGGAGATTTTGTGGGCGAAGAAGCGCTCACCACCGAGGCCGGCCTGCGCATGGCCACGGCCACAGCCATCACCGCATGCACGGCGCTCAAGATCAGCCGCATTGAGATGATCCGCGTCATGCATGAAGAGCACGACTTCTCCGACCTTTTCCTGAAGTTTCTGCTGCAGCGCACCATGCGCATCCAGGCCGACCTGGTCGATCAGCTCTTCAACTCCAGCGAAAAGCGGCTGGCCCGCATCCTGCTGCTGATGGCGGAGTTTGGCAAGCCCGGTGAGCCGGAGCCCTTCATTCCCAAGATTACGCAGGAGACGCTGGCAGACATGATCGGCACCACGCGCTCCCGCGTGAGCTTCTTCATGAACCGTTTCCGCAAGCTCGGCTTCATTGAATACAACGGCCGCATCCGCGTGCACAAGTCGCTGCTCAATGTGGTGCTGCACGACTAGGCATCTGACCGCTTGACGTTGTACCAATGCTGGGTGCCACAGGTCCCGATTTTGGGACCTGGGAAAGCGCAGACTCAACATACCAAATCACGCGGTCGGAGCTCAGCTCATTTCTGCTCGTTTGCGGCACGGCTGAGCAGGCTGCGGAGAAAGGCCATGCGCGGGACGAATTTCCTGAAGGCATGTCTCAGGGGCTAAAGCCCGGTCTTAGAGCGTTTTCAATTCAAGTGTGAACAAAGCTTTGGGTGCCCCATCCTTTGTGCGTTTTATTGCACAGAGGGTGGGAACCACCGGACCAGATGCTCGGCTGTATACACTTGGACTGAAATCGCTATAGCCTGTGATGGGGAGCCTCCTCTCCGCATTCAGATCATTCGCAGATATCGGTAAGCGACTCCTTTTGTGGCGATTTTCTCCAGCAAGGGTGGGAGACCACAAATGTCAATTTGAACCGGAGGGCTTCGACCCAGACCGTCCCAGCCCGGAAACAACCCTAGGCATACGAGCCCAACCCACGCCCCAACCACCCCTTGTCAAGCCCCATATTTTCTATCTCACTCATTCCACTGCCCAAATCCCACAAAATAATTGCAGTCTAATTCCACCGCGAGGCGCATAGTAATTCCATGGATCGCATACCCTCAACCCGCGCAGTGAGGCACATGGCCTCGCCAGAACCTCTTACCATAACTCCAATCCCGTCAACACCAACCGGCCGCCAGCACCCACAAAAAGCAGAAACGGAAGTTTTTTTGCCGTGATACTGTGGAACCTGCCTCAAGTCAAGCAGAATCAACAACCTACGGATACAGCCCTCACGAAAACACAGTCTCACGGAAACCGTGAAACGGTGCACCCAAACCTAACTCCTTCAAAGCCAGTAACCTACGAGCCATGGGTTCACGGTTCCACTGAACCACAGAAACCGTGAAGCGGTGACGCCCACGGAGTCACTCGGATCTCACTTGGACAGCTTGATCGGATTGTTCGCGCCGTCGCGGTCAGACCCGCCAAGGTGTGCGAACAGGCTCGCAAAGCAGCCAGGAAGCTGGGCATTCCACTCCGCCGGGTCGTGGCCGCCCGGCTCGGTGTGGAGCTCGTAATCGAAGTGGCGCTCATGGAGCCGCTCGGAGAATCTCCGGATCGAGTCGAGCAACGGGTCCTGCTCGCCGGATGTGATGTAAAGATACGGGGTCGCGGCGGGGCTGGCGGACTGGGCCAGCAGAAACGGATCGGCGGCGGCGCGCGTCCTGCTGCCCCACGGGCCGAAGATGGAGCGGAAGCGCCACCACTGCGCCGCGCGCTTGAGGGCGAAGCGGCGGTGAGGCGCGTCGAGGGCCGGGCTCAGCGCGCCGGCAAAGGCAAACAGGTCCGGCCGCGTCAGGGCCAGCTTGATCGCGGCAAATCCGCCCATTGAGATGCCGACAATGGCGCGGCTCTGGCGCTCTCGCGCCGCGGGAAATCGAGTTTCCACGTCGGTGATCAGGTCGTTCACAACGTAGTCTTCATATTTGTCGCGTGGGATCAGCGCGGCATTGAGCCAATACGAATTCCCGCCCTCCGGCATCACCAGAATCAGTCCGCCCGCGTTGCCCGCAGTCGTGTATTGCGCCACGTCGAAATCGTTCGACCAGGCCATAAAATCCGCGCCGCCGCCGTGCAGCAGATAGACCACGGGCAGGCGCTGGCCTGCCGCGATTTTCTCCGGCAGATAGACCCGGTAAGGCATTTGCCGGTCGAGCGCGGCGGAATGAAATGTCACATCCTGCATGGCGGCACCGGGAGCGAGGCGCGGGTGATCCGGCAACGCGCGCTCAGTCGAATGACAGCCGGAAAGCAGCAACGCCGCAACTCCAGCGGCGAGCAAGGCCGGGCGCACAATGCTCGGATTCTTCACAGTGCTAACGATTTTATCCCGGCATTCCTGAAGCCCGCGGTGTTTGCTCTCACCAAGGCACGATAGGGCATGCATGGGTCGGGGACAAGCAACCGCGCCTGCGCCCGGTTGCCCGGCTACTTCACGGTGTAGGTAGCCGAGGCGACGATGCTCGGCGAGTAGCCGGTTGCCACCGCGATGGCCTTGATAGTCTCCGTCGCCGTCACCTTGATCCCGGCCGAGGTGTACTTACTCGACGAAGCAGTCGGCGTGCTTCCATTGGTTGTGTAGTAAATGACGAGGCCCGTAGTGGCCGTGTCGGCGATCTTGACGATTTGGCCGGAAGTGACGGCACCCGCGGCCGGCGAGAATGTGGGAGTGGGCGCCGCCGGAGCGATGGTGTAAGTGGCAGAGGACACGATGCTGTCGGTGTATCCCGTAGCGACGGCAATCGCTTCGATCTTGGTTGTCTTGGTCAGTTTCAACGCTGTCGAGTAAATCGGCGAGGTTGCAGTCGGAGCTATTCCTGTCAAGGTATAGTGAATGACCGCTCCCTTGGTCGCATCGGTGAGCGTGACCAGCTGATCGGGTGCGTAGGTTCCCTGCGCCGGCGAAAAGACGGGCGCGGCTGCCAGCGGCAGTTCGATGGTCTCGGTCAGGTTGATGCTGCTGGGTGCGAAGTAGCTGCTGCTGTCGGCAAAACTGGCTTGCACGGTGTGTTTCCCAAGCGCCAGGCTCGATGTAGTAAAGGTGGCCTTGCCGGCGCTCACCGCCGCGGTCGCCACGGTCTTTCCATCGACCGCGAACGTAGCGCTGCCGGTAGGCGATGCGCCGTTCAGATTCGAAGAATCCACCGATGCCGTGAATTTGACGGCTGCCCCACGCGGCGCCGGATTCGCATTGGCGCTGAGAGCCGCCAAGGTTGCTACCTGCGTGGTTGCGCCCAGATCGAGCCTGGTTACAAAGGCGTTACCACCGTTGCCTGTGTTGGCGTTGTAAGGGGCGTTGATGACCGTCTGAAAGGCACCCCTCGTCACCGGAATATTGGAGGAGTCGGCGGAGCCGATTACATAGGCGTTGCCCAATCTGTCCAGGGCGATGCCGGCGCCAATATCCCCCCTGACGCCGACGTCGCTTGGTCCGTTGCCGCCGAAATAAGTGGAATACACCAGTGCCGTGCCGGTCGGGTTGAGCTTGGTGACAAAGGCGTTTGCAAAGTTGACGGGATTGTCGATCACGGTCTGGAGAGCGCCCTTGGTGATAGGGAAATTAGCCGAAACAGCTTGGCCGGTCACATAGGCGTTCCCTGTACCGTCCACGGCAATGCCAGAGCCCCCTTCGGCCCCGTTTATGGCATTGTAGTCGCCGCCGAGATAGGTCGAATAGACGAGGGCCGTGCCAGTTGGGTTGAGTTTGGTGACAAAGGCGTTGGCATCATAAAAGGCGGCGGCCTTGTTCCTGGTCTGAAAAGCGTCCTTGGTGATGGGGAAATCGGTAGAATAGGCTCGGCCGGTTACAAAGGCGTCGCCCGAACCGTCCACGGCAACGCCCGAGCCGGAGTCAAAG
>Ga0302324_100018600_pt1 | contig 13677 bp, 11 predicted proteins | sample Palsa_T0_1_FD_201949 | JGI IMG/M metagenome (GOLD analysis project Ga0302324, IMG submission 201949) | Peat permafrost microbial communities from Stordalen Mire near Abisko, Sweden - Palsa_T0_1 | ecosystem: Environmental > Terrestrial > Soil > Palsa > Peat permafrost | place: Sweden: Abisko...
GAACCCCTCGTCGACTTCCGTACCAACCCGTGTGGCGAACCTTTAAGAGCATTAACGATATTGCCAATCCGTGAGAAAGATATCTCACGCGAGGCAGTCATCATTTTTGACGATGGGGATCTGATGCGGCCGATCATATTGGGCTTGCTACATAGTCAACAAAAATCTGAAGGAGAAGTGAATATTGTGTTAGATGGAGAAAGCTTGGTTCTAACTGGAACACGGGAAATTGTTCTTCGGTGTGGCGGTGCCAGCATGACGTTGACACGTGCAGGAAAGGTATTGATCCAAGGAGAATACGTTCTCACACGTTCCAAAGGAGTGAATAGAATTAAGGGTGCGTCTGTGCAGATTAACTGATCTCCTTTAGCAGATATGTGGACCTTGGATAATCGCACTCCATTTGCTGCCGAACGGTCCTGGGTTCGTGATCGCGACGGCGGCGAGATTTGGCTCGTGGCTGTAAAGGGTACGTACAATATAGATTCTCATGGCGCAACGAGTTTGGCCGATGAACAGGTGAAGGTTTTTTTGACGCCTCAGTATTCGGGTGAGCCGGGCAAATCGGGCCTTTTGTATGATTCGGATTTGCCGCGGACCAAGGTCACCACAGATATCATTTTGAATGGCTCCGCTTATGCGCCACGCGGACGCGCGACGATGGTAGTGGAGGTCGGGTTGCGAGTGGGTGGAACTACAAAGTCGCTCCGTGTTGTGGGAGATCGCGTATGGAAGGCAGGGCTTTTCGGCCCGTGGCTAAGCTTGCCCGCTACTCCGTTCGTGAAGGTGCCGATCGTCTACGAGCGCGCTTTTGGCGGGGAAGATCTTACCTCCAAACAACCGGCTTGGGATCGTCGAAATCCCCTCGGAACCGGATTCGCCTCGAAACGGGGTAACTTGGTGGGAAAACGGGCGCCTAATATTTATGCAACTGGCAGCGGGTCGCCGTCCTGGTTCCGCAGGCCGCGCCCGGCCGGCTTTGGTGCGGTAGCGAGCCATTGGTCTCCCAGAGTTGAATTAGCCGGAACCTGTGATGAGAAATGGGAAGCTGAACGTGCTCCTCTACTTCCAGAAGATTTTGACGATCGCTTTTACCAATGTGCACCTCCCGACCAGCAGACGGCACAATTCCTGAAAGGCGGCGAAGAGGTTGAGCTCCGAAATCTTACTCCTAGCGGCCATCTCCTGTTTGCCTTACCGCGTGTGATTCTCGGCTTCGAAACAGATTTTGGAAGTGAGACGGTCAAACACCGCACCAATCTTCACACGGTGATTCTAGAGCCAGATGTGCCGCGCGTGTTGATGGTTTGGCATTCGGCGCTTCCATGCCATCCCAGGGTGACAAAGCTGAGACGAACTCGGATAATCGAAAAAACGCTTTTGTCACAGTCCTCTCCTCACGCTCAAGTTGCCGAAAAGGTGAGCGTGGCGCTTGTCTGATCAAGATTCTATGGCGCCGCAAGCCGAGCGTAGATCTGCCGTGTGTGTTGTCGGAATCGGTGCAAAAACGCCGGTCGGACTTACAGCGCACGCTGCCGCCGCCGCCGTCCGGGCTGGAATCTCGGGTTTTGCGGAACACCCTTATATGATTGATCGACGTGGCGAGGCGATGATCGTTGCAAGTGTGCTGGACCTGAACAAAGTCTCGCCTGGCGCTGATCGCTTCCTTTCCTTGGCTGTCGAGCCGGCGCGCGAAGCTTTAACCCCGCTGGGTTTCGATCGGCGTGAGATAAGCCCGGTTCCTCTCTTCCTCGCCTTGCCGCCTCAGCGACCAGGTCGCCCGCGGGACTTGGACCAGCAAATTGCGGATGGCTTGCGAAACGCAGTTGGGACCGCGCCGGCTGAATGTATCGCCACCGGACATGCGGGCGGGCTAATGGCCTTGGATGCCGCTTTGCACCGGATCGCCTTAGGTTCCGTCGAGTTTTGTTTAGTCGGCGGCGTCGATTCCTATCTGGAAGTTGATACCCTGGAGTGGATCGAGGAGAATGGCCAATTACACGGCGGCGATAACGCCTACGGGTTCATCCCGGGCGAGGCTGGCTGCTTTTGCTTGCTTTGCTCAGAGAAAACGGCCGAACGTAGACGCCTTGGCGTGCTCGCTCGCGTGATCGCCTCGGCGACGAGTCGGGAGACCAAACTCATTAAAACCGACACCGTGTGTGTCGGCAAAGGTCTAACCGAGGTTTTCCAAAAAGTGTTATCCGTACTTCCGTCCACGAATGACAAAGTCGACTACACCATTTGCGACATGAACGGTGAGCCGTATCGGGCCGACGAATACGGTTTCACTCTTGCACGATTGTCAAATCGCTTTGTTAATGCGGCCGACATCGTTGCGCCTGCCGATTGCTGGGGCGACGTTGGTGCGGCTTCCGGCTTGCTGTTTGTCAACTTAGTCGTCGTCTCGGGCCAACGAGACCGTGGGAAAGCGCGGCATAGCCTTCTCTGGACAAGCTCCGAAAGTGGCGAGCGAAGCGCAGCAATTCTGGATCAACAAACCTCGGCTACTAACTAGAGATATGCCTGTCACTATCAAAGTGAATGGAGCAATGAATTCGCTCGTTCATAAAGGTAGCAATCACATTGCGAACAGCACCGTGCCCGACGTCTGCAAAACGCCAAGCCCAGGTGGTCCAGTACCGGTTCCCTACCCAGTGATCGTTTCTATGTCCAGCGATCTGGCCAACGGTAGTACTACAGTAACTGCCGACGGCGGCAACATGATCGCAATTAAGGGATGCGAGTTGAGCCGATGCACCGGCGATGAGCCGGGAACGGCCGGTGGAGTTAAATCTAGTACCTTCATGAAGGAGGCGAAATTCATTTTGTATTCGTTCGATGTAAAGATCGACGGCCAAAATGCCTGCCGCCTCTACGACAAGATGTCGATGAATCACGAAAACACCGTCGACTTAGCAGGAATTCTTGGTACTCCGGTGACCGTGCTTGAAGAAGACATGCAGAAGTTTGCAAACGAATGTCACGATGAGATTGAAAAGGAAAATGACAAGCTGAAGGCCCAAAAGAAAAAGGGGATGAGTTGTCAGAAGAGAGGCAGATTAAAACACAAGTGTTGTGAGAATGCGCTGAACGACGAAAAGGCTAAGGGCAGGCACAAAAGCGCCCGCGCCGAGTACGTGCATCCGGACGCGCCGGATTGCCGGCTAGATGTGGCGGTCGTGGACAGCAAAGGAGACGTATTGAAAATCTATGATTACAAGTTTAATTGTTCGGGGGACCCGAAAATGTCGGCTGCACAGGAGAATAAATACATCGATAATTTTGGCGAGGATGTGCCAATTACACTCGTCGGAGTAACTTGAGACTGAGAAATGGCACTTTACAAACCAATCGAAAGGAAAGAGCCGAAGAGCGGCAAGGTCTATCTCCGGAACGGTGTAACAGTGGCCTTTTTCCTTCCACTGCCCATGGACAAGGTTGCGATTTCGGTCCTAACCACGTTCGAAGAATATCTCAAAATAATCCCTGAGAACGCGTTGCGATGGGGAGCGGTTGGAGCAAATGCAGGGGAGTGGAGACGAATAAAAAGCACTACATTCGCTCAATGTCGCGCGCAACTAAAACCCGAAGCGGTACGCGCTAGGCCGCTCACGGCGTTCGAGTTAACTGATGGAGAAGTTGGTGGTTCCGCCCCTAGTTACGGCATTACTATAATCGGACACCCGTTCGAACCGAAGTTTCCCCACAAGAGGGCATTGGTGCAGCTCTACTTCCCGATAGCAGTAACCGAAGACGCAGTTGTGGATGACTTTGTTGAAACCGTGTGCAGGCTTGCCGCTCTTTTGCCATATGTTTCTGGTTACGCGTCGCCAGGGTTGCATTGCGCAGGATTGGACAGCCGGAAACAGGCTCGCGCCATCGCAAGGCGTTATCCTGGCTACGACGTACAAGACAATGCCGTCGGTCGTAGAACGATCAACTTTAAAGTGCGAGGTGCGCGTTGGCTAACTTTTCTTGGTCCGGATATTTCGAGTAAGCTAGGAGGTCTTCAAACGTTACAACTTATTTTCAAGCCCCCGATTCAAATTCTACAGATCGGAGATGGTGTCCTGATCCGCGCCGGTAAACAACCGGAACTGGGAGATGTGAGCCGCGGCATAGGAACGCCGTTGCTACGGGCGGTGGCCAAAGTGATCGAGCCGGTAACTGCATTTCGAGAAGGTGCGTTGTTTCGCACTGACTTTGTTGGCCAAGACGAAGAAATATTAAGAAAATGGGAACGACGATTCCTTGATTGACACACTTTGCATGATTGAGAAGATTGGCACCGCTTACGAGCTTCCATTTGAGGTTCGATGCACGCCGGGACACGTTTTCTCCTCCGGGGGCGATGTTTCCGTCGTTGTAAGCTTTTTGCCGGGACCGCCGCCTGATTTGAACCTTATAGCTGAAATCTTAGGAGCCTTTGCCGGACTTGGAATGACAGGAGCTTTCGCAGGCGCAGAGATCGAGCCTTGGAATTCTGAGCTTAAGCTCGGCGAAGCGTCGGGCAGCTTGAGGCTCACGAACAAATTCGATTTCTCGTTCTGTATGGCAGATGAGTGGGCTTTGTCAGTGCTCACCCAGCTTTTCACGGCCAAGCGTGCAGCACTATCATTAAAGTCTTTGGAGATTTCTGCGGCTGGGAGGGAGGCGACGGTCAAGTTGCGCCATATTCCAGATTTATCATCCACTTTACCACCTGTTTTCGCACGAATTCCGTTTCTGCTGATTGATGAAGAACCAGAGAGCGGTGGATACACATTTACCGCGGAGCTGCAAAGTCCAGTCTTGCCAAAGCATCAGGAATACCTGGAAGGGGCGCTGAAATTCTGGACCATGGTCGTTCGGCGCGGTGGATACGAAATGGCTCCAATTCCTCCAGAAGAAAGCTTTGTGGAATTGTTCGTCGACCGGGTTATTGTGTTCGGCGCTACCGTCGAATGGACCATCTTGAAGCTTCGAGCTGATCCTGACTGCATAAATGGAGTAGTAAATATATTTGCAGCTTTTCACTATCGTTGTCAGCCGCTGATTTCGCTGAGTATTAGTTAGTTAGATAGGGTATCGAATCTTCGCAGAGAACGCTTTGAGATTCGTCGAGGAAAAATGGTGGATGAATTGTGATGGCTCGGTGGTACCGAGCCGTAGTGCTGTTTGCCTCTTATCTCCGTTTTTTGCGTTTAATCGTTAGAGGATCTTCCGCAACCGCGCAAACGGGAGATGTGGAGTTGCTTTGCGCGGGTCAAAGTGACAGCCTGCGTGTTGATGGCGAATCATCTCTCAGAGGCATCCGATCCGGCGGCGAAAAGTTCCGGGAAGCCGACGCCCGCGATTTTGTACGAGGTGGTAACACAGCATGCCGAAGATTCCTCCTTTTTGTGGCTACTGCGTCACGCGGCGGTGTCTCAGCCGCATATTTTCCTCGCGGACCTGAGCAGGCTTGATAACAGGGTAGAAGCGCATCTCGATGGTCTGCGCATTTCCGGTGTAAGCGGTTGGAATGTAGTTCGGGAAACCCTTTCATTTGAAGAATCCTGCGACTTGTTCGCGGCAGGATCACTCGCTTTCGAATCAGCTAATCGGGATTGGATCGAGTTCGTGCTGGAATCAGCAACCAAAAAGCCCCAGTTAATTTCGGGAGTTATCTCCGCCCTTGGATGGTTGGAGTATGAGCGGGCGCAGCCGCACATTAAGGCGCTTATCTCGTCTCAGTTGCCTATTTCACGAACCGTCGGCATTGCTGCTTCCGCGGTTCATCGGGTTGATCCCGGTATGATTCTTGGTGAAGCCGTTAGCGATAGTAATCCGTCTGTACGAGCCAGAGCTCTTCGTGCGGTGGGTGAACTGGGTCGCGTGGATCTGCTGCCCAGAATGCGTAGCGGACTCACAGATTCTGACCAAAGCGCTCGCTTTGCCACTGCCTGGTCGGTCACCCTGCTGTCGCCCAATCTGGATTCGTTAGGAGTTCTCCGAACGATTGCAGAATCACCGGGTCAGTTCTCAACGAAGGCACTACAGACGGCGATTCGCCGAATGGATCTCGTCAGCGCAAAAGCCTGGCAGGCGCGGTTTTCAAGACGCAAAGAGACGTTGCGGGTGGCGATTACAGCAGCAGGCGCGATTGGGGATCCTGACCATATTTCCTGGCTAATCGACCAAATGAAGGTCCCGTCTCTGGCTCGAGTTGCCGGCGAAGCGTTCACCCTGATCACCGGAATCGATCTGGCGTATGACAATTTGGCGAAGAGCGCGCCGGAGGGTTTTGAAGCCGGCCCATCCGACAATCCTGAGGACGAAAATGTCGACATGGATCCGGACGAACACCTTCCTTGGCCTGATCCGGCTTTGATTCAAAAATGGTGGATTAACAATCAGAGCCGATTTCAAAAAGGGACAAGGTATCTCCTGGGCAAGCCGATGAGCATCGAATGGTTGCGACAGGTTCTGCGTATCGGTCGCCAGCGTCAACGCGCGGCGGCGGCACTTGAATTGGCCATCCGGCAGCCCGGTCAACCGCTATTCGAAGTGCGAGCGCCCGGCTTCCGGCAGCAGGCCGCTTTAAAATAAAGGGAGTATCACAAATGGGGCTCGGGCCAGAGTCGAGTGGGGCAGAGCCGGGTGGGGTCAAATCTCAATATTCAACATTTTCTTGCCTCTGAGCTGCGGTGCTGAGTAAAAATTGGGGCGTTATGGCACGCTCATTGCGTATCGATGTGCCGGATGGTTGGTATCATGTGCTCAACCGTGGGGTGGAACGCCGGCAAATCTTTCCCGACGAGGGGTCGAACAGACATTTTCTAGAGCTGCTGGGGTGCCTTCCGAGCCGATTCGGAGTACGGATTCACGGCTACGCTCTGATGGGTAACCATTATCATCTGCAAGTTCAAACGCCCCAGGCCAATCTGAGCCGAGCGATGCAGTGGCTGAACCTGTCGTACGGGGCTTGGTTCAATCGACGGTGGGAACGGTCCGGGCCCTTAGTGCAAGGGCGCTTCAAGGCGATCCTGCATGAGCCGGAAAACACCGCATTGATTATCAATCGGTACATCCACCTCAATCCCGTACGGGTAAGAGCCTTGGGCGGCCACGAGGGTCGATCGGGCGCGGAAAGCCAACTTGAAGTTAGCGGGACTGGACCAAGCCGCGAACTGGTCAAAGCGCGAGTCGAGGCACTCAGTAGCTACCGCTGGAGTTCGTACCCGGCGTACGTCGGCATAGTTCGTAACCCGGGATGGTTAACCACCGAGTCGATTTATCGATTCTTTGGAGATCACACGCTGCACAGCTTGCGAGGCGCCTACCGAAGGCAGTTGGAAGAGATGGCAGCGCTGGGTCAGTTGGAAACGGATTGGCGAGCCTCGATTAAGGCGACAGTCCTGTTGGGTTCAGACAAGTTTATCCAGAAGATGCTCGGAATCTTAAAAGGTGATCGTCGTGAGCAAACTGGGTTGCGCTCGAAAGAACGATTGAGCTTGGACTGGCCGAAAATTACGAACGCGATCAGAGAGATTTGGGGGCAAGACTGGGAGACTTTAACAGCAGGACGAGGCAGCGGGGCCCTGCCGGCAGCTTTCTTTCTGGGCCAGAGATACGCCGGACTACGATTGAGAGAAATGGGAGAACTCGCCGGCGGTCTGGAATATCCCTCCGTCCACACGGCAATCGCAAGATTTCAGAAGCGACTGAAGATCGATCGGGAGCTCCAGGAGAAGCTCAAGAAGGTAGCCAAGACATTGAGAATTGAGATTTGACCCCGTGCGCCGCTTGCGGCGGTCACAGCCAAACTCCTTGGCTTCAGTCCTCTGTGAAATCTGTGTAATCTGTGGTTTATCTCTTATCTTCGCTTTTTGGGCTTAACGAATCCAGCCTAACCGTTGACTGGCGGGAATAACGAAAATGCAGTGCTAAGAAATGATTCTCACGAGCCGAAGCACTCGCGAGATCTCCAGGCTGATGGGTCACGATATCACGCTGGTTTCGAATATTTCTTCGAAAATTGTCGCCAATTCATTGCCGAGTTCGTAAGTGATTTGGTCCCTGGGGTTGATAATGGCTCGTGCGGAGCGGTAATCGCATCGTTTCCCGGAAATGTAGTCGCTGAGCCGATGCCTGGTGAATAGTCCTTCACGCATCCCAACCGACATGACGTTGTAGGAAATATCGGGTTGAATGGCGCGCTCGGGAAAATGCACTAACTGGTCACCCAAACCGAGGCGGTCGCTTAATTTCTTGTAGTTACGGAGGTGAGTGAGTTGCACGTAGCCGCGGCCGTAGTAGGTGTGAGTCTTCTTGCCGGCCGGGCACGGTTGTGCCGGCTTCCTCAACAAATTCGGACAGGGCGTCGGTTTACCGTAATTGCGCGGATTCGTTCGGATCGGGACACAACCGGTCGTGTCGTTGCAACCGTCTTCGGATATTGGCCGGAACGCAGCGCCGCATTCGATAAGCACGGTCGCCAGCATGTAGGCGAACCATCGCAGGTCGTCTACCGCCGTATCCTTCTCCATGAAACTGAGCAACAGATCTAAATTTTGCTCATTGAGTTTGCGGACATAACTCTTCCGAACTCGAAGTCCATAGAGAAATCTGAATACTGTCTTGTCAATTTTCAGATTTCCGGGTTTGGCAATGACGTCGACAGCCATGAGCTTTTTTAGCGGTTCGGGAACATCCGGGTCCTCCAATATTCGTCTTTTGCCTAGTTTCCAGCCGATCATCCTCCAGGTTCTGATGCTGACTACCGGCTGCGGGCCGATCGGAAGATTGTTCAGCTGCTGGAATCTTCGGAGAGCACCACCAGTCTTCGGGTCAAAGAATCCATTCACATTGAGCGGTGGCTTCAGTTTCAGGAGTTCGTTGAGCCAGCCCTGGAGTTTCTCGACAATCTTGCCCGAACTTCCAGTTGTCAGGTTTAGAAAATCAAACATGAGTCCTCCGTGGAGTAATGGAGTAATGGAGTGGTGGAGCGGAGGAAGACTTGTGTGGGTCAAAACCAGAGATTAACGATGGAAGTGACCAAAAAAGTGGATTAATGGCAAGAGAAAGAGTTCAATCATGGGCGCAGAAACTATCCTGACGGATATCGCCATTCTTTTGCTGGCTGCGACTTTCTGGAATTACTTGCAGCAGGAAAACCGGCTCACTCCGGCTCGGAGGACGTGGCTCTCGATTACCGGCATCTTCGCTTTGGTAAGTATCCTGTTGCAGCTTTTTCGCAGATAGAACGAATCACTCGTGTCTAAAATGCGTGGGGAGATTCGCATGGAGGCACGACCCGTTACTCTACTACTCCATTACTCCAAGGATTTAGCGCTTAGCGGCATACCAGGCTTGAAGAACATGAAAAGAGTCCCTGAGACTAGTCGTTCCGCGGCATGAAAGCCCGACGCATGAGTAATGCGCTGTAATGCCTTCCAAACGCAACAGACGATGCTGCAAGCGCCTATTATTGTGTTATGATCGCGTCTGAATGGCGGAAGGATCGGCCGGCTTTGCCCGGCACTCTAACGGTTACGAGTACGGCGACTACGACAAAAGAACGGCGAGGGCCTGCGAGAGGTTGGTTCGAGTATTCGAAGCTACAAAGCTGGACGCTTTGCTTACTCGGGAAGTTCATTGCGTTTTGCGGATAATTCCTTTAGAGCTACCCATCCGGATGAACATTAAACTCTCTCTTTTCGGCTTGATGGCCGGTATGACATTTTGGGTAAGCGGTTGTGCCGGCTTGAGCGGGCCGAATGGTCTGGGGCAGCGCGTTCTGGTAGTTTGTAAAACCACGCCGGCGCAGCAGGCGGTTGGGGAGAAACTTTCGAACCAGTACTTTTCCCAGGTGGCGAGCGGCAAAAAAGCAAGGCCGGTTCGTCGTTACGTGGCAGTGCAAACGCTCGATCCGGATGAAAAGCAGCGCGAGAAATATGTCAAAACCCGAGCTTCTGTTCAGCAAAAGGCTGTCTCGAAAGGTGAATCGCTGGGTGCCGATTGGGTGGAGCCTTCCAGTTTGCATTGCGTCATGATTTTTGACGCCGTGACCCACGAGTCCGTAGGGACCAATTGCTACGTGGTCGGATCCCTGCCTAAGATCGACGAGGTGATGACCTACGACACCTTCCCGGCAGAATTTGTTGCTTCGTCGGCCGAGTTTCTTTCTCAGTGATCTTGGTGCGTTGGGATGGGCAGTCACCAGCGATGTCCGGCTCGATCTGTTGATCCGGCTCTTCTATCTGGACGAGGCGGTTAAGATACAAGATGTGGAGAATTTAATTCCGAAAGAGATTCTCCGCGACTTGTTAGCGAGTGGGCTTTTGGAGCGTGAGGGGAGCCGGTTCCGACCGGCCTGCATGCTGACCCATCTTGTTTTGGTCATGAGGGTCGCATCTAAAGATTCGAGAAATGTTTGACAATTTAGCGGGGTGGAGCGTGAATGCGATGCGATGGCGCGCCCACTTCGAATCGCAGTCCCTGGAGCATGGTATCACGTGATGGCCAGAGGAATAGAACGGAGAACAATCTTTCGTGATGAAGCCTATTTTCAAAAATTTGAGGGGTTACTGGCGACTCTCCCTGAGCGTTTCGGGACAAGGCTGCATACCTACGTGCTGATGCCCAATCACTATCATCTGCAAATAGAGACTCCGCGATTGAACTTGAGTGAGGCAATACGGTGGCTGAACATTTCCTATGCGGCTTGGTTAAACCGCAAAACAAGAAGAGAGGGTCCCCTGTTCCAGGGGCGATTTAAGGCGGTTGTCCATGATCCGAGCGAGGCAGGGTGGACCATTCACGAGTATATTCATCTTAATCCGGTGCGAGTGAAACGTTTTGGGGCTAGTCGCTCGGATCGCGAAGGACCTGGTCCGGAGCAGATCGTCGAGATGGTCGAAGCATTACAGGAGTTCAAGTGGAGTTCGTACCGAGCGTACGCCGGACCGACCCCGGTGCCGAAATGGTTGAATACGGAGGCGATCTTCGGCTTGGTGGCGGGGCGGACGTTGAGCGCGAAACGCAACCAGTACCGTGAACGCTTCAGGGAAAAGATTGGCGCTGGGGATCTGGGGGTCGCTTGGAGGGAAAAGCTCGCCGGAGATCTGATCCTTGGAGGGAAAGAGTTTGTGGGAAAAGTCAGCGGAATGTTAAAAGGGAACCGAACCGAGCAGAAATCGTTAAGAGCGTTGGAAAAGCCGCCGGTCGAGTGGGACAGAATCATCGGAGCGATTGAGAAGCTTTGGGGCGAGCCGTGGGAAAAGATAAGTCAACGTCACGGCGATCCTGGGCGAGAGTTGGCGATGTTGATTGCCCAGCGGTTCGGAGGCATGAGTTTGCGCGAGATCGGTGACGCCGTTGGCGGCCTGCAATATTCTGCGGTGAGCGACGCCGTGCGGCGCACTTCGGCTCGATTGGAGGGGGATCGAGCGCTGGAGAAGAGATTTAAAAGGCTCCGCAAATTCTTGAAACTTTAGATGCGACCCCTAGCGGATACTCGCGGGCTAAAATGAGATCCGGACGCCTCCTGACACGTTGTTGGATAGGTAGTTGGTACGCGCAAATTCACCGTCGTAGTAGAGGTAGGTGGAAACGCGGTCGTTCCAAATCACGGTAGCGCCGGCGCCGACAAGAACACTGTCACGGCCAATCTCCGGACCGGTGACGGTAAAGCTCTTCCCCGCGCCGGTCGCGAAGCCCGAGACAATCGAGTAGGCGGTATCCCCGTATTCGTGCTGCCAGGCCGCGCTGACTTGTGGTATGACAGTGATTTGACCAATTTTCCAATCATAGGATGCTCTGGCCCCAAAAGCGCTGCGCTCGGATTCGGTGTTTTGGTCCGGGAATTTAAGCGGCGCTAGCGAACCGGTTTCGGTAAAGCTATTCAGGCCGATGTAACTATATTGGAAGCTTGCGGTGGGCCCGACGCTCAGGTTGCCGATTTTCCAATCGTACCCTGCTGCGACCAAAGTATTGAAGTCGGCTCCGTCCGTGCTTCCGCTCGCGGTGCCCTGGAGCGCTGTGCGGTGGGTGTTATATCCGCTCGGGCCTCCGGTCACCGCGGCATCCAAATAGAAACCGTTCCCAAAGAGCGTGGCGTAACCGCCGAGTTTTCCACCATTGACGTCGATGTTCCCACCGCCGTCGAGATTGACGCTGGTGTGGGCATAGCCGCCGGTCAAGCCAATCGCGAAGTTTGGAGTGAGACGATAATCCACCCCGAAGGTAAAGCCTCCGGTATCAACGTCATATCCGGCTGCGTTGGTCGTACTATCGACGTTGCTGAACTCGCCGAGGCCCGTGACAAAGACGCCCCAGCGGTTGTCCGGTGTGGGGGCGAAGACCGGTGGGCCGCTTTTGCCTTCCGGTCCACTCACTCCGGCAAAGCCTTCGCCGGAACTCGTTGCATCGCCATTTAGCGAAAATCCAGCCGAGCTGAATCCGGTGCTGCCTCCGCGAATGTTGGCGAGACGCTGCCCGACATTGGCGATTTGAACTTTGCCAACTGAGACAGCGGTTGCGTTGATCGAGCTGACTTGGGCGGGAGCAATCAATGTGAGATCATGGGGGAGATTGGCCAACGGCTGGCTATTGAGGAAGGCAAACAGGGCTGCCTCTCGCGGGTCGCCGATCGCGCTATCGAGCGCCTTGGCCACTGCCGCATTGTTCGGCGTGGTGGCAACTCCCGGCGTGTTCAAGAAGGAACCCTGAGTTCCTTCGAGGACAATGGAATTAGCCAAGGAAGTGACTTCTACCTGCACGATGGTGCCAGTGCCGACTATTCCGTTCTGGACGGTACCGAACGTCCCGCTCACCCCGTTGTTGGCGGTCAGAAACGTAATCTGATTGCCTGGTTGGAGATTAAAGCTTCCTACCCGAACGAACTGGAGAGTTCCGGCGACGGCCGCATGGCCAGTTACCGCAAGCAGGTCAAACTGGCCCGCACCGAGACCTGCGACTCCGACGCGCAAAGTGCCATTCGCGTTCTGGGTATAGTTGCCAGCGACCGTCAGCATTCCAGGAGAATTGATCTGGCCGACCGTTCCGCTGTTCACGAGGTTGCCCCCAATGGTGCCGTGGCCGCCGAGAAATCCGTTGGGATTGACCACGGTCTGGCTGCTGGCAATTGAGCCGTCTACGATCAAGCTTCCGCTGTTGACTGTTGTCGAACCAGTGTAGGTGTTTGCGCCAGACAATATCAGCGTACCAGTGCCCAGTTGTGCCAAATTGCCCATGCCGCTGATCACCCCGGGAAAATTCACCGAGTCGCTTCGATCGAAGGCCAAAGTTCCATTGTCGATGACATCTCCAGCAATACTTCCGCTCGTTCCACCGCTGCCGATTTGGAGTGTTCCTGCACTAATCGTTGTCCCGCCGGTGTAAGTGTTGGCTCCGGTCAAAGTCAACGTGCCTGCACCCAATTTTGTGAGCTGGAGAACGCTCGTTCCATTTTCGAGGGCTCCGCTGTACGTCGTATCGGTGTTGTCGTTCCCAGTGGTCAATGTTGCTGTTGTTGCGCCGTTGTTTAAGACGGTTCCGGATCCGGAAAGCGAGCCAATCGTGTTGTTGAACCCATTCAGGTCCAGAGTGGAGTTAACTGCGAATGCTGAATTTTGGCTCAACGCGGTCGTCGAACCGGCCTGAAGCGTTCCGGAGCTAATGGTTGTGCTGCCGGTGTAGGTATTATCGCCG
>Ga0302324_100018601_pt1 | contig 13677 bp, 11 predicted proteins | sample Palsa_T0_1_FD_201949 | JGI IMG/M metagenome (GOLD analysis project Ga0302324, IMG submission 201949) | Peat permafrost microbial communities from Stordalen Mire near Abisko, Sweden - Palsa_T0_1 | ecosystem: Environmental > Terrestrial > Soil > Palsa > Peat permafrost | place: Sweden: Abisko...
CAGCAGAACCCCGGCTTCGTCCTCAAAATAAACGGCGAACTCGTCCTAACCAACGTAGTCGCGCGCGACTCCAAAACCGGCGAAGTCGTAAAAGGACTCAAGCAGTCCGACTTCAGCATCTACGAGACCGGCAAGCAGCAACACATTGATACCTTCGATTTCGAAAGCGTTGACCAGGCCACGCCCCTGAATGAAGCCACTGTAAGCGGTCTGGCAACCGCCACCAACAGCAAAGCAGTCGCCATCGCCAAGCCTGAGGAACTCCGCAATCACCGCCTCATCGTCATGTTCTTCGACCTCACCTCCATGCAGCCTGAAGATCTCGACCGCAGCGTTTTAGCCGCGCAAGATTTCCTCCGCACAAAAATGCAGCCAGCCGATCTCGTAGCACTCGTTTCTCTCGGCGATACCCTCAAAGTCGACCAGGATTTCACCGCCGACAAGAACGCCCTCATCAACGAGGTGGCCGTCTACAACGGCACTGAAGGCCAGGGCTTTGCGTCCGGCGCAACCGCGAATTCCAATCAAGTCGAGGACACCACCGGCTACACCCCCGACGAAAGTGAGTACAACGACCTCAACACCGACCGCGAATTATTTGCCCTGCGCGCAGTCTCCAAATCGCTCGAAAAAATCACCGAGAAAAAATCACTGCTCTACTTTTCCGGAGGCATTCAGCGCGACGGAATTGAAAACCAGGCCTCGATCCGTTCAACCATCAACGCCGCCGTGCGTGCCAACCTCGCCGTCTATAGCGTTGACACCCGCGGTCTCCAGGCCATCACTCCGTTAGGCGACGCCTCGACAGGAAGCCTTCGCGGCACCGGCGCATACAACGGCGGCGCGCTGGCCAACAACATAAGCGCCAACTTCGCCACGCAGGAAGTGATGGGTACGCTGAGCGCCGACACCGGCGGCAAAGCCTTCTTCGACTCCAATGATTTCGCACCCGCATTCGCGCAGGTTGAGCGCGACACCGCAGCCTATTACGCCATCGGATTTCACAGTTCCAATCCCGTCCGCGACGGCAAATATCGCAAGCTGACCATCAAGATCAATCGCCCCGGCATCAAGCTTGAATATCGCCCCGGCTACTACGCCCCCGCGGACTTCAAGCACTCCGGCAACGAAGACCGCGAGCGCGAACTGGAAGAGCAACTGGCCAGCGATTTACCCGCAACCGATATGGCCGTCTACATGGACGCCATGTACTTCCGCCTCGACGAAAACCGCTACTATGTCCCCGTCTCGCTCATCGTTCCCGGCTCGCAAATTCCATTTGTAAAAGGCGGCGACAAAGACAAAGCCACGCTCGATATCATCGGTTCCGTCATCGACGAAGCCAAGCGTCCCATCGGCCACGCTCGCGAAACCGTGAAGCTCAACCTCGACCCAAGTCTGCAAGCGCGCCAAAAGAACATCCAATACACGACCAGCTTCGATCTGCCGCCCGGCAAATATCAAATGAAGTTTTTAGTCCGTGAAAATCAGACCGGCCTCATGGGCTCTTTTGAAGCTGACATCACTCTTCCTGACATGAAGAAGTCTCCGCTGAAAATGAGTTCCATCGTTCTCGCATCCATGCGCCAGCCCAGCAAAAAGGAGAGCCCTCTCATCCGCGGCGGCGAAGAATACGTGCCCAACATCAGCCACGTCTTCCGCCAGGACCAGCACATGTATTTGCTGTATGAAATCTATGCCCCGGCGCACGAGAAGCCGGCCTCCGACGCACCCAAGGGCGCCAAGCCCGGCATCAATCTGTTAAGCAGTCTTGAACTGATTCAAGGGTCCACCAAAGTCTACGAAACACCTCTCGTGCAGGCCAAAGCCATCAACGTTGAGGGCCGAGACGCTGTAGCCATCGAGCTCGACGTCCCACTCACAGGACTCAAGCCCGGCCAGTATATATGCCAGCTGAATGTGATCGATGACGCCGGCGGCAGCTTCGCCTTTCCGCGCTTCGCCGTGCTCGTCCGCGAGCCAGCCGCCGCGCCAACCGGCACTCAGCCCGTCGCAGATCCGTCGTCCTCGGGAACCACCGGCGCAATCGCAAACCCGTAAGGGCAGTGCCGACAGCCAGAATTGCAACACGACCCGCGCTTCAGATGATAAGCCGCCGTGAACACCATGTTCGGCCCTTCAAAATAAAAGTCTTCGGGCTCAAGCGCTGGCCGCGCGTCGTTGGTTGAAGTGCGATCCATACTCTATTTTCTCTTGAAGTGCCGCCTCGTGCGCAAGCCCGCCAAATACAAACGTTAAAATTGTAGAATGACACTTTCCGCCGAAGACCGCGCCCGCCGCATCAGGATTGTTCTCTTTGACGTGGACGGCGTTCTGACTGACGGCACCATCTGGATCTACCCCATGCCCGTCGCGCAGTCCGACGGCTCCATCGACACAAAAATGGTCGAAGCCAAAGGCTACAGCGCACACGATGGCGCAGGCGTAACACTGGCGCGTCTCGGCGGCATGAAGGTGGGCGTCATTACCAAGCGCATCAGTGAAACCGTAGCCATCCGCGCTCGCGATCTGAAGCTCGAATTCGTCTATCAAGGCCAGGCCTTCAAAATGAAAGCAGTCCGCGAAATCGCAGAGAAGGCAGCCGTAACTCTCGATGAAATCGCGTACGTAGGCGACGATGTGATCGATCTGCCGGTCATGCGTGAAGTCGGTCTCGCCATCGCAGTAGCCAACGCCCGCGATCAAGTAAAAGCCGAAGCACATTACGTCACGCCGCATACAGGCGGCCAAGGCGCTGGCCGCGACGCCATCGAGTTCATCCTCGCCGCAAAAGGCATTCTAGAAAAGTGCATCGAGTCCTCCATCGATGAAACCAACCCTGTCCCACCCTCCATGGACATCGGCAAAGGCGGCGATTTGAAGTAAAAACAATTTCGTGGCAACAAAATCTCGTCGGGGGCCGCAAAAAGTGTCAGGGCACGACTTCAGTCGTGCCGAAAACAGTCAATAACGACGGGGGCTTTAGCCCCTGAGGGAAAGTCCCCCGGCAAGCTAACTCATTTATGAAACAGCTCTAAGGATAAGCATGGCAACGCAAACAAAACGCGCAGTAGTCCTGCTAAGCGGCGGCCTCGACTCAGCCACCGTCCTCGCCATCGCGCGCAGCCAGGGCTTCGAGCTTTACGCGCTCTCATTCTCCTACGGCCAGCGCCACATCTGGGAGCTCGAAGCCGCAGCGCGCGTCGCCACGTCCATCGGCGTCGCAGCGCATCGCACGGCAATTATCGATCTCAGATTCTTCGGCGGCTCCGCTCTCACCGCCGACATCGCCGTTCCCAAGGGCCGCTCGACAGACGACATGTCGCACGGAATTCCCATCACCTACGTCCCCGCGCGCAACACAATTTTCCTTTCGTTCGCGCTAGCCTGGGCTGAGGTGCTGGGCTCAAGCGACATATTCATCGGCGTCAATGCGCTCGACTACTCCGGTTATCCCGACTGCCGCCCTGAATTCATTGAAGCCTTCGAGAAAATGTCCAACCTAGCCACTAAAGCCGGCGTCGAAGGCCGTCAGTCTCTCAAAATCCACACACCGCTAATCGCGCTCTCGAAAGCAGACATCATTCGCCAAGGCACTGAACTCGGCGTTGACTACGCACTCACCAGCAGTTGCTACGACCCATCGCCCACCGGCCAACCATGCGGCCAATGTGATTCATGTCTGCTGCGTCAAAAAGGCTTCCGCGAAAACGGCATCGAAGACCCGCTGAATTACGCGCGCGCAACAGACGGTGCTCAGCCATGAGCTATGCCGTCAAAGAAATCTTCTACACGCTGCAAGGCGAAGGCGCACAAGCAGGCCGCGCCGCTGTTTTCTGCCGTTTCGCTGGATGCAATCTATGGTCCGGCCGCGAAGCAGATCGTTCCACCGCCATCTGCCAATTCTGCGACACAGAGTTTGTTGGCACAGATGGCCAAGGCGGCGGAAAATTCGAATCGGCGGAAGCCCTCGCTGCAGCCATCGAGCATCAGTGGCCCCAAGATTCAAACCAAGGCAAGCGCTTCGTAGTTTGCACCGGCGGCGAACCACTGCTCCAAATCGACTCGGCGCTCATCGCAGCGCTCCACGCCCGCAACTTCGAAGTCGCCGTAGAAACCAACGGTACCATCGCAGCTCCACCCGGCCTTGACTGGATCTGCGTAAGCCCCAAAGCTGGTGCGCCCCTGGTCCAGCGCAGCGGAGACGAATTAAAACTCGTCTACCCGCAAACCGCTTTCGACCCCGCCCAATTTCAATCGCTAAGTTTCAAAAATTTCTTCCTGCAACCAATGGACGGTCCCAACCAAGCCGTCAACACTCAGTCGGCGTTGCAATACTGCATGGGTCATCCCCAGTGGCGCCTAAGCCTTCAGACCCACAAAATCCTGAACATCCCATAGGGCCTCGTCACCGGTGTTCATATCACGCAAACTGTCATCCTGAGCGAAGCGCACTTTAGCGGAATCGAAGGACCTGTTTTTCACAGCACTCGTGAGGCACGCTCATCGCCCGTTCGCCCCATACGGCGCCAACCCCACCGGCATTTCATCCGGCTGCACCAGCCATACAGACCGATCTTTGTAGTAGTCCATAAGCTCCTGGTTATGAACCGCGTCCATCTCCCGCGCCCATATAACCGATGAGTTATCGATGTCCGGCGCGTTATAAACCCACTCATCCAGCGAACTGTGATCCGGCGAATAGCGCACCATCACCAGCTTCTTGCCAGGAATCTTATTTAGCTTGTCTTCAATCAATTTGCGCGGCAACCCCAATTGTCCAGGCCCATGCCACGTCGCAGCCCACGAGCCACTCGGCCACTTGGCAAGACTCAGATGCAGAGGCTCCGCCCCCAGCCGAACCGCCGCCAGCACAACGCACAGCGCCACAGTGAATCGCTGAATCGCAATGCCCACTGGCTGCCCGCCCGGCTTCCATTGCCGCAAATGCCGCATCATTTGCAACCCCAGCGCATAGAATGCCGGAGTGATGGCCGCAAAATAATGCGGAATCAGCCAGGTCTCCACCATCACCGCCGCAATCACAATCGCCACGCACACCAGCAGAAATCGAGTGCGCCGATCCAAAAACACGCGTCGCAGCATAATCAATGGAGGAATCAGCGCCACACCTGCAAAAAACAGCAGCGTCCGCAGCGGCTTGAAGAAAATGTTCTCTTCGATAAATCCGGATACCGTATGCAGGTGCTTTGCGTACCCAAGTTCTTCTACCACATAAAAATCATGAATGACTTTATGCCGGTACACCGGCTCGGGCCGCGGCGATTGCCAAATGTAGTAAGGCGCTGCCGCATACTCCGCTCGATCCACACTGTATGGCGGAGTGAGCGGATTCCCAAACGCGCGATAGTCATAATAACCAAGCCACGCAACAGCTCCCACAACCAGCGCCAGCGGCAACGCAATGCGTCGAGCCACAAATCCAAAGCTCGGCCGTTTATCCCCAAAGCACATCCACCGTCCCAGAACAAATCCCACCGGAACGCAGAGCAGCAATCCCTCATACGGCCGGCTCAGGGCAAGCAGGCTCACGCCAACGCCCATCAGCAAACTGTCGCGAAGCCGTCTTGTCCGAATGAATCGCGGCAGCCCACCAAGCAGCAGCGCCCCGCCCAGCGCCGCCACCGACCCGCCGCCAGAATACGTATTGATCCAATAGCTGAACAGCGCAATGCGCAACACCGCAATCACTCCACCGAGCAAAGCCCACGTCGGCGGCAGCCAAGCCTGTAGCATCCAGCAAATTGCCGCGCACATCAGCGCATTCACAATCAGCAACCCAAACCACGGATGCCCAAACAGCACCTTGCCAGCGGCAAGCAGCAGCCCCTGCGCCGGAAAATACATCGACATATACGTCGGCTGCAGCGTGATCTGAATACTTTCAAAATGGACCCACATCGGCGGCGTCGGATTCGCAAGCCTGCCGGATGCAAACGTATTCGCTGCCAGCAGAAAGCTGAAATCGTCTTGAACAAAAGGAAGCGGAATCGGACAGAAGGGAAGTATTGCCAGCCGCAGCAGCAGTGCGGAGCAGCCAACCAGCGCCACCGACAATCCTTTTCTGCGTGCGATTCCTTTGAAGCTTCTCTCAATCGCAGAAAACCACGAAGCGCCAATCCGCGGCATCGCAAACGCAATCCCCACTGCGATCGCAGTAAGTCCTGCCTCAATCAGCATCAGCGAAATCTGCGTGTCTGGATTGGGAGCCACCACCATATTCTAGCTACCTATCGACCCGCTTTTCGCGTCAGCTCGATGCTCCAGCCCTGAGGGTTCTCCGGAATGACAACAGCCGAGCCCACCGGCGCCGCATGAAACCGCTCGGCTTCTTCATGGAAATGTAAGTTCGTAAGCGCAGGCAGTTCCCAGTCGCGGACAATCCCGAAGCACATCGTCACTAGCAGGCAAGCCGCCAACGGTCTCAGCACGGCAATCCTGCTGCGAAAGCACCACAACAGTGACCATGCAAAAGCAAGCGTGGGAAGAAACCAGTAGCGAACCCCTCCGGCCGCGGCAAGCGATTGCCACCGCGTAAATCCGGCTGCTGGATAAGACTCAGGCGAAACAAGCGCGGCAGCAAAGATCGCGAAGGCAAACAGCACAAACAGCCTCATCTCTACCGTCGCCCGCGCAAAGCAGCCCGCAATCAGCACCACTCCAACCACCGCCGCGCAGAACAGCGCAGTAATCACCAGCGGATTTGAAAACGATGCAAGCTGATTGCAACCCACCAGCGCCCCCAGAAAAACGTGCCCCCCAAGTATGCGCACAAACAAGCTGGCGCCGGCCCCGAGCGGTGCATCGGCACGGCCCCCGCGATCCATCACCAGCAAACCCCAACCCTGCACCAGGCACAGCATCGCAAGAAGCCCAGCCTTCATCCAGCGCCACACATCTGCCTTCCGCCAAGCTTGCCACACTGCAATCGGGAAAAGAAAAACGCAGAACGGCCCAGTCAGCCCGCAAAGCATCAGAATGAAAACATCGAAGAGTTTTCCCGCATTGCTCTTCGGCGCAACCGCAACCAGCACAAGAAATGCGCAAAGTGCCAGTACCCATTGCGAGTTGGTAATGATCGCGCCAATTTCCCGTGCGTTCGGCAACGCCAGAAGCAGAGCTGCCATCGCCACGCGATAGCGCAAGCTGCCCCACGCCGAAGAGCGCGCTGAGAGCAGAAGGCTCACTGGCAGCGCCTGCACAGCAATGGCAATGAGATTCAGTGCCAGCGGAGCCAGCGCCAAAGGCACAAGCAGTGCGAGCGCAGCGCCCAAGCGCGGCAGCGTTTGAAAATATCCTGCGTAGGTGCGGAAAAGCGCTGTGCCCCAGCCAAGGTTATAGGCTTCCGCAAACCACACGTGCCCGTCCTCAGCCCAGAATTGTGGATGGATCAGCGCATCCGGCCGCCTGCTCACCACAATGCCGCATGCAAGCAAAAAAGCGCCGGCCTGCTGCCAGAAAGGCAGCTCAACCGGTCGCCGCACTTCCTCTTTCACGATGTCCATGAACCCGTGATTAGAATCTCACGATCCCTTGACGGTGTGGGAGTAGTACCCTTGATTCACTTTTCTTCCCGTCGTGCCAAAGGCCGGGGAATGAATGATTCCAATCTTGTGAGCAACAAAGCGAACTGTCGTTGCCAGCACGCCCAAACCATATTCCACGCTACGCTTGAAATTGATTGAGGACGCCTCTTCAAAGTATTTGGTCGGGCACGAGATCTCGCCGATATTGAACTTGAACATCACCGCCTGAGCGATCATCTGGTTGTCGAAAACAAAGTCGTCTGAGTTTTCCAGCAGCGGCAAAGTCTCAAGTAGTTCGCGAGAGAAGGCGCGGAAGCCAGTATGGTATTCCGAAAGCTTCACGCCCAGAAAAATATTCTGAAATGCCGTCAGCATGCGGTTGAAAACAAATTTGTAAAGCGGCATTCCGCCCTTGAGCGCGCCATTGCCCAGAATGCGCGAGGCCAGCACCATGTCATACACGCCGCTGGCGATCATGCCCGCCATCGCCGGAACCAGCAAAGGAGTGTACTGATAGTCGGCATGAACCATCACGACGATATCGGCTCCTGCGGCAAGAGCTTCGCGATAGCAGGTTTGCTGATTGCGCCCATAACCGTAGTTGGCGTCATGCACAAACGTCTGCACCCCCAGACGCCTCGATAGAGCCGCCGTCTGGTCCTTGCTCGAGTCATCCACAAGAATCTTGATGTCCACCACGTCAGACAATTCCCGCACGGTCTTCTCAAGAGTCTTCTCGGCGTTGTAAGCCGGCATGACTACCGCAATTCGTTTTCCGTTGATCATGGGTTTAACTCCTGAAGTAGGTATCGGCCTCTGCGGCGTCTTGCGTGAGTTTCAATGCAAGTCAGCGGCTGGTTCCTGCGTCGCCGGATACGTCGTGACCACCGCCGGAAGCGAATCTGGCTCAACCACCCAAACCTTGCGGTCGGGATAGTAGTGCATCAACTCCAAATTATCTGCGCCGTCCATCTCCCTTGCCCATACGACTTTGGAGTCATCGATGTCTGGCCCGTTGTAAACCCACTCGTTAAGCGGGTTGTGCCGGTTCGAATAGCGAACCAGAATCAGTTGCTGGCCGGGTAACTGCTCCATCTCCGTCTCAATCCGCGCGCGTTCGGTTCCAAAGTGATCCGGCCCATACCATCGATCCGTCCATGCGGACGCAGGCCATTCAGCGAGAGCAATCTTCAAGGGCCCCGGAAACAGCCGCACCCCTGCCAGCACCACGCAGATGGTCACCAGCAAGCGCACCATCGTTGTTCCAACCGGCTGCCCGCCTGGTTCCCACACGCGCAGGTGCCGCATAGCCTGCAGACCGATGGCATAAAACACCGCTGTAAAAGGCGCAACGTAATGCGGGATGAGAAATATCTCGATCGCCATGCCCGCCGCCAGCAGCAGCACGCACAGCACCAGGAAGCGGATCCGCCGATCGAGAAAAACGCGCCGTATCATAATCAGCGGCGGCAACAAAACAAATCCCGCATAAAACTCAAAGGTCCGCAGCACTTTGAAAAGAGTTTCCGGAAGGAAGCCTGAGGCCTTATGAATCTTCTTGTAGGCGTCGAGCTCGTTCTGGTTGTAAAAGTTGCGCAAAACCTCATGCCGATAAACAGGCTCCGGTCGCGGCGACTGCCAAACGTAATAGGGCGCAACAGCGTACGTAGCGCGATTCACGGAATACGGCAGCGTCGTCGCGTGTCCAAATGCGCGATAGTCGTAATAGGCCATCCATGATCCTGCGCCAATCAGAATCGCCAGCGGCAGCGCGCTGAAACGCAGCAGCCGCGCGCCTGACGGACGATTTTTCCCATACAGCAGCCAGTGCCCAAGAAACACCGCGCAGGGCAGGCACAGCAACAATCCTTCATAGGGACGCGAAGTCGCCAGCAGCGCAATACCAATCGCCAGCAACACTCCATAGCGCAATCGCGGTGTTTTGGTAAGTCGTGGCAACGCCCCCAGAACTAGCGCGCCGGCAAGGGCAGCAATCGCCCCACCGGCAGAGAAGGTATTGATCCAGTAGCTAAAAAGCCCCAGTCGCAAAATCGCAAGAATCCCGCCCAGCAGCGCCCACTCAGGCGGAAGCCATGCCTGCAGCATCCAGCAAATCGCCGCGCACATCAGCGCACAGCTGATCAAAATGCCAAACCATGGGTTGCCCAGCAGAACCTTCCCCGCCGCAAGCACCAGGCCCACCGAGGGAAAATACATCGACATATAAGTCGGCTGCATGGTGATGTGGATGCTTTCGAAATGGATCCACATCGCCGGTGTTGGATTTGTCAGCCTTCCGTGCGCAAAGGTGTTCGCCGCCAGCAGAAAGCTGAAGTCGTCCGGAATAAACGGCAGCGGCATCGGGCAGAAGGGAAGAATCGCTACACGCAGCAGCAGCGCGGCCATGCCCACAGCCAGCACCGCCCTTCCGCGCCTGTGCGCCAGCCGCCCGAAGGCGCGCTCGATGCGCAGAAACCAGGAATTCGCCAGTCTGGGAATCGCGAAGGGGAGTGCGAAGGCGATTACCGTCAGGCCGCCTTCCATCAGCATCAACGAGACGTTATTTTCCGGAGCTGAAGAGAGCAGCATAGCTGTTTTGTTTGGCAATTGTGCGAAGGTCGTTTAGCGTTGCAGTCACTATCGCAGGGATTAAGTTTGAAGTCCACAACCAAGCGCACAAAAGTTAAGGGAGAGTACCTGCTGGGAAATAGTTTCCCAGGGCATCTCTCCCATGAATTCGATAGCGCTGATGTGTACAGATCCAGATTCCGGTCTGGCTGGATATCAAGATACGTAGCTGCCCAGCTTGCTGCTGACGTTGCCGAACGCGGAGTTAAGTCCAGTCGCCAAACTCTTCATTCCCGCAGTTGCTCCAAATGCAATCAGAGCCACTACTAGTGCATATTCGACCAGATCTTGACCGTGCTCCTGCTTCAGCAAGCGCTGCAGTTTGCAGATGAACTTGGAGAATCCAGACCGCATGGTATTTTGCCTCTTTGGGAAATTGATTAGGGGTCGATTCCTTTGCGAAGGAGAGTACGCGGTCACCGGGTTCGGTGTGCGCGTAACTCTCCCGCAAAGGAACGATACTGCTTAGGATGAGCCGTTCTGCCCTTGCGGGCAAAAACTAGCTTACGTAGCTGCCCAGCGTGCTGCTGATGTTGCCGAAGGCAGAGTTGAGGCCGGTTGCCAAAGACTTCATGCCGGCGGTGGCGCCGAAGGCGATCAGTGCAACGACCAGAGCGTATTCGACCAGATCCTGACCTTCCTCGCGGCTCGCCAGATCCTGGAACTTAACGTACAGCTTAAGAAGCATGGTGTTCATAGTGGTTTCCTCTCCATTTTTGGTTTGTGGTTGCGAGTTGGTTGTGGATCCCTTCACAAAGAAGTTCAAGCAGGATCACCGGTGAAGGTGTGCGTTGATCTCCTATGAAGGAGCGAAACTGCTGCGTGTGCAAATCTCCCTTGACTGGGTAAAAACCTAGCTAACGTAGCTGCCCAGAGTGCTGCTGATGTTGCCGAAGGCGGAATTGAGGCCAGTGGCCAGTGCCTTCATGCCCGCGGTGGCGCCAAATGCGATCAGTGCAACGACCAGAGCGTATTCCACCAGGTCCTGACCCTCTTCACGGCTAGCCAAGTCCTGGAACTTTACGTACAGTTTGAGCAGCATGGTGTTCATTAGGTACTCTCCGTAGATAGATTTTTCTCTTACCCAGTCTCTGCCGGGGCACCCTTCCTATAGCACATCGCGTGCCAATCAATGCGTTGAGAGTTTTTCTATAGGAATCAATAACTTGTAATAAATCGCTTCCAACTTGAACCGCTCGCCGGTGTAAACGCCTGTACACACGCCAAGCTGCCAAGACCGGCACGGTATACATGACCTGAAAGTTTTATTACGGGTGGGGGGGTATCTGGCATGGTACTTGCTACAACCAAGGTGGGATGCGCGAATCGCACAAAAGCCAGCATTTATAGAGGGTTCCAACGCTTTTGCCGCAAGTAAAATAACCTTCATGGCAAGCAAGACAACTGCTCCCACGGCCAAACCAAACTACGACATCGCGGAATTTTCCATCGCAGTTGTCAGCGGACTCGCGCTGGCAATTACTACTCTGTTCCTCTGTGTAGCTCCGCTCACCGGCAAAATTGCCGGCGCACGCGATTTTGTTGTCTACTGGGCCACCGGCCAGCAGCTTGTCCACCACGCCAACCCTTACGATGTTGACGCCATGATGCGCATCGAGCGCGCCGCTGGCCTTCCCACCCAGTTCGGCGCGCTATTCATGCGCAACCCTCCATGGGCGCTGCCAATCACCTATCCCCTGGGCTTCATCGGCATCAGGGTTGCAGCGCTCCTGTGGTCGCTGGTTCTGCTGGCATGCCTTTGGGTCTCGGTCCGCATGGTCTGGCAGATGCACGGCCGACCCCGGCCTATGCTCAACTTTCTGGGCTACTCGTTTGCGCCCGCCCTCATGTGCCTCATTATTGGACAGACCTCGCTCTTCGCATTGCTCGGGCTGGTGCTGTTTCTGCATTTGCATCGCACCCGGCCGTTCCTTGCGGGAATGTCCCTCTGGCTCTGCGCGCTCAAGCCACACCTGTTTCTGGCATTTGGAATCGTGCTGCTAGCCTGGGTCATCTTCAATCGCTGCTACAAAATCCTGCTTGGCGCAGCAACCGCCCTGGCCGCCAGTTGCGCCCTCGCGTGGCTCATTGACCCCTCGGCCTGGTCCGACTACTCACACATGATGCGTACCTACGGCCTCGAGTACGAATTCATCCCATGCCTCAGTGTCGTCCTCCGCCTGTGGACTCGTCCTCAGGCAATGTATCTCCAATACCTGCTGCCCGCGCTCGGTTGCGGCTGGGCGCTCGTTTACTACTGGAGACGCCGACAAACCTGGGACTGGCTCAAAGAAGGCAGCCTGGTAGTGCTCGTTTCCATTGCGTCAGCGCCTTATTGCTGGCTGTTCGACCAGGCCATCGCCGTCCCCGCGCTCTTGCAAGGCGCGTACCTCACCCGTTCGCGCATCTTTTTGGCATCGCTAGCCGCTGGCAGCCTAGTCGTCGAAATCGCATTGGTATCAGGCCTCAACGTGACGTCCCCGTTCTACCTCTGGACCGCCCCCGCATGGCTACTCTGGTATCTGCTAGCGACTGCGTCTCTAAAGCTCACATCAAAAAATGCCCTGTCATCCTGAGCGAAGCGTACTTCAGCGGAGCCGAAGGAACTGCATTTTCTCCGTCGGCAGTTGGGTGCCCCATCCTTGAATAGCATTTGATTCAAGGGTAGGAGACCACAGAGGCTCATATAAAAAAATCACCACCGACAACCCTCACCCAAACAATCCCTCACGACCCTCCGCAGCCGGCGCAAACTCCACCATATCTCCCCGCTGCGTCTGCGTCGCGCGAATCGTCCCCGCAGGCAGCTCAAGAATCGAATGCGCGGAAAGACACACCGAAAGCCTCCATGCCGGCACATTCTCGCGAATCTTCCTGACCATGTTCTTGCGATCCAGATAAACCAGGTCAAGAGGGAACCGCATAAAGAACGTGTGCACCGATTCGCATGGCACAATCCACAGCCCGCCGCCCGCATCCAGCCCCTTGCGTCCCAGCAGCCCCTTGTTGCGCTTCGCTCCGCTGTCCGCAACTTCCAGGCTGGTCGCCAGCGTCGTCCCCCGCGTCAGGTTCGTCACCCGCAGGCGTGCATCCGGAGTTTGTTGCTGCGAATCCATCTGCTATTGATCCCTCGAAAGCCAATCCGGCGCTTCGATCAACTTTTCCAATCTCTCTCAAATATGATTCGGCGACCTGAAAAGGGCAACTTCTTGAGCCCTTCGCAGATCGCCGGAGTAGTTCAGATTGTCTATCCGTCGGTCGTCCTGTAGGAAGACCGGGGAAGCTATTACTGTTGTGGCGCAGCTCCCGGAGCCGCCGTCGGAGCCGAACTGATAGCGCCCGATGCCGAGCCGAACCCGCCAGCGCCTTCAATAATCAGCGGCGCTTCTGGCTTCATGCTTTCAATCAGCTTCTCCACAGGGATGGTCGTCGGCGGTGCGGCCACCGTGTTCTCTGGCGTCTTGGCATCCGGATTGTGCATCGCAATACCGGTGTTCGGCGG
>Ga0302324_100018602_pt1 | contig 13676 bp, 13 predicted proteins | sample Palsa_T0_1_FD_201949 | JGI IMG/M metagenome (GOLD analysis project Ga0302324, IMG submission 201949) | Peat permafrost microbial communities from Stordalen Mire near Abisko, Sweden - Palsa_T0_1 | ecosystem: Environmental > Terrestrial > Soil > Palsa > Peat permafrost | place: Sweden: Abisko...
GCGAGTACTTGACGAAGACGGTCTTGCGGACGAAGAAGTAGCGGAACTCCACCCCGATGTTCACGTAGTCATTGAGGCCGGACTCCATCGGCAGCTCGATGCCGAGGCCGACCGAGACGCCGCCCGCCTCGGCGGCGCCCTTGTTGGCGGCCTCCATGATCCCCGGGCCGCCGCCGGTGATCACGGCGTAGCCCGCCTTGACCAGACCCGAGGCGATGTCGTCGGCCAGCCGGTACTCGGCCGTGTCGCGTTTCGTCCGGGCCGACCCGAAGACGGACACGGCCATGCCGAGCTCGGCCAGCAGGCCGAATCCCTCCACGAACTCCGCTTGGATCCGCATCACCCGCCAGGGGTCCGCGTGCACCCAGTCGGACGGGCCGCGGCGGTCGAGCAGCCGCTGGTCGGTTGTGGTCGCCGGAATCTGCTTGTCGCGCAACGTCACGGGTCCCTGGCGTCGGACCCTTCGCGCGTTACTTCCACCCATAGTCCTACCCACGGTAGCCACCAACTGTCGGTGCTCTGGCGGAAACACGCCGTACTGACGGGAAACGGCCGGCGAACGATCAGCCGTTGACGCCGTGATCGCGCAGGATCGCGTTCAGCTCGGTCTTGTCGTGGCGGCTGCCCGCCGCCAGCCGGCGGAGCATGAGCAGGCACGGCATCCCGAACTGGCCGCCCGCGAACGTGCGCATCCGGGTGCCGCCGACGCAGACCGACCAGGCCGGCGCCTCCCCCGGGGTCAGCTCGTCGCCGGTCTCGACGTCGATGACGTGGGTGGTCCTGGTCAGGATCGAGCCGGCCCCGAGCACGGCCCCCTCCCGGACCCGTGCACCGTCCACCACCATCGACCGGGAGCCGATCATGCACTCGTCCTCGACGACGACCGGGACCGCGTTCGGCGGCTCGAGCACGCCGCCGATGCCCACCCCGCCGGAGAGGTGGACGTTCTTGCCGATCTGGGCGCAGGACCCGACCGTCGCCCAGGTGTCCACCATCGTGCCCTCGTCCACGTACGCGCCGATGTTGACGAACGACGGCATCAGGACCGTGCCGGGAGCGATGTAGGCACCCCAGCGGGCGATCGCGCCCGGCACCACCCGCACCCCGTCGAGCCGGGTCTTGAGCGGCACCCGGTCGTGCTGACGGAAGTCGCCGACCTGCGATTGCACCATCGGCAGGAGCCGGAAGGCGAGCAGGATGGCGCGCTTGGCGCGTTCGTCCACCAGCACCTCGTCGGTCCGCGGGTCGACCAGCGCGACCCGGGCCTTGCCCGCGTCGATCTCGTCCACCGCGGCGACGACCTCGGCCCGGGCGGCGGTGTCGGCCGGGCTGAGCTCGGCGCGCCGCTCCCACAGGTCATCGATGGCCGGAGCGAGCGCAGACCTCGGATCACTCATGGCGACCGAGCCTAGCGGCTGGATCGCCCGGGTAAGGCAGGCAACGCGGTACTTCCCACCGGCCCGCCGAAAGGCGGGTAACTTAGCAGCGTGCGGACGACCTCCTCGGGGCGCAGTGCTTCGTACAGCTATCAACGTCCCTCGTGGCGCCGCCCGCTGATCGTGCTCGGCGTGATCGTCGTGGTCCTGGGGCTGGTCGCCGTCGGCGCCTTCGCTGCCTACAACGCGTACCAGCGGTACGTTCAGCGGCTGCTGACCGTCCCCGGCTGCCAGGCCGGGACCGGCGTGAACGCGATCGGCCTGGACTTCGGCGAGACCGCCGACGCGGCCATCATCGCCGGCGTCGCCGCCCGCGACCGGCTCCCCCGCAAGGCGCTGACCATCGCCTACGCCACCGCGTGGCAGGAATCCAAGCTGGAGAACCTGCCGTACGGCGACCGGGACTCGGTCGGCATCTTCCAGCAGCGCCCCTCCGAGGGGTGGGGCACCAAGACCGAGCTCCAGGATCCCGCCTACGCGGCCGGCGCGTTCTTCGACGCGCTGGTCAAGATCCCCGGCTGGGCCAAGCTGCCGATCGATGTGGCCGCCCAGGACGTGCAGCGGAGCGCGGACGGCGCCGCCTACGAGCAGTACGCCCAGTCCGGCGCCGCCCTCGCGACCGACCTGACCGCCGCCCCGCACGCGGTCACCTGCTGGTACGACCCCTCCTCGCAGGCGGCCAGCGAGGGCGTCTCGGCCAAGCTGAACCTGCGCGCGGCGCTGGCCGGATTCGCGGACGCGTTCGGGCGGCCGAGCGCGGACGGGGCGGTGACCTCGGTCAGCGTGGCCCGTTCAGACGGCTCGGCTGTGATCTCGGCCGCTCGCGGAGACGGCTGGACGGCGGCGAACTGGCTCGTCGCCAATGCCAGCTCCTACGGCATCACGCAGGTCAGCTACGGTGGGTACCAGTGGACGGCAGGACTCAACGAAACGAGCTGGCAGGCAGAATCCGGCCCGGTCGGTGCGCGTATTGTCGCCAGCTAGCAGGGCCAGCCACCATACTGTTTGGTAGTTCAAGTGGGTTATGAACGTTAAAGAGGAGCTCCCGTGACCTACATCATCACGCAGCCATGCGTTGATGTGCTCGACAAGGCATGCATCGAAGAGTGCCCCGTGGACTGCATCTACGAGGGCGAGCGCATGCTCTACATCCACCCGGACGAGTGCGTCGACTGCGGTGCGTGCGAACCCGTGTGCCCGGTTGAGGCCATCTACTACGAGGACGACGTCCCCGAGCAGTGGAAGGACTACTACAAGGTCAACGTCGACTTCTTCCAGGACCTCGGCTCTCCGGGCGGGGCGTCCAAGGTCGGGAAGATCGGGAAGGACTACCCGACCGTGGCGGCGCTGCCGCCGCAGGCCGCGGCCGAGTGACCCTCGCCTCACGGCTCCCGGAATACCCCTGGGATGAGCTCGCCCCGATCGCGGAGAAGGCCGCGGCCTTCCCCGGCGGGGCGGTTGACCTGTCTATCGGCACGCCGGTCGACCCGGTTCCGTCGATCATCCAGGACGCGCTCATCGCGGCCGCCAACGCGCCCGGGTACCCGCTGACCGCGGGGACTCCCGGACTGCGTTCGGCGGCCGCCGGGTGGCTTGCCCGCTCGCTGGGGGTGCAGGTCGACCCGGGCACGGTGCTGCCGGTGATCGGGACCAAGGAGTTCATCGCCTGGCTGCCGGTCATGCTCGGGCTGGGGCCGGCCGACACGGTGATCTACCCGTCGCTGGCCTATCCGACCTACGACATCGGCGCCCGGTTCGCCGGCGCCTCCTCGGTGGCGGCGGACGAGCTGTCGGACGCGCCGCAGTCGTCCCGGCTGCTCTGGCTCAACTCGCCGTCCAACCCGACCGGCCGGGTGCTGACCGCGCCGGCCCTGCGGGAGGCGGTCGGGTGGGCCCGCGCCCACGACTGCGTGGTCGCCTCCGACGAGTGCTATATCGAGCTCGGCTGGACCGCCACGCCGGTCTCGGTGCTGCACCCCTCGGTCAGCGGCGACTCCCACGACGGGGTGCTGGCGGTGTTCTCGCTCTCCAAGCGGTCGAACCTGGCCGGCTACCGGGCCGGGTTCGTGACCGGCGACCCGGCGCTGATGAAGCAGTTGCTGCTCGTCTGCCGGCAGGCCGGGCTGATCATGCCGGCGCCGGTGCAGGCGGCGATGACGGTCGCGCTGGCCGACGACGATCACGCGGCCGAGCAGAAGGCCCGCTACGCGGCCCGGCGGGCGGTGCTGGCGGCCGGGCTGACCGAGGCCGGGTTCCGCATCGACCACTCCCAGGCCGGGCTCTACCTGTGGGCGGCCAAGCCCGGGCTCGACAGCCGGGCCGCCTGCGAGCTGCTCGCGACCGAGTGCGGCATCCTCGTCGGACCCGGGTCCCTGTACGGGGCGGCCGGGAACGGGCACATCCGGGTCGCGCTCACCGCGACCGACGAGCGCGTCACCGCCGCCGGCGAGCGCCTGCGACGGTTGTCGGCTCGCTAGGAAACGTACTGCTGACCGCCGTCGATGTCGTAGGTCGCGCCGGTGATGGCGGTGTTGGTCATGAGGTGGACGGCGAGCGCGGCGATGTCGGCCGGGCCGACGACGCGGCCGATCGGGAGCGTCGACCGCAGCTCCGCGCGGCGCTTGTCCAGCCCGTCGCCGAGCAGCGTGGCCGACAGCGGGGTGTCGACGAAGCCGGCCGCGATCAGGTTGACCCGGATCGGCGCGATCTCAAGCGCGAGGGTCGCGGTGAGCGGGGGCAGCGCGGCGGCCGCAGGGGCGAACGCCCCGATGCCGGGAGCGACGCGTTCGCCGGCCGCGCCCATGAACAGCAGTGTGCCGCCCGGCCGGACCTTGCCGACCGCGTTCCTGGCCACGCTGACCATCAGCGTCGCGTGATCGGTGAGCGACTGGCGGACCTGGGCCGAGTCCAGGTCGAGGATCGGGGAGTACGTCGGGCCGCCGCCGGTCACCATCACTTGGTCGATCGCCCCCGGCAGCCCGCGGAAGAACCCCGCCAGGGCATCCTCGTCGGTGGCGTCGAAGGCCGCCGTGCGCTGCGCGCCGAGTTCCTGCGCGGCCCGATCGAGCCGGTCTTGACGGCGGCCGACGAGGATCACGTCGGCGCCCTCGGTCCTGGCCCGCCGGGCCGTTTCCAGCCCGATGCCCGAGCTGCCGCCGATCACGACGACGGTCTGCCCGGCCAGTTCCGGCTTTCGCCCGACCGTCACTTGTCCGCCTTAGGCCTGTCCGCCTTAGGCTTGTCTGCCATCTGCGCGTCCATCGGCGTCCTCGGCTGGGGCATGTCCATGATGTTCATCATCAGGCACTGCACCGCCGCGCCGTAGACCCCCGAGAAGCTGGGGAAGGGCTGGATCGTGTCGTTCAGCACCGCGACCGGGACGCGGGCGCGGATGGCCAGCGTCGCCTGCTGCAGCCACTCGCCTGCCTCCGGGCCGAGCCCGTAGGCGCCGGTGAGCCGCTCGCCGTCGCTGAGCAGGGTCAGAAACCCGTTGGATTCGGCGTAGGCGTGCGTGTAAGTCGCGGTCTTCGGCACCTCTGACAGCTGCGCGGTCCCGCTGTACTTGGCGTCGAGCGTGCCCACGGCCGCGGCCTGCGGGTCGGTGTAGGTGACGCGCGGCACGGCCTCGTAGTTGGTCGGGCGGTCCTCGCCGCCGATGTTCGCCGCGACCACGTCGCCCTCGTACTCGCCGACGTGGGTGAGCGGCCAGATGCCGTTCACGTCGCCGATCGCCCACAGCCGCTCGCCCGCGCGCAGATGGTCGTCGACCGCGATCCCCTTCTTCTGGTCCACCGTCACGCCGACCGTCTCCAGCCCGATCCCCTCGACCCGCGGTCGCCGGCCGGTCGCGACAAGCAGCCGGTCGCCGCGCAGTTCCTTGCCGTTGTCGAGCTGCAGGACGTACTCGTCGCCGTCACGGCGGGCGGCGGTGGCGCGCACCCCCAGCTCGAGCTCGATGCCCTCCTTGCGCAGCGCCTCGCCGAGCGCGTCGCCCAGCGGCGCGGCCTCGCGGGGAATGAGCCGGGGGGCGCCCTCGACCAGCGCCACCTCGCCGCCGAGACGTCGGACGACCTGCGCCAGCTCGACGCCGGCCGACCCGCCGCCGAGCACCAGCAGGCGACGCGGCACCGCCTTCATGCTCGTCGCCTCGCGGGTGCCCCAGACCCCCTCGAGATCGCGCAGTCCCGGGATCGGCGGTGTGATCGGCTCGGAGCCGGTCGCCACGATGACGTGCTCGGCGGTGTGGCGGACGCCGTCGACCTCGACCACGCCGGTGCCCGCGAGCCGGCCGACGCCCCGCAGCACGTCGATGCCCCGGCTGGTCAGCCACTTCGCCGCGCCGGCGTCGGACCAGTTCGACACCATGAAGTCCCGCCACGCCAGCGCGGCCGTCACGTCGACCTGGGCGGTCGCGGCCGCGTTGCGGGCGCCGTTCACCGCCTCGCCCGGCCGCAGCAGCGACTTCGACGGTATGCAGGCCCAGTAGGAGCACTCGCCGCCGACCAGCTCGCGCTCGACCACGGCGACGTGCAGTCCGCGCGCCTGCAGCGCCGCCGCGCAGTGCTCGCCGGGCGCACCGCCGCCGAAGACGATCACGTCGTAGTCGTAGCCGCTCACGTCGGCAGCCCCGACCCGGCCTGCTCCGCCACCATGTACTTGGCGTACCAGTCGGGCCAATTCTCATCGGCATGGCCGATGCGCTTCTCATGCTCGCCGTGCGCGACCGACGCGCGCCGCATCGCCCCCGCCAGGTCTGCCTGCGAGGCGTACGACGTCTCGGCCGGGTCGACCCGGCCGGGCAGCCGGGTGGTGATCTCCTGCAGCAGCCAGGTGTTGCCGTCGGGGTCGCTGAACGTCGCGAAGGAGCTGTAGCTGGCGTCGTCGTCGGCCCGGCCGCTGACGCGGCCGCCGCCGTCGGCCCGGAACTGGGCGCCGGGCGAGCCGGGGTGGAACACCTCGCTCGGCTTGGCGCCGTGCTCGGCGAGCGCGTCGACGGCGGCCTGGATATCGGAGACGACCAGGTACATGCCCTTGGCCGAGCCGGGCGCGGCGGTGGTGATGTTCGAGCCGAACTGAACCGAGCACGGCGCGCCCGGCGGCGTGAACTGGACGACACGGAAACCGTTGTCGAACGGGAAGTCGGCGTCGAGCCGCCAGCCGAGCCCCGCGTAGAAGTTCTTGGCGCGGTCGACGTCCGTGACCGGGATGACGACCACCTCGAGCTTCATGTCCACCAACATGTCCGCTGCTCCCTCTGATGCCAGGTCATTGCCGTGAGTGGCCGCGTCCGGACAGCTCGGCCGGCGCTTCGACGTCGTCGTAGACCCGGGCCGCGGTGAGCAGCCCGCCCGAGCCGCGCTCGTAGACGCCGAGCCCCGCCTGCGGCGGCAGGTCGTGTATGCCCCAGCGCACGAAGTTATATTCCACCGCGCAGCGCACCCCGTCGTCGGTCACCGCGCACGGCTCCAGCTCGATCCCGCCGCCTGCGCCGAAACAGCGGGCGAAGAACGACCGAAGCTCCTCGGCGCCGCCGCGGCCGTAGCGCCGCCCGGAGGGGGTGCGGAAGTACCCGTCAGGCGCGAAGGTGGCCGCCACCGCGTCGGCGTCGCCGGCCGCAAGCGCGGTCAGGTAGCGGTCGACGACATCGCCCGCCCGGGCGTGCCCGGGCCCGAGGACGGACTCGGATACGGGCCCGAGGACGGGCGGCCTGAGGTGCCGCCGCTCGTCGACCGGCCACTGGCTGCAGTAGGTGCGGAAGACCACCGACCGGTCGTCGGCCGACTCGGCCACGACCGCCAGCGGCCACGACAGCTCCCGGCCGTCGTGGTCCAGCCGGGTCAGCAGCTCGACCACCGCCCGCCCGGGCGACCGGGTGGCGGCCACCGTCTCGGCCCGCGCGTGCAGGCCGGCCAGCCAGGACAGATTGCGGCGGATGAACTCGCGCACCTGCTTGTGGCCGCGAATCTGGCCGGCCCGCGGATCGTAGATCACGATCTCGCCCGGCCACACGGCCTCCAGGATCCGGGGGTCGGCTGCCCGCAGCGCCGCCAGGAACTCCCCCACCGGATCGGCCTGGCCTTCCTCGCGAGCCTCCTCGCGCGCCAGCTGCGCCGCGCTGGCGAATTCCGGAAACCACGACATCTCGACCCCTTGCTCCCCTGGCGGCTCCCTGGCGCGGACCGGCTCACCGCGCGATGCCGACGCTCGTCCCCCGGAGCATTCCCTGGCGCCGCCCGATGAAAGCGCCCGCCACGGCAAGGCGGCCACCGGCGGCCAAGGCGACCGGTGACGCAACGAATCGAGTGCCCGCGCGGTAAATACGCAACGGATCGCCGCTCGGACGCATAATCACACTCTGTTACCGACGTGGCCGCTGTCCCTACGCTTGGCGCATGAGCAACGACGTGACCAGCCGGGTCGCCACGCCCAGGTCCTACCTGATGTGCCCACCTGAGTACTTCGCCGTGACCTACGCGATCAACCCGTGGATGCGGCCGGACTCCCCGGTCGATCCGGCGCTGGCGATGCGGCAGTGGCAGACGCTGCGGCAGGCCTACGAGTCCCTCGGGCACTCGGTATCGATCATCGAGCCGGTCCCGGGGCTGCCCGACATGGTGTTCGCGGCCAACGGCGCCACCGTGATCGACTCCGCCGTGCTCGGCGTGCGCTTCCGCCACGCCGAGCGCGCGGCCGAGGCGGCCGCGTACATGAACTGGTTCCGGTGGAACGGCTGGACGCCGGTGCGCGAGCCCGAGCACGTGAACGAGGGCGAGGGGGACATCCTCGTCGCCGGGGACGGCACGGTGCTGGCCGGCTACGGGTTCAGGTCCGATGTCGCGGCGGCCGAGGAGCTGGCGGCCGTGTTCGGACGGAAGGTGGTGTCGCTGCGCCTGGTCGACGACCGCTTCTACCACCTCGACACCGCGCTGTGCGTGCTCGACGGGTCGACCGCCATGTACTACCCGGCGGCGTTCGACGACGCCGGGCGGGCGGTCCTGGCGTCGATGTTCCCCGAGCTGATCGAGGCCAAGGACGAGGACGCCGAGGTGCTCGGGCTCAACGCGGTCTCGGACGGGCGCCACGTCGTGCTCGCCGCCGCGGCGACCGGGCTGGCGCGATCGCTGACCGAGCGCGGCTTCGAGGTCGTCCCGATCGACATGTCCGAACTGCTCAAGGCGGGCGGCGGCGCGAAGTGCTGCACGCTGGAACTGAGGCACTGAGATGACCGACACTTACCCCGATATCCGCCGCCTGACCGACGACGCCCGCGACCCGGCCGCCCTGACCGATCAGTACAGCGCCCACAACTACCACCCGCTGCCGGTCATGGCGGCGACGGCGGAGGGCGTCTGGGTGACCGACGCCGCCGGGCGGCGGTACCTGGACATGCTGGCGGGCTACTCGGCGCTGAACTTCGGGCACCGCCACCCTCGGCTCGTCGCCGCCGCGATGGAGCAGCTCGGGCGGGTGACGCTGGTCAGCCGGGCGTTCGATCATGACCAGTTCGGGCCGTTCTGCGCCGAGCTGGCGGAGCTGTGCGGCATGGACATGGTGCTGCCGATGAATACCGGCGCCGAGGCGGTCGAGACCGCGATCAAGGTCGCCCGCAAGTGGGGCTACGTCACCCGCGGGGTGCCCGCCGACCAGGCGATCATCGTGGTGTTCGACGGCAACTTCCACGGGCGGACGACGACGATCGTGTCGTTCTCCTCCGACCCCGACGCGCGCGACGACTTCGGTCCCTACACCCCCGGCTTCGTGTCGGTTCCCTACGGCGACCTGTCAGCGCTGACGGACGTGTTCGGGCGGTACGGCTCGCGGGTCGTCGGGGTGCTGGTCGAGCCCATCCAGGGCGAGGCCGGGGTGGTCGTGCCGCCGGCCGGGTTCCTGGCCGGGGTGCGGTCGCTGTGCACGTCGGCGGGCGCCCTGATGATCGCCGACGAGATCCAGTCCGGGCTCGGCCGGGTCGGCTCCACCTTCGCCTGCGAGGCCGACGACGTGGTCCCGGACGCCTACCTGCTGGGCAAGGCGCTGGGCGGCGGGATCGTGCCGGTCTCGGCCATGGTCTCCGCGCGCTCGGTGCTCGGCGTGCTCAGGCCGGGGCAGCACGGGTCCACGTTCGGCGGCAACCCGCTCGCGTGCGCGGTCGCGCGCGAGGTCATCGCGATGCTGGGCACCGGCGAGTACCAGCAGCGGTCGGCCGCCCTCGGGTCGGTGCTGCACGCGCGGCTGGGGTCGCTGCCGTCGTCGGCGGTGACGTCGGTGAGCGGCCGCGGGCTGTGGGCCGGGGTGACGTTCGCGTCGCTCGACGGGCGCGCCGTCTGCGAGCGGCTCGCCTCGGTCGGCGTGCTCGCCAAGGAGACCCACGGCACCACCATCAGGCTCGCTCCCCCGCTGGTGATCACGGAGGACGAGCTCGACTGGGGCCTCGAGCGCTTCGCCGAGGCGATCGACGCCAGCTAGGCGTTCCAGGGGTCTAGCTGGTCGAGCGGCGGTCGGCCGGGTTTGCTGGCGGCGGCTCCAGGCCGCGTTCTCGTGGTGTCGGGTGCGGGTGGTGAGGCGGCCGTGACGGATGCCTACGAGCATGGTCCGGGCGGGAGCCGGGATCGTGTTCCGTTGGGGGCGGCGGTTTCCGGCCGAAGGCGTCATCGTGTGCCGGCAAGGGCACCCCGCGACCCGAGATACCCACGTTGACCCCTGTATCCGCCCAGCGTGTGGTGCGTGGTGACGGTGAGGACGGTGTGCCGAAGGCCGGGCTTGCGCGGTCGGGGCTAGCTTGGCCGGGATCTGGCGCGGATCCAGGTGTAGAACGACAGCGCCGCGCCGGCCGCCGCTGCCAGCGCGCCGCCGTAGAGGTACCACTCGCCGGCCGAGCTGGCCTGGACGATCACGCTGCCGTTCGGCCGCGGCATCGCGAGGATGAACGAGGCGATGATCCAGCCGAGGGCGGGGAATATGCCGGCCGCGTAGGTGCGCAGCCCCCAGCCGGCCAGCACGCAGGTCGCGAACAGGACCAGGATCAAGATGATCGCGATCAGCGGGGCCGGGCTCCGGCCGTACTGGAAGCTGCCGATCAGGCCCTGCGCCAGGCCGAGCACGAAGAGCGCCAGGTAGCCCAGGCCGGTAATCAGCGAGCGCTGCGAGGTCCCCATGAGCCTGGAGATTACCGCGTGAACAGGTCGCGCTCGTACGGTTGCCCGGCCGGGCGCGGGCCGGCCGGGCGCGGGCCGGCCGGGCCGGACGGCCCCAGCAGCGTGTAGTACTCGGCCCCCAGCGCCCGGCGGCCGACCTCGTCCGAGAGCGCGTAGAACTGGCCGTCGACCGTGATCTGGGTCTCGTGCGCCTTCATCGCCGCCAGCTTGGCGGGCAGGTAGCGGGTGGCGTCGATCTCGGTCGTGACCTGGTCGTCGGGGACGCTCACGGACAGGTCGGCGCTGCGCACGAACCAGGAGTCGGCCGGCAGCTCGACCGCGGTCGCCAGCACCGAGCGCGGCATCGCGGTGGCGTAGAACTTCGCCCCCTGGCCGGTCAGCTCGTGTGCCCGCCACGCCACCCGGTGCGCCTGGATGTGGTCCGGGTGACCGTAGAAGCCGTTGGCGTCATAGGTCACGATGACGTCAGGAGCGACCTCCTCGATGACCTTGACCAGGTCGGCGGCGGCCTCCTCGACCGACGCCTGCCAGAAGCAGCGCGGGTCGTCGTTGTCCGGCAGCCCCATCATCCCCGAGTCGCGGTACTTGCCCTCGCCGCCGAGGAACCGGTGGTCGTCGACGCCGAGCGCCCGGCAGGCGCGGTCGAGCTCGACGATCCGGTGCTGGCCGAGCTCGTCGGGGAGCAGGTGGCTCAGATCGGGCGGGATGATCTCGCCAAGCTCGCCCAGCGTGCAGGTCACCAGCGTGACCCGGGTCCCCTCGGCGGCGTACTTGGCCATCGTCGCCCCGGTGCCGATCGATTCGTCATCCGGGTGCGCGTGCACCAGCAGCAGGCTTCTGTTAACCACCAGTCGATTATGCCGCTCACCCGACCTGGCATGATCGGGAACCATGACGGAGAGCTTTCCCAGGCAGCAGGCGCGCACGCGCAGTTTCCGGCTCGGGGTACCCCGAGCCTTCCAGGTATCGGCGGACGGGAGCAGGGTCGCGTTCCTCCGCTCGCGGGCGGGCGACGACCCGGTGACCTGCCTGTGGGAGGCGGACACCGTCAGCGGCGCCGAGCGGCTGGTCGCCGACCCGCGGGCGCTGGGCGCGGACGATGAGAACCTCCCGCCGCAGGAGCGAGCCCGGCGCGAGCGGGTCCGCGAGACCGCCGCCGGGATCGTGTCCTACGCCACCGACCGGGCCGGGGCGGTCGCCGTCTTCGCGCTCTCCGGCCAGGTCTACGCGGTGCCGCTGGGCGAGGGCACCCCGACGCCGCGGCTGGTCACCACCCGGACCCCCGCGCTCGACCCGCGCCCGGACTCGACCGGGACCAAGGTCGCCTACGTGCATGACGGCGCGCTCCGCATCGTCGACCTGGTCAGCGGCCATGACTCGGCGATCGCCGAGCCGGCCGGCCAGGAGATGGTCACGTTCGGCCTGGCCGAGTTCGTCGCGGCCGAGGAAATGGGCCGCTCCCGCGGCTACTGGTGGTCACCCGACGGAAGCCAGCTGCTCATCGCCCGGGTCGACGAGTCCCCGGTCGAGCGCTGGCACATCGCCGACCCCGCCAACCCGGACCAGGCGCCGACCGAGGTCGGGTACCCGGCCGCGGGCACCGCCAACGCCGTGGTGTCGCTGCTGCTCGCCACCATCGCCAAGGACCCCGGCGACGGCACCACGGCCAAGCTCGAGGAGGTCGACTGGGACCGGGCCGCCTTCCCTTACCTGTCCGCCGTGGCCTGGCGCGAGGCGCCGCTGATGGTCGTGCAGTCCCGCGACCAGAAGGTCATGCGGCTGATTAACGCCGCCACCGGCGAGCTGCTGCGGGAGGACGCCGACCCGGACTGGACCGACGTCATCGACGGCGTGCCCGCCCAGCTCGCGAACGGGGATATCGTCTGGACCGGGATCAGCGACGACACCCGGGGGCTGATCGTCGCCCCGGCCGCCGGGCTCCAGGACGCCAAGCCGCTCACCCCGCCCGGCCTGCAGGTCCTCGGCGTCCTCGGCACTGACGGCGACGACGTGCTGTTCGCGGGCGCGACCGAGCCGACCGAGGTCGGCGTCTGGCGCTACGGCCCGGGCGGGCTGGCCGAGCTGGCGACCGAACCCGGCGTCAACTCCGCCACCGCCGCGGGCGGCGCGATCGTGCTCGCCCGGCGCGACCTGTCCAGCAACGACCTGTCGGTCACGGTCCGCAAGCACGGCGCCGGGGGCGGGCAGCCGCATCGGATCGCGTCGCTCGCGCCGGCCCCGAACCTGCCCCACCCGCGGCCGAAGTTCCTGCAGGCAGGCCCGGCCGGCATCCGCACCGCGGTGCTCTTCCCGTCCTGGCACCAGGCCGGGACCAGGCTGCCGGTGCTGATGGACCCCTACGGCGGCCCGCACCACCAGAAGGTGATGAAGGCCACCGGCGCCTTCCTCGCCTCCCAATGGCTGGCCGAGCAGGGGTTCGCGGTCGTCGTGGCCGACGGCCGGGGCACCGGCGGCCGCGGTCCGGCCTGGGACCGCGCGGTCGCCCGCGACCTCGCCACCGGACCGCTCGAGGACCAGATCACCGCCCTGCGGGCGGCGGCCGAGGCGTTCGCCGACCTCGATACGGAGCGGGTGGCGATCCGGGGCTGGTCCTTCGGCGGCTACCTGTCCGCGCTCGCGCTGCTGCGCCGCCCGGACGTGTTCCACGCGGCGATCGTCGGCGCCCCGGTCACCGACTTCCGGCTCTACGACACGTTCTACACCGAGCGCTACCTCGGTGACCCGACTCGGGATGCCGCGCCCTACGAGCAAAGCTCAATCATCACTGACGCCGAACGGTCCGAGGCGACTGCTGCGCGGCCGATGCTGATCATCCACGGGCTGGCCGACGACAACGTGTTCGTCGCTCACTCGCTGCGGCTGTCCTCGGCCCTGCTCGCGGCCGGCTACCCGCACTCGGTGCTGCCCCTGTCCGGCGTCACCCACATGGCCCAGCAGGAGGTCGTGGCCGAGAACATGCTGACGCTGCAGGTCGACTTCCTCAAGCAGGCGCTCGGCTTCCCGGCCGCCTCGGCGTAGCCCGCCTCGCCGCGCGGCCGGTCCCGCTAAGGTCAGCCTCGGGTTCGTT
>Ga0302324_100018603_pt1 | contig 13676 bp, 16 predicted proteins | sample Palsa_T0_1_FD_201949 | JGI IMG/M metagenome (GOLD analysis project Ga0302324, IMG submission 201949) | Peat permafrost microbial communities from Stordalen Mire near Abisko, Sweden - Palsa_T0_1 | ecosystem: Environmental > Terrestrial > Soil > Palsa > Peat permafrost | place: Sweden: Abisko...
TCTCCACCGGAGACAGCGCGCGTAGACATGGAGGAGCGCAGGTCGACCCGGCGCGTGGCCAGCGCCGGCAACATGCCGAACAGGATGCTGGTGAACGCTGAGACGACGAGCGTGAACCCGAGCACAAGGGCATCAAGAGGCACACTTGCCACGGGGAGGAAGTCTTCGGGCAGCAGCGCGAGCAGGCCGCGAAGGGCCGCAAAGCCCACGGCCACGCCCGCCGCTCCGCCTGCGAGCGCCAGCAGCAGGCTCTCGATCCAGAGCTGCTTTTGAATCTGCCACCGCGATGCGCCCAACGCCAGGCGCGTGGCGATCTCCGGCGTGCGGCGCAGCGTGCGCACCAGCGCCAGTCCAGCCAGGTTGCCGCAGGCGATGAGCAGGATGAACCCGGCGGCGAGCATCAGCGCCACCGCCTTGGGCCGCAACTCGGTGGTCTGTCCGGTTTGCAGCGGAACCGAGTGGTACGTGATGCGCCCCATGTGGGGATTCTCTTTGGCGGCCTCTTCGGCGCGGAAGGCCCAGGCGCGATTGAGCTCGGCGTCGGCCTGCTGCCACGTTGCGCCATCGCGGAGGCGCGTGATGGGCTCGAAGTTCGACCCGCTGCCCGCGCCCTCGCGGCTGGGCTGGAGCGGGGTGAAGAGGTCCGCATTCTCAGGCGTGGTGGCGCCTTGCGGCAACACGCCCACCACGGTGAACGGCTCGCCTTTCAAGTGGATGGTTTGCCCGATCAGCGAGCGGTCGGCGTTGAAGGTGGTGCGCCACAGGCCGTAGCTCAGGATGGCGGCGTTGGGGCCGTGCGGACGGTCCTCGTCCTCGGTGAAGTTGCGGCCCAGCGCGGGATGAATCGCGAGAACATCGAAGTAGTGCGCCGAGATGCGGGCGTCGTGCACATACTGGATCTGCTGGCCGGCCTGGAGATTGACGCCCGAGACGCCGCCGCCGACTGCGGAGATGAGCGAGGGCACATTGTCGCGCAACTGCTCCCACAGGCGGCCGTCGATGTCGTGCGGGCCGTCGAATCCATCCTGCACGCGAAAGAATATGGCGCCCATGCGCTCCGGATGCGCGTAGGGCAGGCTCTTGATCATGAGCGCGTTGACGATCGAGAAGATGGCCGTGTTGGCGCCGATTGCCAGGGCCAGCGTGACGATCACCGTGATGGCGTAGCCGGGGCTGCGGCCGAGCTGGCGCGCGGCGAATTTGAGATTCTGGGTGAGTGTGCTCATCATAGTGCCTCGGGGCGAGGGATTCCCCACCTTCTATGGATGCGGAGCATTACGCGGGTGGCAGGCGGGAAGTTCCGTCGGGGTTTCCATCCGGTCGACTATCTCGGCAGTGTTGCGGCCGATGCTAAAGTTTGACAAAGATGGTTATAGAGCCGACGATCATTGCAGGAGAGTTTCCCATGAATGTTTCACTCACACCGGAGCTGGAGCGTTTTGTCGCGGGCAAGGTGGAGTCGGGCCTCTACAACTCGGCCAGCGAGGTGGTGCGCGAGGCGCTGCGGCTGCTTGATGAGCATGATCGCGCGCGCAGGGTCCAGCTGGCCGCATTCAATCAGGAGCTGGGGACGAGGCTGGCGGCGCTGGACCGCGGCGAGCACGTCAGCTCGGAAGCGGTGCGGACTTCGCTGGGGCGAAAGTCGCGCCGGCGGGGATGAGAGGGTACAGGTTAGAGGAATTGAGCGTCACACTCTTGTCTGCTCAACAGGAGTCGTCCAGCCCTCGACTTGGCCCGGCTACTTATCGGCGAGCGAGTTCCTGGAGAGGCTTCTCATACTTGCTTCTTGCGGATTCCAATTCCCGGCGCAGATCGGCAGGGCTCCAACCCCCGCTTGAGGATTCAGCGAGGATCCCTTCAACTTCGTGAACCAGCTCCACAACCCGCCCCGTCTCTCGAGATTCGATGCTGTATGAAAGAGCGTAGAACCAAGTCTCAAACTGGTCACGGGTAATTCTCTCGTCAATGAATTCGCCGACTTTTGCTACGAGCTCATTCATCATGACAACACCTCAAGAGGTCCGAGTCCCCTGCTCCGATATCCAGCGAATGTGCCGCGCGAGCAATTGTCTCTCCTGGCTCGCAAGCCTCAAACAGGTCAAGGTCTATGACAAGCCTGCTAAACCTCAGTCTGGTCGGGTTTCGGGGACCATGAGCCAGTTGCTCAAGTGTTACGATACCACCGGATCGCTGGTGCTGGTTGTTCACCAATTTCTTCGGCCAGATGGAAGCATTGGAGCAAGCGGGCTGCCAGATCCTAAGAGAATTGTACAGAACGGCGTAAGTTACTTTTGCTGATGTTTCCACGCACATCGCGCAGACCCGCCCCACTGTGGCAACCTAGAGCTTTGGGGGAGTTTCCGCACTATGCCATCTCAAACCGCGACCGCCGCTGCTGTAACTTCCGATCTTCATGCCTGGGAGGCAGGCGGAGCCGCGTCTGCCGAGGAGTTGACCGCCTGGGTGAGCGCACGCCTCGCCGCGCATGGGGCCGCGCTGGCGGCGCTGCTCGCTGTCAAAGGGCCGCGAACGCCGGAGAACTCGCTGCGGCTCTACGACGCGGCCATTGAGCAGTTGTCGCTGGCCGGGGCGCAGGCGGGCGTGCTCAACTCCGTGGCCGCGGACAAGGCGGTGCGCGACCAGGCGCAGATGGAGGCGCAGCGCGTGGCCGTGGCCGGCAGCGCCCTGAGCCTGAACCGGCCAGTCTACGACGCGCTGGCGGCGATCGACCTTACCGGCGCCGGCCCCGCGACCCGGCACTTTGTGGAGCGCACCCTGCTCGGCTACCGCCTGGCCGGCGTGGACAAGGACGAGGCCACGCGCAGCCACCTGCAGGCGCTGCATGAGCGGGCGACGCGGCTTTCGCTCGAGTTTGCGCGCAATATCCAGGAGGGCGCGAAGACCATCGAGGCAACGGTGGCCGAGATGGAAGGCCTGCCCGCCGATTACCTCGCGCGCCACGAAGCCGGGGCGGATGGGCTCGTCCGGCTCACGACCGATCCGCCCGACATGCAGCCGGTGATGACCTTTGCCGCCAGCGCAGCGCTGCGGGAGCGGATGTTTGTGGCTTACCACACCCGCGCCTATCCGGCCAACAAGGAGCTGCTGGAGCAACTGCTGGCCACGCGGCAGGAGATTGCCACGGTGCTTGGCTTCCGCAGCTGGGCGGATCTCGCCACTGCCGACCAGATGATGGGCTCGGCGGCCAATGTGCGCAAGTTTCTGGCGCGGCTTGACGAGGCCAGCCGCGAGGGCGCGCGCCGCGAGTTTGAGCAGATCATGGACTTCGCGCGCGGCCGCCAGCCGGGCCTTGAGGCCATCGACATCACCAGCCGCGCCTATTGGTATGAGCAGTTCCGCCGCTCGGCTTACGATTTTGATTCGAACTCGGTGCGGCCGTATTTCCCCTATGCGCAGGTGGAGGCGGGCGTGCTGGAGACGGCGGCGCGCCTGTTCAAGATCGAGTTTCGCCCGTCGACGGCGACAGGCTGGGACCCCTCAGTGTCGGTGTTCGAGGTCTTTGACGGCGGGCGTCATGTGGGCCGTTTCTATCTCGACATGCACCCGCGCGAGGGCAAGGACAAGTGGTTCAGCGCCACGCCGGTAGTGATCGGCGTGCGCGGCCGCTACATGCCGGAGGCGGGCCTGATCTGCAACTTCCCCAAGGGCGATGAGAACGATCCGGGCCTGCTTCAATACTCAGACGTGGTGACGTATTTTCACGAATTCGGCCACCTGATGCACGCCATTCTTGGCGGGCAGACGGAGTGGGCGGGGCTCTCGGGATTTGCCACCGAAGGCGATTTTATTGAGGTGCCGTCGCAGATGCTGGAGGAGTTTTTCCGAAGCGAGAAACTGCTTCAATCTTTTGCGAAGCACTATCAGACGGGCGAGACGCTTTCATCCGAGACCATCGGAAAGATGAAGCTGGCCGGTGCGTTTGGCCGCGCCGACTGGATGCGTTCGCAGCTCTACTACACCACGCTCTCGCTCGACCTGCACGATCAGGACCCGGCCGGCCTGGACCTCGACCGCACCGCCAAGAAGCTTTACCAGAGCTTGCAGCCGTGGACGTGGCTTGAGGGCAACCGCATGTATGCGAGCTTCGGCCATCTCACCGGCTACTCGTCGAACTACTATACGTATGCGTTCGACAAGGTGATCGCGCTGGACTTTTTTGCGCAGTTCGATCCCGAAGACCTGCTGGGCTGCGACGCCGGCGCGCGCTATCGCAAGCTGGTGCTGGAGCAGGGCGGATCGAAGCCGGGGCGTGAGATGGTGCGCGATTTTCTGGGCCGCGACGAGGAGTTTTCGGCGTTCAGCGACTGGCTGAATGAGGAGTTTCAGGCAGCGGGGATGAGGGGTTAGAGAATAGGGAACAGGGAAAAGGAAGAGCCTGCTATACTTGTATAGCACCCCGAGGAGGGTCCAGTTATGCTCGCGATCCGCTTGCCTGAAGAGATTGAAAAACGTCTGGACCTCCTGGCCAAAGAAACGGGCCGCACCAAGAGTTTTTATGTGCGCGAAGCGATTCTTGAGCATCTCGACGACCTCGAGGATATTTATTTTGCCGAAAAGGAGTTGGCCGACATCCGTGCAGGCAACGTGAAGACGACTCCTCTCGAGGAAGTGATGAAGGAATATGGCCTGGTCGATTGATCTCGGGCCGCGAGCTAAGCGCCAACTGGGCCAGCTCGATCCGCAGGTCGCGCGCCGTATTTCCCGTTTCCTGTACGAGCGGATCGCCCCGTTGGAGAATCCGCGCAGCATCGGCGACCCTCTTAAAAGCAGCGAACTCGGCGATCTTTGGAAATACCGCGTCGGCGACTACCGCATCATCGCCAGCATCGAAGACAAGCTGGTTCGCATTCTGGTGGTGCGCATCGGCAGTCGGCGTCAAGTTTATCGGTAGACAAAGAGACCGCGCATTATGACCGCAGCCGACTTTCGCCGCATCGCGCTCAGCCTCGACGGCGCTGAGGAAGGCTCGCACATGGGCGCGGCCGATTTTCGCGTGGGCGGGCGCATCTTTGCCACGCTGGCCTCGATCAAGCATGGCTACGGCAACCTGATGCTCACGCCGGAGAACCAAGCTGCTTTTGTCGCCGAGAACCCCGACATCTTTGTTCCCGTTTCCGCCGGCTGGGGCAGGAACGGCGCGACGCATGTGATCTTGGCCCGCGCCAATGAAGATCTGCTCGCCGGCGCGCTGCGCACGGCGTGGAAGCTGCGCGTGGAAGCGAATCGCAAGGCCGGCGCGAAGAGACCCGCAAAGAGCCAGGCCCAATCAAAAGCCAAACGGTCCTGAAGGCCATGGATTCTTAATCTTCTTGCGAGGGCTCAGGCTCTCTGTTCGGGCCCGCTCGGCCTCGCGAAAATCGGCTCCCTCCAACGAAAACTCCTCCGAGGCATCGCTCTTGCCGCGCCCCTTGCGCCTGACCGCACGCAGCGAGTGCGCCACGGCTGCCTCAACACGCTTGGCGCGAGCCTCGGGGCTCTTCGAGTTGAAGATGGTGAGCAGATAGACGCGCCGCTGATTCAACGTGAGCAATTCCCACCCGGCCTCAACCTGCGGCTGGCGGCGAAACGCCGATTTGAGGATCGGCGGCGCTTCCAGCTCGCCCTCCATGGTCAGCATCAGCCGTTCCGCCCACTGCTCGGCGCGGCGCTGGCGCGCTTCGGCAGACTTGGGCTCGCGAATCGTGCCGGCGATCCACCGCCGCACGGAGTAGGCAAGCTGTCCAAACCACTTGAGCACCGCGCGATCCTGCCGCAGCAGCTTCAATAATTCGGGAGGGACGGCCAGGTCGAGCTTTTCGAGATCGGGCTCCATGACGATTTCCACCGTCCTGTCGGCCCCCAGGCGCATGGCGTTCTGCATCTTTTTTGTCACCACCATCAGATACTCGCCCTGCTTCTTGAGAAGAAAGGAATTCGAGAATGGAATGGGGTCGTCGCTTTTCGCGGTTTTGCCTGTGGCCTGGATGGTCCCCTTCACTCGCATGTCGTTGCGGGATCGGCGCGCTCCTTCATTGCCATCCGGCGTGGAAATGGGCTGCGGCCATAAGGCATAGGGGTCAAAGGGGAGGCGCGCCGCCAGCCAATATGGCACGGTCTCACTCTTTTCGAGCTCGCACTGAAAGGTCTTGCGCATTGCCGATGTGGGCGCCTCCATTTCCGGCAAGACGATTTTATCCGAGGTTGAAACCATGAGCCATGTGTTGTTGAGCCAAATTGCGGCACTGGTCCGGTATGATGATCGGCGATGGCAAGCACGCAGGATTTCAACGGCAAATGGGCGCTGGTGACTGGGGCCAGCGCCGGCATCGGCGTGGCGCTGGCGCGCGAACTGGCCATGCACGGCGCGAACCTGATTCTGACCGCGCGGCGCAAAGACCGGCTCGATGCGCTGGCCGCGGAGCTGAAGTCGAAGTCGAGCGCCAAGGTGCGCACCGTGGTGGCGGACCTGAACGACCCGGCCGCGCCGCAGCAGATTTACGACGCCACCGAGGGCGCGGGCATCGTCGTCGACATTCTCATCAACAACGCGGGGCTGGGCCAGTTTGGCGCGTTCCAGACGAGCCCCATCGAGCAGGAACTGAGCCAGGTGCGGGTCAACTGCGAGTCCGTGGTTTCGCTGACGCGGCTGTTTCTGCCGCGCATGGTGGAGCGCAAGCGCGGCTGGGTGATGGTGGTTTCGTCGCTGGCCAGTTTTCAGCCGGTGCCATACATCTCAACCTACGCGGCCACCAAAGCGTTTGACCGCATGTTTGCGCTGGGCATTGCCGCGGAGGTAGCGCGGTTTGGCGTGAAGGTGACGGCGCTGTGCCCAGGGTCGACCGAGAGCGAATTCTTTACGGTGGCGCGCGCAGGGGCCATTCGCGGCCGCAAGGTGCAGTCGGCGGAGCAGGTGGCGCAGCGTGGGCTGGCTGCACTGGCGCGTGGAAAGCGGACTATCGTCCCGTATGCGGGCGGCAAGTTTATCGCGCAGCTGGTGCGGTTTTTGCCGGTGAGCCTCATTACGTTTTTTGTTGAGAAGGATGCGCGGCCGGCTTGAGTGAGCTTCAGTGGTCTCCCACCCTTTCGATGGAAAAAGGCGAAAGGATGGGGCACCCATTGAGTTGGTGAGTGAGCTTCGGTGGTATCCCAGGTCCCAAAATCGGGACCTGGGGCACCCATGTTTGTTGATCGAGGATGCCGGTGCGGCCCGGCTGACGCAGCAACGTCGCACGAAAGGAATTCTTCCCATGATGCCTGTCAGTTATCGACTCTCGCCATTGCTTGCGCTTTTCACGCTGGTTTCTCTTGCCGCTCCGCTGTGTGCGCAGGAGGCGGCCAAGTCCAAACCGGAAGACACGGAGGTCTGGTCGCCGGAGCCGAAGATCGTGACTCCCGGCGCAGATTGCACCGCGCCGCCGTCGGATGCGATCGTGCTCTTCGACGGCAAGAATCTCGATGAATGGGTGTCCGCGCAGGATCACTCACCGGCGCAATGGACCGTGCACGACGGCATCATGACCGTGAGCAAAGCGAAGGGCGTGGGCAATATCGAGACCAAGCGCAAGTTCAAAAACTACCAGCTGCACGTGGAGTGGCGCATTCCGGAGAACATTGCCGGCAGCGGGCAGGCGCGCGGAAACAGCGGCGTCTTTCTTGCGTCGACGGGCCCGGGCGACGACGGATACGAGCTGCAGGTACTCGACTCCTACAACAACAAGACATATGTGAATGGGCAGGCCGCCAGCATCTATAAGCAGAGCGCTCCGCTGGTCAATCCGAACCGCAAGCCAGGCGAATGGCAGAGTTACGACATCGCGTGGACCGCGCCCACATTCAACGACGACGGCTCGCTCAAGACACCGGCGTATGTCACGGTCTTTTTCAACGGCGTGCTGGTGCAGAATCACTTTGAGCTGAAGGGGCAGACGCTTTACATCGGCAAGCCGTTCTATAAGAAATACGATGCGGCGCCCGTCAAGCTGCAGGCGCACGGCGACAAGAGCGAACCGCTCAGCTTCAGAAACATCTGGATCAGGGAGTTGGAATAGCCATGCGCAAGCTTTCGCTCGGAACACTTTCGACATGTGTTGCGCTCGCCGCGGCGATGGGGTCCACGCTCGCGGCGGCGCAGCACATGGGCTATAACAGCAGGACCACGCCGGGCGCGGGTCCGGGCGGTGTCGAGGAGCTTCGGTTCCTTGTGCATCGCCTGGGCACCGATCACGCCGAGGGCATCACCACGCTGGACATGAACGGCGATGGGCGGCCGGATATTCTGAGCGGGGCTTACTGGTACGAGAATCCCGGCCCCAACGGCGGCGAGTGGGTGCGGCACCAGTACCGCACGGTGGGCATGTCCGGCGAGTTTGTGTCCGACTGCGGCGAGTGGACAATCGACGTGAACCACGACGGGCTGCCCGACGTGGTGACCGCGGGCTGGATGACCAACGGCATTATCTGGTGGGAGAATCCCGGCAAGCTGGGCGCGGAGTGGAAGCGCCACTTCATCACCGCCAGCTATGACACCGAGGGCGGCGCCATGGCCGACATCAATGGCGACGGCAAGCCGGACCTGATCTTTGGCCACTATGGACACATGGGCGTGCTGTGGATCGACTTCGCCGGGCCCGAGCCAAGGGTGCATCATGTGGGCGGCCGCGCGGAAGACGGGCACGGCATCGGCGTGGCCGATATCGACGGCGATGGCAAGGCCGACATTCTCACGCCGTTTGGGTGGTTCCGGCAGATCGACGCGGATAACGACAAGTGGGAGTGGCACGGCGACTGGAAGCTCGAAGACGCGGGCTTCCCCATCATCGGCTACGACGTGAACAACGACGGCAAGATGGACATCATCTATGGGCAGGGCCACGCCTACGGGCTTTACTGGCTTGAGCAGAAGAACGAGGGCGGCGCGCGCACGTGGGTGAAGCACACCATCGACGAGAGCTTCTCGCAGGTGCACGCGCTCAAGCTGGTGGATCTGGACGGCGACGGCGAGATGGAGTTGCTGGCCGGGAAGCGCTATCGCGGACACAACGGGGGTGATCCGGGATCGTACGATCCGCTGGTCGTCTACTACTACAAGATCAATCGCAAGACGGGCGACTTCACGCGCGTCCCGATCAGCGTGGGCGGCACGGCGGCGGCGGGCACGCAGTTCGTGACCGAAGACCTCGACGGCGATGGCGACATCGACATTGCCACGGCGGGCAAGACGGGCGTGCACTTCTTTGAAAATCTGAAGATCGACCGCGTGCCCAAGGCGCAGCGCGAGAAAGAGATTCTGCTCGATACGAACTGGCCCTTTCCCGGCGAGGGAGAGCAAGTGAAGTGGGAGCAGGAGCCGAAGAAGCCATAGGCGGCTCTGGGGGTTGGCCGGCGCGCGATACATTGGAGAGTGGAGGGCGACCCGTTGACCCATACTCCGCCGCCGCGGCAGCTTCGGCGGCAACTTCCGTCGCGGCATGATCGCGTGCGGGCGCAGGCTCGGAGGCTCTCCGGAGCCGACGCGAAAAAGCGCTGGATGAGGCTGGGCGCCGCAGCCGGAGCGGCGCTGATGCTGGCACTGTTCTCGTGGGCTGTTCTTGCCCGGCAGTTCGCGCCGCGATCGAACACCGCGCTCACCCGTTTTGACGCCATCGTGGTGCTGGGCTCGCCGGCCGACAGCGACGGCAACCCCACACCCATCGAACTGGCCCGCGTGACCGAGGCCGTGCATGAGTATGAGCGAGGCATTGCACCGCGGCTGATCCTGACCGGAGGGGCCGCGGCCAACCGCTTTGTGGAGGCGCGTGTGATGGCTCGCGCGGCCCACGCGCAGGGCATTCCGGAGCCCGCCATCTTCGTGGATCCGGACTCCAAAGACACGATCCAGAACACGTGCAATGCGGCGCGGATCATGAAGGCGCACGGCTGGCACTCGGCGGAGGTGGTTTCAACCGCGAGCCATCTGCCGCGCACGGGGTTGATCCTGAGCCAGCTGCCGATCGAGTGGAGCACCCATGCCGCGCCGCCGCTGACCCCGGAATCGGAAAGCGGGACGGGCACCGTGATGGAAACCCTGAAAACTCTGCGCTACCTGGTGTGGGCGCGGCAGATGGAGACGTGCCAGCCGTAGCGGCGGGGGACAATTCACCTGTTGCGCAGAGTTTTTGACGACACCGCGTAGGTCCTTTACGTCCAAGGGACATGACGGCAAATCCCCACGCTCAGACCCATGACTTCGTAATGCCTCGCGCGCAATGCGCTCAGCCCCGGTGCGCGGCGTTTGTCCCCCCTCGGCGCGGTCCTGTAAGCTTGGTGGTGATGCGTTTACCTGTCAGTTTGTTCGCTTCTCTTCTTGCGGTTGCCGTGTGCCAGGGCGCCTGCGCGCAGGGCTCCAGCTCATCGCAAAGCACGCCCGCGCAGAGCACCGCGCCGCAAACCACCGGCAATGGCACGTACGTCGTCATCGATCCACTGGCCAATGTGCACTACGACAACCGCTATGATGTCTCCCTGGGCGCGGCGTACGCGCACATCAAGGCCGGCCCGCCGCCGCTGCAGGAGGGCGCCAACCTGGGCGGGATCGATCTCAGCGCATCCTATTGGTGGAGCAGGCACTGGGCGCTCGAAGGCACGGGCCGCGGCTACCTGGGGACGAGCGGCGCCGGGGTCAACGACCTCAGCATCAACGGGCCGTTTGTGAGCGAATATGTTTTTGCCGCAGGGCCGGAGTGGCTGGGGCCGCACAATAAGCACGGCGCGCTGCTGGCTCACGCGCTGGTCGGCGGGGCTTACGGCGACTTTGAGACCGACCTGCGCGGCAACCCGCCGTCGGCTGTCAGCTTCTTCAACAACCAGATGGCGTTCGCGTCGGTGATTGGCGGCCACATCGACCTGAACCGCACGCCGCAGTGGGTCTTCCGCATCTCGCCGGACGCGCTCTACACACGCTATGGCATCGACTACGGCAACAAGGCTACCTATCCCTACTGGAATTTCGGGATTTCAGTGGGCGTCGAATACCGGTTCAAGAAGAAGCGGTAACGCTGTGACTGCGGATGAGAAGCAGAAGATGCTCGCATGGCTGGAGCAGGGCCGGGACGCCCTGAAGGCCGCGGTTGACGGTGTGAGCGAGGAAGAGGCTGCGCGTGTGCCCGCGCCGGGCAGGTGGTCGGTGCTTGAGTGCGTGGAGCACATCGCGATCGTCGAGGATTACCTCTACGGGCAGATCGTGGTCTCAACGGCTGTGGCGGAGCCCGTGATCAACGCGCTGCGCGAGTCGTTGATCCCGGTGCGGGGCCTCGACCGAACGCGGCGCATCGAGTGCCCTGCGGAGGGGCTGCCGGCGGGGAGATTCAAGACGCTGGCCGCCGCAATTGCGCATTTCCTCGAGAGCCGGGAGCGGACCATCGCGCTGGTCGCGGCCAATCGGGAAGACCTGCGCGCGCGGATCACGACGCATCCGCTGCTGGGCACGGTGAATTGCTACGAAACGCTGATGATGATTGCGGTGCATCCTCTTCGGCATGTGGGGCAGATTGAGGAGATCGAGGCGGCGCATTCCCCAGGGGCTGAAGCCCGCACCCTTCGATCCGAACCCTCCGGCTTGCCGCTCACCGACGTTGACCTTGTCCGGCAAACCCGATACACTTGACTAGTTTGGCGATTCCTGCCTGTCGCCGTGGACGTTCGCTCTGAAATTCGAGGGGCTTGAGCGTGCCGCGGTCTGGAAGTTTCCGCCCGAGCTATTTTCATGAGGAATGCGCGCCGGCCACCGTGCTCGCGCTGCGCTGGAGGGTTTATGTACGCGGTGATTCGTACCGGTGGCAAGCAGTACCGGGTCGCTCCTGGCGACGTGGTGAAGATTGAAAGCGTGATTTCGGGCGACGACAAGATCATCGAATTTGGCGATGTGCTGGCGGTTTCGGGCGATCCGGGGACGGTGGCCCGGCCGGGCGCAGCCAAAGTGACCGCCGAGGTGCTGGGCGAGGGCCGCGGCGACAAGATCCTGGTCTTCCACCTCAAGCGCAAGAAACAGTACAAGAAGCTGCAAGGTCACCGGCAGAACTTCACCGAGGTGCGCATCACGGCCATTGAGGCCGACGGCGTGACGTACAAGGCTGAGAGCGTGGCGTAGGAGACGCAGGTCCTTCGACTCACTGCGTTCGCTCAGGATGACAGCATCGGTTCTGACGACAGCATCGGATTTAGAACAGACATTGAGCTGCCGCGGCAGCGACGAAACTGGAAGGGGAATCGGCAATGGCACATAAGAAGGGTGGAGGCAGCTCCACAAACGGACGCGACTCCAATGCACAGCGGCTGGGCGTGAAAAGCTCCGACGGCCAACTGATTACCGGCGGGTCGATTATCGTCCGCCAGCGCGGCACCCGCATCAAACCGGGCGTCAATGTGGGCATCGGCTCGGACGACACGCTGTTTGCCAAGATCACCGGCCGGGTCAAGTTCATTGACCGCGGCAATCGCGGGCGGTTTGCCGCTATCGAGCCCGTAGCGGCCGAGTAGGATACTTCCGCCTCAAATGAAAAGGCCGGATCCCGATGGGCTCCGGCCTTTTCTATTGACTGATGGATACAGCTAGAGCTCGGACTCGCGGCGCTTCAGCGAGCGGCTGAGCACCTTCTCCACAACCTTCTCGACGTCGGTGAGGAAGAAGCTGTTGGCGGGCTGCACGGCCACCTGGGTGCCCGTGTGGCCGAGGGCTGAGGCGATCTCGTTCCAGCGGAAGATGGTGGAGTTGACCGGAACCACGACAGGCTGGCGGACCGGCTCGGGCAGCGCGGCATAGGCGATCCAGGTTCCCAGGCCCAGCAGGATGACCGATTCATACACAAATTGAAGCGGCGCGGTCAGGGAGGCATTCGCAGCCATCACCGAGACGGTGATGAAGTCGTTGGCGGCCATGATGCCGAAGCCGAGGGAGATGCCGAACGCCAGGTCGCGCACAGAGAGCTTCAGGGCGTTCATGCAGATGCAGAGGAACGCCAGCAGGCAGAGCTCAAGCAGGCTGACCGAGCGCATCAATCCGAGGGCAATGTCCGGGATGGACAGGATGCCGCGATGGACAAACGACACGGATGAGAAAGTGACGATCAACGAGACGACCGCGGCCCAGCGGAAGACCACGATGCCGAACCTCATTAACCCGGGCAATCCGGAAAGCGCGGAACGAAAAACCTCAACGCAGATGAAGAAGAGCAACACTGCGCTGGCAATGTAGACCGCCCAGAAGCTGAGAAAATAAGCCTGCTTGCAGATGCGATGGACTTCGTGCGAAGCGCTGCCCTCGCCGAGCACGAGCAGCCAGAACAGCGGACTGGAGATCACGCGCAGCGCCAGGTAGGAGCCCATAGCGGGAAACCGCCGATGGAAGCCTTTTCGCCAGAACATGAATCCCAGCGTGGCTGAAATCAGGAACTCCACACCGGTCATTACGGACATTGCGAGTTGAGAAGACATAGCGGACTTCCACCGTTCCGAGAATCCATCTCAGAATAGCGCCGAAACCTGTGCCGCTCAACCTAAAATCCGTTTATACTTCTGGCACTTTAAGGGGATTACCTTTGTGTTAGCGGTTCGAAGTCTCGTCCGGGGGGCAATTCGGCAGGCCGGGGGCGCACAGGGGAATCGGCTCGCCGGCGGTAGCGGACTGGTGGCTGGCAATGCCT
>Ga0302324_100018608_pt1 | contig 13673 bp, 9 predicted proteins | sample Palsa_T0_1_FD_201949 | JGI IMG/M metagenome (GOLD analysis project Ga0302324, IMG submission 201949) | Peat permafrost microbial communities from Stordalen Mire near Abisko, Sweden - Palsa_T0_1 | ecosystem: Environmental > Terrestrial > Soil > Palsa > Peat permafrost | place: Sweden: Abisko...
GCATCAGCCCGAGGACGCCGGTTGCGAACGCCTCCCACGCGGCGGCGTCCTTCACCTGCAACCCGAGATAGCCGAGCGATCCGATGGTCATGGGCTCTCACCTACTCCGATTTGAAGCCGCGGCGGCGGCGCCGCTGCGCGGCGGGACGCGCACGCTTCGCCGCGGACGCTCTGGCCGTGGCGACTCCCGGCTGAGCCGCGCTCGCCGCCACCGCGCCGGGGTCTCGCCGAACTCGCGCTGGAAGGCGCGCACGAACGCCGCCGCCGAGCCGTAGCCGGCCTCCAGGGCCGCGGCCTCGACGCTGAGGGCGGCGCTGGTCAGCCGCCGCGCGGCGGCGGTGAGGCGCAGCCGCGCGATGATGCGGCCGGGCGTCTGACCGGTCACGAGCTTGAATTCCTCGGCGAAGCGGGTGCGCGACATCCCCGCCGTGCGGGCGAGGTCGTCGAGGGTCCAGCCGCGTTCGGGCGCCGCGAAGAAGGCGTTGATCGCTGACATGATCTGGCGATTGGCCGGCGCGCGGCCGCCCTCGCGATCAGAGCCGCGCCGGTCGGCGAAGACCCGGCGGCTCATGTTGATCAGCATCGTCTCCGCCATCCGGCGGATCACCAGGTTGCGGTCGATCCAGGAGTCGTCGGCGTATTCGTCCTCGAGCATCTCGACGGCGCGCCACAGCCGGCGCGCGAGGTCGGGATGCTCGGCGGGCCGCACGACGATCGGTCCGATCAGGACCGAGCCCAGCGCCAGCGACTCGCTGGGCGCGACGCCGATGATCAGTTCCACCTCGCCGGCCGCCTCGCACCCGGTCACGGAAAGTCGCTCGAACCGTTCGGGGCTCGCCGCTGGCGGCGCGCCGATCGAGGTGAACGCGTGTGGCGCGAGGCCGCTCACCGAGACCGCGTCTCCGGCGCGCAGCTCGATCTCCGGCGCGCTGGGAAAATCGGTCTCCAAGCGCAGCTCGCCGGCGCGGACCATCACGCAATAGGAGAAGTTTCCGGGCTCCAGCGCCTTGACGAAGGGGCCGCTGACGAAGGTCCGGAAGAAGAACACGCCGTCCATGCGCACGTCGTGGCGGGCGTGGTCGGCGGGCGGCGTCACCATGTCCGACCTACGCCCCGGCGGGGTTCGAGCCCGCCCCATACTTGGCCGCGAGCCCCGCGCCGGCCGACGCACGGCCGATGCCGCGCACGGCGATCCCGGTGTCCAGGCTCAGCACCCCGCCGGTGGCCGGACGGCTGTCGCGCCGCGACGCCAGGAAGACGTAGCCGCCGGCATAGTCGGCTGTCGCCGGAACCCGGCCCAGCGGCACGTTCGGCCCCGCGACCGCGGCGAGATTGAGGCTGCCGATCGAGCGGTCCGCGAGCCCCAGCGCGCCGGGACCGCGAAGATCGGTCTCGATCGGTCCGGGCGCGACGCCGTTTACCCGCACCGCGGGCGCCAGTTCGTAGGCCAGCTGGCGGATGAGGCCGACGACGGCGTGTTTGGAGGCCGTGTAGAGCGGGCCGCCGCCGGCCGGGTCGAACCCGGCGTTGGAGACCGTGAAGATCAGCGCGCCGGCCGAACGGACCAGCGCCGGCAGCGCCGCCTTGGCGAGGTTGAGGTAGCCCTTGACGTTGACGTGGAACAGCTCGTCGAATGCGGCGCCCAGCTTCTCCGCCGGCAGGGCGTCGAGCGACATCGAATAGTCCCAGATGCCGGCGTTGCCGATCGCGCAGTCCAGCTTGCCGAACCTGGCCAGGCACGCCTCGACGGCGCGCTGGTTGTCGCCGATGTCGCGGACGTCGCCGCCGAACACCGCCAGACGATCGGGGTTCGCCGCCGCCAGTTCCGTCAGCCGATCCGGCGTGCGGTCGAGCACCGCGAGCCGGGCGCCTTCTTCCAGGAACCGGTCGACGATCGCGCGGCCGAGGCCGGATGCGCCGCCGGTGACCAGCACCACTTCGTCCACGAGCGCGCCCATCCCAGCCGTCTCCTAGAACAGGGTGCTCATGTTGGTGGTCGGGATCACGGTCTGGTCGAGGAAGATGTGCCGCATGGCCAGTCGGAACCCGCCTTCCACGCGCCGCAGCCTGTCGACCCGCCGTCCGACCCAACCGCCGACCTCGGTGTTGAGCCGGGTGCGGTAGAGGTGGAACGCGACCTCGACCGTGATCTCGCCCTCCGCCACTTCCAGGATGCGGACGTTGGAGACGAAGTGGCGCGAGCGCGACGGCGGATCCTCCGACCAGGCCGAGCCCGCCTCCAGCTTCTTGACCCGCATCTCCAGCATGCCGCGATCGTCGTCGAAATAGGCCATGGCGCCGGGCTTGGTGAACTCGAGGTCGAGGTCGCTCAGCGTCACCGTGCGGCGGATCGGCATCCAGTAGTGGATGTCGTCGGCCAGCAGTCCCAGCCATTCGCGGTACTGGCGCGCATCCAGCAGCGCCGCCTCCGCATAGAGGAACTGCTCGACCTCGTATTGCAGCAGCATCCGCTCGGCGAGGTCCGGGCCCGCCGGTCTCGCGTTCGGCCTGATCTCAGTCGCGGCGTCCATCAGACCGCCCCCGTCGGCGGCGGCGAGCGGGTCGCCTCCAGTTCGGCCCAGTCGCGGGCCGCGACCCACTCGGTCCACGAACGATAGAACCACCGCTGGGCGTGCTCGCCGACCAAGCCTTCGATCGACCGCTGGCCGTTCTCGCCCACCGACACCTCGTCGTGTCCCAGCCCCATCAGGAGGGCCGCGCCGACCTTGCGGCTGGAGAAGCCGGACGCGGCGCGCGTGCTCTGGCTCCAGTTCTCGCCGTCGTCCTGCTCCAGCAGCCCCGCGGGGCCGAAGAGGTGCGTCGCCGCGCGGATCACCGTCTGCCGCAGCGGCGCCGGCATGTCCTTCGGCACGACGGTGAACCACCAGAGCTCGGTCGCCGACGGGCCGCGCGGCAGGCGCAGGCACATCTGGCTGCCGCCGAGCGTGATCCAGAGGTTCGGGAAGATGTTCGGGTGGCCCATGCTGCGCACCCCCTCCGGCCCCATCAGTTCGCGCGCCATCGCCGGTCGGACGCGGGGGAACAGACTTTCACTCGAGCGCGCGTAAGCTGCCCGCGCCGCGTCCGACATCCGGTCGATCTTCGCCTGCTCGGCCTTCCGCAGACCGGGACCGCCGATCGCCTGCCCGTAGTCGCCCAGCATCACCATCTGGTCCTTCGGATGCAGGATGGCCGCGGGATCGAAGATGCCCGCGGCGCCGGCCGAGGCGTGGCTGTAGGCCACGTGATACCAGTCGAACAGGTTGTCGACGGCGATCTTCCAGTTGCAGTCGATGACGTTCTTCTGGATGCCGTCCACCACCTCGACATCGCCGTTGGCGCAGACCATGCCGAGACCGGTGCGGCCGACGTCGCCCAGGTAGTCGTGCAGCGACGGCGCGTCGCCCGCCATCGTGGCGAAATAGAAGCCGAGATAGCTCTCGACCTTGGCCGCCTTGACCAGGCCGAGGCGGCTCCTGTCGAGGTCGCCGCGATAATAGGTCGACTGGCCGGGGACGCCGATCAGCCGGCCGTCGAGCCCGTAGTTCCAGCCGTGATAGCTGCAGACGAACGACTTGGCCCGTCCCTGCTCGGCGCGGCAGAGCGCGTTGCCCCGGTGGCGGCAGGTGTTGAGGAGCACGTTGATCGCGCCGTCCTCGCCGCGGACGCAGATGACCTGGTCCTCGCCGATGTAGTTGATGAAGTAGTCGCCGACGTTCGGCAGCTGGGACTCGTGGCACATGAAGTTCCAGCCGCGGGCGAAGATGCGCTCCAGCTCCAATTGATAGAGCGCCGCGTCGGAATGGACCCGGCGATCGAGCCAGCCGGTCTTGGGATCGAACAGCGCGCGGATCGCGTCCGCCGCCCACGCCGCCTCGATCGGTTGCGTTCCGTCCGCCATACGGTCCTCCCAGGCTGGACAAGCCTATCTTCGTTACGGGAAGCTTAGGACAGCGCAAGCGGCTTGCGGAGAGCCGATCGTTCGGAAAAATTGATAATCAGTCCGCCGGCAAGCTCGCATCGCCGCCCGCCGCCGGCGCGCGCTCCACCGATACGTTCTTCGGCCGCCCCAGCGAGTCCGCCACCACCCAGGCCGCGCCGACGAGGGCGAGGTTGAGGGCGTTTTCGGTCCAGTTGAAATAGCTGGCGGGGTTCGCCAGCAGCTGCGGGACGTGCACCAGCGGGGTGAAGGCGGCGTACATCACCGTCAGCAGGATCGCCGCCAGCCGGGCGCGCACGCCGGTCAGGATCGCCACGCCCGCGGCGATGTGGGCGATCCCGGTCGCATAGCCCCAGAACAGCTGCGACGGCGGCAGCCAGGCGGGCACCAGCGGCGCGGTGAGGTTCATGTAGAAGAAGTGCGCGCCGCCGAACAACACCGCGCAGACCCCGAACGCCATCCGGCCCACGCGGGCCAGCCGCGCGGCGCGCGCCCCGCCAATCCTGGCGTTGTCGGCGAACACGATCAGCCCGCCCGCCGCGATCGCCAGCGGCTCGGCGAGGCCGCTGTAGGCGCCGTATTCCGTCAGGTTGGCGATGAGCACGCGGCCGTTCATCACGAGGGCGACGACGACCGCGAAATAGGCCGCGAGCGCGCCCGCGGCCAAGGCCGCGGTCCGCCGCCACTCCACCGCCGCGCCCGCGACGAACAGGAACGCCGCGGCGGCGTAGGCCAGCGCCAGGCGGTCCGGAAACGCCTTGGGGACCGGCTGGTCGGCGTCGAAGTTCCCCCACGCCAGATTGACCAGGCCCATCGCCATGACGCCCAGCCCGTAGACGCGCCAGCCGAAGGTCATCCTGCTTGCTTCCACGCCGCCCCCTCGATCTCGCGCCGAACTTAGCTGCGCGACTTGACCCGGTGTCAACGTCGACCCGGTCTGGCGCCCCTCGAAACAGAACGGGAACGTGCTATAGCGCACTCCGATGGACGACGGCCGCGCCCTGACCGCCTTGCCGCCGCGCTTCGAGGCGTGGTTCGCCTCGCGCGGCTGGGCGCCGCGGGCGCACCAGGTCGCCATGGTCGAAAAGGCGCGCGCTGGCCGCCATGCGCTGCTGATCGCGCCCACCGGCGGCGGCAAGACCCTGGCCGGGTTTCTTCCCAGCCTGATCGAGCTTTCGGAGCGGCCGCCGTCGAACGCGCCGCGCGGCGTCCACACCCTCTACCTCTCGCCGCTGAAGGCGCTGGCCGTCGACGTCGAGCGCAACCTGATGGCGCCGATCGCCGAGATGGGCCTGAAGGTCACCGCCGAGTCGCGCACCGGCGACACCGGCCTCTCGCGCCGCCAGCGCCAGCGGGTGAAGCCGCCGGACATGCTGCTGACCACGCCCGAGCAACTGGCGCTGTTCTGCGCCTGGGAGGGCGCGCGGCGCTATTTCGAGGACCTGCGGTGCGTGATCATCGACGAGGTGCACGCCACCTGGCCTTCCAAGCGCGGCGACCTGTTGTCGCTTGGCCTGGCGCGGCTGCAGCAGTTCGCGCCGCAGATGCGCCGCGTCGGGCTCTCGGCCACGGTGGACGATCCTGACGTGATCCGGCGCTGGCTGACGCCGAGCAGCCAGGACGACGTCGATATCGTCCGCGGCTCGGCCGGCGCGCCGCCGGTGGTCGACCTGCTGCTTTCCCACGGCCAGGTGCCGTGGGCCGGCCACACCGCCCAGCACGCGATGCGGGAGGTCTATGAGGCGATCAAGCGGGCGCGGATCGCGCTGATCTTCGTCAACACGCGCTTTCAGGCCGAGTTCGCGTTCCAGGAGCTGTGGCGGCTGAACGAGGACAGCCTGCCGATCGCCCTGCACCACGGCTCGCTCTCGGCCGAGCAGCGGCGGCGGGTGGAGGCGGCCATGGCGCGCGGCCAACTGCGCGCGGTGGTCTGCACCTCGACCCTCGACCTCGGCATCGACTGGGGCGACGTCGACCTCGTCATCCAGCTCGCTTCGCCCAAGGGCGCCTCGCGGATGGTGCAGCGGATCGGCCGCGCCAACCACCGCCTTGACGAGCCCAGCCACGCGCTCTTCGTGCCGGCCAACCGGTTCGAGATGCTGGAGTGCCAGGCCGCCCGCGAAGCCATCGCCGAGAACGCGCTCGATGCCGAGCCGGAGCGGGACGGGGCGCTGGACGTGCTGGCCCAGCACGTGATGGGGCTGGCCTGCTCCGAGCCGTTCGACCTGCTGGCCCTCTACGATGAGGTGCGCCTCGCCGGCCCCTACCGCGGCCTCGCCTGGGAGGACTTCGAGGCGGTGATCGATTTCGTCTCCACCGGCGGCTATGCGCTGAAGACCTACGACCGCTTCAAGCGGATCGTGAAGGGACTGGACGGCCTCTGGCGGGTGCGCAACGACGAGACCGCGCTGCGGCATCGGATGAACGTCGGCGCCATCGTCTCTCCGGCCATGCTCAGCGTACGGATCGCCGGCCGGCGCGGCGCCGCCGGGCGCAAGATCGGCGAGGTCGAGGAGGGCTATCTCGAGGTGCTGGAACCCGGCGACACCTTCGTCTTCGGCGGCCAGGTGTGGGAGCTGGTCGGCGTCACCGGGCTCGACGTGCTGGTCCGCCCCGCCGGCGACAAGACCCCGAAGATGCCGTCGTGGGGCGGCTCCAAGTTCGCCCTCTCCACCTTTCTGGCGGCGAAGGTCCGTCATCTGATGAGCGACGGCGCGCATTGGGACGTGCTGCCGGACGATGTGCGCGAGTGGCTGGAGGTGCAGCGCGACCGTTCCGCCATCCCGGCCGAGGACGAGATGCTGCTGGAGACCTTCCCGCACGGCCGCAGCCATTTCATGGTCGCCTATCCGTTCGAGGGGCGGCTGGCGCACACGACGCTGGCCATGCTGCTCACCCGCCGGCTGGAGCGCGCCGGCGCCGGGCCGCTGGGCTTCGTCTGCAACGACTATTCGGTCACCGTCTGGTCGCTCAAAGCCATGGACGGGCTTGATATGGCCGACCTCTTCGCCGAGGACATGCTGGGCGATGACCTCGAATCCTGGCTGCTCGAAAGCTCGATGATGAAGGCGGCGTTCAAGGCCTGCGCGCTGATTTCCGGCCTGGTCGAGCGGCGCTTCCGCGGCGACCAGAAGAGCGGCCGCCAGATCACCTTCTCCACCGACCTCGTCTACGACGTGCTGCGCCGCCACCAGCCCGACCACCTGCTGCTGCGCTGCGCCCGGGCCGATGCGGCGCGCGGGCTGGTGGACGTGACGCGGCTCGGCCAGCTCCTGGCGCGCATCAAGGGCCGCATCCGCCACGCGGCGCTGGATCACCTGTCGCCGTTCTCGGTGCCGATGATGCTGGAGATCGGCCGCCAGCGCTCGCCCGGCGACGCCGGCGAGATGATCCTGGCCGAGGCCGCCGAGACCCTGATCGCCGAGGCGACCCGATGAGCGCCGAGCCGGCGTTCCGCTACGCCTTCGCCCAGAGCCCGTGCGGGGGGCTGGTGCTGGAGCTGGCCGGCGCGGAGGCGCTGCTGCGGCGGTCGGGGGCGCTGTGGCTGGCGGCCGAGCGCCTGCTGGTGGTCGCCGACCTGCATCTGGAAAAGGGCTCGGCCTACGCCGCGCGCGGCCAGATGCTGCCGCCGTACGATACCCGCGAGACGCTGGCGCGGCTGGCCGCCGAAGCGGCGCTGCTTCGTCCGCGTACGATCCTGCTGCTCGGCGACACGCTGCACGACGGCGAGGCCGAGGCGCGGCTGAGCGGCGCGGATGTCCGTACCCTGACGACCATCGCCGCCGTCGCCGACCTGGTCTGGATCGTCGGCAATCACGATGCGGACGGTCCGCGCGCGCTGCCGGGCGAGGCGGCGCCGGCCTGGCGCGCGGCCGGCCTGGCGCTGGTCCACGAGCCGGCGCCGACGCCCCGTTTCGGCGAGGTGGCCGGCCACCTGCATCCCTGCGCCCGGGTCAAGGCCGCCGGGGCCAGCGTGCGGCGTCGCTGCTTCGTCTCCGATGGCGAGCGGCTGGTGATGCCGGCGTTCGGCGCCTTCGCCGGCGGCCTCAACGTCCGCGATCCGGCGTTCGGCGGCCTCTTCCGCCGCGCACCGCTGGTGGTGGCCCTCGGCGCACGCCGCGCCCACGCCGTCGGCTGGGGCCAGCTCGGGCGGGACTGACTCTAGAGCGGGCGCGAGGGCGTTTTGGCCGCTTACTGCGTGTAGACCGACAGCTTGGCGAGGGTGGCCGGGTCGGTGGAGCCGGTGACCGGCAGGCTCTGGTCGCGCTGGTAGGCGGCGATGGCCAGATGCAGCGCCTGCGAGGCGACGCCGTCGGTGGGGCCCTGGTAGTAGCCGAGCTGGTTCAGCGCGCGCTGGGCGGTGACCAGGTCGGGCGAGGCCGCGGCGGCCGGGGCCGGGGCCGTCGCCGCGGCCGGCGCCGCGGCGGCGCTCGGCGCGGTGGGCTGGAACTCGATGGCCGCGCGCTCGGCGACCGAGCGGGCGTCGGCGGAGAGGCCGGCGCGGACGCGCAGCGCGCCGGTCTTGGATTCGGCGTCACCGGCTCTGCTGGCGATCAGGTACCACTTGTAAGCCTCGGCCGGATTGGCGCCGACCCCGTCGCCATGCTCGTAGATGGCGGCGAGATTGAACTGGCTGTCGACCATGCCGAGTTCGGCGGCTCTGCGGAACCATTCGGCCGCGGCGGCCGGGCTGCGCGGTCCGCCGACGCCTTCGTGTTCGTCGAGGGCGAGGTTGTACATGGCGTTGCGGTCGCCGCCGTCGGCGGCGCGCTCCAGCCAGCTGCGCGACTGCGCCGGGTCCTTCTTCAGGCCCGCCCGGCCATTCTGATAGAGTTCCGAGAGATAGAACTCGGCCGGGGCGTAGCCGCCGTCGGCGAGTTTGCGGATGCCGGCCAGGCCGGCGGCCGGACTGGCGGCGATCTTGCTCACGGCCGCGGCGTAGGCCTGGGAGAGGTCCGGGCCGGGCGCGGCGTCGGGCTTCGGCGCGAGGGCCATCGCGGCCATCGGCGCGCCGCCAGCGTCGCTGGTCGTGCTCGGCGCGGCGCCGGTGACCACCGAAAGCGCATCGGCGACCCGGCGCGGCAGCTTGCCGCCCGGCTTGCCCTCGAAGAACATGTAGCCGCCGGCCGAGAGCCCGACCGCGGCCAGTACGCTCGCCACCATCAGCGCGCCGGTCGGACCGCCGGGACGACGGCGCGAGCGGCCGAACGAGAGGCCCTGCAGCACGCTGTCGTCCGCCGGCTTCGCCGCGGCGCGCGCCCTGGCCAGGCCGTCGCGTTCGCTGCCGGCCCGCGCGGCGGCCCTGGCGCGCTCGATGACTTCGCGGGTGGTGAGCGGCGCGCCGGCCTGCGGGGTTTCGGCGGGCGGCAACGGGGTCGAAAGCGGCGGCGGCGGCGCGGCGAACGGATCCTCGTCGGCCTCCATCGCGGCGGCGGCGGGCGGCGCCGGATTCAACGGCGGGAAGTCGGCGAGCGGCGCCGGGGGCCGGAGCGGGGCGGCGGGGGTCGGGACGATCAGGTCGTCGTCGACGTCGAAGCCGACGTTGGGCTCCAGTTCGACGTCGAGCAGATCGTCGTCGAGCAGATCGTCGTCCAGCAGCGCGGCCGGCTCGATCGGCGCGGCGGCGGGCGCCGGTTGCGGCGCCAGCGGCTCGAAGGGATCGTCGGCCGGCGCGGGGCCGAAGCTCGAGGCGGCGGCGAAGTCTTCCTCGTCGAACGGCGCGCGCGGGGCGTGGATCGTCTCCATCGCGGCGGCGGCGGCCGGGACGGCGGGGAACGGGTGTTCGGCGGGCGGCGTCTCGAAACCGGGGAAGGGCCCGTCGTCGAACTGCGAATCCTCGGCCGCGTCCGGCGCCTCGAACGGCGCGGCGGCCGCGCGCGGCTGCGGCGCCGCTTCGATCCGGCGCTGGGTTTCGGCGAGACGCTCTTCGAGCTTCGCGCGCGCCACTTCGAGCAGCTTGGCGGTGCGCTCTTCGCTCTGGCGGATGCGGTCGACCAGTTCGCTGGAGGAGCGGTCGCTGCGTTGGGTGAGCCGCTCGGCGACGCGGGAGACCTGTTCGCCGACGTCGTCGATGGCCTGCGCCGAGCGACGCTCGGAATTGGCGATGCGGTCGGCGAGGCGTTCGGTGATGCGGGCGATCTCGCCGCCCAGCTTCTCCAGCGCCTGCGCCTGCAGCGAGTCGGCGCGGGCCAGCCGCTCCTCGACGGCGCCGGCGACGCGCGAGACGTCGGCGCTCACCTGGCCCACCGCCTGGGCGTTCTGCTGCTCGGCGGTCTGGACGCGGCGGTTGAGGATCTGGGCGACTTCGAGCACCTCGCGGCCCATCCGCTCGACGGCCCCGGCGGAGCGCTGCTCGGCGGCGCGCACGTGTTCGCTCATCTGCGACAGCGCCTGATCAAAGCGGTCGAACCGGGCGTCGGCGACGGCGGAAAGCTGCCGGGCGAGGTCCTCGCGGGTCGCTTCGACGCGGGCCGAAAGCTGGGCCGCGGCGCGCTCGACGCCGTCCTCGGCGCCGCGCTCGGCGAGGCTGAGGCGCTCATCCAGCGCCGAGCAGCTGTTCTTCAGCTCGCGCATGGCGCCGACCGTCGCCTGGTCGGCGACGTCGAGCCGTTCCAGCCGGGCGCGCAGCTCGGTAAGCATTTCCCGCGAGCGCTTGTCGCCTTCGTAGACGTGGCCGGCGACCTGGCCGATCGCCCCTTCGAGGGCGTGCAACGTGTCGGTGGTGCCGGGACCGACGGCTTCGTCCTCGATCTTGCGCAGGCGCTGCTCGAGCGCCTCGGCCTCACGCTGGGCTTCCTGCAGCGCGCCTTCGAAACGGGCGGCGACCTGAAGCTGCTCGCGCTCCGCCACCTCGAGTCTGGCGGCGACCTCCAGGCGCTCGGCTTCCGCCGCCTCCAGGCGCGCGGCGACCTGCTGGCGTTCCTGCTCCGCCGCCTCGATCCGGGCGGCCACCTGCCGGCGCTCGCGCTCCGCGGCTTCGACCAGGGCGGCGACCTGCTGGCGCTCGCTCTCGGCCGCGTCGACGCGGGTCGCCACATGCATGTGCTCGCGCTCGCCGGCGTCGAGGCGGCCGATGACGTCGCGCACCGAGCGCTCGATGCCGGCGATGGCCAGCACCTGACGGTTCTCGGCGCTCTCGATCCGGTCCGACAGACGCTGCAGCGCCTGGGTCACCCGCGCCACCTCGTCAGCCGGGTGATCGACGGCCTCGTAGCGCGACGGCTCGGCGCCGCGCGGCGCTTCGATGTAGTTGGCCGACGATTGGGCGAAGTAGTCCTGCGAGATCGCATCCTCCGGCCCCTCGGCCATCAGACGCGACACCCATTCGTTCAGCGACAGACCCGATCTGCGGGCGAGATCCTCCGCCATCTGGCGGCTCGCCGGATCGACGTTCCTCGCGTTTCTGGGGACCCCCCCGGCCATTCCGAATCGATCTCCCAAGACGGAGTTCGAACGCTACCCACCGATTCCTAGTGTGTAAACGAACTCGGGACGCAATATCTTGCGACAATCCCACACACCTGTGGACGTCGGGCGGTCTCGTCCATCGGGCTGAAGTTGTGGCGGGGCGGGTTAAGCAAGGGTTAAGCGGTCTACTCAGCTTTAAGGTTTCATCAACCACGTTACACAACGCCAAGTATTTGTATTGCGTGGCGATTTGCGCGAATTGTCAAAGCTACGCGGCGCGGCGCGGCTCGGCGCCGCGGTCTTCCGGCTTACGGCCGCGGCGGGTGAGGCCGGCCATGCCGCCGGAGGAGATCAGTCCGACGTCGGCCATCAGGAACGGGATCGCCCATTTGCGCGCCGCGGCGATGTAGCGCGGCCCCCAGAGCGGATCGTACTTGTCCTTGTAGCGGCGCACGCCCTGGAAATTGTAGATGTCCTCGCCGCGCTCGAACAGCAGCCGGCCGACGCGCGACATGATCGGCGCCAGCGGCCGATCCTCCAGCCCCGCCAGCGGCGCCATGCCGAACTCGAACGCCTGGTAGCCCTGGCGGCGGCCCCAGTCGATCAGCTCGACGAACAGGAAATCCATGATGTCCTTGGGCGCGTCGTCGGCATAGCGCATCAGGTCGATCGAGAAGGCGCTGCGCTGGGCGGTGGTCCACAGGGTGGCGAAGGCGACGATGCGGCCGTCGACCCGCGCCACCGCGACCGGGAACTCGGCCACATAGGCCGGGGCGAAGTGGCCGAGGCTGAAGGTCTTCTCGTCGCCCGAGTGGTGGGCGAGCCAGGCGTCGGAGAGCCGCTTCAGGTCGCCCATCGCCGCGCCGACCTCGGGCGGGCCGATCACCTCGAAGCTCGCGCCTTCCTCGCCGGTCTTGCGCCAGCTGCGCCGCAGGTTGCCGCGCCGGCGGCCCTCAAGCGAGAAACTGGCCAGCGGCACCGCGGCGCTCTCGCCGATCTTCTGGATCGAGAAGCCGAGATCGACCAGCTCGGGCAGGTCGTCGGGGCCAAGGGCGTAGAAGCCGGGCCGCGCGGCGTGGGCGTCGGCCAGTTCGCGGAAGCGCCAGAACAGTTCGACGCGCTCGTCGCGGCGGCCCACCGGCGGCCCCATGGCGATCCAGGAGCGGCCGCGCACCCCGAACATCAGGAACGAGCGGCCCGAGTCCGAGAACAGGAACCGCTTGTCGCCGAGCAAAGCGAGGTTGGACCCGGGTTCGGCCGCCTCGGCGCCGGCCAGGATCGAACGCACGCGCAGGAACTCCGGGTCGGTCTCGCCCGCCACCTTCGGCGTCGCCGGCGTCGCCAAGAGCCGCCAGAGGCCGAACACCAGCAGCAGCACGGCGGCGGCGGCGGACGAGCGCACCGCCCGCGCGGCGTCGGCGTCGGGGTTGAAGATCGCGCCCAGGAAGGTCTTGCGGCCATAGTCGACGTTCTGGAACGACCACCAGCCGACGATCGCCGCCCCGGCCATCGCCGCGCCGGCGGACACCATCCAGCCGGGGGTGATCTCCATCTGGGTGAGCCGGGCGGCGCGCGGAAACGCCGCGCGGAAGCAAGCCAGCGCGGCGAAGACCGCCATCAGCACCGACGACTCTTCCCAATAGAAGCCCTTGGTCAGCGCCAGCGCCGCGGCGACCGGCAGCAGCATGACCGACGCCACCCAGGCCGCGTCCAGCCGGCGGCTGAGGCCGAACGCCACCAGGATCAGCACCAGGCCGGTGATGCTGGAGAGGAAGTCGCTGATCTCGATCAGGATCAGCGGCGTCACCCGCGCCAGCTCCAGGAACCGCATCGGATCCGAGGGTGTCGCCGAGGAAAACAGCAGCATCACGCCGGCCGCGGCGGTGGCGATCGCCAGCGTCCAGGGCGCGAAGGCCAGAGCCGCGGTCTGAAACTCGCGCCACCAGCGCATGGGGGTCCTTAAGACGCCTCGGAGAACGCGACTATAGCCTTATTCGGTGCTGAAACATCGCTACGACGCATCGCTCGATGACCATGGCTAGGTCTGCTCCGCTGCTTCCCTTGCCGCCCGGGACGCCGCCCTTATCGTCTCGATCGCGCCGGAGCGGATCAGTTCGCGGCGTTCCTCCAGGCCCCGGTGCAGCTCCGCCAGGACGCGCGCCGCGCACGCTTCTCTCTGGATCGCGGCCCAGTAGGCGGCCACGTTGGCGTTCGCGGCGATCGGGTCGGCGACGCCCGCGCCCGGCAGCACGTTCTCCAAAAGGAAGAGCGCCGGCACGAGCGCGCAGTCGGCCAGGGTGACGCGGCCCAGGCAGGCGAAGCCGCC
>Ga0302324_100018610_pt1 | contig 13672 bp, 9 predicted proteins | sample Palsa_T0_1_FD_201949 | JGI IMG/M metagenome (GOLD analysis project Ga0302324, IMG submission 201949) | Peat permafrost microbial communities from Stordalen Mire near Abisko, Sweden - Palsa_T0_1 | ecosystem: Environmental > Terrestrial > Soil > Palsa > Peat permafrost | place: Sweden: Abisko...
CAGCCGGTATGATTCGAACGTGACCGGCTGGGACCCGTTTCCGTTCGATCCGAATCAACGTACGAATGATCCGATTTTAGACAGCATCATCGCACCGACCACGACGGCAATGGTGGACTTCATCACGCACACGGTGGGTTGGAAATACGACGGGCGCTACAACGCTCTGAGCTATGAAGTCAATAAACTCTGGAACGACAACGACAATGACGAGCACGATCGGGTCGAGCGGGGGTCGGTGGAGGAATTACGCCAATCCGTGGCGGTGGATCCGCGGCTCGACGTCTTGATCGCGCATGGCTGGGGCGATCTGTCATGTCCTTTCATGGCCTCCGTCCTGATCGTGGATCAGATGCCGGTGATGGGCAATGCGAGCCGCATCCAAGTAAAAGAGTACGCAGGCGGCCATATGTTCTACAGCCGCAGCGACAGTCAGCGCGCACTGCGCAAGGATGTGATGAAGATGTACGGCGCGAGCTGATACGGGCGGGCTCTCTGAGCGTTGCCGGTCCGAATCGATGCGAGCATCCTCCAATACACTCGCGTTACAGTATCATTAGGCTGGCATCGAAGGAGTCGACCGTTCGGGCGTGCGGCCGAGGGCGCGGAACACCGCGCGGCTATCGAGGTGGTTGGTAATTTTTACACGGGTTTCTCCCACGATGATGCTGGCCTCCCATACCGACTCGACGAATAGCCAAAGCCATGGCTCCCGGCCGCACATGGCGGAATGTCGAAATTGCGGGCTCTTGCAGATTCAGCCACCGGTAGAACGACGCGATATCGTGTTCTGCTCCCGCTGTAAGACCCAGCTGGAGCATAGCGCGGGGAAAAGTCTGGATGCGACATTGGCCTGCTCGGCGGCCATCATGCTGCTGCTGATCCCGGCCTGGACCGCGCCTTTCCTTACCGCCTCGGCACTCGGCACGACCCGCACGAGCTTTCTGCCCATGAGCGTCTCCGTCGTCTGGCGCGATGGTTCGCCTCTGCTCGCGCTTTGCATGTTTCTATTCGTGCTGACGTTCCCGCTGATTCGTTTTGGCGCCCTGACGGCGGTACTGCTGACGCTGCGGCTCGGCCGGCGGCCGGCTTGGCAGAGGCAGGCCTTCCGACTCTGTAACGCGCTGCAAGTTTGGGCGATGCTCGACGTGTTCCTGTTGGGTTTGATGGTCGCGTATTTCCGACTACGGTCTTCGCTCGAGGTGACCCTCGGCGCCGGCGCCATCTGCTTCATCATCGCTGGTTTTTTATCCTTGGTAGCGCGCGCAACGCTCGACAAGGCACAAATCTGGCGTTGTATAGGTCCGGACCGCCGCTCGATCCGCGGCCCGACCATGGTTTGCCTGAGCTGCGAACTGGTGATGCCCCGAGCGGACGGAGCAATTAGCTGCCCACGCTGCCAGGCGGTCGTGACCGCACGCAAGAAAAATCCCTACGCCCGTTCCATGGCGCTACTGCTGGCCGCGGGCCTGATGTACCTGCCCGCAAATATCTATCCCATAGCCACCATACCGATCGATCTCAGGCCCACCTCTTATACGGTGCTCGGCGGTGTGATCGATCTCGTGCGATCCCATCTGATCGGTCTCGCGGCGCTGGTGTTCACCGCGAGTTTCACCATTCCCCTGCTCAAGATGCTCGGATTGGCGTGGTGCGCTTCTTCGGCGATGTGCGGCTCGTGTCGATTTCTGGTGGGAAAAACTCGTGTCTTTCGGGTCGTTGAGGAAATCGGGCGATGGTCCATGGTGGATCCCCTGACCATTGCCTGCTTCGTCCCCGTTTTGCAGTTCAACGCGCTCATCGACGGTCATGCCGAACCGGCAGTGGTTCCATTCGCCGCCGTCGTCATCTTGACGACGTTGGCGGCTCAGCTATTCGATCCGCGCAAGATGTGGGATGCCGCGGAGAGGCGCCCGTGAGCACTCCGCAAGGGGGGACAGACGAGCCGGTGGATGCTCCGGAAACGGGCCGTCGCCGCACGATCTGGCCCAATTTGGTGTGGGGAATACCAATCGCCGCCTTGCTGGTTGTGGGCTATCTCGGCGTGAAAGCGCTGCTGAATCGCGGTGAGGTGGTGACGGTCACCTTCACCAGAGCGGCCGGCGCCAAAGCGGGTATGACGAAAGTACTTTATCAGGGCGTCGAGGCGGGACAGTTGACCAAGATCGAACCGAACGCGGACGGTCGTCGATTGGACTTCCATCTGCGGCTGGTTCCGGCGGCAAAAAGTGGTTTGAATAGCAATGCCCGCTTCTGGCTGATCGGGGCGAACCCGAATTTCTCGGATCTGAGCTCGCTCAAGGCCGTGGTCTCCGGAGTCGCCATCGGTTATGCGCCGGGCGAGGGGGGCGTGCCCGAGGATCGATTCGAGGGGCTGGATCAGGCGCCTTTGATCTTGCCGGGCGACAAGGGAACCCGGTACGAGTTGCGCGCTCATTCCCTCAATTCCATTCACGAAGGCAGCATCGTGCTCTTCCACGGTCAAGCCATCGGCAAAGTCATCGCCATCCATTTCAACGGCGATAAGGGATTTCGTCTACAGGCGTTCATCGATCAACCATACGACTCGCTCATCCGCAGGGGCGCTCGCTTTTGGAAAATAAGTCCCTTGCGCCTCTCGTTTGCGGGCGGGGGCATCACCGCGAACCTGGCACCGTTAAGCACGCTGCTCGCAGGTGGCATCGACTTGGAGGTCGATACCACCAGTACCAATGACCCGCAAAGCCCGCCTGACACGGAGTTTCCGTTGTACTCGTCCCATAATGCCGCGCGCCAGGGATTATCAGGGCCCGTCGTGCGCTATGAATTCGTATTCGACGGCGATGCGGGTGTACTCGACGAGACCTCCGCGGTGACGCTGTTGGGCTATCAAATCGGCGAAGTCGAGTCCACGCGATTGGCTTATAACGAGCGCACGGGCGCTCCTTACGGAGTCGCTACCGCGGTGCTCTACCCGCAGCAAATGCATGTCGACCTCGGTTCCGCCACAGCGGGTACGCCGGACGATTGGCGTGCCGCGACCGATATCGCGTTAGCCCGTCTCATCCGACTCGGCTATCGGGCGAGACTGCAGCAATCCCCGCCGGTACTCGGCGATCAATCCATTGCGCTGGTGCTTGCAGCCGGCGCCTCGCCGGCGAAGCTCCTCACCGACAGCGACATTCCCCGTTTCCCCAGCGCACCGGGCTCGAGCAACCTCACTGATATAACCGCAAAAGCGGATGTATTTCTCAACAAGCTGGATGCCATTCCGCTCGAAGACATCGGCGCGAACTTGAAGAGAATCACCGGCAATCTCGACAGCCTCATGTCCTCCCCGGAGCTCAAGGACAGCCTGACGCACCTGCACGCGAGCTTGACGTCGATCGACAAGCTGCTGCACGACGTGCAGCCGCAAATCGGCCCCCTCATCGGCAAGCTCAACGATGCAGCGGCTGAGTTGTCGGGCACCGCGGCCGCCTTACGCCAGGTCGCGGAAAGCGGCGGTCCCAACGAGGACGCGAGCCTGCCCGAAGCCATCCGGCAGATCACCGAGGCAGCGCGATCCATCAAGACGCTCACCGATTACCTCGATCGGCACCCCGAGGCATTGATCCGCGGTAAGAGACCCGAAAAATGAACGACGTCCGAACAGCTTGGTGGGTGGCCGCGTGTGCCGTGGCACTGGTGCTCACCGGGTGTCGTAGCGCCGCGACGCGCATCTTCACCCTCGAACCCACCGCGCCCGCATCGCACATCGATGTCTATCGCGCGCCGCCGCTTCGCGTCGCGCGGCTGAACGTGCCGGCCAGCTGGGACCGCATCGAAATCCTGAAGCAGTCGGCGGCCGGGGCCCTGCAGATCGGCGACTTCGATCATTGGGCTGCGCCGCTCCCCCAAATGGCCAGGCAGACCTTGTCCGACGATCTGGATCGGCGGCTCCCTTCGGGCAGCGTCGTTTATCCGGGGCTGCCCCGTACAAGCGGTGCTTTGGACGTCAGCGTCGATATTCTGGAATTCAACATCCTCGCATCGCAAGCCTCGATGCGGGTGAGTTGGGATATCGTCTCATCCGAGGACAGCCACAGCGCGAAACGCAGCACGGCAGAATTGCGCAGCCCCATGAGTTCCGAGGAACCGGCGGCGATAGCCCGCGCCTGGAGCGAATTGATTGGGCAGCTGGCCGATCGCATTGCTGCCGATGCCATCTCGTTCAGCATTCCCTGACTCGCCGCAGGAGAGCCGCGATTAACAAAATAGTTCGATCGATGGCCGCCGTTCTCGTGCTTGCCGGGGTCGGCATGGGCGTGGCTCTGGCGGATAGCTATGACGACACGGTACACAACTTCAAGCAGGCCGGTAAAAGCGGAACCTTTTTCGCGAAGTCTTATGCGTACGCCGTATTCCCGACCGTCGGCGGAGCCGGGTTCATCGTCGGCGGTGCGCACGGAAAGGGGCGCGTCTACGTGCAAGGGGTCCTCGCGGGCGACACGACCGTGAATCTTCTCAGCGCGGGTCTTCAGGCGGGGGCGAAAGCCTACAGCGAGATCATTTTCTTCGAGGATAAGCGCGCGCTCGACGAATTTGAGAGCGGCCACTTCGCTTTTGGCGCGGATGCCAGCGCGGTCGCCGTCACCGTCGGTGCCGAAGCGGGCGCCGGGACCAGCGGCGTCGGCTCCGAAGCCAGTGCGGATTCGTCGAATGCCGGCACGAGCGGCAGCTACCACAACGGTATGGCGGTGTTTACCGTGGCAAAAGGCGGCCTGATGTATGCCGCAACAATCTCGGGCCAAAAATTCACCTACACACCACGGGGCGGAACATAGGCCGGATGCCGACGGCATCTGAACCGGAACCGCCCGGTCGCAGAATGGTTGCTGCGATGGCCCTGTGCAGCGGCCTCGCCGTTGCCAATATCTATTACAACCAGCCGATGCTCGCTCTGATCAAGGAGCAATATGGATCCAGCATCACCTGGTTGATGCCCACCTTCACTCAGTTGGGGTACGCGCTCGGTCTTCTCCTGCTGGTTCCGCTGGGAGATCTGATGGAGCGTCGGCGATTGATCGTCACGCAATTCGTCATCTTAAGCGTCACCCTCGTTTTTGCCGCGCTTGCGACGGCCGAATGGGCACTCGTTTGCGCTTCACTGCTGATTGGCGTGTTCGCCACGGTCGCGCAGCAGATCGTGCCGTTCGCGGCCGCGCTCTCGCCGAGCACGATACGCGGTAGGACGATCGGTACGGTGATGAGCGGGCTCCTGTGCGGGATTCTGCTCTCTCGTGTGGTATCCGGCTTTATCGCGAGTCATTGGGGCTGGCGGAGCATGTTTTGGATCGCATCGCCGTTGGCGATTCTGGGCGCGGGGATCATGCGCGCCACCCTGCCCAGCGGCCGGCCTGCGAGCGAGCTCAGTTACCCTGCATCGCTCGCATCGCTGGCGAAGCTTTGGGTGCAGCACCGAGACTTGCGCCAAGCGACCGCCACACAAGCCGCCTTGTTCGCATCGTTCATCTGCTTTTGGACGATCTTGTCGCTTCACCTTGCGGAACCAAGGCTCGGTTATGGCGCCGCTACAGCGGGTCTGTTCGGCGTCGTCGGCGCGGTGGGAGTGGCCATCGCTCCTGTCGCGGGCCATATCGCGGACCGACATGGCCCGCATCTTGTCATCAGGGCGGCTGCGGCCGTTACCGTCTTGTCTTGGTGCCTTTTCGGGGCATGGCCCGGCATCGTCGGACTGCTCGTCGGTGTCGTGCTTTTAGACATTGGAGTGCAAGGCTCGCTCGTCTCCAATCAGCATGTGATATACGCCTTGGGCGAAAGTACCCGAAACCGGGTTAACACCATCTTCATGGGCGGCACGTTCATTGGCGGATCGCTCGGATCGGCTGGGGTGTCTTACGCCTGGCATCGAGGCGGTTGGCGGGGTACTTGTTTCGCGGGCATCGCATTTGCCGCCGTTGCTCTTGTGATTCAGAGCGCCAAATTGCACAGACCCCGCGCCGGCATCGCTCCAGGCATTCGGCGCTAGCCGACTGCAGTCGGTCGATGGGCCAAGGCGTAGTCGATAGCCGCGCAGACCGCTGCCGTCTGCGCCGAATTGCATTGGGTAGGCGTCGCGCGAGGGCTGTCGGGGTAGACCTCCGTGGTGGTCTTGTAGGGCGCGTCGGTGATGCTCGCGCACAGTCCGAGGCGCTTGAGCGGGTATTGGATGACGCCCGGCGCAACCACCGGCGATCCGATGATCTCGCCGCGGCGATCCGAAGGCGCAATGTGGGTGATCGCCGCTACGGCCGCGATCACAGCCCGCTGAAACTCCGGCTGCGGCTGCTCGCTATCGTCGACCAAGTAAAACCCGTCTGGGATTTCGCCCGGCAGGTGCACCACCCCATCGCGGGCGGCAAGTGCCGGGCGAAATTCAGATTCATCGCTATCCGTCGTTTCATGCAAATCGACATGCACGAGCACACGATCGCGAAAGGGCGCGACGAAGCGCATGAGGGCGGCCGATTCTGGTGCGGGGCTATCGTCGCGAAATGACCGGTTGGGGTCGATCGCGTTGATGTTCCAGCGGTGGATCACTTCATAGGCCCACGGGCTCACGCATGGGGCGACCGCGAGATTGATCCGTCCCTCGTACGATGCGCCGTGCCGATCGACGAACTGTAGGGCGCCGTGCACGCCGCTCGTCTCGTAGCCATGAACCCCGCCCGTCACCAAAACGCAGGGAAGCGCATCGTCCCAGGCGCGGCTCTTGATCGCGAACAGTGGATAGTCGCAGGGGTGGTACTCGAGGTGGCCGTATTGCACCACGTCGTAGCGCGAGCGCAGTGCGTCGACGACGCGCAGCACATCTGCCTCGTAGCCGCGCTTTACCGTTTGCCGGGATCGCCAGATCGCCACTTCGGGCGCGCCCCACGGAATTCCCGGCGTCCCGATGGGGCCGGGCGCATGGGCTGTCATGTTGCGCAGATTGCCAGGAACATGTCAGGGATTTGGCGCTCCCTGCTCGGACGAGGATGTTGCCGGAGATACGGTGGCGAGGTCGGCGAGCCGGACCCGACCGCGTTGAGTCAGGATCGAGGTGCCCACGGCCTCGGCCGAATGCGCCTGCAGCATGCCGCGAAACTGGTAAGCAGCGGTATCGTAGATGGTAAGAACGCCATGCCATTCAACGGCTAAGCGTCGAATTTGCGGGAAGTATGCGTACCGCATCTCCGGCGAGGTTCCGCTGGTCGAGGCAATCCCAAGCTCCGCAGGCCAACTGGACTTCAATACGGGTTGCTGCGCGCGCAGCGCGCGAACGTTGTGCGGTCTGTTCATGGCAGATCATTCTACGCCGGTAGCCAGAGCGGCGCTGAGGTTGAAATACATCAACCGCCGGGAACCCCTTAAGGTAGGCAGCTCTCGTAAGCCCTGCGTAGCCCGTCGAACGCCTACGCGAACCGATCAATCGGACACCGCATTACATGCCGCGAAAGATAGAGCTTCACCGAGACACAGCGCCTCCGTCGATCGGCACGATCAACAATTCCCCGATTCAGCTTTGATGAACCATTTTGTCGCCCGCCTACGGCGATGATCGCTTAGAGTGGTATGAGGACAACGTTGTGATCGCGGATCTTCTCAAAACGGCATCTCTTTTGACATTGATCACCCGCTGGGTCGCTCTCGGCTCGCTCTGTTGGGCGGGGACGTCTGCCGCAGCCGTGCGAGTGATCGTTGGGCCGACACCGATTCCTGGCGGCCAAGCCAATGCCGCGGGCGACCTCACGCTCGTGAACGAGAAGCTTGCGGCCTCCATCGCGGTGGATAGCGCGCCGCCCTGGGCGATCCCGAAGGGTGCGTTGATCGACGCCGCCCCTGTGGAGAATGGCTCGATCCAGCGCGACCGCATCGCCTTCGCGGATTTTTTGCCGAATAGCTGGAGCGCGTGGCCGAATACCTTTCAGCACGTGCAGATCGTCACGGACACCCCCGGCCTGGCCGTGGTGCGCGCAACGCGGGATTGGAACGCCGTGCAGATCGTCACGACCTATTCTCTGAAGGATGGGGATGACTCCATCCATATCGTCGTCATCATGACGAATGGCGGTACTACGCCTGTGACAGATGCACTGTCCGGCCTGGTCCTATGGGCACAAGGCGGATATTTCTTCGGGCTGCCCGGGCTGCCTCATCAGGTGTCCGGCTCGGCTGCAGGCGCCATGACAGATCGAATCGTCGCCTACGACAAGGACTGGCTCATCGCACTCCACGAGCCGGTGTTCGACCGCTTTAGCTACGCACAGAAGGATCTCTACCTGCGCCACACCCTGGCGCCCGGCCAGAGCCGCACCTTTGAGGGATGGCTGCAGATCCTGGGGCGGGGAGACATGGCGCCGGTCGTGAAGAGCGAAATCCGTCGACGGAATCTGCCAAGCGGGGTAGTAGCCGGAGCGGTGCGGGCAGCAGGCAGTCGTGTCATGAAGGCGCCGGTGGTGGTCGTTGTGAAGGATGGTGTGCCGTACGCATGGACATTAGGCGAGACGGGTCATTACGCTCTCGAATTGCCGGTGGGTCGGTATGAACTCTACGCGACAGGCGAAGGTTATTCGGAGTCCGCCCATAGCGCTGTCACGATCCGCGCCAACAAGAAGGTGCGGCGCGATTTTTCCGGACTGATGCCACCGGGCCGACTGCGCGTATCGGTCTCGGATCACGCAACCGGCGCGCCCATCGACGCACGGCTCGACATCAAGACCGGTCAGAAACAGGTAGTCGAGTATCTCGGCAAGCATGTCTTTTTCACCGACCTTCGGCCCAAGGGCGCCACGCAGGTCGAGCTCGCTCCGGGACACTACGTCCTCTCCATCGGATCGGGAGCCGGCTTTTCTTCCAAAGCGCTCGATGTTCCGGTCACCGTAATCTCCGGCGAAGTGCAGCCGCTCGCGGTGGCTGTTGACCGTCTCTTTAATTCCGAGAAGGACGGCTGGTACAGCGCCGATCTGCACCATCACTCGGATCAGGAAGATGGAGTGAGCCCGCCGACCGACCTCGTCCGATCAGAGCTCGCGGCGGGGCTCGACGTGCTGTTCGTCAGCGATCACGACTCCACCGTGAACCTCAAAGTGCTGCAGTACATCGCTGATGACCTCGGTGTCCCCTTCGTCCCTTCGATCGAGCTGTCCCCCACGTGGGGACACTTCAACGCGTACCCAATCAAGCCTGGGGCCGTCATGAGCCTCGAGATGAACAAGGCCACGGTGCAAGATGTGTTCGCCGAGGCGCGTAGTATGGGCGCCGAGTTCATCGAGGTTAACCACCCCTACGACCCTGGAGAAGGCTATTTTGCCAGCCTGGACCGCGGTGTCGCCACCGGCGGATTCGACGCGGAATTCAACTTTTTGGAGATCAATGGCGCTGAGCCCGACAAGGATGAGCAGACTCTGGCAGCCGCTTGGAAATTCTGGAGCGAGGGCAAGCGATATTACCTCGCCGCAGGATCCGATACTCATGATGTATGGAATGAGAGGTCGGGTGATGTGCGTGTCTATGTGCACGTGGACGGACCGTTGACGACCGCGAGCTTCCTCGATGGCCTGAAGCGCGGTCACGCCTTCGTGAGCCACGGTCCGCTGGTTCTTTCAGAGCCGCTGTTTGGAGCAACGGCGATTCTGAAAAGCGGTCGAGCCGATCTGACTTTCCAATTGGAAGCGGTCGAGGGACTGAAGCGTGCGACGGTGACTTGCCAGCGACAGCCCGTGAAGGTAGTCGACTACGCAACCGGCGAGACGACCGCGCGCCTTGACTTCACCGCGACCGCTCCCGGCTTCTGTGCAGTGACTGTGGAAGACACCGTCGGCGGGACCGCATACACAAATCCCATCTGGGTGGAGGAGCCGCTTGCTAGATGAGCGGCAAACTCTCACTTTCGTGATCTCACATAGCCGATTGAATGATTACATGATGTCCTTTCGATCAGCATTTCCATAACGGCTAAAAAACTTTGCGTATCGTCAATGTCAACACTCGGCCTAGGGGATCGAGAAACCCTGGTTCGAAGGCCGTGGGGGTGGCGCCGTCGTCATCATGCACCCATTGCCTGCGGTCGAATAAATTGGTGACGGCAACCGAAGCCCGCGCTCCTTGAGCCCAAGAGGAATCGCGGGTCCATGGCAGGCGGCCGAGATCCAGGAAGACGCGCAAATCGGCTGTTCCCAGGGACGAGAAGTAAATGGGCTCCGCTGCCGCAGGGTCACCACTGCCAACCACAGTGGGGCTGCGCCAGGCTAGCGCGAGGAGGACACCCACTCCGTCTCGATGATAGAGCGTGTGGAATTCTATTTTGTGTCGTGGCTGTCCCCCGGTCACATCGGACGGTGCGCCGTCTAGCAGATTCAATTCGGGGATTCCTGAGCGAATCAGTGTCACGTCGCGCAGGTACCAGGTATCGAACAACGAGAATTCGATCCGATCCGCCATGGCCTTGGTTTGCGAATCGCCGAGGGCGATCCAGGCGTTGAGGCCCCATTTCACGTCATCGACCTCCTCATGCTCAAGGTTCACCCAGCGGTCGTCGATTTCGATGAGTGTGCCGTCCGCATCACGCACGAAACGGTCGGGGAATGCCGATTCCACGGCGGCGGTGGTGGGGGGCAGGGCGCCTATGGCGTTGCCGATACGACTTTCCTCGTAATGAGCGAGAAACTCCGTTTTGCCGGCGAACGGTCCAACCGACAGGCCGAAAGAGCCCTGACGTGAGTCGGTCGAAGCCAGCGCAGCGTTGCCGCCGGTGATCTCCGTCAGGTACACCGTCTGTTGCGTGATGTAGTCGAACGATTCGACGTTCCTCGTGTAGATCGGCGGCGCCTGCAACTGTTGCACGGTGGGAGCTGTGCGATGGTCGGTGTAGATGGCATCGAGATGTAGTTTCTTGATGGGGTGCCAATCCAAGCCAACACTATTGCTGAAGAGATCGCCGAAATCGGAAACCGAGTCGAGTGAGGCGTTGAGGGTTCCCGACAACTCGCCGAGGGCAGGCAAAATGCCTCGGTCCCGGCTCGCGATCGGAAGACTGGCATTGAGATTAGCGCTGCGAACGGTTCGCACCAGATTACTTTCGATCAAGGCGACTCCGGGCTCCGCATCGCGCGTGTTGAAGCCCTGGTATTGCAATCCAAACTTGAAATTGGCGATCACCGGACCGGCCGGCAGGGAGGCGGCGGGTCCGCTCAAGGAAAGCTGCAGATTGCCCACGTTAAAAGCCGATTCGGTGCGATCGATCAACATATTGTCGGAGCCATCGAACCCGAGATCGCTCGTCGATCTCGAGGCGATATGCATGTAGTAGACAGTTGTGCCCCAAACGAACTCATGAAGAATACCCGTGAGTTGCAGGGCGACTCGAGAGGTTCGAACGGCGCCGCTTTCATCGAGAGGCTCATCGATCTCATCGGCGCCCGGGCTCGTGTCCGTAGCGAGCCCCTGTAACGAGCGGGAGGAGGCGACATCGTATGAGGCTTCGAGCGAGCTGCTCACCCCGAGTATAGAGCGGCTAACCGTGGCCGCAGCCTTCGCATCCGTTGTGTCGGGCAGCAGAGTGTAATAGGAGCTGTCGGCTACATCGATGTCGCGATCGCTGTCGCGAAGCCACGCATTGTCCTTGTAACTGGCGAGCACCGTGACGCGAGCCTCATCGTTCAAACGCACCAGGGAGGCGTCCGCCGCAAGCGCTTGACCGCCGCCTTCCGTTGCGCCGCTTTCGGTCACCCGTGTCGGCACGGCGGAATAGTGCTCTCGCAGCACGAAGTTGAGCACCCGCTGGTTTTCAGAAAAGCCGTATTGCAGCGCGACGCTTTCCGGCAATATCTCCACTCGTTCGATGGCTTCTCGGGGCAGATTCTCGAATTCCGTTTGCCCCGCAAGGTGGCCATTGATGAGCACGACTGCCATCTGATCGCTGCGGCTACTGCGCGTCAGAGGGCGCAGCGCATTGACGAGATCGCTGAGCGAATCGGCACCATAAGCGTCCAGTTCCGAGGGCGATAGCTCCAATAGCGGCTCGATGCCGCCGCTGGCACTGCCCCGGGGGGCGGTCACAACGATCTCGGGCGTGGGTACGGAAGTTGTCCCGGGCACGTCTGCCGCCTTTACGAGCGGTGTGAACATTGCCATCGAGACCGCGAGGAATAGCCCGCCCAGAGCAATCCGGTGCCACGGCGCCGGGTCGGTCTCGCAAACAGGTACCAGATTTTGCGAGCCGCTCTGTTGCATCTGAGCAATTGCCGACCGACCACGTGATCGCAACAGACATGGCGGCCGGCCTACCGACGCACAGGCATCGCGTATGAGCGCTCGGCCGACGCGGTCACTTCGAGATCCGGGTTGAACGATGGCGCGCGAGACAGCAACCGCTAGCATCCGAAGACCAAGCCCAGCTGTAGGACACCAGGACGCATCAGTTGCCTTGACTTGGAATTCGGAGGTGCCAAGACCCCGCACATGTACTCTCGTCTCCCCCAGACCTTGATGCGGGTCTCGCAGTCGCAGCGCTCCACCGCGTACACTGCTTCGCACGTACGCGCGCCGCGTCACACAGCAGGTCGAAACTCAGCATGGCAACAGGTCCCTCTAAGTTCGACCGGCTACCCAAGACGTTGGCGAGTGTTCGGGATTTCAATGCCGGAAAAGGGATTCTAATCTTCCTTATCGGCGTTGTTCTATATCTGGGTCATGCGGCATTTATTCCCGTAGCACTCGCTCTTCTGGCCGCGTTGATTCTCTCCAGTCCGGTCGAAGCCCTGTTTCGCTTGGGAGTTCCGCGCAGCGTCGGCGCGGTACTCATTTTGGTGACCACAGCCGCGGCAGTAGCGGGTTTGATTGCGATCATGTGGAGACCCAGCCAGCAGTGGTACCAGTCGGCTCCCCACACGCTCTCAGTGATTCAACGGAAAGTTACGCCCGTCGCGCGGCTAATGACGCACATCGAGGATCTCACCAATCGAGCCGGTCAAGTGGGAACTCCCAATGCCACAGAGCCTGCGGCGGTTGCGGTCACCCAGCAAAACGCCGCCCGCGCGGTGTTGGCGTCATTAGGTAATTCCGCGATCGGCTTGGCAACCTTCGTGATCATGACTCTCTTTCTGATCACCGGCGGTCCTCCCATGGCCGCGCGCATGACAGCGGCGTTTTTCGATCACCTCAAGGCGAACCACGTTCAAAGATACATCGAGAAAGTGCGCGCCGAGGTCGGACAATTCTACGTCACGACGATGTTGATCAATTTGGGCTTGGGTATTGCCACGACGCTGCTAATGATGGCGTGGGGGATGCCCACACCCTACCTCTGGGGTGCACTTGCGGTGATCTTGCACTTCATCCCGTACGCCGGCGCGACCGCGATGCTCATCATCGTCACGGTCGTCGCAATCGTGTCATTCGACGGACTCGGACATGTCTACGCTGTGTCTCTGAGCTATTTGGGTCTGGCCACTATCGAAGGACAGATCATCCACCCCCTGTTGGTCGGCAGACGACTTGAGGTGAATCCTCTATTGGTGTTTCTCGGACTTTGGTTCGGTGGTATGTTTTGGGGGATCGCCGGCGTAATTCTGGCCACGCCCATTCTTGTCGCGCTGAAGGTAATCGCCGAAAACGCGGTCGACGGACAGTCTATGCTGCAGTTTTTGGGTCCTAACGAATCTGCTTCGCC
>Ga0302324_100018611_pt1 | contig 13672 bp, 9 predicted proteins | sample Palsa_T0_1_FD_201949 | JGI IMG/M metagenome (GOLD analysis project Ga0302324, IMG submission 201949) | Peat permafrost microbial communities from Stordalen Mire near Abisko, Sweden - Palsa_T0_1 | ecosystem: Environmental > Terrestrial > Soil > Palsa > Peat permafrost | place: Sweden: Abisko...
AACGGCACGAACGGTGCCGAGAATCTTGCCCGACGGCTCACCACGCTGCCCGACGTCGCCAAGGTCTCCACCCCGACGCTGACCCCCGACCACAAGCTCGCGATCCTGACCGTCACCCCGTCAAGCAGCGCCTCGAGCACCGCGACCACCAACCTGGTCAAGCGAATCCGCGCTGACCGTGCCCGTCTGACCGCCGGCACCCACACCGACATCGCCGTGACCGGCACCACCGCGGTCAACATCGATGTCGCCAATCGGATGAGCCAGTCGCTGCTGCCTTACCTGGCCGTGATCGTCGGCCTGGCGTTCCTGCTACTCGCGATCGCGTTCCGCTCACTGCTGATCCCGCTCACCGCCGTCGCCGGGTTCCTACTCTCGGTCGCCGCCGCACTCGGCGCGATGGTCGCCGTCTTTCAAGACGGGACCGGCGCGAGCCTGATCGGCGTCAGCCAAACCGCCCCGATCGTCAGCCTCACGCCCGTGATCGCGATCGGGATCCTATTCGGCCTCGCGATGGACTACCAGGTATTCCTCATCACAGGCATGCGCGAAGCCCACGCCCACGGCGCCACACCCGACGACGCCGTGCGCAACGGCTTCCGACAGTCAGCACGCGTCGTCACCGCCGCCGGACTGATCATGGTCAGCGTCTTCGCGGCGTTCATCCTGCCCGACGACAACATCATCAAATCCATCGGATTCGTCCTTACCGCCGGCGTGCTGATCGACGCGTTCCTGATCCGCATGACCCTGACCCCAGCCCTCGTGAGCCTCCTCGGCCAACACGCCTGGTGGCTACCACACACCCTCGACCGCCTCATCCCCAACGTCGACATCGAAGGAACCAACCTCCAACAAGACACCCACCCCGACGCAGACCCCGCCCACGAGGCCCGAGAACTCGTCCCGGCCTGAACCGCACCCCCATCCCAGGACCACAGAACCCGCACATCACCTCGCGTGGCCATCGTCGATCACGACAGCGCGGATCGCGGCCCGTCCCGATCAGGCCAGGCACGTCGAAAAGTCGGTTGGCTACGGCAGTTGCGCGGCGTAGAGGCCCGACCGGGGGGCAAGCGCACCCCAGATCCGACGGGCGAATCGACCGAGCGCGGCGCTGCTGAGCCGCGGCGGCGGGGCTGGCACAATCGTCTGCATGTCCGAGCACTACCAGCGTCCGGGGTGGTTCACGACGAATGTTTTCAACCGGATCGTTGCCGTCTTCACACGGTCTGGTCTCAGCGTCTACGGCTCGCGCGTTCTGGAGGTCAAGGGCCGCAAGTCGGGGGAGTGGCGACAGACTCCAGTCAACTTGATGCGCTACCAGGACGGCGAATATCTGGTCGCGCCGCGCGGCCAGACCCAATGGGTCAAGAACCTACGCGCCAGCGGTCAAGGAAGGCTTCGCGTCGGCAGGCGCACCGAACGGTTCAGTGCGATCGAGCTCACCGACGACGAGAAGCCCGCGCTGCTGCGGGCGTACCTGAAGAAGTGGAAGTTCGAGGTCGGCGTGTTCTTCGATGGAGTCGGCCCACACTCCTCGGATGCAGAACTGCGCGAGATCGCGCCGGATCATCCGGTCTTTCGCCTCAGCCGAACCTGACGCTCCCCCACCGTCGCCGACGGGATCGTCTCGCCCCGACTGCTGCTCGAGGTGTCGGCCAGCGGGAAGCGGAAGCCGCCGATGGCCGATCGGGCGTGGCCGAGACGTCCCCAGATTCGTGAGTCTTCTATGTCAAGTAGATCGTGGTTGGCATCGTGTCGGGCGTGCGGAGTAGGTGGCAGACGCGGCGGACGAGGTGGCGTTTGAGGCTGCGGATGGCTTCCTTTTTTGTCTTGCTGTTGGCGCGTTGTCTGGCGAGGTAGACCGCGGTGCGGGGGGGTCGGTCCGGATGCGGATGACGGCGAGCAAGTAGAAGGCGCTGTTGAGGCGGCGGTTGCCGCCGGGGCTGGGGCGGTGGCGGTCGGTGCGTCCGGAGCTGACGGGGATGGGGGCGCAGCCGGGGATGATCGGTCAGCTTCACTACCTCGCGTCCCTGGGCCTGCCAATCCCGGCCCGCCACGCTCAGCTGACGCTCCCGGACCAAATCTTCACGCACTTTGAGCGGGAGGAGAGCCTTGCGACGATGCGTGGCAAGTTCGAGGACGAGCTGGTGCGCATCCACGAGATCCTTCAGCACGCGACCGAGCGCAGCCTGCTCGTGATGAACGAGAGCTTTAGCTCGACAACGCTGGCGGACGCGCCGCGCAGCAGCCACCGTGGGTTGGCGGATGTATCGGCAACGTGTACTACGCCGAGAGAGTGCGCTTTGTCGGAGGTTGTGCGGGAGCGATCGACGACTCAATCGGGTCCGCGCGAATTGCCGTGCGCCGCCCGGTTGGCGGCTGTGTCGGCTATGTGTACTACGGAAATCACACTCGTTTTGTCGGTGGCTGCGCGGGAGCCGTTCACGGGCTCTGAACCGCCGCCGTCACCAACCACAGCGTTGCGATCATCTCGGGATCCCGATCCAGCACAGATCCGACCCGAGCTAGCCGCTCGTCTGCGACCGCAGCCACAACCGTGACAAGCAACAACGCCGCTGACGAGACGCCCGAGCAGACGCCATATCCAAAAGCAGACTTCCCGAATGTCGCCCCCGCAGCTACGAAATCGGTGTTTCCGCTTCGCATCGCGGCGGGTGGGAAGCAGAAGGGAGGGCGGTGACGTGTCGCTCCGCTCTCGCGGTTCGGAGCGACTTGATCGCTCTGTCAACGGACGATTCGGGAGCGACCTTGAGGCCAGTCGACCTATCTACGAGCGTTCGCCCTTCCGACCGGTCCCGACGTCGATGCGACGGCGCTCGCGGGTGACGCCTGGGGCGTATGAGCCCAGCAGTTCGGAGTCCGGCAGGTCGTCGGGGAGCGGGACGTCGCGCGGTTGGCCGCCGGTCGTCTCCTCCCAGGTGTTGAACGCCTCGGCGTCACGCGACTCATGCCCGTCGCGAGTGCTGCCCAGCGCGACGAGCGTTACCCGTTGGCGATGGGTGTTGGCCAGCTGGCGGCGGATCTCGGGCGCGATCCGCATCAGCTCACCGGCGGCGACCGTGTGTGCCGCGCCCTCGATCAATACGGTCAGTCGCCCCTCGATTACGAGATAGACCTCCTCTTGGCCTGCGTGGCGGTGGATCCGCATGCGCTGGCCGGGCTGCAGCGTCAGCTGGTTGATGCCAAAGCCGCTGACGCCGAGCAGCTTGCGGAGTGGCACGAACCGCTCGTCGGTGTCTAAGTCCAGCGCGACGATGGTGGGATCCTGGGTCATCGCTGGATCGTAACCGCCGCTGGCGGTTGGCCAACGTGCGCAAGTTCGCCCGGATCGGTACCGCATCCCCTAGTGATGGCACGGGAGAGAGCCTGGAGACAGTCGGCTGGCTCTCGGCCGGGTAGGTCTTGGGCAGCGACGGCCGGGCCCGCTCGCGGATAGGGCGATCTTTGAGCGCCGCGAACTCGGCAGGCCCGAAGCCGTGCTCGGCCGATCGCGCCTGCGCGTCCTCGCGCCACTGCTCGCCGGCCACGCGCTCACGCGCCTTCGGGCGGCGGGTCGCTAACGCGATCCCCTGCATCTGATCGCGCGACAGCGACCGAGCCGCCTAGGCGCTCACGAGCTCCGCTGCATGCTCCTCGATCTCGGGCCGCTGCGAGAAGTGCCGCAGCACGTCCTCTGGGACACCATCGATCTCGAACAGACCGCGTCCAAGCTGCGGGTCACCGGGCGGTCTCGCCCCGCTCACCGCCCCAGCTCCCGTACTGCTCGCGCAGCGGACCTTTGTTGATCTTGCCGGTTGCTGTTTTAGGCAGCACATCGTAGAGCTCGAACTCCCGCGGCCGCTTGTATCTCGCGAGCCTGGTCGCGGCGAACTCGGCGAGCTCTTCGAGGTTCAGCGTGACCCCTGGCTTCGGGGCGACCACGGCGAGCACTTCCTCGCCGCGGACGCTGTCAGGGACCCCGATCACGGCGCACTCGAAGACCGCCTCGTGTGCGTACAGGACCTCTTCGATCTCACGGGGGTAGATGTTCTCCCCGCCGCGAATGATCATGTCCTTTGAGCGGTCGACGATGAAGAAGTAGCCGTCCGGGTCGCAATATCCGACGTCGCCGGTGTACAGCCAGCCGTCACGGATCGTCTCGGCCGTCGCCTCGGGATTCTTGAGGTAGCCGGCCATCACGTTCGGTCCCTTGATCGCGATCTCTCCGAGCTCGCCGTCCGGTGTCTGACTCCCGTCCGGTGCGGCGATTCGCATCTGCTGGCCGCGGATCGGAAGCCCGATCGAGCCAGCCTTGCGGTCGCCGTAGAACGGGTTGATCGATGAGATGCAGGTGGTCTCGGTCAGGCCGTAGCCTTCGAGGACGCGGATCCCGAAGCGCTGCTGAAAGGCCTCCAGCAGCTCGACCGACAGCGGCGCGGCGCCGCAGATCACGTATCGGAGCGAGCTCTCGCCCGTAGGTGCTCCGGGCGCGTTGAGCACCGCCGCGAGGATCGTCGGCACCGCCGAGATGCTGACCGGCCGCAGCTGCTCGACCGTCCGCCAGAACGCCGAGGCGGAGAAGCGCTCCCAGATCACGATCTCGCAGCCGATCATCATCGGGATCAGGCAGGTCACCACCTGCGCGTTGGCGTGAAACAGAGGCAGCATCAGTCCCACTCGTTCGCCGGCGCTGAGCGGGAGCAGCTCGGCGCCCATGGTGGCGTTCACGAGTTGGTTGCGATGGGTGAGCATCGCGCCCTTCGGCTTACCGGTCGTCCCGGAGGTGTAGAGGATCGCGGCGAGGTCATCGGGGCGCCGTTGGGGCGAGGGGACCGTGGCCTCGGCGACCAGTTCACCGAGTGACAGGTCGCCGCCTTCGTCGATCGAGATCACGTGGCGCAGATCGGCCAGCGCGCCGCGCTCGGGGACGATGGCGCTCGCGCCGCCCGCGTCGGTGACGACTGCGACCGCCTCGGAATGTCCGACGACGTAGCGCGCCTCGGGCCCGGTATAGGCGGGGTTGACGGGGCAGAGCACCCCGCCGGCTTTGAGGATCGCCCACCACGCCTCGAGAAACTCGAGACAGTTCGGCAGGAGAACTGCTACGACGTCGCCGGCTCCGATGCCGAGCTGCGCCATCCCCGCGGCCAGCGCATCAGTGTGAGCGTCGAATTCAGCGTAGGTGAACCCGTGCTCCTTGAAAGCGACGAACGGGCGGTCGGGCGTCAGCCGCGCGCGGCTTCGCAGCAGGTCCGGAAGCGTCTCGAGTTCGGCGGCGACCCTCACGACGCTGCCCCTGGCCCGCGCCCGGCGTCCGTGACCGGCGCTGGTGTCCCTGTGAGTTCCATCGGCTCGTCCTTTTTCGATAGTGATCGGTGTACGACTGAGAGATGAGACGATCTTCGATCCGGGCTTGAGCGTCATTGGCGGCGGAAGCTAACTGACAGGTCACCGCTTGTCGGCGGGTCACGATCAGTCGAGCCAGGCGCCCGAGAGACAGCGGATGGAGCCGCTACCTGTGCGGAGCCCGGCAGCGAGTGGGCGCAACGATGGCGACGTGACGTTGACCGCGGCCCGCTCGCGTCAGCCGGTCCGGAGCGCTCCGGATGGGCGGCTCCCTATTTGGCCGATGCGGCGCGGGCGGAGTGAGCGAGACGGAGCGCCGTCCGGAGCTCCAGTCGGCGCTCGCTCGTACGCCGCCCGAGGAACTCCTCCGCCCTGCGTACGCGATAGACGACCGTGTTCTCATGGACTCCCAGACGCCGGGCGGCCCGCACGAAACTCGACTCTTCGTCCAGATCGATCTCAAGCGTCGCCGCCAACCGATGGTTGGCGACATCGACGCGGCGCGCTTGGCGAGCAGCGCCTCATGCTGGTTAGACTGACGCGGGATGCCGACGGTCCAACCGGACCTCCAGGCGGTCGTCAGGCAGCAGCTCGAAGCTGTGCTGGGGAGGCTGCGGCCGGGTCCGCTCGCGGAGGAGATGGCCGACCTGCTGATGGCGTCGATTCCTGAGCTCGTCCGGGCTGGCGATGAGGACTTCCGCGCCGGACTGCTGCTCAGCTGTGAGAGCAACGTGAGCGCGATCTGGAGCGGGGTGCTCACGGGCACGTCGCTCGAATCGATTGCCCCACCGTCGGATGCGATCGCCTGGTCGCACGAGCTCGTGCACCGCGGCGTTGAGCTCCCGGCGCTACTGCGTGCCTACCGACTCGGTCATGGGCTTGCCGAGCGCCGGCTCGGGGAGGTTGCAGACGAGCTCGAGATCGAGCCAGAGATCCGCTGGCGGGTGCTTTCCCATATCTCGCATCACCTGTTCGCGTACGTGGACACGATCTGCACCGATCTGGTCGACGAATACGAGCACGAACGAGCGCAATGGATTCGGGGCGCCGCGGCGGCTCGCGCCGAGCTCGTGAACGCGATAGTCGAGCGTCACCCGGTCGACGCTCGTGCCGCCAGCGAGAAGCTGCGCTATGACATCACGCGAGGCCACGTGGCGCTGATCGTGTGGGGCGATCCGCCCCGCGCCGCCCAGCAGGTCAGTTCGCTCGAGGGCGAGGCGACTGCGCTGGCGGCAGCGCTTGGTGGCGGACCGGTGCTGACCGTACCTATCGGTGAGCGTGCCGTTTGGGCATGGACCTCGGGAGATCATCTCACCGACGATCCGGCGGCCGTCGAGCACAGGATGGGCGACGGCGTGCGCGCTGCGATTGGAACCCACCGGCAGGGTCTCGCGGGCATGGCCGACTCGCACGATGACGCACGCGTTGCTCGTCGGGTCGCCGAGCTGCGAGCGATCCGGCCTGGCGCGGTCGTCGGCTACCGCACCGCGGACCTGACGGCGCTGTTGACCGCCGATCCAGTCGAGGCCGTCAGGTTCGCCGAGAGCGAGCTCGGGGTGCTCCTGGCGGAGAGCGACACGGCCGCTCGGCTGAGAGCGACGGTCCGCGTTTATCTCGAGGAGAACCTCAGCCCGGCGCGAGCCGCTCGCCGCCTCGGGATTCACCAGAACACGGTCGTGTACCGGGTCAAGCAAACCGAGGAGCTTCTCGGACATGCGATCGAGCAACGGCGCCTGCAGCTCGAGGTCGCGTTGCGGCTGTCAGACATGATCGACGGCCTGCGCAATGCGGCCGACCGCGGACGTCGAACGCGCGGGGAGACGCGCTCCCTCGCCGGCGGCGGCTAGGCGCCGAAGCCGCGGCTGCGGCGTTGTGCGCAGAGACCAGGAACCGCGCCTGGGGCTGTCGTGGGCACCCATGGAGGACCCGCCCGGCCATTGAGATAACCCGTCCGGACAAGTTCAACTCTTTCCCGAGGAGATTGCCGCGATGGGATTCATGACAGGGAATTTCCCGCCGGTCGACCCGGCGACGTTCATGGACAAGCCGTACCAGGAGCGGCTGAAGACGCTCACCAGACATTGGGTTGAGTACGGCTTCGGTTCGCCAAAGGTGATCATGGTGATGTACCTGCTCAAGCTCGTGTTCTTCTACGCCGTCGGTGGCGTTCTGGTCGGCACGCTGACCTCGCACCTGAACCCGCTGAATCCGTCGGAGTGGTTCTTCCAGCCGATCTTCTACGAGAAGGCGGTGTTGTGGACGGTGCTGCTTGAGTGCCTGGGGTTCGCGGGCTCGTGGGGTCCGCTGGCCGGGCACTTCAAGCCGATGAGCGGTGGCGTGCACTACTACGCGCGGCCTGGGACGATCCGACTGGCGCCGTGGCCGGACAAGGTCCCGTTCACCAAGGGCGATGAGCGCACTCCCGTCGACGTGCTGCTCTACGTCGGGTTGCTGGCTGCGCTGGTCACGTCGCTCGCGCTGCCCGGCGTTCACACGCACGGGATCGACCGGGCGCTGGCCTCGAGCCACGGCCTTGTAGCGCCGGCGGCGATCATCGCGGTGATCGTCCTGCTCGTGACCCTCGGGCTCCGAGACAAGGTGCTGTTCATCGCCGCGCGCTCGGAGCAATACCTCCCGGCGCTGTTCTTCATGGCGTTCTTCCCGTTCGTCGACATGGTCGTGGCCGCGAAGCTGCTGATCGTTGTGGTGTGGTTCTGCGCGGGCTTTTCGAAGTGCAACCGCCACTTCCCCAACGTGCTGGGGCCGATGGTCTCCAACGTGCCATGGCTTCCCTCCAAGAAGGTCAAGCGCATGCACTACGCCAACTTCCCCGAGGATCTGCGCCCGTCGAAGCTCACCTACCGCATCGCCCACGGCCCGGGCATGTTCGGCGAGCTCGTGCCGCCGCTGGTCCTGCTGTTCTCGCACAACCACTACGTGACCCTGGCGGCGGCCGTCTTCATGATCGGCTATCACCTGTTCATCATCTCGACGTTCCCGCTGGCAGTGCCGCTGGAATGGAACGTGCTGTTCATGTACCTGACCGCGTTCCTGTTCCTCGGCTACCCCAACCAGCACGGCTACGGCCTTGGCGACATGACCACCCCCCTGCTCGTGGTCACGGTGGCGGGCCTGCTGTTGTTCCCCGTGCTGGGAAACCTGCGGCCGGACCTTGTCTCGTTCCTACCCTCGATGCGTCAGTACGCGGGTAACTGGGCATCGGCTATGTGGGCATTCGCGCCGGGCGCCGAGCACAAGCTCAACGAGCGCATGGTCAAGGGCGCGCCGATGCAGAAGGATCAGCTCCAGGCTAAGGCGCCGCTGCTCGACTATGACGAGCGGGTGGCGGAGATCCTGCTGAACATGCTGCTCGCGTGGCGCTCCATGCACAGCCAGGCCCGGGGCCTGAACTCCGTCATGATAAATCACTTGGGGGAGGACATCGACACCTACACGCTGCGCGAGGCGGAGTTCAGCTGCAACGCGATCGTCGGGTTCAACTTCGGCGACGGGCACCTGCACGACCAGTCGCTGATCCAGGCGATCCAGAGGCGTTGCCAGTTCGCGCCCGGTGAGTTCACCGTCGTGTGGGTCGAGTCCGAGCCGGTGTGGCAGGGTCGCCAGCAGTACTGGGTCATGGACGCGGCCGTCGGCATCGTCGAGCGCGGCAGCTGGGCGGTGAAGGATGCCGTCAAGGAGATCCCGTGGCTGCCCGACGGCCCCATCGCCACGCAGGTCCATTGGCGGCTCGAGGGATATGAGCGCGTCAGCCACTCCGCCGCCGACGCGCCGCTCGCATCGGTGCCGGTTCCCCAGGTGGCGTCGGTGCAGGGTCAGGCGGTGAGAGCATGACCGGCGCAATCGTGGTCGGCAGCGGGCCCAACGGGCTCGCTGCCGCGCTCACCCTCGCCTCCGAAGGCATCGAGGTCACCGTGCTCGAGGCGGCCGACACCCTGGGAGGCGGCACCCGCACCAGCGAGCTGACCCTCCCCGGCCTGCTTCACGACGAGTGCTCGGCCGCTCACCCGCTGGCCGTCGACACGGCGTTCACCCGCAGCTTCGACCTCAGCGCGCACGGGCTGACCTGGCGCTGGCCGGAGGTTCAGTACGCGCACCCGCTCGACGGGGGCACCGGAGCCGCCGCCTACCAGTCGGTGCAAGCGACCGCCGACGGGCTCGGAAATGACGGCCGGCGGTGGCAATCGGTGTTCGGGCCGCTCGCCGAGCGCTTCCACGACATCACCACCGACTTCATGCGACCGATGCTGCACGTGCCCGAGCACCCGCTCGAGCTGACCCGGTTCGGCCTGTACTCCGCGCTTCCCGCGGCGGTGCTCGCTCGCCGGTGGTCAAGCGAGGAAGCGCGGGCGCTGTTCGCGGGCGTCGCCGCTCATGCCTTCCGGCCGTTCGGCTCGCCGATGTCCTCGGCAATCGGCGTGACCCTCGGCACGGCCGCGCACCGCTACGGCTGGCCGGTCGCCGAAGGGGGCTCGTCCTCGATCAGCGGTGCAATTATCGCGATGCTCGAGAGCATGGGTGCGCGGTTCGCGACCGGCGTCCGGGTCGAGTCGCTCGCCGAACTCGGCTCGCCGGACATCGTCATGCTCGACGTCGCGCCCGCCGCGGCGGCGAGGATCGCCGGCGATCGGATGCCGCGACGGATCGCCCGCGCGCTGACGCGCTACCGGCATGGGCCTGGGACCTTCAAGGTCGACTATGCCGTGGAGGGAGGGGTCCCGTGGACGTATGAGCCGGCGCGGCGGGCGGGTACCGTGCACGTCGGCGGTCGCCTCGAGGAGATCGCCGCCGGCGAGAAGCTCCTCCACGCCGGGCGGATGCCCGAGGCGCCCTACGTGCTCGTCTGCCAGCAGTACCTCGCCGACCCATCGCGCTCGAATGGCGACGTGCACCCGATGTACGCGTACGCCCATGTCCCCGCCGGCTACACCGGCGACGCCACCGCGCAGATCGAGGCCCAGATCGAACGGTTCGCCCCCGGGTTCCGTGACCGGATCCTCGCCCGGCACGTGCGATCGGTCGCGCAGATGGAGGCACACAATGCCAACTATGTCGGCGGTGACGTGGTCACCGGCAGCAACGACGCGCTCCAGCTCGTATTCCGCCCGCGGGTCGCGTTGGACCCGTACTCGACCGGGATGCCTGGGGTCTACATCTGCTCCGCCGCCACGCCTCCCGGCGCCGGCGCCCACGGCATGTGCGGCTATAACGCCGCGCTGTCGGCGCTGCGGCGGATCGACCCCGACCGTCGCAAGCGGATTCCAGCTGCCGGAGGCCGCCCGGTGGGCGCCGGGGAGACGACGACTGCTGGCGTCCCATCGCGGATGCCCTAGCGCGCCGCATCGGTGGACGTTGATGGGGTCGCCGCGGAATGACTCGGCAATGAGACCCCACACCACAGTAGAGCTCGAGTTGGGCGGTCGAAGGAGTCCGGCGTGGCGATGATCATGAGACTGAATGGTGTGGGGCGGCGTCGTAGGGCGGACTTCGCAGAGGTCGGGGAACCGGTGGGCGAGGTTCTCGGTGCTGAGGAACTCGGCGCCGGGTGACGCCGGGTTGGTCATCACGAACCGGAGTTGGCAGCAGCTCAACCTCGGAGCAGGCCTGTCACCGGTATCGCGTGCCTACCGCCGGGCGCCACTGCGTCGCCGTCGGCGGGGCGCGTACGATTCCTCACCCGCAGCTGGACGGAAAGGAGTTCGATCATGAATGTAAAGACCTCACGCATACGCAGGAACACCTCGCGAGTTGTTTTGGCGCTAGCCAGCTTCGGGCTCGTCGCGGTGTCGCTCCTCGCACTCGCAGGCGCGCCCGCAGCCGGGCAGGCAGCCACACCGCCGCATGTCAAGCCCAACCAGCGGGTGATCCGCCACGCCCAAGGCGTCGTCAGCCACATCTGGAGCAACTGCCGCGCCTTTGCGCCAGGTGGCTGCCCATTCGGCGCCACCACTTGGACATCGGATGGACGGGGCCGAGGCGTCCTGTACGCGATCTACCTGCGCAAAACTGCCGGGGACTCCTGCGGGTTGGGCGCGGTCTACTTTTTCAACGCAACTCGGCTGATCACCTCGACGATCACGCTCGCGCCGCACGCGGAGGTCGCGGACGCCCTCCACGCCGTCAGCTCGCCGGGGCCTCTCAAGTTCGAGGTTCGATACGCCGTGAATCCATCCAAGAACGCATCCTGCGTTCAGTACGGCAGCGCCGGCACCGACACCTACGTCTACGGCTGGAACGGCCATCGGATGATCCTCGCCTCCGGCAGGCCACCCCGCCCACCAAAGACGCTCGCACCATCATTCCCGCCGCCCCACTCATAAGCGAGCACCACCGACCGAACGATCCGGCGAGACAAGCAACCCGACGAGCGAACGTACCGGCGCGAACACTGCAAATCGCATAGGGTGCTGACGAGATCGGTCGTCTGAGACGGCGGCCCACGTCGCTGCTGGCATGAACAAGCCCGCGCGCTGATCCCCGGACTCCTCAACCACGACACCGCGGAACTACCGCGGACCAGCAGAGCAGATCTGAGGCCGCAATCGGATCGCGTCCCCGCTCTTCGCCTCAGAAGCGGGTCGGTCACGTCGCGCTAACTCCGCAGCTTCCCCTGATCTGGCCGAGGACGCAAGCAGCAGTCGCCGCGACGCTGCCCAGCTGGCGGCTCGCCTCCTTAAGCGATGAGCTGCGAGATCCACGTCCACAAGCCGCCCCAATGCCCCCGTGAACGTGCTCAAGCCCGTGCTCCACGAGCGGCACGCCAACGGTTTGAGTGGTCATCTCGCCCGACACGTGCTCGGCGCCGAGCTGGCGGGCTATGATGCCGCGAGTCCAGTGCCGCTCGCGTCCACGGCGGTCCGGCACGTCGAGAGATTAGTCGAGCCATGAGCTTTCCACGATCTGTGCGGTTGCTCGCCGCCTGCGGGCTGGTTTCGGCCGCAATCGTGCTCGCGGTGCCGGCGGCGACCGGCGCGACATCCGTCTCGCAGTGCACGACCACGCAGTTGCACATCTCGCTGGGCACCTTCCAGGGCGGACTCGGTCACGGCGGCTGGCCGATCGTGTTCAAGAACCGCGGCGGCATCTGCACGCTGCGCGGCTACCCGGGTGTTGACGGGCTGTCGGCCAGCGGCGCGGTCGTCGTCCACGCCAAGCGCACGCTGTACGGCTATCTCGGCGGGACCCACACGATCAAGACGGTCACGCTCGCCGAGAGCAAGACGGCGTCGGCGTTCCTTGAGGGCTACAACGCCCCGACGCCGCACCAGCCCTGCCACCCGTTCAAGTACCTGAAGATCACGCCGCCGAACCAGACCAAGAGCGTGAAGATCGCCGCTCACGACAGCGTCTGCTACCCGGAGATCCACCCGGTCGTGGTCGGCTCCTCCGGGAGCTCAGGGCTCTGAGCGACCCGCGACGCGGCCCGCCGGGCCTGCGGAACCGCCGGCGATGGACCACGCTTCGCGCCAGCGCCCGGATCGAGAGCCGCTCCGGTCCGCGTCTCGTCTGCTCTGCTCGAACAGCTCCGCTCTGAAACCCAATACCTGGTCGCCCACGATCCACGCTCGATGAGCGCCGGATCGTCAACCGCCGATCTGACGAAGTGAGTGAGTTGAGACCGTCGCAGTCGGGCCAGTTCAGACCGTCCTCCCGACGAATGCTTTCGCGGCTTCGGACCGTCGCCTCGCACGAGCGCCTTGGCGATGAGGGGATCGTCCGGTCCGGGCGGGTCGGCACTGGAGCGGACGATCGACTTCGCCTAACGAGGAGGCGTTCCGGGTCGTCCCTGCAGCTGCTGCTTTCGAGCTTAGCGGACGCCACCCGCCGCAAGCCGAGACTTCTCGGTTCTCGAAACTGCGGCCATCTCGGCCGGCACCGCTAGCACCGACCGCACTGCTGTTGTGGCTCGGTGGGGAGCGATGCGAAGGCCGCGGCTCGGTGGCTCGGTCGGCGACACTGCGGAACTCTGGACAGCCACCAGCGGGCACGCAACAGACGATGACTGCTGCGGGAGAATCCGGAGGATGAGCGAGCGACAGACTGATGGGCCGCGGCCTCCGACGTCGTCGGGCGTCCCGCCAGCGACAGCTCGACGTCGCCGACGTGAACAAACGGAACGCGGCGTGTGACTCGCGGATTCACCGTCACGAGCGTCTACCACTACCGGGAACGACCAGTGTGGGCGGCGTGGATTAGCGACGGCGCTGAACTCATGGTGAGCATCGATGGCCAGCCGAATGATCCCGACCGACAGGGCGTCCTGTTCTAGGTCTACTCCACCGACCTGGCCGCGCTACGCGAG
>Ga0302324_100018612_pt1 | contig 13671 bp, 10 predicted proteins | sample Palsa_T0_1_FD_201949 | JGI IMG/M metagenome (GOLD analysis project Ga0302324, IMG submission 201949) | Peat permafrost microbial communities from Stordalen Mire near Abisko, Sweden - Palsa_T0_1 | ecosystem: Environmental > Terrestrial > Soil > Palsa > Peat permafrost | place: Sweden: Abisko...
GCAAACACGAGCGGATTGATGACAATCTGCCGAAACTTTGCAGCTACTATCTGCTTTATAAAAGGCATTCTCATCGGCGGCGCTTTCATCACGGGACGGCGCGCGGCGTCTGCGTGCAACGCGACTGATTCGGTCGAGCAATCGACCCAGATTGCGCTGCCCGGGCCTAGATGCTCTATCGATCTGAGGCCCGCCATTGAGGCAGCGACCGATCCCGTACCTTCCTGCAAATGGCCAACAATCGAAATTCCTAGGCGTTTGGCTTCCGCAACCGCTGCAAAAAATACATCGGGATTAAGGAAAATAACTTTGATGAAATCTGCCCCTTGTGCTTTTTGGCTCCGGATCTCGGCAATAGCCGTCTCGATTGTGCCGGCGTTCATCGGAGTAAGAACCGAGCCTGGTGTTTCAAGTAACGCCGGGGCCTCACGGCCAAGTCGTAAAGTTTGATTGCGGCGCCTCTCAAGCAACTTTGGCGATCCGGACATCTGGCGAAAACCGGTAACACCTTCAGCCAGCATAAGGGCCAGTGGGCGCTCCGGATCGGCGCATTCAAACGCATGACTATGCATATCGTTGTAGCCCGGAACGACAAATCGTCCACCAGCGTCGATCCTCTGAGCGGAGGGGTCTAGATTGCGAGCTGACGTCGGCTCGACGTTGACGATACGTCCCGCTCTTACCAAAACGCTCATGTCAGATGCGACATTGCCGTCACGCGGGTTGATTATTCTTGCATTGTCAATTCTTAGATTGCAGTTGGAGAAGTCATCGCCACCGGGCAAAGTCTCACCATCTGCATGGCGATATGATCGTACATAATCGGCAAGACGGGAGAGAGGTGATGAGGAGCTAACGGCAGCATAAGCGCAGCAGGGACACCCCGCCCTATTAAGGGAAAAAGTAGACTCCATAAATATCTCCACTATTGGATTGACGGATTGGGCAACTGCCGATAGCTGCTTTGAGTGCAATCAGTTCAAGTATCCGCTGGTTGCGAATCGAGCGTCGAATGTAGCCGCCCGTTGAGCTTAACGAGTAGGTGCAAGAACTGTTCGACCTCAGCGCCCGAAAAGTCGGCAAGCGCAATATTGAGCTTCGTAACCACGAGTGGAATGAGGCCCTCCACGGCCTTTCGGCCTGCTTCGGTGAGCTGCAGCTCGACCTTGCGTCGATCCTGGCCGCGCCGAATCCGCTTAAGTAGCGCGCGTTCCGTCAGCTGGTCAAGAATCCGCGTGAGCGCGCCGCTGTTGTGCCGGAACTGGACGCAGATGTCCTTGGGATTAACCGCAATACCATCGCGCACCGACGCCAAAATCACGTACTGGATGTAGCTATAGCCACGATCCTCAAGGACAGGCTCCAAAACGTCCAGCATCATCGAGTGAGCGCGCTTGATAAGGTAGCCGATACTGTTCTGCGCCCTGTAAGTCTCGGCCCGATAATGTGGCTGGTACATGCTGCCCCCTCCGCTTTCGATGACCGCGTCTTACGGCTCAGAACTGTGAGCCGGGCCAGTCAAGAACTGCCGAGCGGACTGACTGCAGACCCTCGGCGGCCGCTACGAATCTCTGCACTGCCGGCAGTCGGTTTTGCTCCCATATGTACGCGGCACCGAGGTTCTTCATTCGCAGAAGTTCCACAGCCCAGAAAAGATCTGCCAGGGTCACCGAACTTCCGGCCAACCAAGTCGATTGGGACGTCTTCAGTTTATTGTTGAGCGCTGCACATGCACCGCGCGCCCGATCGTATGCATTCTCCATCGCCTTTTCCGAAAAAAGGTGCTCCGCCGCCATCAATTCCTTGGAGCGTTTGGCCTGGTAGGCCCGGACAAGGTCCGGGTCAGCGGCGAATTCGACCAGGTATCGATCGCAACGCTTTACCTTGCTCATCGAGAAACTCACGCCATTGTTTGCCTTAAGTTTTTCGGGCCGCATGTCCGGACCGATGGGTTGGCCTACCAGCATCTGATAATTGGGTAGATTGTCCACCGTGTCCAGTTCAGCATCGATCGCCATCTGAATAGACACTGGGCGCAAACGACGCGGAGCGGGAACAAGCGCGTCGAGATAAAGACAAATCTGCTTTGAATCGACAATCACTGCGTCTGCTTGCCTATCTACCAGCGTGGGGACCACGGCGGGGTCGCAGCCACCGGCGGAAGTTGAAGTGCTGCCGGTGTGCGCCACCACCAACGGAAGGCCACCGCGCTCGCAGCCGAGCAGGCGCAGCCGCACGTAACTTGGCAAATAGGTCTCACCGGCAAAGATATTGAGCGCGTGCGAGGAATAGCTCAATTGGAGCTGTGCGAGGACTACACGCACTTTCTGTGAGCAAATCGAGTTGGCCGCGTGATACAGCGCAAAGCGCGGTGTCTCCTGGGGAAGGGCGGGCCCTATGACTTCTCCGCTGCCCAAGGCGGCGCTCAGATCTTCGGCCAAGCTTCTTACGGTTGCGAGCATCTTAGTTACCTCGTGTTCTCCCGCTTTAAGGTCCTCATACGATCCAGGGGGCCGCTCTCGCGACATCGATCCCCCAACGTGCGATTGCCGCCTGCATAACGTCTCGGTTTAGCGTACCCTCGCGCACCAGGGCCGACAGCGCGGCGATAGCGATGTGGTGTCGGTCGACCTCGAAGAACTTGCGGAGCTTTTCGCGGGTGTCACTGCGTCCAAAGCCATCGGTTCCAAGGGTGATAAACCGGCCCGTCACGTACGGCGCAATCAAGTGTGGATATGCTCGAACATAGTCAGTGGCGGCAATGATCAGGGCTGTTCCCGACAGGTAATGCTCGATATGACTCGATTGGGGTTCCTTCGTTGGCTGAAGCCGATTGTGCCGCTCGGCGGCGCAGGCGTCCCTTGCGAGCTCACTGAAGCTCGTGACACTGAAGAGTTCACTGACAATGCCGTAATCATCGAAAAGAATATCCGCGGCTCCAATCACCTCCCGCAGAATCGCGCCAGAACCTAATAACCGCACCCTTGTAGCGGCGTCCGCGGTGCCCCGGCCACCGAGGCGATACATACCCTTGATGATGTGCTCCTCCATGCCGGGCGGCATGGACGGTTGCGCATAGTTCTCATTCATGACGGTGATGTAGTAGAACTCGTCCACGTGCCTCTCCATCATCGAGCGCATGCCCTGGTCCATGATCACTGCTAACTCGTAAGCAAAGGCGGGGTCGTAAGCGCGACAATTGGGGACCGTGGCCGCAATCACGTGGCTGGTCCCGTCCTGGTGTTGTAATCCCTCACCGCCGAGCGTGGTTCTGCCGGCGGTCGCGCCCAGCAGGAAACCGCGCGCGCGCTGGTCGGCCGCCGCCCAAATTAAATCACCGACGCGCTGAAACCCGAACATCGAGTAGTAGATATAAAACGGCAACATCGGTAGCCCGTGCACGCTGTAAGAAGTGGCGGCGGCAACCCATGATGAGAGCGCGCCCGCTTCGGTGATGCCCTCTTCGAGTAACTGCCCGTTTTTCGATTCGCGGTACGAGAGGATGGACTTCAAGTCTTCCGGTTCGTAGAGTTGGCCCACCGGAGAATAAATGCCAATCTGCCGGAATAGGCCGGCCATTCCAAAGGTTCGCGCTTCATCCGCCACGATCGGAACGATTCGCGGACCGAGTGTGCTGTCGCGCAGCAGTGCGCCCAGCATCCGCACCGCCGCCATCGTCGTGGACATCTCCTTGCCGTGCGCTTGGATGGCGAAGTGCCCGTAGCTATCGATTGGCGGCACGGCTATGGGATCTGCCCTCCTTCGCCGGCTTGGCATGAACCCGCCGAGCGCATCCCGCCGAGCGCGTAAGTAGGCCATCTCCGGGCTGTCCTCCGCTGGCTTATAGAACTGCAGGTTGGAGACCGCCTCGTCGGATAGCGGTAGGTTGAAGCGATCACGGAATAGCCTTAACGCCTCTATGTCCAGCTTCTTTGCTTGGTGCGAAGTCATACGAGACTCACCGGCATCGCCCATGCCGTAGCCCTTCTTTGTTTTCGCCAGAATCACCGTCGGGCGCCCTTTGTGTGCGCGCGCTGCCGTGAACGCCGCATAGAGCTTGCGAAAATCGTGGCCACCGCGTTTCAGCGCGTTAATCTCAGCATCGGAGAGGTGTTCGACCAGCGCGCTCGATTCCGGATCCAATTGAAAGAACTTAGCCCGGTTGTAATCACCGTCCTTGGCGCCGAGATTCTGGTATTGACCATCGACAGTCTCTGCAAAACGGCGCAGTAGCACATGGTGCGTGTCACGTGCGAAGAGAGCATCCCACTCAGAACCCCAAAGGACTTTGATGACGTTCCATCCAGCGCCGGTGAAAAGCGATTCGAGTTCCTGGATGATCTGTCCATTGCCGCGCACAGGGCCATCCAAGCGCTGCAGATTGCAGTTGATGATAAAAGTCAAATTGTCGAGGTGTTCGCGCGCTGCGAGCGTGAGGCCACTGATCGACTCCGGTTCGTCCATCTCTCCATCACCGAAAACGCCCCACACGTGCCGCCCGTCGGTGTTTTTTAGACCCCGATGATCCAGGTAGCGCATGAATCGGGCCTGATAGATGGCACTGATTGGACCTATGCCCATTGAACCGGTTGGAAATTGCCAGAATTCCGGCATGAGCCAGGGATGAGGATAGGACGACAAGCCTCGCCCCCCCGTTTCTTGTCGGTAGTGAGCCAGCTGCGTTTCATCGAGCCGGCCTTCAAGGAAGGCTCGCGCGTAAACGCCGGGCGCTGAGTGGGGCTGATAAAACACAAGGTCGCCATCCGATTCCATGGAGGGAGCCTTGAAAAAATGATTGAACCCGACCTCGAAAATCTCTGCTGCCGAAGCGTAGCTGGCGATGTGGCCCCCCAACTCCCCGTGGGCTTGATTCGCCCTGACAACCATCGCGAGCGCGTTCCAGCGAATGAGCGATGTAATCCGCTCTTCGATCGCAAGCTCTCCCGGATAACCGCCTTGCTGGTCCACGGGGATCGTATTGCGATATGCGGAGTAAGGCTGGATCGATGAGCGCAGCCCTTTGCGCCGCATTTGCTCCTCCAGCTGATCGAGCAGAAATAGAGCACGCCCCGAGCCGCTTTGCCGAATCACGGACTCAAGCGATTCCACCCATTCCTCGGTCTCAATCGGATCCGGATCGAGACCCGCCGCGTTGCGAACGGCAAAGTTGGTCATGAATTTCCAAGGGGCATTGCTGCTGGGCGCCATTAATAAACTCCGCGGAAATACCGCGTCCTGACTCTCAAAAAGCCGTGACCGGCTTGATTTGGATCGCGGTACTAGGTAAATTCAGTTTACTATCATAATATGCCGCGATTATCTGGCATAGCAGTCAATTACGGACTGCTTAGGGGATCGATGGAAAGTCGCTTTCCTTTTGAGGTAGCGCTAGGGAGAACCCACGCGGGCTGGCGCGTAGGAGCCCATCGGACCTTGTTCTCTTTTGGCGACAGAGCAAGGTGCGCCGTTGGACGAGATAAGTATTTTACCTGGGGGATGGCTGCATTATGACGAAGCAACAATTCGCACGGGTCGCGTTACCGCTCTTCGGCGTGATCGTAACGGGACTCTATTCCTCACACTCAATGTCCCAGACAGCGCTGAGTGGGCCCAACTCCTCGCAGGTCGAAACCGGGAACCTGACCGAAATTGTGGTCACGGCACAACGTCGCGCTGAAGATCTTCAGTCTGTCCCTATATCGGTCACTGCGCTCACGGCAGACGAGCTTGCCCGACAGGGCATCTCCGGGATCGAGGACCTCGCGATGGCGGTCCCCGGGTTTGAAGTGAGCGACGGGGCGGGCTATCTGTTTACACATCTGCGGGGGGTGGGTGCGACGACCGCGGGTGCTGGTTTAGAGAATCCGGTGGCGTTGTACGTGGACGGTGTGTACTACGCCAATCAAACGGTTGGGATCTTTTCGTTCAACAATATCTCTCAGATTGAAGTCCTCAAAGGACCGCAGGGTACCTTGTTCGGTCGCAATTCGACCGGCGGTCTCATCCAGGTGACCACGGCCGAGCCGACGCAGGCATTTCAGTTGAAAGTCGACGCCGGCGCCACTAACTATCACGGTGCGGGAGGTGATCTCTACGTAAGCGGCGGGATAGCGCCGAATCTCGCAGCGGATGTCGCGATCATCGGGTCGCGGGTCGATGGCTACGGCACCAATTTCTATAACAGCCAGGGAGTTGATGCCCAACCCTGGAATATCGCGATACGTTCGAAATGGGTATATACCCCCGATAATTGGAAAGCGACCCTAATTGGGGACTATTCCAACACCGACAACTCCTACAATTCCGTGGCCGCGAAGCCCGGCTCGTATATCGTATACCCATACGTTCCGGCGCCCGGCCTTGGCACTAATCCCTGGAATACCGATGTCAATGTCCAGCCCTTGGTAAAGCAGACTGACATGGGCGGCAGTCTGAAACTGGAGCGCGAGTTCGATTCGGTGACGTTATCGAACTTGGCCGCGGGGCGCCGCTCAACGTTTCAGAGCAATTTCGACGATGACGGCACGCCGGAACCCTTCGACGGTGTCCGGATTCAACAGAATGATTGGCAAATCTCGGACGAGCTGCAGCTCGCCTCGAAGTCTACGGGTGCGCTGAAATGGGTCACGGGACTCTACTACTTCTACGATGAAAGCGAGTTCGATCCGACAACCATTTCATTCGGGCCGACGCCCGCCACCAATCCATCCTTCCCATTGGGATATATCATCGCCAGCGCCAAACAGGACACGGCGGCGATAGCCGGGTTCGGCCAGGCTACTTATAGCATCACCGATCAGTTGGATTTAACCGCCGGCCTTCGTTACAGCCATGAGCACCGGATTCTGACCGACGCCTCTGAAAACGGGCAGCTATTGGTACCGGGCAATCCGGTGATCCCGCTCGGGCCGCCCATACCGAACGCGAACGAGTCGTTTAACGATCCGACCTATCGGCTATCGCTGGACTACAAGATCACGCCCAATGTGATGACCTATGCGTCCTTCAACACGGGGTTTAAGAGTGGTGGCTACAACGCATCGAATCCCACCGACCCTCCCTTTGCCGAAGAAAAGATCTATGCGTACGAGGTAGGGGAAAAGGCTGAGATGCTCGATCATAGGCTGCGGTTCAATTCCGCTGGCTTCTACTACAAATACGACAATATTCAGATCCAAAAGCCAGAGCCGGTCGGCTCCGGGATCATCAACGGCGCGAAAGCCACTCTCTATGGATTCGATACCGATATCACGGCCGTTCCGATCAAGCCCTTGGAGCTCAGCGCGAGCCTCTCGCTATTGCATACCAAGTTCGACGATTTTCCCGACTCGCCGATCTCCACGCCGGGCGGCGGCATACCCACGACCATTGGCAGCGCGGCGGGCAATCAGCTTCCCTTCGCCCCTAAAGCAGTGGTGAATACCAACGCCACTTATTTTGTGGTGCCGGCCGTTTCAGTCACTGCGACCTATACCCATAGCTTGAGTTACTACTTCGCGCCGGATAACGTCGAGGTCCAACCGTCTTATAATATGGTTAACGCGTCGCTGAAATGGACATCGGCCGATAATCATTTCTGGATCCGCCTCTACGGCGACAATCTTACCAATGCCGAAGTGGCGATGAGACTCACCACACCGCAAGGCATCATATTGAATTCGCTGCAGCCCCCGCGCGTATACGGATTCAAAATAGGCTATACGTATTAAATGATGAGGTGCGTGGTCTTGACGTCAGGCGTACAGGTTAGGTAGCGGCGACGCTGCGGTTATTAGTCCACTTCTGGAGCGCATAAACATGACACCGGACGAGAAACGCCCCACTGCGAATCTGATGTTCAGCCACATGGGTCTCAGCGTCAAAGACATCGCTAAAATGGAGGATTTTTACACTCGGGTACTCGGTTTCACCGTCACCGACCGCGGCACGGCCGGGGGAATGAAGCTTGTATTTCTGTCCCGCAATCCCCTTGATCATCATCAGATTGTCCTTGCAACGGGTCGTCCTGCGGAGCTCCCTCCGAACACCGATAATCCGCAATTCGGCCCCAGCATCAATCAAATCTCATTCAAAATGGGATCTCTCGCTGATCTCAGAACCATTCGCCCGGCTCTCGAGGCCGAAGGCGGAGGGAGCCTGTTCCCAGCGAATCACGGAGTGGCATGGAGCATTTATGCACATGACCCGGAAGGAAACAATCTCGAGTTTTTTGTTGAGACGGACTGGTACATCACGCAGCCATTTCTCATTCCGCTCGATTTCTCGAAGACCGATGAGGAAATCGTTAAGCTGACCAAAGCAATGTGCGAAAAAAGCGCTGGATACGAGCAGTACGGTGAATGGCGCAAGAAAATCGCGCTGCGCATGACGCCGTTTGTAGCGCGTAGCTAAGGTACTGCGACGGGCCGCAGCGATCAGCCGAGCTTCTCAATCATTTCGTCGACCTGCGATCGGAAGGTCGCGAGCTCTTTCTTCCCGATCACGGCGGCTAACTTACTATCAATGCGCTTAAATATACCGCCCAGGTGCACGATCAGGTTCATACCCTTTTCGGTAAATACAACAATCCTAACACGTGTGTCCTTGCGGTCCGTCATCTGGCGCACATAGCCGAGCAACACGAGCTCCTTGATGACCTGCCCCGCCGCCTGTTTCGTCACATTGCAACGAGTTGCCACATCCGTAACTCGCGATCCGCCGACCTCGACAGATCGCACAATATCGGTGTGTACCGGCCGGATGTCCCTGAAACCCGCCGAATGCAAGCCGGCGAGAACGCGGCTATCGTAAATCCTATACAACGTGTACAGGTGCCGCCCGAGACTGCGATGGCGCTCGACGAGCCACTCGGGCTCATTCCCCTGCGGGATCAGATCGTGCTCACTGCGCGGCCCACGCCGGGGGACCAAACGGTCGCTACGCAAAACCGATTTAACTCGACCCATGTCAGAATCCTCACGCAGCAATCCCGGTCGCGCAATTTACTTACTTATCATAGCGCGAAAGTTAGATATCCAAGCGCAAGTGTAAATGCCAGGGCAGCCGATTGCGAACTCTGAAAGCCATCGCTTTTTTGGCCATGGCCGCACTCCTGGCGCTGATCCTCGTTGCGGCCGTCACGCTGGGTCCCTCGTTATACCGGGTGTTGATTGGCATGAATCGCTACGAGACCGTGCCTCCTACTCTTCCCGAGGGGCTCAATTCCACCGCGATACTGATCTTTTCCAAGACCAATGGTTTTCGAGATGACGAGGCAATTAAGGCCGCGATCATCGCTCTGAGCGACATTTGCAAACGGCGCGGGTGGTCCTCTGTCGTGACCGATAACGCCGCAGTCTTCAACGCAGTACAGCTGCGACGATTCAAGACGGTTGTCTGGAACAACACCAGCGGGGATGTTTTGACGCCGGATCAGCGCGCCGCGTTCAAAGCCTATATGGAGAACGGCGGCGGTTTCGTCGGGATACACTGGGCCGGCGGCGATCCCAAGTATCGATGGCGTTGGTATGTCGATACATTGATTGGCGCGCAGTTCATCGGTCATCCAATGGGCCCACAGTTGCAGCAGGCCACCGTGCATATCGAGGACAACACCCATCCCGCGACTCGCGAGCTTGGTGACACGTGGGTGCGTGCCGACGAATGGTATTCATTTGCCAACGACCCGAGGGACAAGGGTATTCATGTTCTTGCGACGGTGGACGAAAATACCTACTCCCCTGTCATGTCGCTCTTGTTCATCCACAAGGATCTGCGCATGGGGGATCATCCGATCGTCTGGCTCCATTGTATCGGCACCGGTCGCGCGTTTTATTCGGCACTCGGCCACGCGGCGAGCACTTATAGCGAACCTAAACACGTTAAATTGCTTGAGGGGGGAATGGCGTGGGCTGCGGGATTGGAAGGCACATCGTGCGAACGCCGCTCGGAGTCCGCTCCGCAGTAGGGAAAGAGCGGTTGCAACAGTTCGCATCGCTTAATACTGCAATCCGAATCCGTATGGGTAAAGAGGGCTTTCTGAGTCGTTTGGAACGTCAGGCTGTTGCTTGTCGACCGCGGCATCCGACGAAGGCAGTTCGAACGGTAAATGGCCCTGCGGTCTCTCTCGGCCCGTTAACACATCGAGGACCGCGGTATCTGAGGCCCCGAAATCCGCCACGAGCGCCGCGGCGACATCCCTGATGGGGGTCAGGACCGCCGCGCGATCGAGATTCACGACAACAACGACGGGCACGTGAGCGGCGGCGGCGGACTCTACTGCGCGCCTATCGGGATTCTCCGGCGCGAAGGATAAGGGCCCCTCATGCAAAATATTGCCGAATAAGTACTTAGGGTGTTCGACGGTAAAAGGGGTGGCCACCCGTGCGATCGCCACATCGGCGTCTTCAACTTTTTCAACGACGACGAATCCGTAATCTTTGGCGATCTGCGGTGAAACCTTCCACAACCATACTTTCTTCCGGTTCGCCTCAATCGGTAGGATGGCCGCTCGGTTTTCCAGCAGCACCAAGGAGCGATGCTGAGCATGTAGAGCCGCCGCCATGAAATCGGGGGCGCCCACGACCGTTTCCGCGCGCTCCGGGTCCACATACGGATCCTCAAAAACCCCCAGTTGAAATTTCTGCACCAGCAGTCGCATAACCGATTGGTCGACGCGAGTCATGGAGACCAGACCGCTCTTGACGGCATCCACGATGATCGAGGTTTCATTCGTTCCGCCGATTTGATCGACGCCCGCGTTGATCGCTTTGGCCGCCCGTTCCGGCTTGCTCAATTGCTCAACACCCCACGGCATACCCATATGAGTCATATCGAACGTCCCGGATTGGCAATCTTCGCTGCAGTTATCGGTGATTTTGTAATCAGAAAGGATGATGCCTTGGAATTTGTATTGATCTCGCAACAATTCGGTCAACATTTGACGACTGAATCCGGCACCTACGCGCTCCGCTTGTCGGCCATTGATGAGTAATCCCTCGGGTGGCACCCCGTAGGTGGGCATGATTCCGGCGGCCTTCACAGCGATAGCATCTAAGAAAGGAACGATGTGATCCGCAAATCGGCCGCCCGTGAACGTGAGATTCTTTCCATAAGGATTGTGCGCGTCGTAACCTCCTGGTTCGGCCCCGTATCCAACCCAGTGTTTGACCACTGTGGCCACGCTGTTCGGGCCCAACCCGTCTCGGCCGCCTTGAAATCCCTCGATATAGGCCGCGACAAATTTACCGACCGCCGCCGGGTCCGCACCGAAGGTACCCGACGTGCGTCCCCAGCGCGGGTCCGTCGCTAGATCCGCCTGCGGCGATAAGGCCATGCGAATCCCGACTGCGCGGTACTCCTGGGATGCAATCTGAGTGAATTTCCGTACCAGGGCGGGATCCCCGGTTGCGGCAAGGCCGGGCGGATCCGGCCAGCGGGAGAACCGTCCCGCGTCCGCCCCTACGCCAAATGCCCCGGTAAAGTGATTGCGTGGATCGGAACTCAAGACGACGGGAATACCCAAACGCGTATCTTCGGCGAATTCTTGAATTGAATTGGCCATCTCGGCGAGGCTCCGAGGAGAGCCACTGACGCCACTCCCGAAGGAGCCGATAAACTTCTCTTGGACGAGCGGACGTAAATCCTTTAGGGAAGCCAAGGTCGTTTGGGGCATGTAATCCTGCAACATGATCCCCGCCTTCTCTTCGAGCGTCATTCGGCCAAGCAAATCTTTGGCGCGTTGAGTCGGCGATAGACGCCAATCCTCATAGGGATCGAGCTTGCCGTTCCGGTTGAGGTCCTTGAATGCGAGACCGTCAGAGCGCATCAATGGCACATCTCGACGTGTGAGCTTCGCCTGACGCGGGGCAACTTTCGCATGTACGGAGAAAGGTAGAAGGAATGCGATCGTAAGCAGGCTGAATCGAGCGAGCATAAGAGACTCCCGAGCACTGAACGCTAGAGTGGCAAAGAAGGATTTGGAGCGCGCCGCTACGCCCGGATCTCGCAGGTGAACGGACATAACGGTAAAGGTTGCGACCTCGAGGCCTCTTGAGAACTTATGATAACGCGCTAGCTTGCGTATTCCGACGTCGCCGTCGGCGCCGCGTTACACGGTCGCCTCCGCCTCTCCCGCCCCCAAAGACAAGTCACTTTACTAAGTATGGTCCCCCGTGCTTTTGGCGTCAACCGCGTCCCCCTAGCCAGTCGATGGGCGCGCCGCCGCCTGGCGATCGACAGGCGGCTTTACCATCGGATTATCTCGTGTCACTATCAAGCCTAACCACGCCATCGACGTGGCCGCAGGCGCCGCGCGTTCCGCGGCGGGAGAAAATCGCATGTGGATACGATCCGCATTTTGGGAAGGCAAGCTTCGCCCGGGGCAGGAACAGGCATTCATGGCGGAAATCGATAACGCAATCGCACCCGCGATGCGTAAGTTGCCGGGCGTGAAAGGTGTGCAAGCGTTATGGCCAAAAGCTTACGAGGACCGGTCGACTGAGATCGTTTGCCAGTTTCTCGTCTTCTTCGATAGCGAAGCGGACCTGGCGCTGATGATCTCGTCACCGGGCAGAAATGCAGTTCGTGAACGGGTTGCCGAGCTCAAATCACGTTGCTTCGAGGGAAGAATCAGCCACATTAATTACGAATACGCTCCGACGGGGGCATCGAATGTAGGCGGGCTCGGTTAACGACCAAATGGGTGGGAGACCGTGTTTTCCAGCGGCCTTCATGTCTGCCGTCCCAAGGGGTCGCCGCTCACGCTACCGCATCAGCGCCGGCGATCCAGTCGGCCCCTCATTAACCGAGCGGTAGATTAGGGAGCAGACGATGATCGATCCGAATATCCAAATCACGCGTTGGGGAACAACCGGCCCCACAATTGTGCTGATCCATGGGGGCGCGCAGGGGAATAGATACTTTGGCGGCGATCGCCATTTCACGTCGCAACAGCGCCTGGGGGAGCAAGGGTATCAGCTGGTGGTGCCGGATCGACCGGGTCATGGGCGCAGTCCCTATCCCGGTCGGCCGGACGACGCGGAGGCCGACGGCGCGTGGGTGGCCGAACTGCTTGGAGACGGAGCCCACCTGGTGGGGCACTCATTTGGAGCGTGCGTGGCGCTTGCGGCTGCGGCCATGAAGCCCTCCGCGGTGCGCTCTCTCACGCTCATCGAGCCGGCAATGCCCAAGCTTGCCATGAACCGACCCGTCGTCATTAGATTCGGCCTCAGTATCATGATGGCAACCCTCTTTTCTGTATCGACTGCCTCAAGGACGCGCAAATTCAATCGCATCGTCGGGATTCCGCCGGAGCTTCAAGGTATAGGCGGCCCCGAAGAAGCTAAGAAGGTGGGTCGAGCCCTGAAGGTGCTCAAGTTGCCTTCAAAGACAGAGTTAACACAATGGCTAGAGATCGTCAAAAAGGCGGCCATACCGCTTCTGGTGGTCAGCGGCGGCTGGAATCCAGCGTTCGAAGCTTTATCAGATACGGTCGCACAAGTTGGGGGCGGCCGAAGGTTGGTAATTCGGTCACCGCATCATTTTCCGCAAAGCGTTTCCGATGAGTTCAACCAGAGTCTGGCCGCCAACGTGAATGCCATCGAAGCGAAGCGTTCCGCATCGCAATCGTAAAACCTCATCAGCCCCAATTGGGGGATCAAAAACTTGGTCGGCTCAGCGACTCACACGGCG
>Ga0302324_100018616_pt1 | contig 13669 bp, 10 predicted proteins | sample Palsa_T0_1_FD_201949 | JGI IMG/M metagenome (GOLD analysis project Ga0302324, IMG submission 201949) | Peat permafrost microbial communities from Stordalen Mire near Abisko, Sweden - Palsa_T0_1 | ecosystem: Environmental > Terrestrial > Soil > Palsa > Peat permafrost | place: Sweden: Abisko...
CTCGACCATGCGCTCGGCGCGGGCCAGTGCGGCCGCGGGATCGAGGAACAAACCGCCGTCGGAGAATGAATCGGGAGTGACATTGAGCACACCCATGACCACCGCGGTCTCGAGATCGAGGATGCGGCCGGCGCAGCGCAGTTGCATGGCTGGAGGTTGGGCGCGCGACCTCAAGGCCGGCGCCGCCACGGCTGCTCAGCCTCTACCGTGCATCGCGTCGCGCGCTGCGCTTAAGGCCGAGATGCGTCATTCAATGCTGCCCGGCAGGCCGTGCGATGGGCGCATCGGCCGGAGCGCCGACGGGAGCGACTACGGGCTTGCCACCACCGGGACCGGTCGTCGGGGTGGAGTCGTCCCAGCCTTCCGGCGGCCGCGGCGAGCGACCGGCCATGATGTCCTTGATCTGATCGTCCGCGATGGTCTCGTATTTGATCAGCGCTTCGGCCATCGAATGCAGCTTGTCGAGATTCGTCTCCAGAATCTCCTTGGCACGGCGGTAATTGGTCTCGATCACGCGCCGAACCTCCTCGTCGATCGCATGTGCAGTCTCGTCCGAGACCTGCTTGTGCTGCGTGACGCTGCGGCCGAGGAATACCTCGCCCGCCTCCTCCGTGTAGGTCAGAGGTCCGAGCCGGTCCGAGAGACCCCACTTCGTGACCATGTTTCGCGCCAGCTCCGTGGCGCGCTCGATGTCGTTGGAGGCTCCCGTCGTGACCGCGTCATCGCCGAAGATGATCTCCTCGGCGATGCGGCCGCCGAACAGCGTGGCGATCGAACTCTCGAGGCGTCTGCGGCTCATCGAGTAGCGGTCCTGCTCGGGCAGGAACTGCGTGACTCCGAGCGCGCGGCCGCGCGGAATGATCGTGACTTTGTAGACCGGGTCGTGCTCGGGCACGGAGATGCCGACGATCGCATGGCCGGATTCATGATAGGCGGTCATGCGCTTCTCGGCGTCGGTCATGACCATCGAGCGCCGCTCGGCACCCATGAGGATCTTGTCCTTGGCGCGCTCGAACTGATCCATCGACACGAGCCGCTGATTCGCGCGGGCGGCGAACAATGCGGCCTCATTGACCAGGTTCGCCAGGTCAGCGCCGGAGAAACCCGGCGTGCCGCGCGCGATCAGCGCCGGCTTGACATCGTCCGACAAGGGCACGCGCCGCATGTGCACGCGCAGGATCTGCTCGCGGCCGCGCACGTCGGGCAGCGGCACCACGACCTGCCGGTCGAAGCGCCCCGGACGCAGCAGCGCCGGATCGAGCACATCGGGTCGATTGGTGGCCGCGATGACGATGATGCCCTCGTTGCCCTCGAAGCCATCCATCTCGACCAGCAGCTGATTCAGGGTCTGCTCGCGCTCGTCGTGACCGCCGCCGAGGCCCGCGCCGCGATGGCGTCCGACCGCATCGATTTCATCGATGAAGATGATGCAGGGCGCATGTTTCTTGGCCTGCTCGAACATGTCGCGCACGCGCGAGGCGCCGACACCGACGAACATCTCGACAAAATCCGAGCCGGAAATCGTAAAGAACGGCACCTTCGCTTCGCCCGCGATCGCGCGCGCCAGCAGCGTCTTGCCGGTGCCCGGGGAGCCAACCATCAGCACGCCCTTGGGGATCTTGCCGCCGAGCTTCTGGAACTTGCCGGGATCCTTGAGGAAGTCGACGATCTCGCCGACCTCCTGCTTCGCCTCATCGACGCCGGCCACATCGGCGAAGGTCACGTTGACTTGATCTTCGCCCAGCAGCCGCGCGCGGCTCTTGCCAAAGGACATCGCTCCACGCCCGCCCGCCGCGCCCTGCATCTGGCGCAGCAGATACACGAATACCAGCATCAGCAGCAGTGCCGGGGCGAGCTGCAACAGCAACTGCGCCAGGAAATTGGGCTGCTTCGGGGGCTGGCCTTCGATCGCGACGTTCGCCTTGAGCAGATCGCCGATCAGTACCGTGTAATTGGTCTCCGGGTTGTAGGTCTCGAACTGCTGCTTGTCCTTGAGCACACCGCGAATGGTGTCGCCCTGCAGGATCACGCTGTCGACGCGATTGGCATGCACATCGGCGACGAAATCCGAATAGCGGATCTCCGCGCGCTGCGGGCCCGTGGGCATGTACCGGCTGAACACGGCCAGCATGACCAATACGATGACGACCCAAAGGAGGATGTTTTTGGTCAGGTCATTCAACTGATTTCACCATGTTGCGGGGACACACCCGACGAACGGACAGACTATTGAGCACGACGCTACACCATCTGCCTGCCGGAGGCCAGCAGGTAGGTTTCAGGACTGCGCGAACGGGATGCTTTAGGCTTCAAGAGCTTAACTACGCGAAAGTGGCGTCGTGCCTCAGCGACAAACTCCTGAAACCCGGCACCTTGCAAAAGTTTAATCAGGGCCACGCCCTGGGGTTTCAAGACCTGTCGCGCCATTTCCAAGGCCAATTCAGCCAGATAGATGCTTTGCGGGGCGTCAATAGCGTCCATACCGCTCAAATTCGGCGCCATGTCGGACAATATGACGTCGACCCCCGCACCCCCGAGCGCGGCTGTGAGCCGCTCGAGCGCCGGCGATTCGCGAAAGTCGCCCTGCACGAACTCCACCCCGGGCAGCTCGTCCATGGGCAGGACGTCGCTCGCCAGCACCCGTCCGCCACGTCCGACCTGGCGGCGCGCGTACTGGCTCCAGGCGCCCGGGGCCGCCCCCAGGTCCAGCACCAGCATGCCCGGCCGCAGCAGCCGCTGCGTGCGATCGATCTCCTCGAGCTTGTAGACGGCCCGCGAACGCCAGCCTTCCGCCTTGGCCCGTTGGACATAAGGGTCGGAAAAATGTTCACGCAGCCAGCGGTCGCTGCTCTTGGATCGGCGCGCCATAATTGCGGGTATGAGCTTAAGCGATAAACAACTGCGCCATCTGCGCGGGCTCGCTCACGCGCTCAAACCCGTGATCCAGGTGGGCCAGGGCGGCCTGAGTGCCGGCGTGTGTGCGGAAACCGCACGCGCGCTCGCCGATCATGAGCTCATCAAGGTGCGCGTCCAGGCCTCCGACCGCGATGCGCGCGACGCGCTGATCGCCGAGCTCGTGCGCCAGACGGACAGTGCGCTGGTCACGCGCATCGGCCACACCGCGGTGCTATTCAAGGCCCGGGTACCGCTCTCGCGCCTGCCGTTGCCGGAGTCTTAAGCACGCTAGAGGTATTTCACCGACACGATCTCGTAGCTGCGAGTTCTGCCCGGAGCCGTCACGTCCACCACGTCGCCGGATTTCTTGCCGATCAGCGCGCGGGCGATCGGTGAAGTGACCGAAATGCGCCCCGAACGGATATCCGCCTCATCCTCGCCGACGATCTGATAGGTCACCGCTGCGCCTTCCTCCTGATCCTCGAGCTCGACGGTCGAGCCGAATACCACGCGCCCAGTGGCCGGCAGACTCAGCACATCGATGATCTCGGCTGCCGCGAGCCGCGACTCGATCTCCATGATGCGACCTTCGATGAACCCCTGTTGCTCGCGCGCCGCGTGATACTCCGCGTTCTCGGACAGATCGCCGTGGCTGCGCGCTTCGGCGATCGCTTTGATCACACGCGGCCGCTCCTCGGACTTCAGCCGCTTGAGCTCCACGCGCAGCATCTCCGCGCCGCGCAATGTCATCGGTGAGCGCTTCACGTGCCAACCTCCCGCGAGACGGGCGCCGCTTCACGCGCGGTGACCTGTAGGTGCAGATCCTGCAGCCGATTGACGTCGACCTCATCGAGATGATCCAGCGCCTCGCAGGTCGCGAGCGCGGCCGCCAGCGTCGTGTAGTAAGTGACGCGGCGGTGTACGGCCTCGCGGCGTATGGAAATGGATTCGAGCGTGGCCTGCTTGCCCTCGGTGCTGTTGACGATCAGATCGATCTCGTCGTTCTTGATCATATCGACGATGTGGGGGCGGCCTTCGCGCACCTTATTGACGCGGCGGCACTCGATGCCCGCCGCCTGCAGTACGCGCGCCGTGCCGGTCGTTGCCACGATCGTAAAGCCGTGCGTGAGCAGGCGCCGCGCCAGCGGCACGACCCCGCTCTTGTCGCGCTCGCGCACGCTGATCAGGCAGCAGCCCAGACGCGGCAGTACGACTCCCGAGGCGCTCTGCGACTTCGCGTAGGCCTCGCCGAAGGTGCGTCCCGTGCCCATGACCTCGCCGGTGGATTTCATCTCAGGGCCGAGGATCGGATCGGATTCCGGAAACTTCAGGAACGGGAATACCGCCTCCTTGACCGAATAGTAGGGCGGCACGCGCTCGTACAGGGCGCCGAGATCGCGCAGCTTCGCGCCGGTCATCACCCGGGCGGCAATCTTGGCGATGGGCAGGCCGGTCGCCTTGGACACGAAGGGCACGGTGCGCGAGGCGCGCGGGTTGACCTCGAGGACGTAGACGGTGCCGTTCTGGATGGCGAACTGGATATTCATGAGTCCGATCACGTTCAACGCCCGGGCGAGTTTGCGCGTCTGCGCGCGCAGTTCATCCTGCAGCTCCGCCGAGAGACTGTTGGGCGGCAGCGAGCAGCTGGAGTCTCCCGAATGCACGCCCGCCTGTTCCACGTGCTCCATGATGCCGCCGATCAGCACATCCTCGCCGTCGCAGACCGCGTCCACATCGACCTCGATCGCCACATCCAGAAACCGATCGAGCAGCACGGGACTGTCGTTGGAAACCTTTACCGCGTGACCCATGTACGCGCGCAGGTCCTCCTCGTTGAAGACGATCTCCATCGCGCGCCCGCCGAGGACATAGGAGGGCCGCACCACCAGCGGGTAGCCGACATCGCGCGCCAGCAGCGCCGCCTGTTCCTCGGTGCGCGCGGTCGCATTGGCCGGTTGCTTGAGCCCGAGGCGGCGCACCAGTTGCTGGAAACGCTCGCGATCCTCGGCGACGTCGATCGAATCGGGCGAAGTGCCGATGATCGGGGCACCGGCGGCCTCGAGCGCGCGCGAGAGCTTGAGCGGGGTCTGTCCGCCAAACTGCACGATCACGCCTTCGGGCTTTTCCTTGGCGATCACTTCCAGCACGTCCTCGAGCGTGAGGGGCTCGAAGTAAAGCCGATCCGAGGTGTCATAGTCGGTGGATACGGTCTCCGGATTGCAGTTGACCATGATGGTCTCAAAACCCTGCTCGCGCAGCGCCAGGGCCGCATGCACACAGCAATAGTCGAATTCGATGCCCTGTCCGATGCGGTTCGGGCCCCCTCCCAGGATCATGATCTTACGGCGCTTGCTCGGCTGAGCCTCGCACTCCTCCTCGTAGGTCGAGTACAGGTAGGCCGTCGAAGTCGGAAACTCCGCGGCACAGGTATCCACCCGCTTGTACACCGGCACGACGCCGAACTCGCGCCGCTTGGCGCGTGTCAAGGTCTCGGTGGAGCGGGTCAGATTCGCCAGCCGCCGATCGGAGAAGCCCTTGCGCTTGAGGGCGCGCAGACGCTCGACGCCGAGCGCCGCATCCCCTTCCCGCCGCACCCGCGCCTCCTCGCTCACCAGATCCTCGATCTGGGCGAGGAACCAGGGATCGATGCCGGTGAGCTCCGCGACACGCTCGATGGCAAAGCCGGCACGAAAAGCGTCGGCGACATAGAGCAGGCGGTCCGCCCCCGGCGCACGCAGCTCGTAGATCAGCTGGTTTCGGGCCTCATCCGTGAGCGGCAGGGTGAGCTGCGGGTCCAGTCCGTCGAGGCCGGTCTCAAGGCCGCGTAGCGCTTTCTGCAGCGACTCCTGAAAGGTGCGGCCGATCGCCATGACCTCCCCGACCGACTTCATCTGCGTGGTCAGACGGTTGTTGGCGGCCGGGAACTTCTCGAACGTGAAGCGCGGAATCTTCGTGACCACATAATCGATCGAGGGCTCAAAGGAGGCCGGCGTCGCGCCGCCCGTGATCTCGTTCTTGAGCTCATCGAGCGTATAGCCGACGGCGAGCTTGGCCGCGACTTTGGCTATCGGGAAGCCGGTGGCCTTGGAAGCCAAAGCCGAGGAGCGCGATACGCGCGGATTCATCTCGATCACGAGCAGCCGTCCGTCCGTCGGATGGACTGCGAACTGAACGTTCGAGCCGCCGGTCTCGATGCCGATCTTGCGCAGCACCGCGATCGAGGCATCGCGCATTCGCTGATACTCCTTGTCGGTCAGCGTCAGCGCCGGCGCGACTGTGATCGAATCCCCGGTATGCACGCCCATCGGGTCGAGGTTCTCGATCGAGCAGACGATGATGCAGTTGTCCTTGGCGTCACGCACCACCTCCATCTCGTATTCCTTCCAGCCGAGCACGGCCTCCTCGAGCAGCAGTTCGCGCGTCGGCGACGCATCCAGACCGCGCTGCACGATGGCTTCGAATTCTTCGCGGTTATAGGCGATGCCCCCGCCGCTGCCGCCCATCGTGAAGGAGGGTCGGATCACGATCGGATAGCCGATGCTGCCCTGCAAGGCCAGCGCCTCCTCGAGACTGCGCGCGACCTGCGAGCGCGGCACCGCCAGGCCGATCTCGCGCATGGCGTTGCGAAATCGCTCGCGATCCTCCGCCATATCGATCGCCTCGCGCGAGGCGGCGATCAACTCGACGTTGTACTGCTTGAGCACGCCCTCGCGTACCAGATCGAGCGCTGTGTTGAGCGCAGTCTGGCCACCCATCGTGGGCAACAACGCATCGGGCCGCTCACGCTCGATGATGCGCGCCACGGTGCGCCAGTTTATCGGCTCGATGTAGATCGCATCGGCGCTCTCCGGGTCGGTCATGATCGTGGCCGGATTGGAATTCACGAGGATGACGCGATAGCCCTCTTCGCGCAGCGCCTTGCAGGCCTGCGCCCCCGAGTAATCGAACTCACAGGCCTGGCCGATCACGATCGGGCCCGCACCGATGATCAGTATGCTCTTGATGTCTGTGCGCTTGGGCATCGGGATCGTTGAGGCGCTCAGCCCTCGGCGCTCTGCTTGCGCGAGTTCGCGCGCAAGGTGCGCAGTTGCTGCTGCAGGCGGCGGATCATCGCCTGCACGAACACATCGAACAACGGCTTCAGATCGTGCGGCCCGGGACTCGCCTCCGGGTGGCCCTGGAAGCTGAAGGCGGGCTTGTCGAGGCGGGCCATGCCCTGCAAGGTCCCATCGAACAATGAGCGATGGGTCGGCACCAGATTCGCCGGCAGCGTGGCCTCATCGACTGCAAAACCGTGATTCTGACTCGTGATGAGCACGCGCCCGCTTTGCAGGTCCTGGACCGGATGATTGGCCCCGTGGTGACCGAATTTCATCTTCAGGGTCATCGCACCGCTCGCGAGCCCGAGCAGCTGATGGCCCAGGCAGATGCCAAAAATCGGCACATCGGTATCGAGCAGCTCCGCGATCGCGTTGATCGCGTAGTCACAAGGCTCAGGGTCCCCCGGACCGTTGGAGAGGAACACCCCGTCGGGATTCATCGCGAGCACATCGGCGGCGCGAGTCGTCGCCGGCACCACCGTGATGCGACAGCCCTGATCGGACAGCAGTCGCAGGATGTTGCGCTTCACGCCGTAATCATAGGCAACCACGTGCAGGCGCTGTGCGGCGCGCAGCGGCGGGCCTTCGCGCCCCACCGTACCGTCGTTCCACTGATAGCTCTGGCGAGTGCTCACGACCTTGGCCAGATCCATGCCCTTGAGGCCGGGGAAAGCACGCGCGGCGCGGATTGCCGCGCCCTCATCCATGCGCTCACCGGTCATGATGCAGCCCGATTGCGCGCCGCGATCGCGCAGCAGGCGCGTGAGGCGTCGCGTATCGACGCCCGCGATGGCGACGATGCGGCCGCGTTGCAGGAACTCGCTCAAGCCGCCGGAAGCGCGCCAGCTGCTGCTGATCAGCGAGAGATCGCGGATCACGAGACCCGACGCATATATCTGCGCCGACTCCATGTCCTCTGGGGTCACACCCGTGTTGCCGACATGCGGGAAGGTCAGTGTGACGATCTGTCTGGCGTAGGAGGGATCGGTGAGAATTTCCTGATAGCCGGTGATGGCGGTGTTGAAGACGACCTCACCGGTCGTATTGCCCGCGGCTCCAATGGAATGGCCTTTGAAGATGGACCCGTCGGCGAGAGCCAGCACCGCTGGTGCAGTCACTTCATGCCTCTCCATCCTGGTGCATCCTGACCGTGACAGCGCGGCCTGAAATGCCCTTTGGGACCAGCAGATGCACAATGCGGGAGGAGTTCTTGTGGAACATCCTCCCGCCTTGTGCGGACTAACCCGATACTCGGATTACGCATAAAAGTTTAAAGACCCCACCCGCCCCTGTCCATGTGAATCTCGGAATCCTGCGACACTCAAGGGAAATCGGGCCTCAGCGTCCAGATGCTCATATATCCTGGAGATAATTATTATATCTATTTGTTTTTATTTGAAAATATCCTTCATTTCATAACGCCCGGGAGGCTGGCTCGCCAGCCACTGCCCGGCCTGCAGTGCGCCGCGGGCAAACACCGCGCGATCCGTCGCGACATGACGCAGGCCGAGCTGCTCGCCCTCGCCGAGGAACAATACCTCGTGCTCCCCGACCACATCGCCGCCGCGCCTGACCGCGAAGCCGATCTGCCCGGCCGCACGAGCGCTCATCGATCCGTGGCGCGACTGGACAGCGACCTGCTCGAGCGACGCGCCGCGCGCCTGCGCCGCGGCGTGGCCGAGTGCGAGCGCCGTACCGGAAGGTGCATCGCGTTTGCCGCGATGATGCGTCTCGAGCAGCTCGATGTCATAGCTGCGCGGCAGTGCACGGGCGGCCTGCGCGACGAGCTCGAGCAGCAGATTTACCGCCAGGCTCGTATTGGGTGCCACGAGTAACGGGATCACTGCGGCCGCATCCGTGAGCGCCCCCAGCAATTCCGGCGGCAAGCCGGTCGCGCCGAGCAGGAGCGGAACGCGGGCAGCGACGCAGGCAGCGAGGTTGGTAGCGGCCGCATTCGCACTGGAGAAGTCGATCGCCAGATCAGCCTCGTGCAGTAGCGGCGCGAGCGCCGGGGCGATCCTGACCCCGATGCGCGCCGCACCCGCATGCTCTCCGGCATCCTCGCCGATCGCTGCACTGCTGGGCGAGGCCACTGCGCCCGCGAGCCGCAGCGCCGGAAATAGTGGCAATGCTCGAAGGATGTGGGTGCCCATGCGGCCTGTGGCACCGATCAGCACCAGGCGGATCGGAGCCCCGGCCGCCGGGCGGCTCACGCCGGACCCCCGGAGAAGAAGTCCTTGACGGCCTCGAGAAAGCCCTTCTGCCGCGGCGTGTGTTTGCTGCCAGCCTGCTGCAACGACTCCTCGAATTCCTTCAGCAGTGCGCGCTGCTCGTGGGTCAGGTGCACAGGGGTCTCGACCACGACGCGGCAGAACAGATCCCCGCGACTGGAGCCCCGCACGGATTTGACTCCCTTCTCGCGCAGTCGAAATACGCGGCCGGACTGCGTTTCGGGCGGGATCTTGAGCACCACGTGCCCGTCCAGCGTGGGCACCTCGACGCTGCCGCCCAGCGTCGCGGCGGTAAAGCCGATCGGCACCTCACAACTCAAGTGCACGCCATCGCGCTCGAAGATGGCGTGGTCGCGCACTCGGACTTCGACATAGAGATCCCCCGCCGGGCCGCCGTTGCGTCCGGCTTCGCCTTCACCGGTAAGACGCACCCGATCGCCGCTGTCCACGCCGGGCGGTATCTTCACCGAGAGTTTCTTGGCGCGGCGGATGCGTCCCTGGCCGAGGCATTGATCGCAGGGATTGCGCACGGTGCGCCCGCTGCCGCGGCAGTGCGGGCAGGTCTGCTGCAGCGTGAAGAAGCCCTGGGAGATGCGCACCTGGCCAGAGCCGCCACAGGTCTCGCAGCTCGTGGGCGCCGATCCCTTCGCCGCGCCCGTGCCGTGGCAGAGCTCGCATTCCACGAATTTATTGACGTCGATTTCGATGGTGCGCCCGAAGACTGCCTCGGACAGATCCAGTTCCGCCTCGTAGCGCAGATCCGCGCCGCGATAGACCTGCGAGGCGCCACCGCGGCGCGCGCCACCGAAGATATCGCCGAACACGTCGCCGAAGATATCGCCGAAGGCCTCGGCGCTGCTGAAGCCGGAAGCGCCCGCTTGCGCGTTGCGGCTCGCTTCCACGCCGGGGTGTCCATACTGGTCGTAGACGCCGCGCTTCTGCGTATCGGAGAGCACTTCGTAGGCCTCTTTGGCCTCCTTGAATTTCTCCTCGGCCTCGTGGTCCCCAGGATTTCGATCCGGGTGGAATTTCATGGCCAGGCGGCGGTAGGCCTTTTTGATCTCCGCCTCGCTCGAATTGCGAGCCAGATCGAGCACTTTGTAGTAGTCGCGCTTCGCCATGGGTACCTATCGGATGCAGCCTTCCACTCAACTTCCCAATGCGCGCGTGCCCTCGACTGCCTCACGGCAGCCGAGGGCACTGCGGCTCGCACGCTCGCCCGGGCCCGGGCCCGGTAGCCTCAGGACGCCCGTCGGCCCTTGTCGCGCACTTCCTCGAACTCGGCATCGACCACGTTTTCCGCCGGCTTCGCTCCGGCTGCGCCCGACGCATCCCCGGCACCGCCCTCGGCCCCCGGAGGTGGGCTGCCCGCCGGGCCCTGGCCTCCGGGCGGCTGGCTGGCTGCATAGGCGCGCTGGGCGATCGCGGCCGAAGCCTGCGCCAGCGCCTCGGTTTTCTTCTCGATCGCGTCCTTATCGTCGGATTTCAGCACCGTCCTGAGATCGCTGAGGGCGGACTCGGCCTTGGCCCGCTCATCGCCACTGACTTTCTCACCGAGATCCTTGAGCGCCTTCTCCACCGAATGCACCATCGCATCGGCGCGATTACGCGTGTCGATGAGCTCGCGGAACTTACGGTCCTCGGCCGCATGCGCCTCCGCATCCTTGACCATGCGCTTGATCTCTTCATCCTGCAGTCCGCTCGAGGCGCGGATCACGATGCGCTGCTCCTTGCCGGTTGCCTTGTCTTTGGCCGACACATTCAGGATGCCATTGGCATCGATATCGAAAGTGACCTCGACCTGCGGCATGCCACGCGGCGCCGACGGAATATCGGTCAGATCGAATTTACCCAGCGACTTGTTGTCCGCCGCCCGCTCGCGCTCGCCCTGGAGCACGTGAATGGTCACCGCGGTCTGATTGTCGTCCGCGGTCGAGAACACATTCGCAGCCTTGGTGGGGATCGTCGTGTTCTTCTCGATCAGTTTGGTCATGACGCCGCCCAGAGTCTCGATACCCAGTGACAGCGGCGTCACGTCGAGCAGCAGCACGTCCTTGACCTCACCGGCGAGCACTCCGGCCTGAACCGCGGCGCCGATCGCAACGGCCTCATCGGGATTGACGTCCTTGCGCGGCTCCTTGCCGAAGAAGTCACGCACGTATTTCTGCACCAGCGGCATGCGGGTCTGGCCGCCCACCAGAATGACTTCAGCCACGTCCTTGGCGTCCAGGCCGGCGTCCTTGAGTGCCACGCGGCAGGGATCCACGGTCCGCTGCACCAGGTCCTCGACCAGCGATTCGAGCTTGGCACGGGTGAGCTTGACGTTCAGGTGCTTCGGGCCGGCGGCGTCCGCAGTGATATAGGGCAGATTCACGTCAGTCTGCTGGCTCGAGGACAGTTCGATCTTCGCCTTCTCAGCCGCCTCCTTGAGGCGCTGCATGGCCAGCGGATCGCGCCGCACATCCACACCGGACTCCTTCTGGAATTCATCGGCGAGAAAATTGATCACGCGATGATCGAAATCCTCACCGCCCAGGAACGTATCACCGTTGGTAGAGAGCACCTCGAACTGGCGCTCGCCATCGACCTCAGCGATCTCGATGATCGACACATCAAATGTGCCCCCGCCCAGGTCGTACACCGCGATCTTGCGGTCCGCACCCTGCTTGTCGAGGCCATAGGCCAGTGCCGCGGCAGTCGGCTCGTTGATGATGCGCTTGACGTTCAGACCCGCGATGCGGCCGGCGTCCTTGGTCGCCTGTCGCTGCGAATCGTTGAAGTACGCGGGCACCGTGATCACGGCCTCGCTCACGGGTTCGCCCAGATAATCCTCGGCCGTTTTCTTCATTTTCATGAGCACGCGCGCGGAGATCTCGGGCGGTGCCATCTTCTTGCCGCGGACCTCGACCCAGGCGTCGCCGTTGTCGGCCTTGACGATTTTGTAGGGCACCATTTTGATGTCCTTCTGCACGACCTCGTCGTCGAACTTGCGGCCGATCAGGCGCTTGACCGCAAACAGCGTGTTCTGCGGATTGGTGACCGCCTGGCGCTTGGACGACTGACCGACCAGGACTTCATCGTCCTTGGTAAAGGCAACGATCGATGGGGTGGTGCGATCGCCCTCGCTGTTCTCGATCACGCGCGGCTTGCCCCCCTCCATGATGGCCACGCAGGAGTTCGTGGTGCCCAGATCGATGCCTATTGTCTTGCTCATGCTCCAACTCCAGAAAAATTCTGCTTGATGTACGCTTTAAATTGGGCTCAGGGCTTTGGTTTCAAGTCGTTGCAGAGTATTCCGCCTCGAGATTTGGCCGCCGACCCCCCGTCGTCTCGCCTTCCGGTGTCACGGTCCCTCAGTCCGTCGTGCCGGGGGCCGTTGCGACCACCACGCGCGCCGGGCGCAGCAGCCGTCCATTGAGCTCATAGCCCAGCTGCACGACCTGCAGCACCGAATTGGGTGCTGCACTGGGCGACTCCTGCATGAGCACAGCCTCATGCAGGCTCGGATCGAAACGCTGGCCACTCGGGTCGATCGGCTTGATCGAGAACTTCTCGAAGGCCCGCTCGAGCAGTTTGAGCGTGGCCTCCTGACCCGCCAGCAGGCTCTGGGTATCACCCTGGCCGGCGCTGCGCACGCCCAACTCCAGGCTGTCGAGCACCGGCAGGAGTTCGCCCGCGAAGCGCTCCAGGGCATAGCGATGCGCGCTCTCGATGTCGCGCTGGGCGCGCTTGCGCACGTTATCGAGCTCAGCCGCAGCACGCAGATACTGCTCGTGCTCCTGGCGCGCGCTCTGCTCGGCCTGAGCGAGGGCGGCCCTGAGGCCCTCATCCATGAGGCTCCCGGGTGGGACTTGGCCAGCCGTCGCATTCGAGCTGTTTTCAGTCGCATCGCTCATTGCTAATAACCCTAGAGTTTACATCGACTTAAGAAGTAATCATAATAGATCACTTCGCCAACGCGAGCCGGCGCTAGCAACTCTAGATGGCGGTCAGCGGCGTGAATTCAAGGCCGCGCCCAGGACTTTCGCGGTCAGATCGACGATGGGGATGATCCGCTCATAGGCCATGCGTGTCGGTCCGATCACGCCGATGACCCCAATCACGCCCTGATCGGAACTGTAGGGCGCGGTCACGACGCTGTAGTCATCCAGGATGTGATAGCCGGATTCCTGGCCGATGAATATCTGCACGCCCTCGCCCTTCAGGCTCTGATCGAGCAGATGCAGGATGTCGCGCTTCTCGTTGAAGGCCTCGAACAGGCGCCTGAGCTTATCGACCCGGGATAACTCGCCCCATTCCATCAGATTGGTCTCGCCGGCGATCACGTACTCGATGTCCTCGGCGACGCTGCCCTGCTCGAACAGCCGCTGCGCCACTGCGATCGCATCGAGCATCACCTGATTGAGATGTTCGTGCGTCTCCTTGAGCTGCTGCACGAGCTCG
>Ga0302324_100018617_pt1 | contig 13669 bp, 8 predicted proteins | sample Palsa_T0_1_FD_201949 | JGI IMG/M metagenome (GOLD analysis project Ga0302324, IMG submission 201949) | Peat permafrost microbial communities from Stordalen Mire near Abisko, Sweden - Palsa_T0_1 | ecosystem: Environmental > Terrestrial > Soil > Palsa > Peat permafrost | place: Sweden: Abisko...
CGAACTCGCGCGGCGTCAACTCTTCGGTGCCCATGCGCTCGGCCAGCTTCTCGGCAATGGCCGGCGGAATATGCGACTTGCCCGCGTGCACCGCGCGAATGGTCGTGATGAGCTCTTCGCTGGTCATGCCCTTCAGCAAGTAGGCGCGGGCGCCGGCCTGCAGAGCGCGGTAGATGTCTTCGTCGCCATCGTAGGTGGTGAGCACAATGAAGCGCGCCGTTGGAGTCTCCATGCGCAGCCGCTGAATCACGTCAACGCCGGCCATGCGCGGCAGGCGCAGGTCCATCAGCGTAATGTCCGGCCGGTGCTTGCGGAACTGCGTGATGGCCTCTACGCCGTCGGCGGCTTCTGCCACCACTTCCAGGCCTTCCGCCACATTGAGCAGCGCCACCAGCCCCTGCCGCACAACGTGGTGATCCTCAACAACCATCACGCGAATAGATTCCTTGCTCACTGTCGCTCCTTCATCCGCATCCGAACTTCTCTCTTTGGCCTTCCACCAATGTTGGGTGCCCCATCCATCGCGTTCTTTGCGATGGGTGGGAAACCCTCCGGCTTCGCCACCTCAACGCGTCCGCCGCATCTCCCACAACCGCTCCGTGCCCCGTCCATCGCGTTCTTTGCGATGGGTGGGAAACCACAAACCTAATCGCCTTTCAACTCTCCCCGCGCCGGTACAAGCAGCCTGACTGCCGTTCCGCCGCCCGGCTCACTCGTCACTTCCAGCGCGCCGCCGATGGCTGCCGCGCGCTCCCGCATTCCGGTCAATCCAAAGTGGCCCGGCGCGGGTGCCTGGTCTGCCGCAAACCCCTGTCCGTCATCGCGCACTTCCAGTGCAACCTCCGCGGGTCCGTACTCCAGTTGTACTGAAAGCTGCAGCGCTCCCGCGTGCTTCTTCACATTATGGATGGCCTCCTGCGCCACGCGTTGAATTTCCTGCTCTGTGCCCGGTGGCAAAGGCCGGTACGCGCCGAAGATGCTGAAGGTGGCCTCGAGGCCATGATTGCCTTCCGCTTCGACCATGCGGCGCAGCTTTACCGGCAGCGTGATCTCACCCGCGTCCTGCGAGCGCAGCGCCCAGATGGACTGCCGTGCATCCGCCAGCCCCTGGCGCACATAGCCCCGCGTCAGGTCGAGGTGCTTCTGGGCCGCGTCTACCTTGCTCAAGCGCAGCAGCTCGGCCAGCACTTCCAATTGCACGGAGACGCCCACGTAGCCCTGCGCCAGCGTGTCGTGAATCTCGCGCGCGATGCGGTTGCGCTCGCCCAGCACCGCGTTGAACTCGCGCTCAGCTCGCTTCAGCCGCAGCCGCTGCACCAGCACTACGATTCCCACCCCGGCGAGAATCGCCAGCGCGTAAAACCACAGCGTCTGATAGAAATGCGGCCGCAACTCGAAGTTGAGTGCGGCGCCCTGGTCATTCCACACGCCGTCGTTGTTGCAGGCCTGCACGCGAAAGGTATAGTGGCCCGCGGGAATATTTGTGTAGTATGCCGTGCGCCTCGCTCCGGCGTCCGTCCAGCCGGGATCGAAGGGCTCCAGAATATAGCGGTAGCGAACCTTTTGCGGCGCAACAAAACTCAACCCGGCGTAGTCGAATTCGAAGTGCACATGACCGGCCGGAATCTGCGTCGCAAGGTCTGCTGCATGCAACGCCTGAGGAACGTCGTCGATGGCGAACCGCTCCAGCGCAACACCGGGAGGAATTGAATTCACCGGAAAATGTGAAGGGTCAACTTCAACCAGCCCCTTAGGCGTGGCAAACCAGAGGTGGCCATCGCGCGTACGAGCTGCGGAAGGATGGCTGTTGGTGGCCGTCTCCCGGCTGCGCAGACCATCGGCTGAGCCAAACTCGATCCAGTGCGAGCAATCCGGCTTGCCGCTCATCGCATTCCAGTCGCAGCGCGCAATGCCGTTGGCAGTGGCGATCCACAGGTGGCCGCCGCCGTCGTCCAGAATTGCGTGAATGCTGGTTTGCCTCAGCCCGCTGTCCAGTGCCGCGGAAAAACTCTTGCCATCCCACAGGTTCCAGCCGTGGTCCTGCGTGCCGATCAGCAGCGTTCCATCGGCGCGCGCCAGCAGAGCCGTGATCACGTTGCTCGAGAGGCCGTTGGCGCTGGTGTAGTTCTCAATCCGGTTGCCATGGAGTCGCGAGAGTCCGGCAAACGTGGCCACCCACAAATCGCCCTTCGCGTCGCGCGTCATGGCGCCTACCAGGTCGCTGCCCAGCCCGTTCGCGTGAGTAAAGGTCTCCATCTTTCCGGTGGCCTGAAGTCCGAGGGAGCCCGCACCGGGGTTCGTCCAGTGCGTCAGTCCGCGCCGTGTCCCAATCCACAGCGAGCCGTCGGCGTCGACTAGGAGAGACCGGATGAAGTCGTCCGGCAACCCGTCCGCGGAAGTGAACGCGTCCACCGCACTGCCGTGAATGTGGTTCAGGCCATCCGGCGTGCCCACCCACAGGTCGCCGCTGGGCGCCGCTGCCAGCGAGAGAATCACTTCGCTCAACAGCACGTCGCGCACGGAGTAGGCGCTTGGGCCGTCCGTTGCGCTCCCATTCGGCGGCAAGGCATTGAGGCCTCCCCCGCTGGTACCCACCCACAGCTTGCCCCCTGCGCCCTCCACGACCGTTGTCGTCGCATCGGAACTCAACCCCTCGCGAACACCGATGGTGCGAAAACGCTGATCGCGCAGGATGTGCAAGCCGTCAGCCTCCGTGCCAACCCAGATGTTGCCTTCGCGGTCTTCCATCATTGTGAGCACTGACGCTTTGGCAAGCGGATCGGTCACAGAGAGAATTTGGAGCTTGCCTGCAACCCAGCGAGCAAGCCCGCGATTGGTGCCAATCCACAGCGCGCCTTCGCGGTCGAGATAGAGCAATTGAATTCGTGTGCCAGGAATCTCAACTCCAACTCGGAATCGAATTACGCGACCACCGCCTTGCTCTATCGCAAGTGTCGTCGAATTCGCATCGGCGATGTGCCCTGATGCCAGAGATACCCGAAATCGATAATTAGGAAGCGGTCCTGGAACGTTCTCCTCGTAGATCCATGGATCGCGGGACGCACGCCCATCTTGAATTTTGCCAATGCCGTTCTCAGTAACTGCCGACACGTCCCCGGAATTTCCGACAAAGAGGGATTGAACATTATTCCCCGGCAACCCATCTTTTTCCGTGAAAGAGGCAACGACACCGTCCCTCCACCGCGCCAGCCCCTCGCTGGTTCCGATCCACAGAGAACCGTCCTTGTCTGCCAGCAGACAGCGCACATCGTTCCCTGGCAGCGCCGGACTGGTGTTCTTGTCGAAAAGCTGAAACCCGTTGCCATCAAAGCGAACCAGGCCGACCTCGGTGCCGATCCATACAAAGCCATCCTGTGTTTGCGCCAGCGCCTGAACGGTATTCTGCGGCAGCCCGTTTTCCATGCCCCATGCTTGTCGGCCATAGCTGGCCAGTGGCGTGGTGGGCTCCAGCGCTCGTCCTGTCGCCGGAATCGTGAGCAGCAAAGCTCCGGCAGCCACGGCCGTCGCGAAACCGGAAGCCATGGCCAACGCCACTCCCAGGCGCAGCGATGCCCAGCCCGTTACAGCGTTCGGATTGGCGCGTTTTTGGGCCACAGACGGGTGGAACCAGCCGGAAACGGACTTGAGCCTGCGGCCAGGGCGGACACCGTCCGGTAGAAAAGGCCCAGAGGATGAAAGGCGCGAGCCGTCGAGGTCAGTGTAAACAGACTAACGCCAAAGACTTAGCCAAGTCTCCACCCATTGATGGAGCCCAGCCTCACTCCATTGGCTCAAGACATCCGCTTGACCTCAAGATACTCTGTGTATGTCTTCTGAATCAGCCTCCTGAACTGGTTCTTCCAAGATTCATTTTTGGGTGGCCTCCTTGATGAGAGGGTGGCCACCCGATTTCCTTTTCAGGCGCCTTCTGCAAAATAAGAATCGGCTCTTCCGGCACTCTACTCACTCCGGATCTCCGTGGCGCGGTTCTTCACGTATGTCACCGTCAAGTGCTTCCCATCCAGATCGTAGGTGACTGTGCGGTCGCCTTCCTTTTCGCCATCCGAGTGCTCCTTCATGCCGATGGACATGCGCGTCTCCAACTCGCTCATGCCCGGCTTCACCTGGTGCGCATCCACGGCCGCCCACACATCTTTGGGCCAATGATCGTAAATCGTGTGTGGATCGTCGTAGTAAAAAAGGTTGTCGGTGAAGTACGCCTCCTGGCTGCCCTGAATGGCGCCCACGGGCGTGGCAAAGAGCCCGTCTTTGCCGGGCAGTTCAAAGACAGCAAAGGCCTGCCGGTTGCCGTGCTCAATGCTGTCGTCCACCTTGGCCGGCACCACGGCTTTGACGATCTTCTTTACGTCCATTGGCTGCGCAGGAGGGATCAGGCCCATCGGTTTGGCGAAGTCCACGACACTTTTTTCAACGGGATAGTACGGCGTCGTGTAGCCGTTCTTCATCCACACGCGGGTTCCCACCAAGCGCTGCAAATCGTCAAAATACGCCGGGAAGAAGGCGCGCACTACCGACAGGTCATCCTCACTGAGCGGCTGGCCCGTGTCGGCATGCGGGATCACCCCCGGATTCTGTCGCTGCTTCCACACATAGAACAGGTAACTTCCAGCGATGAGGATCGAAAGGAGCAATGGAATCAGGATTTTTTGCCAGGTCTTCATGCTTTCTCCCTCTTTCATTCGATGCATCGTCCGGTATTTCCGTGGATGATTGCCTGGAACACTACCCGCCGGAAGCACCCGCCGGTGGCGCAGCGCCAACCGCCTGGGGCCGCAGGGCCTGTGACGTCAGCTCATCGGCACGGCGCAAACCGGGGAACAGCGCAGCCCACAGTCCAGCCACCGCCAGCGCTCCCACTCCGCCCACCACCGTGGCTCGGACTGCGCCCCACCACTGCGCCGTGAGCCCACTCTCAAACTCGCCCAGTTCGTTGGATGCGCCAATGAACAGGGAGTTGACCGCGCTCACGCGTCCGCGCATCTCCGGCGGCGTGCCCAGTTGCAGAAGCGACCCGCGGATAATCACGCTCACCGTATCCGCTGCCCCAGCCACGGCCAGCGCCGCCAGTGAAAGCCACAAGCTGTGCGACAGCCCGAAGGCCACTGTTCCCGCCCCAAAAATAGCCACGCATACAAACAGTCGCAGCCCCGCTCGACGCCGAAACGGAAAGCGCGCCATGGTCAGGGACATCATGAGCGCCCCGGCAGCCGGCGCGGCGCGAAGCATACCCAGCCCTCGCGGCCCCTGATGCAGAATGTCGTGGGCAAAAATCGGCATCAGCGCCGTGGCCCCGCCCAGCAACACCACAAACAGGTCCAGCGAGCTGGCCCCCAGCAGCAGCGACGAGCGCATCATGTACTGGAAGCCGGCCATCACCACCTTCAGCGACGCCGCCCGGTGCTCCATGCGGCCAGGCCTTACATGCAGACTCGCGACCAGCACCAGAAACCATCCCAGCGATCCCAGCGTGAACACGTACACAATCCCCGCCCCCTCGAGCGAGGTGTCAGGCACGAAGCGCGTCAGCGGCAGAGTAAACAGCAGTCCGCCCAACGCCGGGCCGGTAATATTTGAAAACTGCCAGATTGCGCCGCCCCAGGTGACCGCGTTAACAAAATGCCGCTCCGGAACCAGGTGCGGAATGAGCGCCGAGCTGGCCGGCCCTGAGAATGCGCGCCCCGTCCCGATAAAGACCAGCACCGCATAGATGGGATAAACGCTGTGCAACCCGGCCCGCGTCAGCAGCAGCAGGGCCGTAGTGCAAAGCACCTGCAGGCTGTAGCAAACCAGGATCACCTGACGGCGGTCAAAGCGGTCGGCGACGTGTCCCGCCGGCAGCAGGAACACCAACCCGGGGAGAAACAGCGCCAGCCCGGTATAGCCCAGGTCGATAGCGCGGTGGGTCATGGAATAGACCTGCCACGCCACCGCGACCGCCTGCGCCTCGGCGCCCAGAATGGCCGTCACGCGCGCCAACTGGTATCGTCTGAAGTCGCGGAAGCCAAAGGCCTCCATGCCGCGCACCGGCGGATTTTGGGGGAGCGGATTCATCTTCAGGCTCTAGCTTATATTGCCTCCCTGAGCCGGCCCATTTCTCCGCATCATTGGTGGCCATCGCGGTGTAAAAAGGAACCATGAAGGCCTTCATCGCTCTCCTGCGCGCCGTCAACGTGGGTGGAACCGGCAAGCTCCCCATGACTGAACTCAAGGCAATTTGCGAAGCGGCCGGCTTCCAGTCCGTCCGCACTTACATTGCCAGCGGCAACGTCGTTTTTCAATCCAGCAAGACTGAGGCGCAAGTGAAGGCCGTGCTCGAAAAGGCGCTGGCCGCTTATGCCGGAAAGCCGGTCGCCGTGCTTGTCCGGAATGCAGCGGAGATGGCGGCGGTGGTGGCCAATAACCCTTTTCCGGAACTGGCGGGAAATCTCACGCATGCCTGCTTTCTTGACAGCGCTGCGCCGGCAAACACACTCGAGAAAATTACCGGAAGGAATCGGGAAGAACTCCGCCTGGGGACGCGCGAAATCTATATTTACTACCCCGAAGGCGCCGGCCAGTCCAAAATCAAGATTCCCGCAGCCAAAGACGGGACAGCGCGCAACATGAACACTGTCGCGAAGCTTGCGGAGATGGCCGCCGCGTTGTGATTCGGCCGCCGCCGAGTATCGGTTTCCCTCGTTGTGTATAATTACACACTTGAAGAGTGCGGAAGTGATCCGCAGGCTTGAATCGGAGGGGTGGCGCAAGACGCACCAGGTCGGCAGCCACATAAAATTCAAGCATCCGGAGAGGCAGGACGCCGTGACAGTTCCGCATCCGAAAAAGGACCTTCCCATCGGTACGTTGCGGAGTATCTATCGGCAGGCCGGCTGGCAATGGAGGTAAGTATGCTCTATCCAATTTATATTCAAGTTGGGGACAAGAAGCACGCGCACGGGATCGAATTCCCGGATTTTCCAGGGTGCTTTTCCGCTGCCGACAACTGGCAGGAAATTAGCAGAATGGCGCAGGAGGCGGTGGAATGCCACATGTCGGGCGAGAATCTGCCTATTCCCGCGCCTACCCCTCTGGAGAAGCTGGCCCGTGACCGGCGTTACAAGGGCGGTGTTTGGATGTTGATCGACCTGGATCTGGCACGCATCGATCCCGCGCCGAAGCGCGTCAATATTTCTTTGCCTGGCTCTCTGCTCTCGCAAATCGATGCGTACGCGGAAGCGCGCCATCTGAGCCGGTCAGGATTCCTTGCCAAGGCGGCCGAAGAAGCGATTCAAGGAGAACGCTGAAGAGGCAAGGTGCGTTGCAGTGGCGAGCATGGCCGTGGAGGCAACTGCTTTCGCGGCCATTTTTCTGAGAGACCGGATTCTTCGCGGGAACTAGAAATTGATGCGGCCACTGAGTTCCAGGCTGCGCGGCCCCGCGCCCTCGGCGGTTTGTAGCGCCGTAATCGACCCGAATCCCGATGAATCGACCTGCATGTTGGGCGGCTCGTAGTTGCGGTGATTGAATACGTTCGCAGCCTCAAGGCCGAACTGGAATTTGCTATTCTCCGTGATTGCCAGGTTCTTCATCAGCGACATGGAGAAAATCTCTGTACCCGGGCCAACAACACCGCCAACGGGCGCGTTGCCGAAGCGGCCAATTCCGTTGCCGGCGGCGTTCTGCAGGTTGAGATAAGGAAAAGCGTTGGGGTTGAGCCACTGCGCCGTAGTGCGCTGCGGCGCGTAGAGCGAAACGTTGTGCAACTGGTCTGGCCGCGCCTGGCCGACGGTGGTGAGAATGTTCGTATTGGCTGGATCGACGGAGTCTTCATACGGCGTCAGGAACGGCCCGCTCTGCAGCACCGTGACGCCGGCCAGTTGCCAATCACCGACAAATCGATTCAACGCCGAGCCGGAGTTGAGCAGCGGCTGGCCTTTGCCAAAGGGCAGGTCGTAGAGGTAGGTGACCAGGAAGCGATGACGCCGGTCGTAGATGACGTTGCCGTAATCGAGGCCGGGATCGAAGCGGTTGGTGAGGAAGCTGCCGCCGGAAACAGCGAAGGCGCTGGGTGTGGCGCCGCCGGCGTTGGAGAGATCGCGGGTATATGTGTAGCTCGCGTCGAAGGTGAGCGACTTGCCGCTGTGACGCGTAACCTCGACCGTGCCGCTGTTGTAGTTGCTCTCCGCCTGGTTGGTCACGCTCTGGATCACGCTCCAGCAGGGAAATGGTCGGTGATCGTCGACGAAGGTTCCGCCATCGGTGACGCAGGCTGCATTGGAAGCAGGGTCCGCGGTGTCGGTGTTGTAGTAGCCGTAAGTATTGGGCTGCACCTGGTTCAGGTCGACCATCGCTTCAAGGTTCTGGCCGTGGCTGGCAGTGTAAGAGAAGCGCGCGCCGATGCTGTGGCCGAAGTCCTGCTCGAGAGTGAGGTTCCACTGCTGCACGTTGGGATCGTGATAGTGAATCGGGAATGCATAGTAGAAGCCGGCGGTTCCGGTTGAGCTTCCCGCCGCGGTGTTGAAGGGATTGGCGAAGGTCAGCAGGGGTGTAACCCCGTCTGCTTGATAGCCGTTGTAATAGGTGGCCACGTAGCTCGACTGGACCGCCCATCCGGAGACCAGCGAGAAGCCGAGCGGAGATTCAATGAAGCGTCCCCAGCCGCCGCGTAGCACTGTTTTACCGTTGCCATACGGCTGCCATGCAAAGCCGATGCGTGGTCCCCAGTCGGTCTTGTCGGTGAATCGCAAACCCTCGGGGATACCGGCCTCTGCCGCAGTGAGGATAGGAGTAGGGGCAATGGCGGCGTCAAGATCCATCGACTGCAAGGCCGCTCCCTGCGCATTAGAGACGACGACAGCGCCGTTGAGGGGCTGGCCGCTGGCAGAGCTTGAATAATCCGGCTGGAAGGTCGCAGTATTGTAGCTGGTTTCATGAATCGGAGGATGCAGTTCGTAACGCAGGCCCAGGTTCAGCGTGAGGCGCGGCGAAACCTTCCAGTCGTCCTGACCGAAGAACGCGTACGAATAGCCCAGGCCGTTCATGGTTGGGTCGTTGGTGGAGCTGACCTCGGTGTAGTCGGGCAGGCCAAGCAGGAATCCGGCATACGGCTCGCCTGCAGGAGCGCTCAACCCCGAGGTTCCCTGCACAATCGACGAAGATCCGTCGAAGACAAACCAGCCGGAGCGCAGATTACCGAACACGTTGTCATCGTGATCGGAAAGTCGCTTGAAGTCCGCGCCGAATTTGAAGGAGTGTTTGCCATGCGACCAGGTGACGTTGTCGAGGGCTTGAATGATCTGTCCGCGCTGCACGCCCGGATTACCCGCGCCGGTGGACATGAATCCGTTGATGAGCACCTGTGGGGCTTCAGACCAGTCGAGGTCCGGCTGCGGCACGTTGATGCCGGTCTGGTTGAGGATCGCGGCAGTGGAGTAGCTCTGCGTCTCTGAAGTGTGTTGTGCGTTATAGCCGCCGCGAAACTCGTTCAGCAGGCGCGGCGAGAAAATGAAATTATGCGCGAAGGTCATGCCCTCGTCGATTTCTGGCGTGTTGTACGCGCCTTGCAGCGGGCTGCCGGCCTCGGCGCAATAAGTGAAGGTGCATGCGGCCGAGGGTGCGGTGGTCACCTGCCGATTCTTGTAGCTGAAGCGCGCGAAGATTGTTTGCCGCGACGAGAGCGTGCGATCCAGCCGCACATCGCCTTGGTTGGAGGAGATGGGCGAGGGAAAGTTGATTTGGTAGTTGTTGGCGAACGATCCTGGCGCGCCCAGGTTGGGCGTGGGCATCAGCACGTTCAGCAGTTGGGTGGAGATGGCGCTTGGCGTGACTGATGGGCCGGTGTTCGAGTTGGTGAGCACTGAGCCATCGGGGTTATAGACGGTGTAGCCGTTGGGGCATGGGTTTGGGTCGGACGGTGAAGGTTGGCAGTAAGTCTGGTTGAGGTAATAGCCGATGTTGCCGCTGCGCATGTCCATCGAGGGCACAGACAGCACGATAGGCGTTTCGCGCGGCAGGCGCAGGCCCTCGAAGCTGATAAAGAAGAATGTATTGTCGCTGCCGTTGAACATGCGTCCAATCTTTACCGGGCCGCCCAGGGTTCCGCCGAAATCGTTCATGATGATCTTCGGCTTGGAGAGCGCAAAAATATCATTGGAGTTGAAGACAGTGTTCTCGTCGTTCTCAAACAAGCCGCCGTGGAAGTGATTTCCTCCGGCTTTGGAGACGGTGGTGATGTCGGCCACGCCGCCGAACTCCGCCCCGTTGTTCGACTCCGAAACGCGAATTTCTTCAATGGAGTTGAACGATGGAAACATCTCGTTGACGGGGCCGGAATATTCCACGCCCACCGAAGAAATTCCGTCGATGGTGACGGAAAGCAGCGCGGCAGTGGTGCCGGCCACGGCCAGTTCGCCGCTGTCGTCGGTTTGCACGCCGGCCTCGGTGGTCAGTGTGGAGATGGGACTGGTAGAGCCGGTGGAGCGTGAATAAATGGCGACGGGCAATTCGACCAGTTCGTCGCCGGCCTTGGTCTCAGCCAGGTTGGAAACATCGGTAGTGATGACAGGCAAAGCATCTTCAACCACCACCACGGTCTGTGACTCCGCGCCGGCCTTGAGCGTCGCGTCCATGCGCCGTGTTTCGCGGGCGGTGAGCGAAATGGCTGGGAGCGACTCCTTTTCAAATCCCGGCGCCGTCATGGTCAGCGTGTAGGTTCCCACATCGATGTTGCTGAAGGCGTAGTTCCCATTCACATCGGTCACTGAGGTGCGCACGGCAGATGTGCCGGTATTCTCGAGCGTGACTTGAGCACCCTGCAGAACGGCGCCGGTGGAATCACGCACGGTTCCGAGGATTTCGCCGAATGTAGATTGGGCAAGTGCGGGCGCGGCTGCGAGCGCAACCAGACAACAGCCAACCAGCAGGCGCATGGACCCACAACCGAAAGCGCGGGCAGAGGAGGAGAAACCACGCATGAGGAAGCCTTTCAAGAGAAATTTACAAGAGAGACGCTGTTTCTTCGCCTTTGAATTGATTTCATTTCAAATGTAGCGCCTGCGGAGGCGCAGGGCACGGTATTTTTCACGAAAAATTTGCGCCTTGCCGCGAAGAAGGTCGATGGCCGCAGAATCTTGCTCTTCCGATTGGCCTCCGATGAGGTTCCGCCATGATAGTCTGCCCGTGTGCAAAGCCCCCAAAATGCAGCTGCCGTACAGACGCCGCAGCGTGCTTTCACTGGCTGGCATCTGGCCACCATTGTGCTGCTCGGCGTGGGCTACTCGGGCTACTACTTTTGCCGATCCAATCTCTCGGTTGTATTGCCCGACCTGATTCACGATCTTGCGCAGCACGGCGTTACCGCCAACCAGGCACAGGTGCGCCTCGGCTTCATTGCTTCGGCCGGCACCGTGGCCTACGCTGCAGGCAAGTTCATCTCCGGCTCCATGGCCGACCTGTTCGGAGGTCGGCGCAACTTTCTCGGCGGCATGGCTGGATCCATTTTCTTCACCGTCCTATTTGTCATGGGCGGAGGCTTTCCGCTGTTCACGCTGGCCTGGGTAGGCAACCGCCTGTTTCAATCCATGGGCTGGGTAGGACTGGTGAAGGTGAGCTCGCGCTGGTTTTCTTACTCGACCTACGGCACAGTAATGGCGGTGCTGAGCCTGAGCTATCTCTTCGGCGACGCGGCCTGCCGCTGGGTGATGAGCCAGTTGATGGCCTTTGGATTGGGCTGGCGCGGCGTGTTTCTTGCCGCTGCGGGATCGCTGGCCGTGCTGCTGGTGGCGAACCTGATCTTTCTGCGCGAGTCACCGGAAGAGCGCGGCCTGCCTGCTCCCGAGGCCAACCCGCTGAACGTCTATGGCGCCGAAGGCGAGCACAAGAACGAAAAACATCCCGGCCTGATAGCGATTCTGGGCCCGCTCGTCACCAGTTTTCCCTTCTGGCTTGTATGCCTTCTCTCGCTGGGCACCACGCTGCTGCGCGAGACCTTTAACTTCTGGACGCCCACTTACTTTGTGCAGTTCGTCGGCCTCACCAGCAGCCAGGCCGCTGGCCGCAGCGCGTTGTTCCCGCTCTTCGGCGGAATCAGCGTTCTGCTCGCGGGCGTAGTCAGCGACAAGTTGGGACTCAACGGCCGCAACTTGGTTCTGGTTTTTGGCATGGCGGCCAGCACCATTTGCCTGGTGGTGCTGGCGCGCACGCCGGGCCACGCAAGCCAGTGGACGCCGGTGGTGCTGGTGACGCTGGTGGGTTTTCTGCTGCTCGGCCCTTACTCCTATCTGGCCGGCGCCATGAGCCTGGACTTCGGCGGCAAGCGCGGCAGCGCCACGGCGGCGGGAATCATTGACGGAGTGGGTTACCTCGCAGGCTGGCTCTCCGGCGACACCGTGGCGCGCATCACGGTAGCCTTCGGCTGGAAGAATGCTTTTCTCTCCATGGCCGGCGTGGCATTCCTCACGGCACTGGTGGCCATGGTGCTCGCGTTCCATCAACGGCTTCGCGCACCGGCCGCCGCAGGGGCCTGAGATCAATGCAACGGCTCACCTCAGTGGATGATGTTTTCGAGCTTCTCGAAAGCGGAGGAGGCGAAGCCTATTTCGGCGAGCCTGTCACCGTGCTCGAGCACTCTCTGCAAGCCGCATGGTTCGTTCATCGCGGAGGCGGCGAAAGCACTCTGATCGCCGCCGCGCTGCTGCACGATCTTGGCCACCTGCTGCACAGCGAAGGCGAGGATGCTACCCGGCGCGGCTTGGACACGCAGCACGAAGAGCTTGCCGCGGCGGCGCTCGGCGATCACTTGCCTGCATCTGTGCTCGACCCCATCCGCTTGCATGTTGCGGCCAAACGCTACCTCTGTTATGCCGAACCCGGCTACATGTCGGCACTCTCGCCCGCGTCTCAACAAAGCCTCGCCTTGCAGGGCGGCCCGATGAGCCCCGCAGAAGCCGAGGCCTTTCTTTCCTCACCGCACGCAGCCGCTGCAATCACGCTTCGCCACGCCGACGACGCCGCAAAGGTGCGAGGCCTTGAAGTGCCGCAGCTTAATGCCTATCGCGGAGTGATCAAGCCTCTCTGGCGTTGAATCAAGGTACGAACCGCGTCCATTAAAGGCTTCAAATCAAATTTAGCGCAATAAATTCCCATTCAAACATCGTTCCCATTTTCCCCAGAAACAATCTCAGCCGCTGTATCTCCTCGCGTCGGGCGTTGTCGCTTACTCACGTCAAGCGCACCTGAGCCGATATTGCGGGAAGGGTTGCAGTGCTGAGCGCTGGCAAACACCTGCCGGCCGTTCGTGTTCCCTGGTCGGGGCTGGCTGGTTCTTTCGCCAGCAGCGAAGAGATTTGGCGCAATGCATCAATACGGCCAACTGTTTCTCGCAGTCAAGGAGATAGACGATGAATCGACTCTTGATAGGCGCGCTGGCGCTGGCGCTGGGCAGTGTTCCAGTCGCGGCACAAAGCATAGAAGATCTGAATATCCAGATCCACGGCTATGCGGCGCAGGGCTTCTTGTACACAACGCATAACAACATCTTTTACGCAAACTCGAGCGATGGCAGCCCGGCATGGACTGAGGCTGTTCTCAACGTCAGCGCGGTTCCCACACCCAAGCTGCGGGTCGCCGTTCAGGGCCGGTATTATCTGCTCGGCAACTCCGGCAACGCCAT
>Ga0302324_100018618_pt1 | contig 13668 bp, 12 predicted proteins | sample Palsa_T0_1_FD_201949 | JGI IMG/M metagenome (GOLD analysis project Ga0302324, IMG submission 201949) | Peat permafrost microbial communities from Stordalen Mire near Abisko, Sweden - Palsa_T0_1 | ecosystem: Environmental > Terrestrial > Soil > Palsa > Peat permafrost | place: Sweden: Abisko...
GCCGGCTTCTAGCAACAAACGACAGGGACGCCAGTCCCGTGGGCGGTGGCCCTGCCGCCTTGCATTGATCGAGCGAGGCGCTATTGCCCATTGCCGCGCGCGAGGTGGGCGGCGTGGCGGGTGGAGAGGGTGACGATATGAAGATTCTGGTCCCAGTGAAGCGGGCGATCGATTCCAACGTCAAGGCCCGCGTTCGGTCCGACCAGACCGGCGTCGACCTCGCCAACGTCAAGATGTCGATGAATCCCTTTTGCGAGATCGCCGTCGAAGAAGCGGTGCGGCTGAAGGAAAAGGGCGTCGCCGACGAGATCGTCGCGGTCTCCATAGGCCCGACCCAAGCCCAGGAGACCATCCGCACGGCGCTCGCCATGGGGGCGGACCGTGGCATCCTCGTCCAGACCGACACCGACCCCGAGCCGCTCGAGGTCGCCAAGTTGTTGAAGAATGTCGCCATTGCCGAACAGCCGCGCCTGATCCTGATGGGCAAGCAGGCCATAGACGGCGACAACAACGCCGTCGGCCAGATGCTATCGGCGCTGCTCTCCTGGCCGCAGGCGACGTTCGCCTCCAGGATCGAGATCGAGGGCGAAATCGCCAAGGTGACCCGCGAAGTCGATGGCGGCCTGCAGACCCTGGAACTGGACCTGCCGGCGGTGGTGACCGCCGACCTGCGCCTCAACGAGCCGCGCTACGCCTCCCTACCCAACATCATGAAGGCCAAGAAGAAGACCATCGACATCAAGAGTCCGGACGACTACGGCGGCCTCGGCGAGGGCCATCTGAAGGTGCTCAAGGTCACCGAGCCGGCCAAGCGGGTCGCCGGGGTCAGGCTCGAGAACGCTTCCGAGCTGGTCGCCAGGCTGAAGACCGAAGCGGGAGTGCTCTGAACATGGCCGTTCTCGTCGTCGCCGACCACGACAACGTCAATCTCAAGGACAACACCAACAAGACCGTCACCGCGGCCAAGGCTCTCTCCGCGGACGTCGACATCCTCGTCGCCGGCCAGAACGTCGCGCCCGTCGCCACCCTGGCGGTGAAGATCGCCGGTGTCCGCAAGGTGCTCACCGCCGAGAGCGAGGCCCTGGGAAAACAGATTGCCGAGGCGCTCAGCGCCGCCATCGCGCCGCTGATGGCGAACTACGACGCCGTACTCGTTCCGGCCACGTCGGTGGGCAAGAATTTCGCCCCGCGTCTGGCCGCCATGCTCGATGTCGCGCCGATCTCGGAGATCGTCGAGATCATCGACGCCGACACGTTCGTGCGCCCGATCTACGCCGGCAACGCCCTGGAGACGGTGCGTTCGTCGGACCCCAAGAAGGTCATCACGGTCCGCGCCACCGCGTTCAAGGCGGCCGAGGAGGGCGGCGCCGCGCCCATCGAGGTTGTCGATCCGGGGCCCGGCGCGCGGCACACCCGCTTCGTCTCCGACGAGATCGTCAAATCCGACCGCCCGGAGCTCGCAGGGGCCAAGATCGTCGTCTCCGGCGGCCGGGCCCTGGGATCGGCCGAGGAGTTCCACAGGGTCATCGAGCCCCTGGCCGACAAGCTCGGCGCCGCCGTCGGCGCCTCCCGCGCCGCCGTCGACGCCGGCTATGCGCCCAATGACTATCAGGTCGGTCAGACGGGCAAGGTCGTCGCACCCCAGCTTTACGTGGCCATCGGCATTTCCGGCGCGATCCAGCACCTCGCCGGAATGAAGGATTCCAAGGTGATCGTCGCGATCAACAAGGATGCGGACGCACCGATCTTCCAGGTCGCCGACTATGGCCTCGTGGCCGACTACAAGACCGCCGTTCCCGAACTGATGGCGGCGCTCACGGCCGCCGGCCGATAGACTCGCGCTGCATTGCAGCAAAAGCTTGGCGGCGGCGGAGATGGATGTGCTAGGACCGGCGCCGAAGACCCGGGAGGATTGGGACGGCCCGGTCAAAACAGCAAAAGGGCGCCCCTAGGGCGGATGCCATGGCGGAAATCAAGACGGTCGGCGTGATCGGCGCGGGCCAGATGGGCAGCGGCATCGCGCACGTCAGCGCCGTGGCTGGCTACAAGGTGCTTCTCAATGACATCGCCCCTGAAAAGCTCGCCGCCGGCCTCGAGCTCATCGACCGCAACATGTCCCGCCAGGTCGCGCGTGGGATCCTGTCGGAAGACGACAAGGCGGCGGCCCTGGCGCGGATCACCCCTGCGGACCTCGAAGCAATCGGGACCGCGGATCTCGCCATCGAGGCGGCGACCGAGGACGAGGAGATCAAGAAGCAGATCTTCAAGGCCCTTCAGCCGCACCTTGGCGCCGACACGCTTCTGGCCTCCAACACCTCCTCGATCTCCATCACCCGGCTTGCCTCGACGACCGACCGGCCGGAACGCTTCATCGGCCTGCACTTCATGAATCCGGCGCCGCTGATGAAGCTGGTGGAGATCATCCGAGGCATCGCCACCGACGCTGGCACCTACGAGATCGCGGTCGCCTTCGCCCGATCGCTGGGCAAGACCACCGCCAACGCCGAGGATTTCCCCGCCTTCATTGTCAACCGGGTGCTGGTGCCGATGATCAACGAGGCGATCTACACGCTCTACGAGGGCGTCGGGACCGTCGAGGCGATCGACACGGCGATGAAGCTCGGGGCCAACCATCCGATGGGCCCCTTGGAGTTGGGCGACTTCATCGGCCTGGACACCGTTCTTTCGATCATGAACGTGCTCTATGACGGCCTCGCCGACTCCAAGTACCGGCCCTGTCCGCTGCTGGTGAAATACGTCGAGGCCGGCTGGCTCGGGCGCAAGGCCGGCCGCGGGTTCTATGACTACAGAGGCGAAACCCCATCGCCGACGCGCTAGGCGCAGCGGCGGCCGCGCGCAGGACCGATCCCGCCCCCCTATTCGGACTCGCCGACGTCGCCGACCGGTACGATGTGCTCTTCTGCGATGTCTGGGGCGTGATCCACGACGGCCGGGCGGCTTTTCCGGGCCCGTGCGCGAGCCTGGCGCGATGGCGGACAAGGCGCGGCCCGGTCGTGCTGATCTCCAACTCCCCCAGGCCCTTCGACGAGGTCGCCCTGCAACTGGACGAACTGGGGGCGCCGCGAGAGGCTTGGTCGGCCCTGGTCACCTCCGGGGATGCGACGCGGGGCCTCCTCGCCGCGCGGGCGCCGGGGCCAGCATGGTGGATCGGTCCCAAGCGTGACGGGGCGCTGTTCGACGAGTTGGGCCTCGCGTTCGCCGACCCCCAGGATGCCGCCTTCGTCGCCTGCACTGGGCTCGAGGACGACGAGACGCAGACTCCCGAAGACTACCGGCCGGCGCTCTCCGCGGCCGCGGTCCGCGGCCTGGAGATGGTCTGCGCCAACCCCGACCGCGTCGTCCAAAGGGGTGGGCGCCTGATCTGGTGCGCCGGGGCGCTCGCCGAACTCTACGCCGGCCTGGGCGGGAAGGTCGTCATGGCCGGCAAACCATTCGCGCCGATCTACGAGCGTGCTTTCGCCGAGGCGGCCCGGGTGCTTGGCCGTGCGGTCGACCGGCGTCGGGTCCTTGTCATCGGCGATGGCGTCGCCACCGATATCACCGGCGCCAATCGTCAGGGCCTAGACGCTCTTCTGGTCACCGGCGGCATCCACGCCGAGGCGTTCACGCAAGACCCGGGCGCGCCCGATCCGGTGCGCGCGGGAGCCTTCCTCGAGGCGGCCGGCGCCAGCGCCCGCTATCTGACGGCGCAGCTTGCCTGGAGCGCACGCCCTCGCCATGGCCGGCGAAACCGCTAAAACGCCGGGCGGCCGGAGGAAATCGCGCCAGTGGGGGCTTCTGGGGAATTGCGCGGATACTGTCTCGAGGATCTGAGTGTCGGTCAGGCCGCGGAGTTCAGGCGGCCCGTCACTGCCGCCGACATCGAAGCCTTCGCCGCCCTCAGTGGCGACGACAACCCGGTCCATCTCGACGAGGCCTTCGCCGCGGCCTCCTCCTTCGGGGGTCGGATCGCCCATGGGATGCTGGTGGCCAGCCACATCTCGGCCGTCCTCGGCGCCGAACTTCCCGGCCACGGGTCCATCTATATCAGCCAGACCCTGCGTTTCCGCCGGCCGGTCAGGATCGGCGACCTGGTGACGGCGCGCGTCGAGATCATCGCCATCGACGCCGACCGCGCCCGCGTCAGCCTTGCCACGACCTGCAGCGTCAGCGGCAAGAGGGTGATCGAGGGCGAAGCCGAGGTCATGGTCCGGCGGCGGGGAGAAGAGGGCGCGCGCCGAAAGCCGGCCCACCCGTCATGAAGATCCTCCACGGATGGAAGGGCCTCGTCCCAGAGGACCGCGGCGCGGCGGTCGCGTTCGGCAACTTCGACGGCGTCCACCTGGGCCACCAGCGGGTGATCACCGACGCCGCCCACGCCGCCGCGACGGCAGGCGCACCGCTCGGAGTCATAAGCTTCGAGCCGCACGCGCGGATGCATTTCGAGCCCGACGCGCCGCCGTTCCGTCTGATGACGCCGCGCCAGCTCGCTCGCACCGTCGAGCGCCTGGGCGGCCAGCGCCTCTACCTGCTCCCCTTCGGGGCCGAGATGGCCGGTCTTTCCGACGTCGCGTTCGCGAGCCAGGTGCTTTCCGCCGGCCTGGGCGTGAGTCACGTCGCTGTCGGCTTCGACGTCACCTTCGGCAAGGGCCGGACCGGCGATCCGGCGGCGATGCGCACCTATGGCGAGGCTCTCGGCTTCACGGTCTCGGTGGCCCCGGCCCTGGAGGAGAGCGGGCGGAAGATCTCCTCCTCGGCGATCCGCGAGGCTCTGCGCGGCGGCCGGCCGGGCGAGGCCGCCGACATGCTGGGGCGCCCCTTCGCCATCGAGGGCGTCGTCCAGAAGGGCCGTCAGCTTGGCCGGCGCCTGGGTTTTCCCACCGCCAACGTCCTCCTCGGCGACTATGTCGCCCCGCTCTTCGGCGTCTACGCCACCCGCACCCGCCTGGTAGATGGCCGCGAGCTTCCGGGTGTCGCCAACATCGGCGTCAATCCGACCACCGGCGAGGTCGAGCCCCGGCTCGAGGTCTGGCTCTTCGACTTCGACGAGGACATTTACGGCGAGATCATCGAGACCGACCTGATCGCCTTTCTGCGCCCGGAGGAGAAGTTCCCCAGCATCGAGACCATGGTCCGCCAGATCCGCGTCGACGAAAAGGTGGCGCGGGGCCTCCTGCGCGCCTGAGCCGCCCTCAAGCTGCCGTCAGCTCGCGCAGGGCGGCGTTGGCGATCGTGAGCTTGGCGAAGGTCCAGCCGCCGCCGGACCGCTCCACGTCCTCCACCGTCGTCTTCGCCTCCCTGGCCGCCTCGGCGTGGGCGGCAACCCATGCGTTGACGGCGGCGCGGGCCCGGTCCGGGCTCCCGTCGTGCGGCCCGTCGGCCCTGACCATCATCGCCCCGGCCAGCGCCGCCTGCTCGGCGAGCATGTCCTCGATCAGGCGGCGCACCGCCAGCCGTTCGTAGGCGTCGCCGGCGACGCGCGAGCCCGCCGCCGCCCTCAGGCGATCGAAACCGAAGACGCCGCCCACCCGGTGATAGACGAGCGCCGCCCCCGCCAGCGGCCAGTCCTTGGCCCGCGCCAGGTCGGCGAGGTTCGCCGCCACGGTGAGCGGGCGCATCAGCGCGACCTGGTGGGCGATGTCCCTGGGCGCGCCAGCCTTGACCCAGGCGGCAGCGCGCCGCACTGCCGCCTTCTGCTCGAAGGCCGAGAGCACGCCCGGCATCTGGCGCTTCAGGGACTCTGCCGCCGGCTTGTAGGCGTTGACGAGGCCTCGAACGCCATCGGCCTGGCGCGAGACCCGCCTGGCCAACCAGAAGGTCTGGCCGCGCAGGACGTAGGCGAGTTCCCTGAAGAGCGCCATCTGGCCGGCCGCCGGAACCTTGCCGTCCAGTCGCCGCACCGCGAGCCAGGAATCCTCGAAGGCGAGCACTTCGCGCGCGGCCTCGAAGGCGATGACCAGCGCCGCCGTGTCGCAGCCGGCCGCCGCCCTCAGGCGGTCGGGGAAGGTCGGCCCACAGAGGTTGACGATATCGTTGTCGACCACCGTGGCGATGATCTCACGGCGCAGCCGATGGCGTCTCATCTCCTCGTCGAACTTCGATAGCCGCCTCGGAAAATAACTGTCCAGCACCCGGACGAAATAGGGATCGTCCGGGGCGGCCGAGGCGACCGCCTCGTGGAGGAGATCGAGCTTGCCGTAGGCCAGCAGCACCGCCAGCTCCGGCCGCGTCAGCCCCCGCCCCTCCCGGGCCCGCTCGGCCAGGGCGGCGGCGTCGGGCAGGCCCTCCAGGGCCCGGTCGAGGCGGCCCTTGGCCTCCAGCACCGTCATCAGGGCCCCCTGGGCTTCCAGATCATCCTTCGCCTCGGCCTCGAGAAGCGACAGCGCCAGGGTCTGGTCGTAGTTGTGGGCCAGCACCTTGGCCGCCACGTCGCCGGTCATCTCGACCAGCAGTTGGTCGCGGTCTTCCCTTGTCAGTTCGCCGGCGCGTTCGGCCATGCCGGTAAGGATCTTGATGTTGACCTCGTGGTCCGAGGTGTCGACGCCGGCGGAGTTGTCGATGGCGTCGGTGTCGATCCTGCCGCCGGCCAGCGCGAATTCGATCCGTCCGGCCTGGGTGAAACCGAGATTGGCCCCTTCGCCCACGACCTTGCAGCGCAGATCGGCGCCATTGATGCGGATCTGGTCGTTGGCCTTGTCGCCGACCTCGGCGTTGTCCTCTTGGGCGGACTTCACATAGGTGCCGATGCCGCCCAGAAACAAAAGCTCGGTTCGCGATTTCAGGATCGCGACGATGAGTTCGGAGGGTGGCAGGGCGCTCGCCTGGAGATCGAGCAGCTTCCGTACCGGCTCGCTCAGCGCGATCGACTTTGCCGCCCGCGAAAAGACGCCGCCACCTTCGGAGATCAGGCGCCGGTCGTAATCGTCCCAGGAGGACGTCGGCAGGTCGAAGAGGCGTTTTCGCTCGCCGAAGGCCGTCTGCGGGTCTGGCTCCGGATCGAGGAAGATGTGTCGGTGGTCGAACGCGGCCCTGAGCTTGATCGCCCGGGAGAGCAGCATGCCGTTGCCGAAGACGTCGCCGGACATGTCGCCGATCCCCACGACGTTGAACGGTTCGCGCTGGATGTCCTTGCCGAGCTCGCGGAAGTGGCGCTTGATCGCCTCCCAGGCGCCCCGGGCCGTGATCCCCATCGCCTTGTGGTCGTAGCCTGCCGACCCACCCGAAGCGAAGGCGTCGCCGAGCCAGAAGCCGTATTCCTCGGCCATGGCGTTGGCGATGTCGGAAAAGTCCGCCGTCCCCTTGTCGGCGGCGACCACCAGATAGGGATCCTCGCCGTCGTGGGCGATCACGTCCCTGGGGCCGATCACGGTCCCGTCGGCGCCGATGTTGTCGGTGAGGTCGAGCATGCCTCGCAGCAGGGTCTTGTAGGCGCCGATCGCCTCCTGCTTGGCCGCCTGGGGGCTCGCCCCCCGCGCGACCGCCTTGGGATAGAAGCCGCCCTTGGCTCCCACCGGCACGATTACCGCGTTCTTGACCTGCTGGGCCTTCACCAGGCTGAGGATTTCGGTGCGGAAATCGTCCCGCCGGTCCGACCAGCGGATGCCGCCGCGCGCCACCGGACCCAGCCTCAGGTGCACGCCCTCGACGATCGGCGAGGCGACGAAGATCTCGGCGAACGGCTTGGGCGAGGGCAAGTCGACCAGCTCCCGGCCGGCTATCTTGAAGCTGATGTAGGGCTTTGGCGCCCCCGACCTGTCGCGCTGATAGTAGTTGGTGCGGGTCAGCGCCCCGGTAAGGGCCGCCAGGCGCCGCAGGGCCCGGTCGGCGTCCAGGCTCTCGACCGACTGCAATGCGGTCTCGATCTCGCCGCGCAGCGCGCCGGCCTTCTCGGCGCGCGCCTCCAGCGGATCGCCACCTTGCGGATCGAACCGGACATGGAAGAGATCGAGGATCAGCCGCGCCACCTTCGGATGGGCGGTCAGGGCCGCTTCCTGCACCACCTGGCTGGGATCGAGCCCGGTTTGCTGGCGATAGCGCGACAGGGCCCGCACCAGGGCCGCCTCCCGCCAGGAAATCCCCAGCTCGAGCGCCAGGCGGTTGAAACCGTCGCTTTCCGCAGCGCCAGCCCAGACGGCGGCGAAGGTCTCCTCGAACGGCGCCCTGACGTCGGCGAACGCGAGATGCTCGCCATGCTCGTCCTCGATCAGGAACTCGTGGATCCACACCCTATCGACGCCATCGCCCTCCTCGAGGCGCGGGGTGGCGACGAAGCCCTCCTCCTCCAGGGCGCTCAGGCCCATGTGCTCGAGGATCGGCAGGACCTTGGAGAGGGCGGCCGGCCCCTCACCCCGCCGATAGAGCTTGAAGCGGAACTGCAGCGGCGTATCTGCCGCCAGGCGATAAGCCCGCACCCGGATCGCGCCGTCGTCGGCGAGCCCGTCCATGGCCTCGATGTCGGCCAGGGCCTCGGCGCCGTCGTAACGGTCGCGGTAGCCGGGGGGAAAGGCATCCCGGTAGGCGGCGGCGAGCCGCCAGGCGCGCCCAGGATCGGCGACCCCATGGGCGATGGCGGCCTCGAGATCATCCGTCCACGTCTGGGCGATGCGGACGATCCGCTCCTCGAGCGCCTCGATGTTGGGATCGGGGTGGTCGCCCGGAGTCACCCCGATGATGTAGTGGACTCTCGCCAGGGGCGTGTCGGAATAGCTGGGATAATAGGCCGAGATCCTGCCGCCGAATGCTTGGGCCAGGATCGCCCCGGCCTTCTGACTCAGATGCGAATCGTAGCGCTCCCGTGGGACGTAGAAGAGCACCGAGACGAACCGATCGAACGGATCGTGACGGATGAAGAGCTTGGCCTTGGGACGATCGGTAAGGTGAAGGATGTCGAGGCTGGTCGCCAGGAGTTCTATCGCCCGCATCTGGAAGAGCTCGTCGCGCGGATAGGTCTCCAAGATGTTCGCCAGGCGGATGGCGTTGTGGCTGCCGGGGGCAAATCCCGCCGCCGTCATTACCCGCTCCACCTTTTGCCGCAGCAGCGGTGTTTCCCTGGCCGGCGCGTCATAGGCCTCGTGGGTGAAGAGGCCGACGAAGCGGACCTCGCCGGACGGTTTGCCATCGGGGCCGTATCGGCGAACCCCGACATAGTCCATGTAGCCGCGACGGTGGACGCGCGAGCGGAGGTTGGACTTGGCGATGACCAGGGGCTCGGCCGCCTCAAGGCGGCGGCGAAGCGCCGCTGACAGCACCGCCGGCTCGCTCGCGCGCCGCAGCACCGAGCGGCCCGGATCGCGCAGCACGCCCAGGCCGTCCTCCGGTCGGTAAAGAGGCTCCTCGGCGGCGTAACCGCCATCCTCCGTACGCGGATAATCATAACAGCGGGCCCCGAGGAAGACGAAGTGGCCGGCGTCCATCCAGCGCAGGAACTCGATGTCTTCGGCCAGGATCGCCGGATCGCCCGGCGCCGCGGCCCTCAGCTCCTCGATCGAGCGCTTCATCAGGGCCAGCATCGGCTCGAAGTCGGCGACCGCGGCGCGGGCGTCCGCGATGGCCCCCTCCACCCCGTCGGCCAGAGCCACGCGCCGCGCCTCGGCCAGGGGCGCGAGCCAGACCTGGATCATCGATCGCCGAGCTTCGCCCTGGCCGACCACGGGGTGGAACATCGCCGTGACACTGGCGCCGGCGTCGGTCACCTCGCCCATGACGCTGTCGACCAGGAACGGAGCGTCACTCTGGACGACCTCGAGAACGTCCGTCTCCAGATCATCACCGGCCGCGCCGCGCGCCGAAACGACGCGCACGTGGGGGCCGCCGACGCCTACCGTTTCGGCAAAGCGCCAGAATCCCGCCAGGACGGCGGCGAAGTCGGCGGCGCCAACCCCCGGCAGCTCATCGGCGCGGTAGTCCTCGAGCACCTGGCCGACAAAGTCCTCGACCGCGGCGGGCTCGGGCCTCCCCTCGCCCAGGGCCGAGTCGAAATGAGGGATCAGACCGGCGGGGCTGAAATCCTCATCTGTCGCCGCGGGACCACTATCAGGCATGGCGCCTCTCTTAGCCGCAATGCGCCGCCGTTTGAACCTCGCCCTTCTAGGCGCTCTCGCGCGCGGTCGTGGCCTTCTGGGCGGCGCGATGGGTGGCCCCCAGCGGGTCGCCATCGCCGGAGAGCATCACCGCGATCCATCGCGAGCCCTCGAACTGGGCCAGGATCACCATCACCAGCACCGTCAGCGGCGTCGACAGGAAGGCCCCGGCCAGGCCCCATAGCGCGCCCCAGAAGGCCAGCGACAGCAACACGACCAGCGGGTCCATGTTGAGGCTGGATCCCTGCATCCTGGGCAACATGATGTTGCCGACCACGAAGGTGATGGCGAAGAGGGCCGCCAGCAGGATCGCGGCGTGGCCGAAGTCCCCGAACTGCACCAGAGCGAAAAGGGTCGGGGCGGCGATCGCCACTACCGCGCCGACGATCGGCACATAGTTCACCACGAAGATCAGGAACGCCCAGAAGAGCGCGTCGTCGAGGCCCATCGCCATCATCACCGCCCATGACGCCACCGCGATCACCCCGCCCAGCACCGTCTGGATCCAGAGATAGCTTTCGATGTCGTCGCGGATGCGCAGGAACAGCCGCACCGCCTCCTGCCGTTCCTCGCGGCCGGGGAAGAGCTTTACCGCCTTGCGCTCGAAGGTCCGCCGCGAAGCCATCAGGAAGCCCAGGTAGATAAAGACCAGCAGGGCCGTCGAGGCGAAGCCCTGCAGGGCCTGGGCGGCAAAGCTCAGGTAGGGCGTGGGATCGAACTGACCGAGGAGCTGGTCGATCCTTTCGGGCTTGAATCCCATTGCCGTTGCAAGCCTGGCGATCAGGGTGTCGAGCCTGGGCTCGTAGGTCGAAAGCTTGCCCAGGAACCCCGAGGCGTTGTCGGCCACCACCAGGGCGGCGCAGACAAGGCCCGCGCCGGAGATCACGATCGCCGCGACCGTGGCGGCGCCCGGATGCAGGAACGGCGCCCGCCGGCGGATCACGCGCGCGAAACCGTCGACCATGACGGCGATGAAGATGGCCAGGAGCAGCGGGGTGAGAATATCGCCCATCCATCGCAGCGCCGCCCCGGCGAGAATGACCGCGATCACGACGAGGGCGTTGCGACCGATGGCGGCGGTCCGGGCCAGGGGCATGAGCATCTTTCTCGAGGCTGCGGGCGCGCAGACTGCGTGGCCCGACGCCCGCGGTCAACGCGAGGCGCTTGCGTGGCGCCTTCCCACCGGTGAAAACCTCCCCCGATGCAGGAACTCGTCCGCACCACCGACCAAGTGAAGCTCACCGCCCTGCGGGCCGTCCTCGCTGCCGGGGGCGTCGAGGCCGAGGTCTTCGACGACGCCGCCGGGGCCCTCTGGCGCCAGGTCATCCCCCTGCGCCTGATGGTCGCCGACGACGATCTCGCCCGCGCCCGCCGCCTCCTCGCCGACGCCGGCTTCCGCCGGGCCGGCGACAACGACTGGGACGTCTGAACCCGCCTCAGGCGTCGTAGAAGAAAGGTTCGTGCAGGCCGATCAGGGTTCGCGCCCGCGGGCTCGCCGCCCGGGCCGCCGCCTCCGCCGTCGCGTGGCTGACCTCGGCCGTCGTTCCGACCCTCTGGGCGATGTCGCGCCGGGCGTAGTGGGTCTGAAGGAAGAACCGCCGGTGGCCGTCCTGCGCCGGAGTTCCCCGGTGCCAGACATCGGAGACGAAGATGGCCGCATCGCCCGCCCTGGCGGTCAGCAGCACCGGCGGGCGCCCCTCGTAGGTGAGATCCAGGTCGTCCAGCCGGTCCTTGGGCGGCGTCCGCCCAGACCGGTGTGAGCCGGCCAGCACCGCCGTCGGCCCCGACTCCGCCGGACAGTCCTCGAGGAAGAGGTGCATGCCGATGGCGAAGACCGGATAGGGGATCTGCTCCGGCCAGGGCGTCCCGACGGGCCTCGGCACATGAGGTCCCGCGTCCATGTGCCATCGCCCGCCCCGATGGCCGGGAACGTTGCGCCAGGCGGTGTTGGCGATCACGTGGCAGTCTTCGCCCAGCAACGGCTCGATGACTTCCAGGATCGCCGGCGCGCCGATCGCCGCCTGCGAGCGCGGCGAGCGGTTGAACATCCCGTGGCGGAATTCGTTGCGGTGGTCCCTGGGCCGGTCGGGCTCGCTCGCTTCGAACACGGCCTCGATCTCGGCCGCCAGAGCCGCGACCTCGCGGGCGTCGAGCACCCCTTCGAGCACCGCCCAGCCCTCGCGCTCCAGCTGCGCCGACGCCGCCGGCGCGGCCCCTCTGCGCAAGGTCAGATATCCCATGCGACGCGAGATCATGGCGCCGACCTTTGACTCCCCGCCACGGGCCGATCAAGCCGGGGGAGCCGGCCGGACGAGCCTAGGACGCACGCCCCGGACGCGCAGACCGGCCCCATCGACAAAACGCGATCGAGCCCGCCGCTAAGATTCGAGCCTCGCCCCTAATAGCGGCGACGTGGGCCCCAATAGGCGCGGTGGCCGTAATACCAGCTGCGGTAGGGCCGGTAGACCCAGCCGCCATTGACGAACACCCAGGGGTTGTACCAGGCCGGCCCATAGAGAACACCCGGATAAACCGGGCCGCCGTAGTAGAAGCCTGGCGCCCCGGCCGTGATCACATAGCCTGGCGGACAGCCGCCGGCGGTCGCGGACTGCGATCCCACCGCCGCGCCGGTCGATGCGCCCACCGCGCCGCCGACGATCGTGGCGCCGGCCCTGCCGCCGGAAAGGCCCGCGCCCAGGGCCGCGCCGAGCACGCCGCCGATCACGGCGCCGGCCGCGGTGTTGTTGGCGCGCTGCTGGACGCAGTTCTGGTTGGCCCAGGCCGCGTAACGGGCGGCGTAGTCCTGGTCGTACTGCTGGGCCCGCGGATCATAGGCGCCGTTCTGCGGCGGCGGCGCGTATTGGCCCTGCGGCGGGGCCTGGTCGCCTTGATAGCCTGGCGGCGGACCCTGGTCGCCTTGGCCCTGATCTCCTTGGTATCCCGGAGGCGGTCCCTGGTCGCCCGGAGGCGGGCCTTGATCGCCCTGGTAGCCTGGCGGCGGGCCCGGTTGGGCGCTCGCCATCGTGGCGTCGGCGACCATTGCCAGGGCGGAAATCGACGCCAGCAACGTCGCCGTCATCGCGCTTCGCCTGCTTCTCATCTCGAGTTTCCTTTCAAGACCTGACCGCGACGGTTCTGGCCATCGGGGCCTATCCAATCGTTCTCAACCCTGCATGGGCGAGCCTGAACCCAGGCTGAACGGCCCTGGACGAACTATCGTTGCAACGACGGCTTTTTGGCGGCGCCCTTCAAAGGCGCGCTAAGGGGAGCCTCGCACGCCGGGTCGGGGTAGCTGTCCCAGAGGTCGAGGATCACGGTGTCGTGGGCGCCGGCCGCCTCGCCCCAGAGTTCGCGGGCCGCGAAGCGGACGCCGTAGAGACGACGCCGATCGTGCCCGCGCGTAGCAGAGCCCCGCGGCCCGGCCAGCGTCAAGGTCGAAGGCCTTGCGCCACGCCTCAGGTCGGTTCCAAATTCAACCCTGGAGCAGAGAAAGCCGGGAGGATCTCAAGCCATGTCGCAAGCCTCGGAGGCCCCGCGCAACCGGACCGCGGCGATCGTCGGCGCGGGTGACTTCATCGGCGCGGCGATC
>Ga0302324_100018620_pt1 | contig 13668 bp, 6 predicted proteins | sample Palsa_T0_1_FD_201949 | JGI IMG/M metagenome (GOLD analysis project Ga0302324, IMG submission 201949) | Peat permafrost microbial communities from Stordalen Mire near Abisko, Sweden - Palsa_T0_1 | ecosystem: Environmental > Terrestrial > Soil > Palsa > Peat permafrost | place: Sweden: Abisko...
CGACTCGAAGAAGTACCGGGAGCGCCTCAACGCCAGACGAGTCCCGCGAAGGTCAGGGCGATAAAGCGTTTCTTGGAAACGGACGACAGAAATACAATTCCAACATCGGTGATCCTCACCCTGGATCTCGTGCCGGGGCAACTGGTGCGTGAGCAGGATTCATCATTCGCGGAGCTGGAATTCGAATGGAATCCTGGAGAAGTCCAGCCGGGCCTTGTGATCGACGGTCAACACCGATTGATTGGCGTTGAATCATTTGGCAACGCGACGCAGGTGAATGTGGTTGCAATCCTTGGTGCGGATGACATGGAGAAGGCCTTTCAGTTTCTGGTTATCAACAATAAGGCGTCAAAAGTATCAGTGGATCATATACGAGCGCTGGCTCTCCACTACGAAGAAGAAGCGTTGAAAAAACGTCTAAATACCGCGAGGCTCAATCTCAATCCGAATGTCGGCTTTGTGGGACTGGTCCACGAGGGCGAGGACAGTCCGTTTCGCGGGATTATTTCGTGGCCAATAACTCCGGTGGAAAATCGGATCGTGACCCCGACAGCGATAGAGACATCCATCGGGTACATTCAACAGCAGAAAGTTCGCGATTTCTCTAACGATGACGTTCTGTTGGAATTCTTCTACGCCATCTGGCGAAGAATAGCGGCAACCTGGCCCGAGCTTTGGAACGCGCAATCGCGTTTGCTGAGCAAGGTTGGCGTCATCTGCATGACCCAATATATGACCGACGTATTGGTGGCCCAGTACGATCTTGGCAGACTGGATATTTCGGATCCGGATGCTGTGACCAGCCTCGTCGATGAAGTGTTGGCGAACCAAGAGCGAAAGTTTTGGAAAGTTCCATTGACCTCCACTAGTTTTGATACGAAGGTTGGACGTTCACTCATCGTTCAAGCCTTGGTCCAAATCGCACGGAATGTCCGGGCGGGAACTCCCTGGTTTGAAGACATTGAGATTGTCGATGCTTCGGAAGTTGAGATTGACGGTGCAGAACCTCAAGTCCCTCAAGGTTAGCAATCTGTCGAGGAGCCCCCGTTAGCCAGGAAAGAGCCCCCTTCGCCTCGCACGCGGGAAGGTATTGGCCGCCGCCTGAGGCAACCGCGGCGTTAGCTTGTGCCGCCGCGCTTCACGATGAATTGTCGGAGGGCGTCCAGCAGACTTGCACTACCCTGCCCGCGAGCATAGAGCGTAACAAGACTCTTTGGTCTGCAGGCCTCAACAAAAAGGGTCGCTGCGTGTTTTGCCGCAGCCGTTGCGAGAACAAAAACGTCAGCTGTTGTTGATGCCGCGCGGAGCGCAGGTGAGCCGCCCACGTGATCGTGAAAGGCATGCACGCGCGCGCCAGGACAAAGTTCTCCGACAACGCGTGCGACCCGCCGAAGAGCGGATTCCTGCAACGAGTACAGTGCGATCTTTTTGCCATCAAGCGCGGTCCACTCCGAGACCTCCTGATTCGCGCTGGTGTTCTGATCCTGGCTGGGCATCGTTGACGCCAGTCCGAGTTCTTCAGCATAGCTTCGAAGCAGAGCAAACTGCGCGGCGTCAATCCGACGGTACCAGCGCTGGAACAGGGAAGAAACACGCAGCACGAATTGCTGCCGCTCACGAGTGTCCGGGCAAGCCAAGCTGATGAGCAACTCGATAGCTTCTAGTGCAGTGTCCGCGACCGAAGGGCTTTCGACCGCCTGGATCGCAGACATCAATTGAGTGAGAATCTCGACATAATCTCCAGGCTCAACACCCAACTGCAACCGCAGATCGGTGACCCTCAGGAGCGCGGCGACTTGCGGAAGGGATACCTGGGCGTCTATCGCGATTGTCAAGAAGAGGCTTTCATACACGGGCTTGAGTCGAGGATCCGCTCCTGCCGCGACGCAGAATTCCAGAAAGTATGGCAGCGCATCTCGTAGGGAAAGCTGTCCCCATGGTGGTCGCTCGCCGAGCAGCAGATCGGCGGTCTCCTGGACGGCGGAAGGATCTTGGAGGAAACTCGTCACGCTCCACTCTCGTGCGGCGATCTCCGCCGCTGGTACAGCGCCCCTCCAAGGACCTTGCGCTGTTAGGCGTCTGAGCCACATCGGCCACGTTGAGGGAATGTCGGCAGCGACGTTCGGCTGATCGGGTATTGCGACTGCTGCTGTGCTCAGTCTCGATAGCCCATCGCGGATTCGGGAGAGGACGATGTGCTGATCGAGTCGCACGCGGTCGTGATCCGGCAGGGCGTCAAGCGATTCGAGGGCAACCCGTGCTGCGGCAAGCGTCCCCATGTCCCGCGCACAGCGCAGTAGCAGCGCGCAACGATCAAAGGACGGTGGTAGTTCGATCGCAAGTCCGTAGGCGCGGTCAACGTCCGCCTCAGCGAACGCCGCGCGTGCACGGTCAAGCGGCCTCGCTTGGATTGGCGCTGGGGCCGACGGAATCAGCTCAGCAAGTGCAGAAAGATACGGGCGGTGGACGGACTCGGGAGGATACGCTGCAAGCGTTGGCTGTGCGATCTCCGGACGCGACGGTGTGGATACTACCGCCGCCATGAGAAAGCTAGCGTCGATTTCGTACCCGGAAATATTGCCCTGTGTTCGATAGAGATCACGGAAACGATCAAAGATTTCAACGCGGAAGCGTTCGACCGCCTCCTCAGCGCGGCTACCTTCTTCAAACTCTCGAAGTCGCGCTGCATACACCGCGCGCACCAGCGCTTCCGTCACGCGACGTGGCCGCACCATGGCGAGCAGCGCTTCAAGTTCTGGTAGGGCAAGTATCGCATCCCAATGACTGCCTGCGGCCAACCTTCTGACGTCGAGGAATAGGAGATTCGCCGCGCTGAGGTGACCGCTGGAGCGAAGTTCCTCGATACAATCAGTTGCCGCAGTTCCACCCCCTGCGAGCAGTGCGTACTCGAACTCTCTAAGCACTCTGCCAGCGGCCCGTATGCGACGTGCGTATCGTGTCGGCCGTTCGTTCCGGAGGCTTATGAGTAGGCTAAGACGCTCTCGCGCCATATCGAGCAATTCCCGGCGCGGGACCTCAATTCTGAATGCGTTATTCCCATAACTTGCCAGGACTGCTGCCTCTACGGTGTCCTGGGGATCGAGAAGGGTTGGGCGACCTTCATAATCGGAGTACGTCGGTCCGAGAAAGCTTCGTACCTCATCTCGCGCGAATCGTGCCGCCCGCGCTGAGCGACACAAGATGTACCACTGCACGCGCCCGTCATCGCGCACGCGAGGCAACGCTACAACCTCGGGATTGCGTTTGAAGTCTTCCAAGAACGGTCCCAACCGTTGCTGCACATCCGCGGAGAGTGAACCCGCTTGAATGGTGTCCCATCGGAGGCGGTTGCCGGGGCCGAAGAATTCCGTCTCGAAGCTCACGCCTTGCCTCCGTATTCTCTTCGAAACGACAAGCGGAGTTGCTCAACATTGCCACGTTCCGTCTGGAAGACGAGCATTTCAGTCAGACGGTCGAGGCCGTTGTAGGTGAAGTTCATCGACCCGATGAGCGAGTACGCGTCGCCCACGATGCCCTTCGCGTGTAGCTCAGCACGCTCATGGAAGATGACTCCACTGCCAGGGCCAATACCTCGCAACGAGTCGAGGACTTGTCGATTCCCTGCGTCGGGCCGAGTGGCGATGACGACTTGCGTTCCCCGTGCCAAGAGTTCCCGAAGCACAAGGCTGAGCCGCACTTCTGCGCGCGGAAATTCTGGACACAGAAACTGAAACGATCCTGTGGTGTTGTCGAGGACCGGCACATCGCGCAGCCACGGTGAGACCAGCCACACACAGCGACTCGGGGACAATAGCTCTGCTGCGAACACAATCTGGAGCAGTTCACGGACGGCATTTCGCGTATCCACGGCACTCTGGAGAAATTGCCGGTTCGTCGTCATTGGAATGCCTCTGGCAGTTCTATTTCGGCGATGATTCTGTTACCTTCGCGGCGGACACCTGCTACGCGCGCATGGATCAGGAGTGCTTCCGAATCGACTGGCTGGGTGCCGATGCGAAGGAGTGCGGTGGCAAGGAGTCCGGATTGTTCCACGCCTGCAACGAGTTCCGCCAGTCCGTCCTGAACGAGAATACTTGCGAGCTCTTCAAACCAGCCCGGACTTGAGAGAGCTATCGCTCGTGTCGATCGCGAAAGCGCCGCAAGCACTAACAATCGATCACAATCCGGTAGCCGCTCGAAGGGATTCCAAGCCCGCAATGCTTCCGCTCTGATTTGAGCGCCGCGCGGCCAGAACATTCCATAGAGGACTCCATAGCGCCATGCTGCGGTTGCGTCGTGTCCATCGTTCTCGTGATGCAATCGGAGCGCCTGGTCTAAACTAGCATCCGCACTCTTGACCAGCGAAAAGACGCGTGTGTCGATGTCAATGCCGAGACGTCGTTCTGCATCTTGCCATTCTCCGATGGCGGTCGCGAGGAACTGGTCGCTCTCGTGACTCGTGCCGGGCCCAAGTACGCGCGCGTTGAGGGAAACGACCAACGTCGCCGTGGGCTGGACGCCGCTATGAGCCAATTCGGTGCGGAGCATGTTGAGCGCAAGCATACTGTGCGAGTGAGTGTCCGCGTCGCGTACTGCCGCAAACGCGTTCGCAAGCGAGCGGTGTTCGTGGGCCTCGGAGGTTACGAGTTGGAGGAGCCTGCCGAGTTCGTCGGAGACCGATTCCAGATCGGAAGGGGCAAGGGAGGCTTCAAGCAGACGAAAGTATCGCCGTGGGTCCGCCACATATTGCCGCAGGAAATCTTCGACAAAGCCGCCCCCGCCGATCGTGGATTCGGTGATCCAGATGTCGTCCTGATTGGGCGGGGTTGCACTCGCTGGTGCGTCGCTGCGCTCAATTCTCGCGCGCAGGTCGAGCACAAGAGTTCCGGGATCCATGCGGGGACAAAGGCCGTATGCTGCTTCTACCAGCGCTGCTCCGAGCGTCGATTTGAATCGGTCTCGGAGCCACGCCTCCCATTCCGGTCCCATGTCCTCCCACAAGACTCGTGCCGCATCGTGGAGCGCAGTAGCGGTTGGGACCTGATTGAGTAGTGCTATGAGCTCTTGTAACCGGCGGGGTAGCTCGCCGTGGTCCGGTTGTGCAGCGCCATCCGCGTCGGGTTCAACGTCGCTCCACTGGAGAATGGTTTCCAGTACTTCACGAGTTGTTGTGGTTGAGGCATGGTTGTGTATTGCGGTTTCGGCGTCTTGGAGGGTGAGTCGCTCGCGCAGCGCCTCGGCGGTCACTGCTGAGAGATAGACCTGCGATAGCCAGTCACGTTGGAAATCGTTCGCGAGTCCCTGCATTAAGGGAGTTGTGCGTACCACCTCGCGAAACCTGGCTGCCCGAAGGCCCCGGACAAGACGTTCGTCGGTCATGCAGAGTTCGTGGAGATTATTGGGGTAGGCGAAGGTCATTTGGATTGCGTCGACATCGGCGACGAATCCAATTGCCGCGGGTTGTGTGACGCCGTCCGCTGCGGTGCAGACAAAGCGTAGGTATTGCGCCACCGGTTGCCCTTGTCCTCGTCCGATCGAGGCGTTGGCACCGACGGCGAAGCGGCGGGTTTCGACCGGCAGTCCTAAGTGGTGCGAGTGAATGGACACGGACTGCAGTAGCTCCAGCCATCGGGAGCCACTGGGGACGTCGAGGTCGTGGCCCGCTGCTGTCGGAGCAAGTTCTGTCGCCCATTGGAGAAACGAATTCGAGGACTGCTGTACGTTGAGCGGCGTCAGGGAAACATCGATCGCGTGCGGACGGAATACTGGTATTTCTTGTAGCGTGCCGTCGTTTCGGACGTAGCGGAAGCGACCTAATTCGAGTCGGTCGCTCGGAGGGCAGAAGTCGTCAATTGATACCTGGTTGCCAATTCCCGGTGCTATCCAGTAGCGCTCCCGTCCATGGGTAACGCCGAACCGTCGCGACACGCGGCCCGGTGCGAACTCTCGCAGCGCTTGTGCAATCGGCATGCCCTCAATGCGTGCAGGTGCCCGCCCTTGTGCGGGAATACGGACCGACACCTCAGGGAGTTGCAGATCGGTAAAGAGCATCCGTGGCACGAACTCTGGCAGCGGCGAGCGCGACACATGGTGTTCGAGTGTTTCCCCGCTGGCTCGTCGCCAGCCCCGCTCAAGTCGGCGCAGGAGCGTTGGCACAGCTTCCGTCATGAGAGAGCGGGGAGGCTCCCACAGAATTGCCGTCACTTCCTCCGCATCAAGTGCCAGCGAGCGCCCCAGAAAGCGAGCGAACTCATCACGAACAGCGTCTTGCTCAAGTACCGCACGTAAATGCGGTACGTAGAGCGCTTGCCGGTGAGCAACGTCACTGCTGGACCGCGGGTTCTCGATCTCACTGGCGGGCTGCGAGAAGTCCATCCATGGGTCCGGTGACAAAGTTTGGGGTAATCGACGGGCTAACCAGTCGAAAAGCACGAATGTTGCTTGCATCCTAAGGACTGCTCGATTCCCAAGGGGCAAATACCGCGCGGGAAGATGCGGCGAAAAGAGCTGGTCATAGCCCAGATACGCGGCGCGATCTCGTCCGTAATCAGAAAGCACAACCACCGTCCATGGCCGCATGCTCTGCCGACGGCCCGCTCGACCCTTCCGCTGGAGAAAGGCGGCCGGGCTTTGCGGTGCCTTATGTTGAAGGACTGCACCAACCTCCGGATCGTCGAACCCAACTTCGAGCGAGGAGGTCGCGACGATAATGCCCGCGTTGGCGTCGACACCGACATCCTGCGAACTCGTCCTGGACACGCGCACGCGACTTCCGGTCGCAAGGATATGGCCGATGTCCTCCACCAGTGCCCAGTTCTGACCCATGTCGAGTCGCTCGCGAGCGCTAGGTAGCGTGGTACTGCGCAGATTCGCGAGCGAACCGAGGATGCGCGCTGCGTTGGGCCTGCCGAATGCATCCCATCCCTCCGCATCGAGAAGATTATGGAACAGCCGATTGATGACGTCTAAGTTGTCGGTGAACGCAAACACTCGACGCCCGAACTCGTCATTTCGCTCCGATGCGAGCACGCGGCGCAAGAGCATGAGCGCTTGAATCGTGGTTGAGAGAAGGCTAGTTCCGGAGGAGGGATCACCTCGGAGCGCGAGCATGTACTCCGCACCCTCCCCGCGCAGTTCTTCCGGTTCGGGCCACACCTCAGAGACATCCCCTGGTCCGATACCTACCAATTCCGCGAAGAAGCGCGGCGCATCAGCCAGGGTTGCCGAGAGGCCAACAAAGTGCGGATGCGCTTCAGCGGCACGCCTCCATCGTCGCAAGAGCAACGCGACATGAGCGCCGTGGATGCCTTCGTACGAGTGCACTTCATCAATGAGGACGAATCCTGGTCGTCGATTGGGACGAAGGCCAATACCGAAGAGGTGTGCGAAACGTGCCGACGAGAGTCGTTGATTGAGCATCTCTGTAGAAGTGAACAGAAGGTCGGGAGGCTCAGCAAGCATGCGTTGACGCGTCAGACGAATTTCGTCAGCCTCCACCTGCTCGCCACAACGCGTGTCGGTGCATAACAGGCGCTCGACGTTACGCTCAATATCACTTTCCAACCATGCCATGCTTTCCAGGCAGCGCGGGCACCTCACAAAGGGGCATTCATACGCTCGACGACCATTGATGGTGAGTTGCGTCCACGACCCGGCATCAGAGAGGAGGCTGGCCGCCGAATACGGGACATCACCATAAAGCGCTGCGACGACGAGCTTTCGCTTACCGTTCATCGCAAGGGCGGGAGCAATCCTGCGAGCGTTGGCGAGAGCCTCGCGGAGTTGATCCTTCAGCAATTCGTTTCTCGGATACAAGGCAAGACATTTGGTCCAGTACTCGCCGGACACTTGCGTTGCCATGGCAGCATACGCTGGCAGATAGAATGCCAACGTCTTGCCGCTCCCAGTGCCTGCGGAGACTACCGTCCCGAATGAGCGTTCCTGCCCGAACATCGCGAGAATCCGGTGGGTGGCGCGAGCTTGGAAGTGCGATAAGCGCCGCTCTTCCTGAGTGCCGGCGCGAGTCAGCGCGGCGATCACCCGCTCCTGCAACGGCGAGAAAGACGTCTGGCGTCGCAACCCCTCGATCAACACCGTCGTGGATAATTCGCGGGAAGGGTACAGTCGCCGTTTGATGAGCAGGCGGTAGTCTGCGACGAGGTTCGGCGCTGTCCGCCACGCAACGTTGCGCGCATCAGGAAAGATCTGTCGAAGTCGCGAGAACAGACGCACGGTCTCCGCCATTCGCGTCCGGTAGCGGTCGGTCTCCGGGATCCTCCACAGGAGGGTCTCATCAAGGAGTGCCTCGATAATCTCCCATCCCGAATCGTAAGGGCAAGGAGTCTCGCGCTGGTTCGAGGTTGCTAGAAACTCGTCGGCGCGCTCTTCGAGTTCGGCCTCCGAAAAGAAGCCGTCGATCAGTCCCCAGGTGAGCCCGCGAGCTTCATCGCGTTCCAAGGTTTCTAAAAATTCGAGGGCTTGTGTTGTTATCGCCATTGCGCTGTACGCCGGTGCCTCATCGAGGACCTAAGGTGATGCGTAGATCCTTCAGTTGCCCTCGTGCGGCAAGCCACTCTCGCACCGCATCCGTCAACTTCTCCAGAGGAGCGCCTCCCTGCCGTACCGCTTTGAAGAACTCGATCACTTCTTTCGGAAATTCGTCAGGATTGAGTTCTTCCGCCAACGCGCGGAGTTCGTTGCGCTTGTCGAGAAACTGCTCAAGGTCTTCGGCCGTCCTGGAGCGCAGATCGACCGCTTTCCCTTTGAACAGCGCGTCGCGTTTCTCGCGTATCCGTGCCACTTGCTCTTTGCGGGACGGAATGAGTTCGACCTGTCTGAGGAAGCTCTCCTCAATGGTGGGTAAATCACCCGTGACAAGGTCGAGGGCTTTGTTGGTTGCCGCACCGAGTTCTTCACCGACCTTTTCGAGAGAACGTTTGAGGCGGCCGAAGTCTCTCCCGCTCTCCGTGGGGTTTGCGGCGAGGCCGCTCTGACAGTCTTTGAGAACTTTCAGGGCGCTCGTTGGCAGGGGCGGTTTGATAATCGGAACGCCTTTGCGTTGCAGCACCTCAAGTCGCTCGACATCACTTGCCAATTGGGCTCGCGTTGGTCGCAGTTCGCCGACTCGCGCGCGGAATGCCTCTGCTTCCTTGTCGGCACGGCGAAGAATATCTCGTTGTGTGATGCGTTCGCGCAGGTGCTGACAGCGTTCGAGCACGGTCATAGCGATTCCACCCCCTCCAATACAGTGCTCAGATCCTGGAGTTCCGCCTTGAGCGACGCCAATGCTTCCGCTACCGGATCCTCTCCGTAACGAATTGCCTCGCTCGCCAAGTTGTCCTCAACGGCCCCGACGAAGCTGGTGATGCGCTGTTGGAACGCTTCACAGAAGCGAGCAACCGGTTCGTGCCCGCGTCCGAGGACGGTAAGCACAAGGCCCCGTGAAGTACTGCCTTCTAACTTCTCCACGTCGTCGAGCGCGGTCTTCACTTTTGCGGCGCGAAATTCCTCCAGGAGTCGAATCAGTCCATTGGCATCCAGTCCACCCGCGACGCCAGCAGCCCTTGCGGCCTCGATGGTTTCTTTGAGTTCCCGAACGAACGTTTCCTTGTCGAAGCTCTCGCCGAGCCATGCAAGCATCTCGCTGCGCCAACTCACGAGTCGCTGTTGGGCCTTGGGAATCGCACTGCTGAGTCTCTTGAGTTCCGAGTACATTGTTCGAAAGGAGCTAAACTCAATGACTCCCGCGGGATTTGGTAGTGTGGCCCCAAACTCCCAGTTGATGATCGTCTCCTCGACCACAGCTTTCAATCGCAGCACGTCGATTGCATGTACGATATCCGCCTGACCCTGCCGTGCGCCGATCAAATTGAGCAGGTGGCCCTGCCACGACGATTGATCGCGCGCTTCCTTGTCTCCGATTCTTCGGCATCGGCGCACGGCGTCGGTGAACTCGTCCCAACGTGTACTATCAGCGTCAGGGACGGTTGTCGTGGGTTGCGCGGCGAGCGTTGCCTCAGGTACGGTGAATAGGGATTGGATCAGTGAACTCGGACTTCGATCCTTTGTGGCTGCTTCGACGCCCAGCGCTCTTGCACCGATGAGTAGTCCTTGGACGAGGGCGGGAATGGGCTCCCATGCAGCCTTGAAGTATCGACGAAGGACAAACGTTCGAGCACGGTCAGCGATGCTCTCCAGGAATGCGACGTATCGCGGGAGATCAGCGTCGGCCTCTTCATAGTCCCAACTTGCTTGGTGGATACCTTGAAATCGAATTATTGCCATCAGTGCCGATTGGACGCTTGCGCTCGTGCCTGCATCCAGGAGGTCGGCGTCAAGGCAGACCGACAACATCGTTTTCTCCTCGTCGGCGGTGCGGCCTTGATTGCCTTGTGCGCGAGGGATGTAGATGTCTGCGAAGAAATTGTTGATGCCGACGTCTTTGAGGGGGCGGTGGAGGTCCCAGTCCCAGTCAATGAATGCTTTGAGGGCATCGGCGATCCACTTGCGGAGTTGGTTCGCTTCTGCTTGCGGTAACGTCTCTCCGGCGCGCCACTTTTCCAGTGCCGCTTCCCATTTCAACTCCTGGGGATCCCGGTCACTGCGATGCTCGATGGGCGCAGGTTCTGGTTTCTGACTTTTAGATTCTGTCTTGGTCGCGTGTGTGGGTGAGGGAACTTTCTCAGCCAGGGAATTGAAGAGTGCCTTGTCTAAGCCAAACGCGAGAAACACACGAGGCTCGATAGCGACAATGTCCGTTACTGTTGTTGGCACGCCTCCCCAATACGTCAGAAATCTGAGATAGCGGTCCATCTCTCGTACGGGCACGCGCACCTTCACCTCCTCCACGACTCTTGAAGGTAGCGTCTGACCCCGGCCGCCGAAGCTCGCCGGGGGAAACTGTCCCGCTTCGAAGAGATCTCGGTGGCTCAACACCCTATTGATGACGTTTTGAATCACGAATCGAGGATTGTAGACCGGTTGCCCCGCCCGCACCGAGCCCTCGCGGCTGAGTTCCCTAATTGCGTCGCGGTTAAACGGGAAGAGTTCGTATTGGTCGACTGATGTTCCAAAGTCCTCCAACGTCGCGCGGGCCTCCTGTTCGACGTTAGCGACAAATTTCGGAATCCACACACCAGAGCCGTCCGCTTGTTGCCGATGCGTGTGGTACGCCTGCTCCAGTGCGGTCTGGCCTTGTCGCGCGGCGTTCAAGTAGGCACCCACGAGTCTCTCGATTCGCGAAAAGAGCTCCTCATCCGTTCGCGGCTCGTCCGGTATGCGGTACTCAACGTTCGCCCTGGTGAGCACGGTCGCGGTATCCATGTAGCCCGTGGTGTACGCGATCACCGTTCGCATCGTGCACAATACTTGACGACCATCCCTGAAGGCTTCTTTGATGATCACCTGCAGCAACTGCTTTTGCATGCCGGACACTGCAGCAAAGTCCTCAACAAGGAGCACGAGTTCCTTCTTCTGTGCAAGGAATTGTTGGCGGACAGCATCGAAGAGGTCCGATATCGTCGGGTCAAGCCGCAGCAAGCGCTGCTTGGCGTCGTCGAGTGCCGTATTCAGAATGCCTGCGGCAACCTGTCGACGATCCTCCCTATCGAGTTGGCCGACGGCTCGCTTCTCGGCCAGGCCGAGGCCGTCGCGCTCGATCTGGTCGAACTCCAAGTCTTGAGGTCGGAATAGGTGTTGGCGATCATCATCCGTGCCTGCCGGTCGCCCTTCCGTCAATTGTTCGACGAGCCGCGTAATGACTCCATCGCCCCCCGTTCGCGAGCGGATAAAATGTTGGTCGCGAAGCAGTTGATTGCGCAGCAATGCCGGGAGCATGGTGGTTTGGCAGTAGGCGTCGCGCTCCTGGGCACCCTTGTCCCCCGGATTCTCTAGGAGTCGCGCGCGTGCAGCCACGCCGATCTCGCTGATCGTGTGTGCCAGCATTTCGCACAACAGGCCGGCGGCCTCGTTCGGATCAAGCGCTTCTTGTGCACGCGTCAATTCCTGACGGTATTGATCATATTCTGATCCGGGCAAATCGCGCAGGAGGATGCTAAGGACCCCTTTGAGGCTTGTTCCTTTGGGGATCCGAATCACCACCCTCGTGGCGTGATCGTCCATTCGTCGGAGTTGTGCGTCCATCCAACGAACGACGTGAGATTTGCCGGTTCCGGAACTTCCGACAATCGGAAAGATCACGCGACCTTCGGAGAGATTCGGTTCAAGGAACAGCTTGAGTAACTCGCGTTCATCGCACGGGAGCAGGGTGTCGGATTGTCCCCCGATCACGCGACGTTCGAATTGTAGGGGTTGGTGTACTGCAAGCGATACCGCTTCACTCGCTGCCTCGGCGTCGGTCTTGACACATGCCACGACGTCTTCCTGACGTGGCCAGTAAGCGAGAAGATCCTGATGGGACATCATGCGGCTCCTAGGCGAACGATGTGGCTGATGGCGCGCAACTCTCGGCCCGCACGTCCCAACAGGAGCTGTGTCGGTGCATCGGAGCGCATCTCAAGACGAAGTACCCTCGATGCTTCAAGTGTGAGCAGTGCGGCGGAGAGGCTGGGGGAGACCTCGTTGGATCGATGGGTCCGCCATGGTCGTGCGGTTTGTGCTTCGACCACTGCACGATAGCGGCCGCCGTCAATGACGGGCAGTGCGTCTGCAAGGCGTGTGAAGAACGCTGTTTGGGCCAGTTCGTCAACGTTCCCAAATACTTCGTCAAGCGCAGTCCGTACGGCGAATGAAGGATTAGGAACCAGCCCAAACTTTCCACTGGTGAACGCTGCTCCGAGGAACGTTGCCCATTCTGAGAATCCAAACCAGCGCGTGTCGTTCACAAAAGGTGTCGGCTCAACGCCTTGACTGCTTTGCAGTTGTTCCACATTCTTATGTCCGGATGGAAACGTGTACGGGTCTTGCGCGAGCACCCAGGCGAGGGCGCGCGTAGCGTCGGACGCTTTAGACTTCTCTTGGTCATCGTCTCCCGGAAGCGAAAATGCTGGATTGTTTTCTGGCGCGAGCACGAGTCGGAGAACAGCTGCTCGCAAAAGATCCTTGTCATTGGGCGCTACCGTCGCGATTGCAGGGCTCAAGGTGACGACGCCGTCGTCGTCGGTAGAAAAAAACCCGAGTTGCTTCCACCGTGTCAGTGTCTTCCTCGCCATATCTGGCTTGGCGTCGGGCACGACAGAGGAGGGCGCAACGAGATCGAGAAGCCCCGCTTCAGACTGTGGCCCATATGCGAGCACTCCGCGGTGTAGGGCAAGGAGAACGCTGAGGAGTCCGTCAGACGGACGGTTCAGAATACTCATGATTGCAGCCTCAGGAGAATGTCTTCGATCGCGCCATGCAGGAGCATGTCGAGCAGGCGGCGATCCGGGTGTCGGGGATGAGGGGTCGTTGGCGGCAGAAGGATGATGTGACGTGGACGATCGATCATCATGGTGTGTTCCACTATTGCCGGATCAAGAGGGTCCCCATCAAGTATGGTCAGCCGTGGAACTTGTAAAGCGTTGACGGGTCTCTCTGCTTGGTTCGTCGAACGGATGAGGAATCGATAGGGCGAGCGCATCATGAGCTGCGACCAGTCTTTCGGGGAAAGAAGTCCTTGAGAAACGGCTACTTCTGCCATCCCTCCGGCAACCGCGTAGCGGAGGAACGACA
>Ga0302324_100018623_pt1 | contig 13667 bp, 11 predicted proteins | sample Palsa_T0_1_FD_201949 | JGI IMG/M metagenome (GOLD analysis project Ga0302324, IMG submission 201949) | Peat permafrost microbial communities from Stordalen Mire near Abisko, Sweden - Palsa_T0_1 | ecosystem: Environmental > Terrestrial > Soil > Palsa > Peat permafrost | place: Sweden: Abisko...
GGTTGCAATTGCCGCAACGGGCAGCGCCCTGCTTTCGCAGGACGCCGCAAGCGGCAGTCAGGTTCTGAATCTTTCCACACGCAGCGGACTGGCGGCAGGCTCAATCGTGAGCCTGACCTACGCCTCGGGTGTGCAACTGGAGTATGGGGTGGTCGCGTCGTTAGGACCGGGGCCTGCCAGCGCCGCGGGCCAGGTGAACCTGACCAATGCGCTTAACCGCAGCTACCCGGCAGCTGGCACGACGGTCGCCTTTGTAACTGCGACGCCCACAGGCGGGGCGGCAACGCTTTCAACCGATGCGGATGCGGGCGATGGCGTCCTGCTGGCTTCGCAACTCTTCAGCCAAACGGTTGGAGCGGAGTTGGGCGGCCCACTAGCGGAGATTCACGCCGTGGGCGCCTTGAGCGGCAGCGACGGCTATTACGGATTGGATGGGATGGGCCGTGTGCAGGAGATATTTCTGCAAGCGGCGCAGGGAGCCTCGCAAGAGATTGTGGACTGGTTCATCGAGTTCGACCAGCCATTCAATCAGGTAGACTTTCGACTCTAAACGCAGCACAACTTTCAACAGGAAGGAATCGCCATGGGCACATACCTTTCACCAGGGGTCTACATCGAAGAGCAGGATACGGGACCGGAACCGATAGAAGGCGTCAGCACCAGTGTGACCGGCTTTGTCGGCGTAACTCAGAGCGGCCCGCTGGACACCAACCCTCCCGTGCTGGTGACCAGCCTCCCGGAATATCAACGCACCTTCGGGAGCTACTTTACTCCAGCCTTCAGCGGAAGCGCACCTGCGGGCGACGGCGATTCCTACAACTTCATGCCGCACGCGGTTGCCGGGTTCTTCAACAACGGCGGCCAGTTGCTCTATATCAAACGAGTGGCGGCGGCAACGAAAGCTCTCGATGGAACGCTGACCTGGACCGCGGTTGCGGCATCGGTGTACAACGAGACCACCAGCGTCAGTAACCTGGAGAATGGCGCCGCTACGCCGCAACTGAACACGACGTTGACAAGCACGGCACTGCCCGGCTCAACCACGATCCAGGTTGCTAACACGCGCGGAATTCAAAACGGCACGACCCTCGTGCTTACGCAGGTCAAGAACGGGGTCACTTCGGTCTCTCCGGCGCTCGGGGTGACCGGCTACAACGATCAGCAAAAAACAGTAACGTTCGCGCCGGCCTTGACGGTTCCGGCCACGACCGCGAACTACGACTGGCAGTACACAACGGTGGCGTTGACCGCAGGCACCCCCATCACTCCCTCGCTCGTAAATTTGGCTCCCGTTCCCAACACTTCGGAGTTTTTGCTGCAAGCGGCCAATCCAGGCGTATGGGGAAACAACATCGAACTTCAGATCACGCCGAGTTCGCGGACGCTGGCGCAGGTGAGCTCTGTTGGGAATGCTACCTCGACGACGACAAACGATTTGATAGTTCTCAACTCCGCTGCCAATTTCTATGCCGGAGCAATTCTCGAATTCAGCACTGGAACGCAAAAATTCTATGGCAAGGCAAAGGCAGTTACCGGCAACGGCATCCAGCTCTGGTTAGTACCCGCCCAGACCTACGCGCTGACGAATGCGCAGGTGACAGAGATTAACACCGCGCTCGGAGCCTCGATTGCCGTCACTGTGCGCACCTGCGAGTTCGACATCAACGATTCCTACGGCGGCATCAATGAAAGCTTCCGCGGGCTAACGCTTGACAACACCACTCCGTACTACTACGCCAACGCACTAATCAACGGCTCGTCGCTGCTGAGTGTGCCCTATCTGCCCGGCGTGCTGCCACTTACGCTGCCTTCGGACCAGACAACCCTGGATCCCAGCACCATGCCTGTGGCGCTTGCACTCGGCTCACCGAATGTGCTGCTGAGCTGGGGCCTGGATGGCGCATATCCGCAGTCCTCCGACTTTGTCGGCTTCGACGGCGGTCCGGGCAATCGCACCGGGATCGCGGCGCTTGTCGACGCCGCGGAAATCAGCATCATTGCCACGCCGGGCATCACCGATCAGACCACGCAGATGGGCCTGATTTCGCAATGCGAAACCATAAGCAACTACCGCTTTGCCATTCTCGATCCCGCTCCCACCCCGACCGGTGGCACGCCGAACCTGACTGACATCCAGAATCAGAGGAACCTCTACGACACGTATTACGCGGCAATCTACTATCCGCGGTTGATGGTCACCGATCCGTTGAGCGGCAACCCGCTGGCAATTCCTCCCAGCGGCCACATCGCGGGCATCTATGCGCAGACCGACGCGACGCGGGGCGTGTGGAAGGCGCCGGCAAACGTGGTGATCAACGGCATCCTCAGCTTTGAAATTAAGTTGAGCAAGGGCGACCAGGACATCCTCAATCCGGAGCCGAACAACATCAACGCACTGCGCGATTTTACCGCGCAGGGACGCGGGCTCCGCGTCTATGGTGCGCGCTGCATCACCAGCGATACGGAGTGGATGTACGTTCCCGTGCGGCGGACGTTCATCTTCCTCGAGTCCTCGCTGGACCAAGGCACGCAATGGGCGGTCTTCGAGCCCAACGATCAGCAATTGTGGAACCGGCTGATCCAAAGCGTATCGAGCTTTCTCACCACCATCTGGCAACAGGGCGGATTGATGGGCGCTACAGCAGACCAGGCCTTTTTTGTGAAGTGTGGGTTGGACACTATGTCCTCGGATGATATCGAAAATGGGCGGCTGATCATGCTGGTGGGCGTGGCTCCGGTGTTTCCGGCCGAGTTCGTCATCATCCAGATCGGGCAGTGGGCAGGCGGCTCATCGGTGCAGGAACTTTAGCTACTCTGCGTCCGGCGTGAGCGAGAACGGATTCTCACACCGCAGGCAGCGAAGACCAAATCGGCAATTCGTGGACGAGGGTAAGGCCCGGAGGAGGGTCCAATGGGAACTGCAGCAACGCGAGTCGATCCGTGGCGCGGATATAACTTCCGCGTGGAAATCGATAGCACCACCGTGGCGTCTTTCCGTGAGTGCACAGGTTTGACGGCTACTACCGACCCGGTCGATTACCGGGAAGGGACCGATATCCCGCTAAATGTGCGCAAGCTTATGGGCCTGCGCAAATACCCCACCAACATCACGATGAAGCGCGGGTGGACTCCGGATGAAACCCTCTGGAGCTGGTACAAGAACATCGTCAACGGCATTGACGACCGAAGGGGCGGCGCGGTGATTCTGCAGGATGAGATGCACAACGATGTAATGCGCTGGAACTTTGTCAACGGCTGGATCTGCAAGTGGGAGGGCGCCACGATGAATGCGACGAGCAACGACGTGGCGATCGAATCCATCGAGATAGTAACTGAAGGGATCGCGCTGGCCTGACAAGAGCGGGTCTGGCCCGAGCAGGTCGAGCCCAAGCGGGCGCAATCCCTCCAACCGCAGAGAAGAGAGTTCGGATAAGATGCCCACCTACCTCACGCCGGGAGTGTACTTTGAATCCGTCGACACAGCGAGCACGGAGATTCCGTCGCTGCGGACGGATGTGGCCGCCTTCGTGGGTGTGACGGCTCAAGGACCTGTGCATCGTGCCATCGCGGTTGAGACGTGGGTGCAGTTTCAGTCCACCTTCGGCAGCTTTCTTCCCAACGCCTATCTCGCGTATGCAGCCAATGCCTTCTTCCAGAACGGCGGAGAAAAACTTTACGTTGTTCGCGTAGCAGCTCCGAAGGCCACCACGACGACAAACTCGGCGATTTCGCAACCGGCGGACGGATCGTCTTCGATTGTCCTATCGGTGGCGGGCTTTGCGGCGGGCGCGGTGGCGACGGCCCAGCAGACCGCGGCGGCAAATGCGGTGGGAGCGCAGCCCGCGGATCGCTTGAGTTCGCTGGTCGACCCCGTCGCAGGATTCCCCGAGGGCTCAGTGGTCCAGATCACGCAGCCTGCGCCGCTGTTCCAGGCATGGCACAAGGTCACGAGTGTCGATGCAGCGGCAAAAAGGCTGTATTGGGATTCGGCGCTGGAGCCGCAGTTTCTCTTGACGGCTCCATTGGCGTTCACCTCATTCCATGAGGCGGACCTGGTGGTGTCGCAAGTAAATGCAGCCTCGTCGCAACTGGTCTGGATGAATGCATTGGGAGCCGAATTCAATCTGGGCCAACCCATACAGTTCGACACCGGGGCAGACACATCGAGTGGCACTTTCCTCGATTACGGCGGGCTTGCGACGCTCCAGATAAAAGCCGCCAGCCCCGGCTCGTGGGGCGATGGCCTCGCTGTTTTCGTTGCGCGTACCAGCCTTGCCGCGACCGCGACTTCGTCTTTGCCGCAGCCCGCCTCGGGTGCCTATTCGTTTGTGCAAAGCGTTGTGGGCATTCCGCAGTATTCGCTGATACAGGTATACCAGACGCAGTCCTCTCTTCCAGTGATTGGCTACCGCACGGCGACAGCGGTCAATCCCGCATCGAATATGCTGCAGTGGGACACGCCTCTGACTCCGCAATTCGATGTGACGCAGCCCATTTCATTTGAGACGGTCGAGTTCTCGCTGACGACTTACCTCAATGGCAGCGCGCAGGAATCTTTCTCCGGTCTCTCGCTGAATCCGTTGCATCCGCGGTATGCGGAAAACATTGTGAACCCGCGGACCAAGAAGAAGCCCACGCCGGCACAGGTGGGCATGCCGTCCAACTACATCCGCGTAAAAGATCTCAACTCGCCGACCCTTCCTCCAAACAATCTGCCCAACCCCGAGGGACTTCAACTAAACGGCGGCGTGCTGAGCTTGTGGGGGGGGCGCGACGGCATAGCCGCGCTGCAGATGTCGGATTACACGGGCGATCTTGCCAGCGAAAAGAAATGGGGCATCCGCTCGCTTGAAGACGTGGATGAGATTTCGATTGTCGCAGTGCCCGACATTTTGATCGAACCCAGTCCCGCGGTCGTCTACACGGTGCCTCCGCAAAAGCCCGTCAATCCGTGCCTACCGTGCTCCAAGACAACAGCGTCCATACCCATGCCGGTGCCGCCTCCGGTAGAAGCGTCCCCGCAGTTTTCTCTTGATGAGGTCTACCAGGTGCAGCAGGCGCTGTTGGCGCATTGCGCCTTGATGCAGTATCGGTTTGCCATTCTCGATCCACCCGACTTCGGCTATCCGCAGCAGCATGTCGACCTTGGAGAAGTGCAGAGCTGGCGGCAACAGTTCAACACCATGTACGGCGCGCTCTACTACCCATGGGTTCTGGTGCTCGATCCTCTTGGAACGGGGAACCAGATCGTGCGGCGGATTCCTCCCAGCGGCCACGTGGCGGGGGTTTATGCAAACACCGATCTAACCGTGGGCGTGTTCCAGGCGCCGGCGAATTCGGTTGTGCAGTGGGCGCAGGATTTGACCTGGGAGGTTACCCCAGAAGCGCAGGCGTTTCTCAACCCCATCTCCGTAAACTGCATCCGCAGCTTCTCAGGCCGCGGGATTCGCGTGTATGGGTCGCGCACTCTCAGCAGCGATCCGGCGTGGCTCTTTGTGCCCGTGCGGCGCTTGATGTCGATGATCGAACATGCGCTTGAGATCTCGATGCAATGGGTAGTGTTTGAGCCCAACAACGTGCATCTGTGGAACACGGTGACCGCTTCAATCACAAATTATCTCGAAACGATTTGGAACATGGGCGCTCTCGTCGGAAATACGGCCGCCGACGCCTTTTACGTAGTGTGCGACCAGACCACCAACACGCTTGCCGTTACCCAGGTCGGCCAGATGATTGCAGAGATAGGCGTGGCGCCCACAACGCCGGCCGAGTTCGTCGTCTTCCGCCTCGGAATGGTGCAGGACACGCTGGAGGTGACGGAGACATGAGCACATTCGTTCCGGCTTTGCGCGTCGACCCATACAAGGGCTTCAATTTTCTCATCACACTGGTGCACTCGGCCAAGTCGATGCATTTTGGAGGATATGCGCCTGCCTCTTCAATCAGCATCCAAATCACGCCGCCCCCCGCTCCCCGGCCGCCGGCCTCGTCGAAACCGCGCTCTCAGCCCCCGCCCGCACAGGTCGCGCCCGCAGCCGGATTCAGTGAGTGCACCGGGCTCGAATTGGCGTTCGATATCGAAGAGTACAAAGAGGGCGGCAACAACGGAACCGTGATTCGTCTACCTACCAGGGCCAAGTGGACCAACCTTCACCTGAAGCGCGGCATTGCGCTCTCAGACGATTTGGGCCAGTGGCAATACGGTTTTGTGCAAGGCAACGTCTCGCGGCGCGATGGAGTGGTCACATTGCTTGACGAACAGCAAAACCCCGTGAAGGTTTGGTCATTCAAGCGTGGGCTCCCAGTCAAGTGGACAGGGCCTAGCCTGAACGCGGGACAAAGCCAGGTGGCATTTGAAGAGATCGAGATTGCTCATGAAGGGTTGACGTTGTTATAGCGCTGGAGGTCGTGCCGCGTGGACGTTCGAATCAATGAAGTGCATAGCCAGGTGAAGACGGTGGATTCCAAGGCGCTGCTCGATCCGCATGTGATGCGCCAGATTGTGCAGGCTTGCGTGAAGGCCGTCAAAGAAGACCAGGCGCGACAGAAGCAACTTGTGTCGGAGCGGCAGATAAGTTCCGGCGTTTCCTCAGATAACTAACCGACAGAAGACGAGACGAGACGATGCCTCAGCCCTTGAAGGCCACATTTCAGCAGGTGAACCAGGACGGATCGCTTGGCCCGCCGCTTACGGTCAACTACAACCCGACCGAGTACACGCTTAGCAAGGGAGCGCAGTTGGCCGAGATCGCCATCCCCGGCCTGGACTCGCCGATTATTCAATTCGTGCGCGGGCAGACGGAGACGCTTTCGCTCGATCTGTTTTTCGACACCACTGAAGCGGGGATGGACGACTCCGCTATTTCAGTTACCACTGTGACAGATCAGTTCTACCAGATGATCAAGATCGACGGAACGACTCATGCGCCGCCGATCTGCTTTTTCTCGTGGGGGTCGACATTTCCCGGTCAGCGCTCGTATGCGTCGATGGGCTTGAGCGCGGGCACGGGCAGCCAGCAGCGCTACGGCTTCAAGTGCGTTGTGGAGTCGGTGCGGCAGCGCTACACGCTCTTCAACCCGCAGGGTGTGCCGTTGCGCGCCACGCTGACTGTGTCGCTGAAGGAATACAAGACCCTCGCCGAGCAGATCGCGGAGATCAACGCGCAGTCGCCCGATCACTCCCACAGCCATGTTGTGCAAGTAGGCGAAACGCTCAACCAGATTTCCACGGCGGTCTACAACGATCCCACGCAATGGCGCGCGATTGCCAACCAGAACAACATTTGGAACCCGATGAACCTGAAGCCCGGAACGATGCTGGATATTCCGCCCCTGAGCACGAGTTGATCACCAACTGAGAAACCAATGGCAACGCAGACGCCCATTCCGATCTTTGGCCAGAACGAGACATTCTACGTCCCGCAGGTGCAGGTGTATGTGGCCGGCCAACTACTGCAGGACAACGTGATTGACGATGTAATCCAGCTTACTTATAAGGACAGCATCAACGACATTGACTCGTTCGATATCGAAATGAACAACTGGGATGCGACCTACCGTACTTTCAAGTTTGCGCCGCCTCTCAAGAATGCCGACGTGGATTACACCGGAGTGTTCGATCCAGGCGCCAAGATCGAGATTTGGATGGGCTACCAGGACAACATGCGGCGGATGATGCGCGGCACAATTACCTCGCAGGCACCCACGTTTTCAGAGTCCGCCGCGCCCACAATCGCCATCAGCGGCCTGAATGAGCTGCAGCAATACCGGACCGAGCAGCATACATATTCGTGGACTGACGGAAGCAAAACCGACACCCAGATTGCCCAACAGCTTTGCGCTTGGCCGGTGAGAAAAGGCCAGCCGGGGCTGGGCATCAATATCGAAATCAATCCAATGCAAAATGAGGTTCCGGACCCCATCGTGTTCATGAACAACCAGTACGACATAGTGTTTCTGTTGGAGCGCGCCCGGCGACGCGGGTACGAAGTGTATCTCGATGATGAAGCCGCAGCCCCGACTCTGTATTTTGGGCTTTCGCAAAGCGCCTCGAATGCGCCGGTGTACCAGTTGGAGTGGGGCAAGTCGTTGATCAGCTTCAAGCCCACGTTGAGTACGGCCAAGCAGGTTTCGCAAGTGACAGTGCGCGGCTGGGACCGCAAGAGCAACAGTGCTATCAACGAGACCTACACGCTGCAACAACTATGGCAGGCGCAGAATCAGCCGCCGGCCGAGGTCGCCCGTCTTACGCAGATTGCGCAGGCTTATGGCAACCGGAGCGAAGTGGTGACCGACAAGCCGGCGCACACCGTGAAAGAAGCGCAGGACCGGGCGCGGGCCATCCTCGAAGACCAGAGCAAGAAGCTGATCACGGCGACGGCGACCACCGTGGGCCTTCCCGATCTGCGCTCCGGCTGCTCGATAGAGATCATCGGCTTTGGCATTACGACCGACGTAAACGGCAATCTTTACGGGGCAAATTCCGATTTTGACGGCGAGTATTTTGTGACCGAGTCAACGCACACCATTGGCGGCAGCGGCTATACAACGGAGTTTTCCGCGCGGCGTGAAGGGCCGGTTACGCGGTCTTAGGAGAGAGGCATGGGCAAGATTCAGGGAGTGGTGACGGGGCAGGTGGTGAATATTACCGATCCCGATCAGCAGGGCCGCATCCAGGTGAGCCTTCCCTTTCTTGGGGGGCAGAACGAGAGTTATTGGGCCCCGGTGGCCACGCTGATGGCGGGCGGTGGCCGCGGAGCGTGGTTCATGCCGCAGTTGGGAGACGAGGTGCTTGTCGCCTTCAACCAGAACGACGTTGCCCACCCCCACATCGTGGGCTTTCTGTGGAATGGGCAGGACCAGCCGCCATACACAGACACCAACCTGCGCGTGATCCGGTCAGTCAACGGACACGAGATCCGTCTCTACGATCCTCCGGTAAGCGGCGGGGATCCAGGCCTTATTCGCATGCAGTTTGCGCGCGGCGACGGCACAGTAAACATCGTCGAGATCAACAACACCGGAATCACCATCAGCAGCGATTCCGCGATCACAATTCAGGCGCCTACCGTGACGATCAATCAGAGGCCCGTCGTCCCGGGCGGCGGCCCGATCTAGCACGGTTTTTTCAAGAGCGTCTGACGAAGGAGGCACGATGGGCAGCAGTGTTTGCACGCCGAGCGCGCCGTTGGTTGTTCCCAGCGTTTCGCTCCCGTTCGGCATTCAAATGCAGGGCGTCGCGGATCTATCAAAAGGTCCGCCGAACAACTGTGCCATGCTTTCGAGCCTGATGGTGCAGGTCACCCCCACGTTGGCGGCGTTTACCCCCATCATCACAATCCTCAATGTCCTTGTCGCGCTGAAGGCTTTTGTGGGGCCTCCTCCAGACCCAGGCAAGCTGCTCTCGGCGCTCTCTGCGGTGATCGAGATGGTTGATCCCGTGTCTTTCGTAGCGCCAGTCAAGAGCATCCTGTTGCTGATTATTCAGTACCTGCTGTGCTTCATCTCGACCATGGAGGGCCTGCTCGATGCCCAGGCGTCCATTGACCTCTCCATTGCGCAAGGCAATCCAGACCTGCTCGCGTCGCTCAACTGCGCCAGCGACAACGTCAGCGCATCGATGTCGGCGGTCATGCAATCGCTCGGGCCATTGGGTCCGCTTCTGCAGACGGTGCAGCCATTGATCGGCATAGCGAACAGCGCGGGCGTCTCTTTTCCCGTGCTCGCGATTCCGGACCTTTCCGGCGCGCAGGACCTGGAGCAGACGCTAAAGACACTAAGCCAAACACTAACCGACATGCAGCAGGTCATTACCGCAATTCCGGTATGAAAGATCGATTCACATCGGCGATAAGCGTTCAAGGAGAATTCTGATGGCGACACAAACGGTAAGAAAGTTTCTCGGCACGGGGTTCAGCTTCCCCGTGCGCGTGTCGCCCAGCGGAAACATGACTTACTCGTCAGGGGAAGAGAGTGTACGCGAGGCGATCTGGATTTTGCTGGGCACCGCGAAAGGCGAACGCCAGATGCTACCCAATTTTGGATGCGGCATTCAGGATCTCGTGTTCGCACCCAACAACCAGACGACCTGGGGCAATGTGCAGCACCTGGTGAGCGACGCGCTTACGCAGTGGGAGGCGCGCATCGACGTACTCGACGTGACTGTGAGCGCAGCGGACGGTGAAGCGAACACGCTGCTCATCCGGGTTGACTACCGCATCAGGTCAAACAACGCATTCGGGAATCTGGTCTATCCGTTTTATATCACCGAGGGAGCGGGACAATAGCGATGCCTCTTACACCGCCAAATCTCGACGACCGGACATTCGCGGATATTGTTGCGCAAGCGAAGACGCTGATTCCGCGCTACGTTCCGGAATGGACCAACTTCAACGAGAGCGACCCTGGCATCACGATGGTGGAGCTGTTCGCCTGGATGACAGAGATCATCTGCTATCGGCTCAACCAGGTTCCAAATCTCAATTACATCAAGTTTCTGCAGCTCATCGGGATCGAGCTTGAACCCGCCCTGCCGGCCTTGGCCGAGGTCACCTTCTCGGTGTCGCTGCCAACGCTTAGCAGCACCATCGTGCCCGGAGGAACGCAGATATCGGCATCGGGTAGTTCCGGACAGTCGGTGATATTCGAGACTGACGAAGACCTGATCGTCATCGGGGCGCAGCTTGCCGCGGTGCAAACCTACGACGGTTCGGGATACACGACGCAAACCAATAAGAACAACACGGTGGGACAGTGGTTCTATCCATTTACGCAGACGCCGCAAGTGGGTTGCGCGCTGCTGCTCGGGTTTTCTTCTCCGGTGGCCTTTCCTGGCGTTCAAATCAACCTGGGCGTAAGCATTTTCCAGAGCGGGCTGACGCCGCCGGTTTATGAGAGCGGAGCGAATCTTCCGCCGCCGGCAACCGTGGTGTGGGAATACTGGGACGGCGCGGAATGGGACTCGATCACTCTGACCAGCGACGGCACGCGAGCGTTCTCGCAGAACGGTCACATCCTGTTCAACGGCCCGGGCAGCCTGGCGCTGGCAGCTTCAATGGGGAACGTCACGACTAATCTCTACTGGATTCGCGCGCGTCTTGCCGTGGCCACCTATGAAATGCCGCCGCAGGTTTCCTATGTGCTTACCAATACCATCGGTGCCACGCAGGCCATCACCTTCACGGGCGAGGTGCTTGGCGGCAGCGACGGCACTCCCAACCAGACCTTCCAGTTGACCAATACGCCGGTGGTGGTGCTGGCCACGCCGCTGCAGGTCACCAACTCCGACGGCACAACGGCAACCGTAATCAGCGTGCAGTTAACGATCGACGAGGGTCTGGGCTTCATGACCTGGCAGGAGGTTGGAGATTTCTTTTCTTCCGAACCGACTGACCGGGTCTTCGTGATCGATCACAACTCGGGGGAGATATTCCTGGGCTCGGGCGAACATGGACAGATTCCCGTAGCGAATCCGGCGAATCCCACCGGGAATATCGTAGCTGCGAGCTATCAATCCGGCGGAGGAAGCCAGGGCAACGTTGCAGCAGGCGCCATTTCGCAGCTTCAATCGAGTCTGCCTTCAATCAGCTCAGTGACAAATGTTTTGCCGGCCACCGGCGGCACCGATGAAGAGACGCTTGCAGACGCACAGTTGCGCGCCGGCATGGCGTTGCAGAGCAATGATCGAGCAGTGACGACGAGCGATTACGAGTACCTGGCAACCCAAGCGCCGGGCGCGAATGTCGCTCGTGCCCTGGCGCTGCCGCTCTACCATCCCGACTTTCCCAACGGACAAATTCCCGGCGTGGTCACGGTCGTGGTTGTGCCCAACTCACCGGCGCCGAATCCAACGCCCAACCAAACAACATTGCAGGCTGTGTGCCAGTACATTGACGCGCGCCGGCTTCTGACTTCGGAACTCTACGTGATCGGACCTGTCTACCGGGTCGTTCAGGTGCAGGTTCAAATCGTCGTGGCTGCCGGATCCGATCTGGCGACGGTGCAGAATGGCGTGCAGACCGCACTCACTACCTTTTTCGATCCGCTGGTGGGCGGCACCGACGGCACCGGATGGCCGTTTGGAGGCACGATCTACTACTCAGACGTGTACCGCGTGATTCTGGGAGTGCCGGGTGTGCAGGTGATTCAGAACAACCAACTCTTGATTTATCTCGATGGCCAGATGCAGGTCTTTTGCCGGGATGTTGCAATCAACCCCGGTGAGCTGCTTTCCAACGATCCCAACGGTCACGTGGTGAACGTGGCCTACGCCTCGTAAGTACGAGCAACGGAAGCGAGCGATATGAGCAACGCGGCACAGCACTATCTGTTGAATGGCCTGGCGGGCTGGCGTGCGGCCAGCCTGAGCGGCGCCGTGCTGGCCAATGCCAAAGCCAGGCTTGGCTCCGTGCTCACCATGCAGCCCCTGCCCGGCTCCGGCAGGCCGCTGGTGGATGCGGCAGGAAGCCTGGGCGGGCTTGAAGCGGCGATCGGTGTGGCCATCGACAGCGAAGACCGCGTGTACATCCTCGACGGCAGGGCGTGCAAGGTGAAGCGCTTCGACCGCTGTCTTTCGGAATTCATCACGCTGCCGTGCGTCGGCGGATGCGGCGATGAGCCGCGTCAGCTTTCATCGCCGCATGGCATGGCGATGAGCTGCCGCGACGACCTCTATATCGCAGACACCGGCAATCGCCGCGTGCAGGTTTTCTCAGTCAAGGGTTTTGCGCTGCGGGCAATTTGGGAGCCGCTGCTTGTCCACCAATCCGCTGACGGCATCACCGTGGAAGCCGCCGTGCCAACCGTTCAATGGGACGCAAGCGGCAGCAATTGCCACAGCGAAATCGTCTATCCGGCGAACACCTGGCGGCCATGGGACATTGCGATCGCGAAGACCGGCTGGAGTTATGTAACGGATCATGCTAATGGCCTGATTCATGTCTTCGATCCTCGCGGATGCTGGCGCAAAGCATTTACCGGCGCCGGCCAATCGCAGCCGCAACTGGTCAAGCCGACGCGCCTCGCCATCGATCTTGAAGGGCGAATCTATGTGCTCCAGGAGGGGAAGAGTTACGTAGTGGTTTTGGATGCGCACGGGAAGTACCTGGGGCAGGTGACGCAACCCGATCAGCTTCAGGGCCGCTTTAACCCAGTGGCTGTGGCCGTAGACATCAATGGAAATCTTTGCCTGAGTGACTGCATGACGCGCCAGGTTTACTTCTATCAGTCCAATGGCGACGGAGGCTGGTGCGGCTTTCGCTGCTGTGGTTGCATCGGCTCCTTTGCCGCGTCGCTGATCTTCGACCGCGCAGGGAACCCATTGCTGGCCGATGGCGCGCACAGTGTCTGCCAGCTTGAGCCTCAGGCCACCTATCCCATTGAAGGGGAATACTACTCCGAAGCTCTCGACAGCAAGACTTACCAATGCACCTGGCACCGTGTTGTCCTTCGGGCGCAGGTCCCTTCAGGTTGTACGGTGCGCGTCGATACCTTCACCGCCGAGTCTTGCAAGACGATAGAAGAAGTTCTGACGCTGCCCGAGAGCCGCTGGTCGACCGGCCTGATTGATGTCAACCCCGACTCTTGCGATTGGGATTGCCTCATTCTCAGCCCGCCGGGCCGCTATCTATGGCTTCGGCTTACATTCAGCGGCGAGGGTGTCTCGACGC
>Ga0302324_100018625_pt1 | contig 13667 bp, 11 predicted proteins | sample Palsa_T0_1_FD_201949 | JGI IMG/M metagenome (GOLD analysis project Ga0302324, IMG submission 201949) | Peat permafrost microbial communities from Stordalen Mire near Abisko, Sweden - Palsa_T0_1 | ecosystem: Environmental > Terrestrial > Soil > Palsa > Peat permafrost | place: Sweden: Abisko...
CGACCTGGATGGTTTCTTCGGACTCTTCTTTTCGGGGTTTCCCGATTTGTTGCTCATCGTGGGGCTTGCGCCGGTGTGCGGATTTCCGGCGGAGTTCGTCACACGCCGGGTGCTGCCGGCCGTTGCCATCTCGGTGCTTGCAGGCAATCTGTTCTATGCGTGGCAGGCGCGCAGGCTCGCTCGCCAGACCGGCCGCGACGACGTGACCGCCATTCCGTTCGGCATAAATACGCCCACCATCTTCGCATACGTCTTCCTTATCATGGGGCCTGTCTACACGCGGACCCATTCGGGCACGCTCGCCTGGCAGGCCGGCGTCTTTGCCAGCCTGTTGAGCGGCGTAGTGCAAACCATTGGCGCTTTTTGCACGGACTGGCTGCGACGGCATACCCCTCGAGCGGCGCTGCTCTGTCCGCTTGCCGGACTCGCGCTTTCGTACCTATGCCTCGGCTTCATCTTCGGCGTCTTCGATCAGGCCTCCATCGCCCTTTTCCCCATGCTGGTGCTCTTTACGCTCTACGGATCGCGTCTTAAGCTGCCTGGGCGCATCCCTCCCGGGCTGGTTGCCATCGGGATCGGCGCCGTTCTCGTTGCTGTTCTACGCTGGCTCAATCTCTACTCGGGTTCCTGGCCTGAGCTCGCCGCGCCCGGTTTTTATCTCCCTCATCCTGCCAATCTGCTGGCGATTTTCAGTCAGCACGAATGGTGGAACTATCTGACGATCATCCTGCCCCTTGCCTCGCTCGACACGCTCGCCTCGCTGCAGATTCTAGAGAGCGTCAAGATCGCCGGCGACGATTACAAGACCACGCCCTCGCTGCTGATGAACGGTATCGGAACCCTCGTGGCCGCCGCACTCGGCAGTCCGTTTCCGACCACCCTCTACGTAGGCCACGCCGCGCACAAGGCCAACGGCGCCCGCTCCGGCTATTCGGCGCTGAACGGCCTGGTTACACTCGCGCTTTGCTCCACGGGGCTGCTTCCACTTGTCCTGCGCATTGTGCCACTAGAGGTCGCCGGCCCTGCGATCGTCTGGTTTGGCCTGGTCACGGTTGCGCAGGCGTTCACTGAGGTTCCGCGCCCCCATGCCATTGCAGTTGTTCTCGGCCTCATCCCCATCGTCGCGCAGTGGGTCTCGGGCATTGCCGATGCCGTCGCCCGCGCTGGGGGCAGTTCCCTCATGCAAATCTTGCCCAACATTGGGACCGAACTCGCTCTCGGCGGCCTCATTGCGCTTGGGCAGGGAGGTCTGCTCACGTCCATGATCTGGGCCGCCGCGCTTGCGCTGGTGATCGATCACCGCTTCGTGGCCGCCGCTGGCTGGCTTGGGGCAGCCGCTGTTTTCTCCGGGTTTGGGGTGATGCATGCCTACACGCTTACTGTTGCGGGCATCGAGGGCCGCATCGGCTGGGGCTCTGCACCTGCCTTCGCCTGCTCCTATGCAGCGGGTGCAGTATTCCTGCTGCTTTGCGCGATGTACGCCAAACACCAAAATCAGCGTGCGGCTTTGAGCGTATCTTCTCCATAAGCAGCAATCTTTCACACTGAAACCACGCCAAATCTTGCTGTTACGATCCAATTGTTAAGTGCGTCCAGAAGGGAAGTGGCGCCATAAAAAAGTCTCCCGGAGAATCAAGCATGCGCATCTCTGCTCTGTTGTTCGCCGCGGCTCTTTCGTCGTCCGCATTCGTTGTGGCTCAGCCCGCTCCGGTTGCGTCTCAGTCCGTTCCCGCGCCCATCTACACTGACCCGCCAACGGACAAGGCTCATCCGGCGGCCATGGAAGTGCTGCACATTCCCACCCATGGCTTGCTCATCAACGGGCTCATCTACAAGCCGAACGGAGAAGGGCCACACCCGACCCTGGTGATTTGCCACGGACTTCCCGGCAATGAGAAGAATCTCGACCTCGCGCAGGCGGTGCGCCGCGCCGGGTGGAACGCTGTCACCTTCAACTATCGCGGCTCATGGGGCAGCCCGGGCTCCTTCCGCTTTGCACAAGACATTGAGGATGCAAATGCCGTCCTCGCGTTCCTGCGCGACCCGGCCAATGCGGCGAGGCTCAGCATTGATGCCAAACGTATTGCCATCGCCGGCCACAGCATGGGTGGATGGGTGACTGCTCACGTCGCCGCCCACGACCACGCGCTGATCGGCGCCATTCTCATAAGTGCTGCCGACATGGGCGGCGGTACGCGCCCGAGAGCCGACATCGTTGCCATGATGAAGGACGACATGGAGTCCCTCGTCGGAGTTACAGCCGAGACCATGGCGGACGAGGTCATGACTCACGCCAACGAATTCCGCTTCAGCGGCAATGTTGACGGGCTCGCCCAGATCCCGCTGCTCGTTCTTTCAGCAGACGATGGGCTAGCGCCCATGACAGATGCCCTCGTGAAAGACATAACCGTAAAGGGAAACAAGCAGGTGACCGCGATTCATATCGCGACAGACCACGCCTGGTCGGATCACCGGATCTACCTCGAGAGCACGATCATCAACTGGCTGGCTACGCTCAAATAGCCAACCCCCGTCAGCTCTCATCAGATTCCGGAGCGCTTTTCGCCACGGTTTCGTTCACACGCGGCTTGACCTCGATGAACAACCCCTTGCCAACGGCCAGCTCGGACCCGATGGCGTTCAGAATGCGGGCCTGCACCCAATGCTTTCGGCCTTCGCTCGAAAGGATTCTTCCCTCCATCCGGATCGGCGCGCCCGAGGGCACGGGGCGCAGGTACTCGATTTCGAGTTTTCGCGTCATCGCCACCAGTCCGCGCGCACGCACGGCCTTGCTCATCGCCTCATCGATCAGCGTGGCGATGATTCCGCCATGCAGATACCCAGGAGGCCCCTCGAAGCTGTCGGAAATCGTTGCCCGGGACACCACCCCATCGTCCGCCAGCAGAAAGTCGAGATGCAGCCCGGTTTCGTTGGCCCGCCCGCAGCCGAAGCAGCGATTCTGCGCCCCATGCGCCATCGGAGTCAGGTTTTCCGCGTAGTTTGTCATCGCACCCTCATCAAAGCTCGCCCGCCAAAACCTGTGCGTACTGATCCATATCCACGTTCCCTCCCGTTATGACAATCCCGATCCGCTTGCCGTGGTTGAGTTCCTTCTCGGCCAGCGCCGCGGCGACCCCCGCTGCTCCCGCGCCTTCCACCAGGTTGTGCGTGTCTTCGTAGAGCGCCCGCATTGCCGCGGCGATCTGCGCGTCGGTCACCTCCACAATTCTGGCAACGTTCTGCCAGATGACTTCCATTGCATGCGCATTCGGCTTGCGGCAGGCCAGTCCATCCGCAATCTTCGTCTCCGAGGGCGCCTCCACCAACGTATGCTCGCGAAAGCTCAGTGCGTACGAGGGCGAAGCCGCGGACACCACGCCCACAATTTCCATCGAGAGTCCTAGCGCATTGCGCACCGCCACCATGCCGCAGATCGACGATCCGAGCCCGATGGGCACATAGACCATCTCCAGTGCGGGCGCCCCTTCGAGGAACTCCTTCGCGTAGGTCGCGGTCCCCATCACCAGCCGCTCGTGGAACGACTCGACCATTGCGTATCCGCGTTCGGCGGCCAATTCCGCGGCATACTCGAGGGACGCCTGAAAGTCATCCCCATGCACAATCAGCTCCGCGCCCTGTGCCGCCATGGCGTGGTTCTTCTCTTTGCTGTTTCCGTGGGGAACGACAATCAGTGCCTTGAGTCCTTGCAGCCGCGCAGCCATCCCTATGCCTTGTCCGTGATTCCCACGCGTGGCAGCCACTACGCCCCGGACCCCGGGCTGCGACCTCTTTAGCCAGTCCAAGTAGACGAGCGCACCGCGCAGCTTGAATGCGCCGACGGGCGAGTGATTCTCATGTTTCAGCCACGCTTCGGTTCCCAGCCGCTGATTGAGCAGCGGCCAGGTGTACTGCGGTGTCGGCGGCATTTGTGCATATACAAGGCGCTGCGCTTGCTCGATCTCTGCCAAAGAGGGAAGTTCCATGCTTCCAGCATAGCGAACTGGCGCCAATCGATGGATACTGGCTTGCGCGACCTGCATGCCAACGGCATTCGGCTCCGTTCCCGCCCGGCTCTCGCACCGCTCATGCTAGATTGACCTTCATGACGGCCAACATCCGGAGGGCAAGCAGGGAAGACGCAGCTGCCATTGCCCGGGTTCATGTGGCGACCTGGCGAACCACTTATGCAGGTCTCCTCCCCGAGCCGTTTCTTGCAGCTCTGGACACTGAACAGCGCGCCCGCCAGTGGGATCTCCTTATCGAGGCGGGAAAGGACTTCTTCCATGTCGCAGAAGACGAATCCGGCGTTTTCGGTTTCGTCACCGGGGGTGCAGTCCGAGAGCCGGTTGGCGACTACGATGCCGAACTCCACACCATCTATTTGCTCCGCGACCGGCAGGGCAACGGAACAGGCCGGCGTCTGGTCGAGACCCTTGTCCACGACCTGTGCGACGCTGGATTCCAGAGCATGGTCGTTTGGGTTCTTGCGCAGAATCCAGCAGTCCACTTCTACCAGCGTTTGGGCGCCATCGAAATATCACAAAAAACTGTCGATATCGGCGGCGTCACGCTGGATGATCGTGTTCTGGGCTGGCCGGACCTCAGCCTTTCCTTCTAGAATCCCCTTGTCGCTCGAAGCCTGGTTTTCTCCACCAATACGCTAGCTACCCGCCCTGCCAACCGAAGTTCAAACCCATAGGAGGTTCCTACAATCATGATGAATCGGCGAACTGCAATCAAGCACCTGGGCGGCGCGGCCAGCGCGCTGCTTCTCGCGGAAACTCTCCCAGCCGAGACGCTCTCTGGAGGTCAGGCTGCGGCTCCGGCCGCGGCGCCCACTGGTCCCTTCACCCTCCCTTCGCTGCCGTACGCCTACGACGCGCTGGAGCCGAGCTTCGACGCCGTTACCATGCACCTACACCACGACAAGCACCATCAGGCTTATGTAAACAACCTCAATGTCGCCGTTGCTGCTCACCCGGAGCTTGCCGGCAAATCGCTCGACTACCTTGTCGTCAACTGGGCCACGCTCCCCGAATCTGCCCGCACAGCCGTCCGCAACAACGCCGGCGGCCACGCAAACCACTCATTCTGGTGGCCTACACTCGGCAAGGGCGGTTCGGCCCCCACCGGTGAGCTGGCCAAGTCGATCGACTCCAAATTCGGCTCACTTTCAGCCTTCCAAGACAAGCTGGCCGACGCCGCGATGCATGTCTTCGGCAGCGGATGGGCCTGGCTGGTCAAGCTCCCAGACGGCACCGTCGCCATCGAGAGCACCCCGAACCAGGACAGCCCGCTCACCGCTGGCCACGCACCAGTGCTCGGCATCGACGTCTGGGAGCACGCCTACTACCTGAAGTACAAGAACGTGCGCGCGGATTACGTGAAGGCTTTCTTTACAGTGCTGAACTGGGACTACGTGAGCGGGAAGTTTGCCGAGAAGGCATAGACACGACGAACCTTTGCGCTCGGGGCCGAGACTCAGGGCCTCCCAGCCTTTCACGTCTCATGCAAAAGGCTGGACGTGGCTGTGCCTTTTGGTGTCTTTTTCCGCGCTCCTTGGCGGATGCCGTCCGGCGCCTCAGCTTACTCCGCAAGAGGCTGCAGGGAAGCACCTCTACCAGGTGCGCTGCGCTCACTGCCACGAGGACAACGACCTCGCTCTCAAGCAGGTCCCGCCGAATCTTCACGGGCTTTTCGACAAGAAGACCCTGCCCAGCGGAATCCCAACCACCGACGAAGCCGTCAAGCAGAATGTCCTAAAGGGTCGCGGTATGATGCCCGGTTTCGCAGGCCGATTCGACCAGGATCAGATGGCCGCCCTGATCGCCTACCTTCACACCGGACTTCACTGAAATCAAATCACGGTATACTTGAGCTTGTTATGGCAACCGAAAAAACCTTCTACCTTGAAACCTTCGGCTGCCAGATGAATGCCCATGACTCCGAGAAGGTTATTGGCACATTGCAGCAGCAGGGTTACCGTCAGGTCGAGAACGAGGCAGACGCAGGCCTCATCCTCTACAACACCTGCTCGATTCGCGACAAGGCGGAGCAGAAAGTCTTCAACCGCCTCAACGACTACAAAAAACTGTATAAGGAAGGGAAACGCTTTGGCGTTCTCGGCTGCGTAGCCCAACAGGAGGGCGAAAAGATCTTTGAACGCGCCCCCTACGTTTCCTTGGTCTCCGGGTCAGCGTCCTATCGAAAACTCCCCGAGATGCTGAGCCGCCTTGAGGCAGGCGAGTCGCGGATTACCGGCCTGGACGACCGGCAGACGGATGAGACCTTCGAAACCGAGTTCACCTCCCGACAAAACCCTTACCGGGGCTACATCACCATCATCGAGGGATGCGACAAGTTTTGCTCCTATTGCGTCGTCCCGTATACCCGGGGCAAGGAACGCAGCCGGTCCGGTACTTCGGTACTGGCTGAAGCGCGCCGCATATCGGACTTGGGCTATACCGAGATCCAACTGCTCGGCCAGAACGTGAACAGCTACCGTGATCCGGAAGGGAAGTTGAGCTTTGCCGAGTTGCTCGCTGCGGTGGGCCAGGTTGCAGGTATCCGCCGAGTCCGATTCACCACCAGCCACCCCCGCCATTTTACCCGGGACATTGTGGAGGCCATCGACGCGTATCCGACCCTCTGTGACCACGTCCACCTGCCAGTGCAGTCCGGGTCGGCGCGCATTCTCAAAGCCATGGCCCGGGAGTACACCCCGGACTGGTATCTGGAGAGGATCGCCTGGGTCAAGTCTGCCCGGCGCAGGATCTCACTTTCGACGGACATCATCGTTGGATTTCCAGGGGAGACTGCCGAAGACTTCGTCCAAACCATGGACCTGCTGGCAGAGGTGGAGTACGATTGCGTCTTCGGTTTCAAGTACTCGGCCCGGCCGAACACGCCTGCCCTGGTAATGATTGACTCAATCCCGGACGCGGAGAAGGGACTGCGACTTCAAGCATTGCTTGATCGCCAGCGCGAGATCCAAAGGGTCAATTATGCAAAGCATTTAGGAGAAGTTATCGAGGTGATGGTTGAGGGAAACAATCCGACGAGAGGGCAGATCAATGGTCGCAGCTCGCAGAACAAGCCTGTGAACTTTACCGGCTCTCAACCAATCGCGCCGGCGCCCGGGACGTATCTCCAGGTAAAGATCACAGCTTCTCATCCGAACAGTCTGGTAGGCGAGGCCGTCTAATCGATTGAGGAACTTGCAGGCAGGGAAGAAGGTGCCCATGGATGTGGAAGTCAGAATCCGCGGCTTGATGATGGACCCGGCCACGAATATGCCGATCGTGGTCCTAAAGGATGTAGCCTCTGACACTGTTATGCCCATCTGGGTGGGGATCTTTGAGGCGAACGCTATCCTCATCGAGATCGAGAAGGTGTCCGCACCGAGACCGATGACTCATGACCTTACAAAAAACCTCATTCATCACTTGAATGCTCAGCTGGAACGCGTAGTGATTAATGAACTTAAGAACGACACGTTTATTGCATCCCTGTGGCTTCGGCAGGGAGGCGAGCCGGTCATGGTGGATGCACGGCCCTCTGACGCTATCGCCCTCGCACTGCGCGCGGATTGCCCGATCTTTGTCTCGGAGGATGTGATGAAGGCAGCCCGGCTCAACGTGAACGGACAGCCGGAAGGACCGGCGGCTGAGCAGTTGCGTGGTTGGCTGGAAGGGTTGAACGACGAGGATCTCGGCCGCTACAAGATGTGAGCCTGGAAGAGAAAGCAGTCTGAGAAGGGCCTCAGCGGCCCCTTTCTTAGCGCCCGTCTTTCACTATACAGAATATCTGTTATCGGACATTCACGATAGAGCAATTTCATTCCATTGGAAGTAGAAATCCATCAAAATCAGCGGCTTACTACACCAAAGTAAACTGGTGCCTGAACTATTCCATGGCTCGGGACGTTTGTGGAAATCGGCACATAAGCCAAATCTCCTGTGTGGCTCGCAGTCTGCATTCTCGCATGCGGCACCACCAAACTTGCCATAATCAGGGAGCAATTCGCGTCCTGATCGCACTTATAATGCAGATTCGAAGGAATTTGTTGCGGATGAACTGCAGTGGGTTCATTCTGGGCTTTCTCGATCAGGAACAGCCCCTGGCCCTCCGTTGAGACAACTCCAGACTGGGAGTCATAGGCGATTGCGGTTTGGTCCCCCTCGACGGTAAAGCGGAAACGTCCATCCGGGATTTCAAGCCGCGTTTCCTCCACCTCGGCCGGTGCATCTACCTTCGGAGGTGCTATTTGCGCCGGTGCCGTTTTCTGTTGCAAGGCGTGCCGGTGGCGCAGTCCAGTCCGCCTCCCGATAAATGACGCTGACACCAGCCGCGGCCGGCTCCCCAAGGTGAGTGCCGTTCTTTGGAAGACGAAGGGAGATTTGAGACCCAGAGCCTGGTTTCCTGCTTCCTTCTGCATGCCAGCCGACGCTGCCGGCTTAGTCGAAACAGGCGGGGGGGCCTGAGCACCGGCTTGAATCGTCTTAGGCTGAGTCGCTGTAGTCCCTGGTGCGGTTGCCGTTCCGCCTGCTGGAGCGTGATTCGTCCCCGCCGGGGTTGCCGATGCGGTAGCCGACGAGTCTCCCGGAAGCGTCCGTCCGGCAAGGAACACACCCACCCCGATGCCAAGTCCGGTTCCTACCACTGCAACCAACACCGCCTGCAAGAACTTTTCCGCGGGCGAAACCACCTTCTTCAGGACGGGTGGATGATAGACAAACTCTTCTTGCAGTCGTGGCCTTGCCAACATGACGAGAGTCCCTTCTCCCGGCGTGCTTCAGCCAAAGCGAAACCTTTGTTTCGACTCAGCCACGGTTCACGCTCCTGGGTTGCAACTAGAATGCGCCCGGTTACTCAACCCGCCTATAACACTTTTGGGCCGATAAAGCGTAGTTTTCAACCGCCTCGGTAACCCGCAATTTCAGCGTGTTAGTAACATTCAAACGGCGTCACAGATTCTGCGTGGCGATGAATCAAAAAGGTCGTTGAGAGAATTCGCCTTACTTTATATGAGGGTCTCAGTGCGACAGCGAATTCCCTGCCCCAATTCGAGACCTTCATCGGCCGGACTGGTATACGCCTCAGTTTCGAATTGAAGCCAACAGGGATTCAATCTCGGCCTTTTCCTGGGCCGAAACCGGCAGAAGTGGAGCCCGGGCCCTCCCCCCGAAATACCCATTGAAGTCGCAAGCCGCTTTCACTCCGCTAATCCCTAGCTCCCCGACGACCCTCTGGCTCACGGCGGCAATCCGCTCCTGCTTGGCCTCGGCCAGTTCTAAATCGTGGTCCTTCCAGGCTAGATATACTTCCAGGCAGGCCTGAGGGGCACACGCACCGAAGCCCAGAATCGCGCCGTTCGCGCCCCGCTTCAGAGAGTCGAGAAGCCTGGCGGCCGACCCGGTAAGCACTTGAAAGCCAACTTCTTTGGTCCGCGTCTTGATCGGCGCAGCAAGGTGTGGCGCAGCGATGCCAACTCCGCCGGCCAAGTCTTCCGCAGCCACAAACGTCGCAGCTGCCTCCAACTTTGCAGTCAGCATTCGTTCCGTTACCGCCTCGAAGACCGGTGTGACGGATATCGTCCGTTTTGGGGCCTCGGAGGTTGATGCAACTGTTGATGCAATCTTTTCAACATCGCCGCTTGAGTCTTTGATTCCAATGATGTTCGGATGAAACGCCAGTTCGGCAATCACCTCCATCGGAATCGAATAGGGCACACTGCGTGGGATGTTGTAGAGCAACACAGGCAGCGGCGAGCGGTCCGCCACGCTCCGGAAATAGTGCATGACCGCCTCTGTCGACATCTGGCTCGAATAGTAGGTAGGCGTCCGGACCAGCACGGCGTCGTAGTGATATCGGGCCGCGGCGTCGGCCAGCTCCACGGTGGCCTTTACGCTCTCTTTGCCTACGCCGGCGATCAGCACCTTCTCCGGCGCGGCCGCTTCCGCCGCTACCTTCAGGACCTCGGTTGTCTCCTGATCGCTCAGCGCGACAGCCTCGCCTGTCGAGCCCAGAAGAAGAATCCCTGACAGCAGGCTCCGCGAATATCGCGCTATGTTTGCTTCCAACTTTCTGAAGTAGACCCGCTCGTCTGGGTAGAACGGCGTGGGGACCGCGGCGAAAATTCCTTCCATCAGCATGGTCCCATTGTAGAGCCAGAATTGGATACGCCTCGGCAGGATGAGATGGCCGCTCTGGTTTGGCGTGTCTTAGGCAGGTTTGGGCCAGAACCAGGCATGGAGGGGAGGATTCGGGTGGGCCGTGGCAGATTCGTCTTGGTTTCGCACCGGTTCAGCGGAAGTCGCGCTTGGGCCCTCGAATTCCACCTGGAGACTCCGCCCGGTAACTCTCAGGCGAAACTAGCCGCGTGCAGCTGTTGCAGGGCGTAGACGCTCATCTGTTTTTTCTGCAGCGCGGCAATTCCCTCAGCCGCAGCCTGCGCGGCGGCAATGGTGGTGATCGTTGGAATTCTTGCCGTAACCGCCGCACGCCGGATCGCCTTCTCGTCAAAGAACGTATCCTGTCCGCGCGGCGTGTTCACGATGAGCTGGATCCGGTCTCCCTTGATCAGGTCAACAACGTTCGGCCGGCCCTCCTTTACTTTGAAGACACGCTCGACGATCATGCCCGCCTTCTCCAGGACATTGGCTGTGCCCTCGGTGGCCACAATCTTGAATCCCAGCTCCACATAGCGCCGAACCAGTTCAATCGCCGCCGACTTGTCGTGGTCATTCACACTGAAAAAGACCGTACCGTTCGTTGGAAGCACCTGCCCGGCCGAGAGCTGCGCCTTGGCGAACGCCTCGCCGAAGGTGGTTGCCACGCCCATCACCTCGCCCGTCGAGCGCATCTCCGGACCCAAAACCGTATCCACCCCCGCGAACTTCGACCACGGAAACACGGGAGACTTCACATAGTAATGGGCGCCGGTCTCGAGGTCCTTGCCTGAAGCCAATTGCGCGGGCAGCAGTTCTTTGAGCGTTCGGCCCGTCATCAACCGTGCAGCCACCTTGGCCAGTGGGACTCCCGTAGCCTTCGAGACGTACGGCACGGTCCGAGAAGCCCGCGGATTCACTTCGATGACATAGACGTGATCGTTGCCCTCCGCATCCCGCTGAATGGCAAACTGCAGATTCACAAGGCCGACCACTTTCAGCGCCAGCGCCAGTTTTCTCGTGTACCTCCGCAACGTCTCCAGCGTCTCCGGCTGAATGCCGACTGCCGGTAGCACGCAGGACGAGTCGCCGGAATGAATCCCGGCTTCTTCAATGTGCTGCATGATTCCCGCGATGATCACGTCTTGGGAGTCGCACAGCGCGTCCACATCCACCTCAACGGCGCTTTCGAGGAAGTGATCGACCAGCACCGGACGCTCCTGCGAGTACTCGACGGCCTGCTTCATGTACTCCGAAACTGCCTCGGCGTCGTAGGCAATCACCATCGCTCGCCCGCCAAGCACGTAGCTCGGCCGCACGAGCACCGGGTATCCGATCCGCTCAGCCACTGCCAGTGCTTCGTCCACGCTGGTTGCCGTTCCGCCCGGGGGCTGCGGAATACTCAGCTCCTCAAGAAGCTTCCCGAACCGCTTGCGGTCTTCCGCCAGATCGATCGATTCCGGCGACGTCCCGATGATTGGCACACCTGCGGCCCGCAAACGTTGCGCCAGGTTGAGCGGGGTCTGCCCGCCAAACTGCACGATCATTCCCACCGGCGCCCCAGACGATCGTTCGTGGTTATAGACGGCCAGCACATCCTCCAGCGTCAGCGGCTCAAAATACAGCCGGTCGCTGGTGTCGTAGTCGGTGGAAACGGTCTCAGGATTGCAATTCACCATGATCGTTTCGTAACCGTCGTCCTTCAGTGCAAAAGCCGCGTGGCAGCAGCAGTAATCGAATTCAATTCCCTGTCCGATCCGGTTTGGTCCCGACCCGAGGATGATGATCTTGTGCTTCTTGGTTGGTGGGGCTTCGTCCTCCTCGTCGTAGGTCGAGTAGAGGTAGGGAGTCATCGACTCAAACTCCGCCGCACAGGTGTCCACCAGCTTGAACACTGGCCGAATCTCCATTCCCTCGCGCAGTTCCCTTACCCGCTGCGTACCGGCATGCCCTTCGAGCTTCCACTCGGTTGCAATCCGTTCATCGCTCAGGCCCAGCCGCTTCAGCCGCAGCATGCGTTCGGCGCTTATCTCTTCTGGAGTAGTCTGTGCGATAGCCGACTGTTCCAGAGTGATCTCGCGAATCTGGTGCAGGAACCATGGGTCCATCCCCGTCAACCGCGCCACTTCGCGCACGCTCATGCCGCGCTCAAATGCATAGCGGATGTAGCCCAGCCGCTCCGGCTGCGGAGTGACTAGTTTCTGCGTCAGCCGCCGAGGCTCCAGATTGATCTCCGCTCCGGTCTTTTTGCCGGTTTCGAGCGCCCGCCACGCCTTCATCAGAGATTCCTTGAAGGTGCGCCCGATCGCCATCACCTCGCCCACCGACTTCATCTGAGGTCCGAGCGTCTCATCCGAGCCAGGAAACTTCTCGAACTGCCACTTCGGAATCTTCACCACCACGTAATCGATGGTCGGCTCAAAGCAAGCCGGCGTCTTGCGCGTGATGTCGTTGGGAATCTCGTCGAGCGTGTAGCCGACGGCGAGCTTCGCCGCAATCTTGGCGATGGGGAAACCAGTGGCCTTCGATGCCAGCGCCGACGAACGCGAGACGCGCGGATTCATCTCGATTACCGTCATGCGCCCGTCCACGGGGTTCACGGCAAACTGCACATTCGATCCGCCCGTCTCGACACCAATCTCCCGCATCACGGCAATCGCTGCATCGCGCATCTTCTGGTACTCGCGATCGGTGAGCGTCTGCGCTGGAGCCACGGTGATCGAATCGCCGGTGTGCACGCCCATCGGGTCAAAATTCTCGATCGAGCAGATGATGATGACGTTGTCCGCCAGGTCGCGCATCACCTCGAGCTCGAATTCCTTCCAGCCGAGCACGCTCTCTTCAATCAAGCACTCATGCACCGGCGAAAGATCGAGCCCGCGCGCCAGAATCTCCATCAGCTCTTCGCGGTTGTAGGCAATGCCGCCGCCCGTTCCGCCCAGCGTAAAGCTCGGGCGAATTAGCACCGGGAATCCCAGCTTGCCGGCAAAGTCCAGTCCGTCACGCAGATTGTTTACGAGCGCCGACTTTGAAACCTCCAACCCGATGCGCAGCATGGCATCTTTGAACAGCAGCCGGTCCTCGGCCTTTTTGATGGCTTCCAGTTTCGCGCCGATCAGCTCCACGTTGTAGCGGTCGAGAATTCCCGCATCGGCCAGGTCGACGGCGAGGTTCAGCGCCGTCTGCCCGCCCACAGTCGGCAGCAGGGCAAACTTGCCCGACCCCGGAGTCAGCATCTCCGCCTCAATGCGGATGATCTCCTCAACATACTCGCGGGTCAGCGGCTCTATATAAGTGCGATCTGCCAGCTCGGGGTCCGTCATGATGGTGGCCGGATTTGAGTTGACCAGCACCACTTCGTAGCCCTCCTGCTTGAGGGCCTTGCAGGCCTGCGTGCCGGAGTAGTCGAACTCCGCCGATTGCCCAATCACAATCGGCCCCGAGCCGATCACCAAGATCTTCTGTATGTCATTTCTACGTGGCATCGTCTTTGATCAA
>Ga0302324_100018628_pt1 | contig 13666 bp, 13 predicted proteins | sample Palsa_T0_1_FD_201949 | JGI IMG/M metagenome (GOLD analysis project Ga0302324, IMG submission 201949) | Peat permafrost microbial communities from Stordalen Mire near Abisko, Sweden - Palsa_T0_1 | ecosystem: Environmental > Terrestrial > Soil > Palsa > Peat permafrost | place: Sweden: Abisko...
CGTTACTCCGCGTAATCAACATTTAATTTCTGGACGTTACTGCGTCGGAGGAGGGGCGGAATCAGGTGAGACCTGGGGTAGCGCTGGATTATCGTTGGCAGGCTTTTCCGTTTGCGCAGGAGCCTGCCCTGGAATCGTAGCCTGTCCTGGATTGCCAAGTCCCTGCTGTAGCGCCTGTGCTTGGTCCTCGATCGGGTTCCAGATGAATTCCCATTCTTTGTATTTCTTCCCTCCGTGGTAGACCTTGACCGAATCCCGATTCGCCCGGCCTGCAACACCGGTCAAGAAACCTCCCAGGACAGGACCGTCCACAGGTCCGGTCGGTTTCAGCTGAGCCAAGGGGTTCGGAGTCTGAGCTGTTGTTAGACTGGAAGTCGCATTTGCCGTGCCCGGGCTGTTGGCGCCACCGGTCGCACTGCTTAAACCGATGGTACTCGAAGCCATGCTCGAAGCAGATACGCCTGGAAGCGCGCCCGCTTGTACAGCGGGAAGCTTGCCTCCATTCTGATCCATCAGAGCCATCTGTTGGAGGTTGGCATAGCGGACACTACCGATAAGCTGCCCCCCGGCGTTGGTATAGATGAAGCGCCAGGAATCGTCGTTCGTATCTGCATTCGTCGGATCGTTATATGCGGCAAGACGCAGAAAGTGAACCCCGGGGAAACCCTCCTTAAGATCTTTGGCCGTCCGCGGATAGTACCCCTTCTTGTGGTAGAAGATGCGAATGGCTCGCACCCACTGATTGCCGCGCCAGATCATTTCATCTTCGCGCTCGCGGCGACCCTGAGTCTTCATGTCTTGCAGCGCGACTTGGGAACCGATGATGACACTCATGATCATTATCAGTGCCATGAGCAAAGCGTAGCCCGATTCAGTTGAACGCCCGGGCCGAGCTTTTCCTCTAGTACTCGCCGCACGCCGCTGCTTGGGAATGGCACTAAAACGATGCATGCATTGTCCTGACTAATAGAATACCGCAGTTGCTCCAATCGCCGTTATCAACAAGCGAATGCCGTGTACCGGGAGGGCAATGCATAAACAGCCCTGGAAGGAGAACGCGCGCAGATCCCGGTCTATTTTCCTATTGGTAAGAGTGTGGGCAACCGTTCCCCGTTTCCTCCAGCTTTATTGGACTTTTTCGAGGTTTGGTAGCGCTAACGGGAATCGAACCCGTATTTCAGCCTTGAAAGGGCCGCGTGCTAACCGTTGCACCATAGCGCCGAAGAGAATCAATCGGAAGAGATTCGATTATCCGGGAAAGCGGAAAGATTGACAAGCTAGGGAAGATGCGGGTAGTGGGTCAGTTTGAATCGGCTTCGGTCTGAGGCAAGGACGCACCTATGGCATCATTAGGGAATGGCAAAGAAACCCAGAAAGCAGGAGAAACGGCGTAAGGCAGAAAAGGACGAAAATCAAATGGCATACGATGTAGTCGCACACATAGAGAGGCTCCCAAAAGACCCCGCCGCCCAGTCCTTGGGGCGTATGGGCGGGATAGCTCGCAAGCGGAACCTATCCAAGGAACAGTTGCGGGAAATCGCTGTGAAGGGCGCTAATGCGCGTTGGGAAAAGGCTAGGGAGACCTATGTTGCGCCCAAAGAGGATAATGAATAGAGTATTGAGTAGCCCCGCCGAAGCGGGGAATTCGTCATCTTATGAGCAGGGGCGCGGGAACCGACATATTCCCAAGAGCGCTTTTAAACAGTATCGAGTTTGTTGGCACGACTAGTTCTCCTTTCTTCTGTTTTGGATTTCTGGTGCTTCAACACCAGAGAACAGAAAACTGTGAGAATCAGCAAAGAGAGGCCCAAGGCTATCCGGCTTTGGGTTTTTCTTTTTTCTCAGTGATTACTCCGTACTTGCCCCATCCGCGACTTTCAATTCGGCCCTCTTTAACCATTCGGGACAAGAGAGACCTTATGTATGGCTCATTTTCAGCGCTGGCGTTGATGTTCTGAAAAATGTCTTTGAACGCATAAGACCATTCGGGTGAGTTCGCGCTCATAAGCGCCATAATCCGTTCCGGCATGGGGTCGTTGGTTGGCTGAGGTTTCAGCAGATCTGACAGAGAAACCAGCCTGTTAAATCCGCTGATCGGTTGGTTGACGGAATAATTCACCAGTTCGCGAAGCTTTTCTTCCAACTGACGAACGTGCTCACGAGCCTTTTTGAGTTCAGTTGCTGTCGCGATAATGCTGTCCTCAACCGACATATCGGCCTCCCTGCCAAGCTAAATAAAAATTACCACACTTTATCTATAAGTCAAATATTTTATCTTTACGCTGCTTAGCGATAGGCATAGAATTACCTCATGAATACATTAAACAATCAGCGCCGCGCAGCGATCATCGCAGCACTCGTAGAAGGCAATTCGGTTCGCGCCACGTCGCGCATGACGGGCGCGGCCAAAGGCACAATCCTGAAGTTGCTCGCGGAGCTAGGGAAGGTTTGCGAGGAATATCAACGGAAGGTGTTCCGCAATCTGCCCTGCAAGCGGATTCAATGCGACGAAATTTGGAATTTTTGCTACGCGAAGCAAAAGAACGTGCCCGCAGAAAAGGAAGGGCAATTTGGTTTCGGGGATGTTTGGACGTGGGTAGCGATTGATGCAGATTCGAAACTGATTCCGACCTGGGCAGTCGGACGGCGGGATGCGGGAACGGCGTTCGCTCTGATAGAGGATTTGGCGGGACGCTTGAACCACCGGATTCAATTGACTACCGACGGTCTGCGCGTGTATCTGGACGCAGTGGAAAGCGCTTTTGGGTCGAATATCGACTACAGCATGTTGGTGAAAATGTACGGGAATGATTCGGGGCCAAATCGGGGATATAGTCCAGCGGAGTGCATCGGGGCGCGGGTAATACCGATTATCGGCAAACCACGGATTAAGCACATCTCCACAAGCTTTGTGGAGCGGCAGAATTTGACGATGCGGATGAACATGCGGCGATTTACGCGGCTGACAAATGCATTTTCAAAGAAGGTTGATAATCTGCGGTATTCCGTGGCGATTCACTTTATGCACTACAATTTTTGCCGGGTGCATCAGACGTTGCGCGTCACTCCCGCAATGGAAGCGGGGGTTGCAGATCACATCTGGACTCTTGAGGAAATGGTGTCATTGCTAAATCGGCAGGAGAAAATAGCGGCTTAATTATGGACGCTCAAATTGACTGTTCCAGCGTGGCTCGTTTTGGCAAAACACAAGATCGCAGATTTCTACATATTCATGCCGAAATGCAGAAATCTCTTGCAGATCGAAGCTGCGGGCGCGAAGTATGTTTACACGAAGCGGCCCACGCTGAATTGATGGAGCAGGACGGCATCCTAAATGTGCGCTTCGTTGGACCGAACATTCTTTACAATCCCTATATTGACCAATTTATAGCTAGCTCTGCGCAAGCAATTGGGGATGACCAACCTAACGCTGTTGTTACTGATGATTATGTTTTCATGATCGTCTGTCACATGGTCGCTGGCGGGGTGGTATTGCGTTTGAATGGTAAAGCAGAAACCGGCGACGATGGAGATTTTCAAGACTTCAAAAAGAGATATGCCGCATATCCCCCGAAATCGGGAGAGTCGGCGGATGCCATTTGGAAGCGGGCACAAGAAGTAGTCGCCGCTAGACTGAGTGAGCAGCAGACGAAACAGGGAGTGAACGAGCGGGCCGAGAAGTATTTTCATCTGTTGTATCCCGGAGAGTAAAACGATACGGAACACGGCTGTAGTAAAAAGATGCCATTTCGTCGCGCTCTCCTTCTGGTAGTGTTTTCAGAAATTCTTCAACTGTCATTTACGTTTACCTTCCCTTTTGGAGGATGAAATGCCGGAAATATCAAAATGCGAATGTGGAAGCACAGAATTCGATGAATACCGAGTAGCTCTAGACGTGAATATCCTTAAAACAGCGCAGTGGACAACCGGTCAGACCGTTCGCATGGGCGAAGCAAAACAACGGGATGTATGGACAAGATTCTGTAAGGGCTGCGACCGAGTGACGTTTCGCTCTAAGCCATCTACAAAATAGCGACTTAGAATTACGGCGTAGAAGCGACGTGGAATGTATCCACAATGAGCTTTTTTGCCTTTGAAACAGGCTCGATTATTCCGATGCCACCTATATTTAGCACCTTTGCCGTCATCGGTGTCGTTAGCCCCGTCTGTTGATTCGTGAAACCAACTGGATTGTCTCCGGCCCGAACTTGGGCATCCTCAAAAGCGTCTTTCGAAACGATTCCTATTAATTTCGCCGCTCCTCCGACCCTGAAGCTCCCATTGCGCGTAATCCCCGAGGGGGTGTGAAAAACCGGGCCGCCGCTGTTTCCACTGAAAATATTCGCATCGACCAAAAAGATGTTATCAAGTCGCCCGTTTGGATTCGTCCATGCGATAACGCCGTTTCTTGCAATTGGAGTGGTTTGGTAATCTGGCCCGAGAAGCTCCGGATATCCAAAAACCACTACTGAAGCCCCCTGAAACACATCATTTTCATCGCCAAAATCTGCAAAGGAAATTCCGTGCAAATCCTTGTATCCGGACAGGTCGGGCAGGGCTACTACCGCCAAGTCAGCATCGTCGGCACCACGCCACAACGTTTGACCGTCTTTGACGAGGGTTAATTCAACTCCGAGATCTTCATCCGTTCGTGGTTCGCTCTGTGGCACACGGATGTATAGGGTTGTCGGGAAAAAACTCTTAGTAGGGTCGTTGAACAAGTGTTTTGCAGTGAGCAGACAACTGTGCCGACCGCCGTCCCAGGCGATAATGACGCCGGAACCGACGGTAGCAAAGTGCTGTTTCTTATTTGCATCCGTTATCCGTAGCCCCAAAGACACCGTGGCCCGCCGAAGATGATGGAGCAAATCAACGTCCGGCCCCGTTTCTGGCGTTTGAGGCACGGTTGGCGTGGGATGCCGCAGGATTTTGCGCTGCGCCCGCAAAAGAAGCGCAGACAAGCAAAATTGCTACAAAGCCAAGGGTTTTCAAACACGTCATGGAAGGCCGCGAGTGTAGTTCTACTGCGCTTAAAATGTCACTCTTTTTTGTGGTTTATGTACTGGGATTGCACGGCAATCTTATTGCCAAAGTCCGAGACGCTTTTTTCAAACTGACCCACTACCAAGATGCGCGCGAAGTCCGCAAACGCCGCCTAGACCCCACCTGTACGTCCGGACGGCTAACTCATAGGCGGCAGAAAACGCTATTACAGAACTATTACACTGACTAAACAGCACCCCTTGCTATTCTGGCATCGTAATCACGCACGGCAAAAACCCACAGAAATTACAAGGGACACATGGCGCTCCAAATCGATGACCTCGGGAAGACGGGTGCGACCGACACCCAAATCAATTGGGTAACGGCCAGCTTCATGGCGCTGTTTCATATTGGCGCCATAGTCGCCCTTTTCTTCTTCAGTTGGAAGGCTTTCTTCGTCGCGCTGTTTTTGTACTGGGTGGCTGGGAGCCTGGGAATCGGGATGGGGTATCACCGGCTGCTGACGCATCGCGGCTACAAAACTCCCAAATGGGTCGAATATTTTTTGACCGTCTGCGCCACGCTGGCGCTGGAGGGTGGCCCGATTTTCTGGGTGGCGACGCACCGCATTCATCACCAATATTCTGACAAAGAAGGCGATCCGCATTCGCCGATAGACGGCAAGTGGTGGGCGCACATGGGCTGGATCCTGATGGGCAAGTCCATGCATCACGATACAACTACACTGAGCCGCTACGTTCCGGATCTCGCCAAAGACAAATTTCACGTTTGGATCACCAAATATCATTACGTGCCGATCATCGTCCTCGGCGTCGTTCTGCTCGCAATCGGCGGCTTTCCGCTGCTTCTGTGGGGCATTTTCCTCCGTACCGTGTTTGGCCTGCATACGACCTGGCTGGTGAATTCGGCGACGCACTCCTGGGGTTCGCGCCGCTTTGAGACCCGCGACCTTTCGACGAACAGCTGGTGGGTCGCGCTTTTCTCCTTCGGCGAAGGCTGGCACAACAATCACCACGCGAATCCAGTTTCTGCGCGCCACGGACTCGCGTGGTATGAATTCGACCTAAACTGGTGCGGCATCTGGTTGCTCAAAACGGTCGGGCTGGCGAAGCAGGTACACCAAGCCAAGCTTCCGATGAGCACAAAAAACGCTGCGCCTGCGGATGTTGCAGCACCTGCCGCTGCAGCTCCGATCCTTTCTTCCGAGGCGCAGAGCGAGCCCGTCTCCGCCTAGCGGATCGAATCTCTGCTCGATTTTTAAAAGGGGCGTCACCCTCCACGGTTGACGCCCCATTTGAATTCTAACCTCTGCCGCTGTGCGCCTTACCGCATGCTGCCCTTCGCCGTGCCATTCCACTTCGTTGGACCATTCCACTTCGCTGTACAATCTCCATAAGCTCCCATGCAGATGACCGGCCGCCGGACGAAGATGGCGTTTTTTCTGATCCTGGGAATCTGCCTTGTCGCGGCCGCCGTCGCGCTCACCGGCAGTTGGATCATCCTCAACTGGCGCGAACGCGTCCTGCTTTTCTTCGGCGTCGTATTCTTCGTTGCGATCATCGTGGGCTTGATTCTCAACACCGTTTTCCTGGTGCGAGAGATTCGTCGCAACGAACGCCACGACAGTTTCATTAATGCCGTAACGCACGAATTGAAGACGCCTATCGCTTCCATTCGGCTGTACCTCGAAACACTGCAGCGCCGCGAGTTGGACGCCGTGCAGCGCAAACAGTTCTACGGTTTGATGCTCGAGGACACGGACCGCCTGCTGGGCACCGTCGAGCAAGTACTCAAGGCCGGCGAGGTGGGCTACAAACACGCCGCGCCAAGCTCGGTCGAAGTGGACTTCGGCGCCCTGGTGGGCGAATGCATGGAGCTGGCGCGCACGCGGCATCACTTGCAGCCGGAGGCCCTGCACTGGACGGAAGCTCGCAACGGCAAACCGGTCACCGTCCGGGGCGATGCCGGAGAGTTGCGCACCGCAGTTTCCAACATTCTCGACAACGCCATCAAGTACTCACCTGGCAACGTCGACATTTCCGTGTCGCTAGACACGCTTCAGGACAATCGCGTGGCCCTGAGCGTACACGATCGTGGCATGGGCATCCCCGAGCACGAGCTGAAGCGGATTTTCAAGCGCTTCTATCGCGTGCGAGAGCGCCCCGCTTCGCAGGTGAAAGGCACCGGGCTGGGCCTCTTCATCGTGCGGGCCATCGCCCGTGCCCATGGCGGCGATGTATTCGCTGAAAGCGCGGGAGAATCGCGCGGCGCAACGGTGACCTTGGAATTGCCTCGGAGCGACGGGTGAGTCACATCTTGGTAGTGGAAGACGAAGCGCATCTCGCCGACGGCTTGCGCTTCAATCTCGAAGCGGAGGGATATTCCGCGCGAATAGCGGGCGATGGCGAGGCAGCCCTCGCATTGCTCAACGGCCAGGAAAGATTCGATGCCGTCGTGCTGGATGTGATGCTGCCCGGAATCGACGGCTTCGCTGTTGCCGCCACGTTGCGCAAGGCCAAAAACTACGTTCCGGTGCTTATGCTGACCGCGCGAGGACGCCCGGAAGACGTCCTCAAGGGATTCGCAGCCGGGGCGGACGATTATCTTCCCAAGCCCTTCGAGCTGCGGATTTTTCTGGCGCGCCTACAGGGACTTCTGCGCCGCAGCGCGTGGCTGCGCTCTGATGCTGCCGCGGAACCATCGTCGAATACGACGCTCGGCGCAAACGGTGCCGCGGCGGCAGCCGCGAACGGCGAGTCAGGCGCAAATGATGGCGAACTCTTTTCGCTGGGCGATCGCACGATTGATTTCGGAGCGCTAGAGCTGCGCTCTCCGGACACTACTATCCGCTTGACGCTGATGGAGGCAAAACTTTTGCGGCGGCTCATCCGAAGCGAGGGCCGCACTGTCTCGCGCAAGTCGATCCTCGAAGATGTGTGGGGACTGCGAGAAGATACCGACACGCGAGCCATCGATAACTTCATCGTGCGCTTACGCCGCTATATAGAAGATGATCCCGCCAAGCCAAAGCATGTTCTCACCGTGCGCGGAGTCGGCTACCGCTTCGTCGCCTAGCACTTTCGACCGTGCACCGCTGCTAGAACCATCCGCTGCGGTACGCTACCCACCAACTGAACAGAATGATCGGAAGCGTCGCTCCTACCGCCCACCAGAACGGCAAAAACAGATCGGCTGCAAGCCCTAGAACGGTAAAGCAAGCCCAGAAGATTTTTCTCTCCATGCCAACGCCACGGTAGCACGCCGCACGCGACAGCTGTAACCACGGAATGTCGCGGCGGTCGAAACACACAAGAGGCCCCTCGCTACTGGAATTCATCGGGCCGCGTTCGCGTCCTATCCGTGCGTCTCCCAACGTAAGGATCGCCAGATTGTTTATTAAGCGTGTTCGCGTGAGCGACCCTTCGTAATAGAATCCTGTGCGCCATGAAGTGGTCAACCAGTTTGCTTTTTGTGGGCTTAATTCTCGTTTGTGGTCTAACTGTGTATTTCCATCACCGTGGCCTTCTTACACTCGAGAATACGCTCGGGACTCTGACGTTTATTGTTGCCTTGGCCACTCTGATCGTTCCCCAGTTCACCTTTCGGGACGCTGTTCGCTCCGGGGAGGAACTTCGGCGAGTACGCCCGCTCGCATGCCCGGCAAATCAAGTCAGGACGCTACCCGGCTCGGTCTGGCTTACGCTACGGTTTTAGATTCCTAGTCGCGTTTACGCACGCGAAGTTTGCGGCATCCGCCGTACTACCACTCCCCTCATACTGCGCTTCCTGTGGATAGAGGCACAGGGGCCGCTGCATGACGATGCCTTGCTTCGGGTCGTCTTTGACATATTTCGTAGCAATAATTTGCGTTGGCGCGACGCCATGCTCAACCCATTGCTCGAGCGCGCTGAAGATGTCATGTTGCGGATCCATTGGCACCGCGGCATGGCCCACACCACCGAAAGAGTTGGGGCCGGGCCCGCTCCAGCAATGTGCCATTCCGGGCGCTACGAAGAGACGATAAAAGCCCTGCGTGTCTTTCAGCGCTTCGCCATCGTTGGCGTCGTGATCCCGTTTTCCGGTGGTGGCTATCACGGTCTCGTAATGTTCAACCGCAAACGGAGTGAGAGTTAAATCGAGCCAGCCCTGATACTCGATCAGTTTACCGCCGTGCTGTTTGAACTTGCTCAGATCTGGATTGACCGCATCGATTTGGGGGCCGTTCGTATCACTCTCGTCTGCGATTGTCACATCCCGGTCGAAGTTCATCGTACGCCAGTCCCAGCTCGCATCGGGCGTCACGATCGATTGGAGAGATCGCGTTGAACCATTCCTCGTCTGGCTGTTTGGATTCGCCGCCTGCCGGGCGGCCGCCTCTGCCCAGTCGGGTACGCTGATTCTGATAGCGCCTGGATAAATCTCCTCATGCGTCCGCGGATTGCGTAACGGTTCGTAGATTTTCTCGAGTGCGTCCGCTTGGGCTGCCGTGATGCAAGTATTCGTATCTTGTCCTGCATTGCACACCGAAGTCTTGGGATCCCAGCCACAGCGGGTAGGATTACCCAGGAAGGTGTCGGTGGGAGCCTGCTTGAGCGACTTGCAGTGGTCCATCGCCGCATTCACGACCAACTGGTATTTGCTGGGCGGAAGGTAGGACGCTCCGTTCACGCCATCCTTCAGCATGACCTGCGCTTTCCAGATATTAGCGATAATTTGATGCGTCGTGTAATGGCCCGAGCCGGAGAGAATTCCGTCATAATCTTCAGGGAACTTCTGCGCTTCTTGGAGCGTTTCCCTGCCACCTGTCGAACAACCGTTATAGTAGGAATGACTCGGCTTGGCGCCATAGTAAGCGGTGATGATCGCCTTGGCGGTCACCGTCATCTCGTGGACCGCGCGCCAGGCATAATCGACAATCTTTTCCGGATGCCCCAATGCCCAACTTGTATCTCCAGTGCCTGTATGTCCCATGTCCGTGGAAGCCACGGCGTACTTCCGTTTTAGTGCGCTAGCCATATCGCTGTAGTAATAGGTGCCGCCTGATAAATGATTGGCGATCGATTCCAGTTTGCCGTTCCATCCGGAAATCGGCATCCAGACCTCGACGCCGATCTTGGAGTCACTGGTCGGGGTCAATACAGCGACGATCCGGCAAGAGGCAGGCAAATCGGTTGCTGGAGGTATCGGTGTTTCGAGGCCGCTGGTAGGAGGAGGACTTTGCAAACTGGAGGTCCCGCCGGCCATGGTCTCGGCCGAGGTGATCGTCGTGTTCGGCACGGAGAAGGTGCTTTTCAGATTCGAGCACGTGTCTGCGCGGGCACTCGTAACGCAGAGCGCCAGGACTCCGAACAGCATTACAACTTTTAGAAAGAAGAACGCCGCCGCATACCTACGACTCCCTGCAAACTGTCGAGTCAGCATACTTGATTCCCTCGCTTAAAAACCTACCCTCGGCAGCGTATATAGCACGTGTGGTTTGGTGTCAAGGGAGACGGGCCTCACTCATTCGAAGTCGACTGCCGCTTGATCGGAGGGGCCGTCAGTTTCTCCGCGTTCAATCGTCGTGACGTGGGAATTGGCGTCTCGAAAGAAAGGGTGGGGCTATAATGCGCAAATTGTGCCGGGCACTTCGACACCGTGAGGAATATGGGAGCGGGCCACGCTTCGATAAGGAGATTTCGGATGCGAAACAGAGTTGAGACCGCGATTCTTATCCTGATGTCGGGATTTCTGCTGCTTGCGAGTGTGGTGTCGGCACATCACTCGGCTGATGCTGCGCCGAGTAAGAGGAGCCTCTCCCCGATCGGTTCATTGCCGATGGCAAAGCCGGAGGAAGTAGGCTTTTCATCGGATCGCCTGCAAAGAATTCACGACGCGATTCAACGACGCATTGACGGTGGTGACATTCCGGGCGCCGTTACTCTGGTCTCGCGCAGGGGCCGCGTGGTGCACTTCGAGGCCCAAGGGTTCATGGACATCGATGCGAAACGACCAATGCAGAAGGACAGCGTCTTCGGGCTGGCGTCGATGACGAAACCGATCACAGCCACGGCCATCCTGATGCTGATGGAACAGGGGAAACTCCGCCTCAACGATCCGGTTTCGCGATTTATTCCAGAATTCAAGAACGTCACCAAGGTGAGAGTTTTGGCAGCCGGCGCTACCCGGGAAGCGCCAGGGGGAAACAGGGACCAGCCAAATCCTAACCAAGACCCTGGAAGTGAGCTGGTGCCGCTCAGCCGTGAGATAACGGTTCGCGATCTGCTGACGCATACCTCCGGGCTGATGAGCATCGCCGTGACGAATCCGGCAGCCCCGCCGCGATCGGCCATGCAATCGAGCACCTTGGCAACACTGGTTCCGCGCTTCGCACTCCCGCTTGATTTTCAACCTGGCACCAGGTGGGCCTACAGCAACTGGGCTGGATTTGATGTCCTCGGTCGCGTGGTCGAGGTCGCCTCCGGGAAACCTTTCGATCAGTTTCTCAAGGAAAACATTCTCGATCCGTTGGACATGAAGGACACGGGGTTCAAGCCGCTCGCGGACTCCCGCGCGCCGCGTTTCGCCAGGCCCTACCGAAGAACTCCGAACGGCTTGGCCAAGGGCGAGCCTCCTACTCAAACCGATTTCATCACCAGCCCGACCTATTTTTCTGGCGCGGCCGGGCTTTCGAGCACAGCGGAGGATTCCTGGCGATTTGCTCAAATGCTGGCGAACGGCGGCGAGTTCAACGGAAAGCGTCTGCTAAGTCCGAACACTGTTGAACTAATGAGGTCCAATCAGGTGGGCGACTTGTTTCCCGGCTCGGGCATATTTCCGGCCCACGGTTCGGGATTTGGACTTAGCGTGGCTGTGGTGACCGATCACATCATGGCCGGCATCCCCGAGGGCACCTTCGGCTGGGATGGAGCCTTCGGCTGCCAATTCCTGGTCAGTCCCAAGGAGAACATGGTGATGGTCATCATGATTCAAATAAGCGATACGGTTACCCGTCTCGATTTCCAGAACGCCGTAATGCAGGCAATCACGCAATAGACTCGCAAGGCTCAGAGGAAGATTGGAAAAACCAGGAATTTCCGGCTGCGGCCTACATTCGAAATATGCCGAATTTAGGCGCTGGAATCGGGGCATTGTAAGCAATCGATAGACCCAGTGCGAGGGCGTTGCGAGTATCCGCGGGATCAAGAATTCCATCGTCCCACAGCCTCGCTGTCGAGTAGTACGGTGAGCCTTCCATCTCGTATTTTTCCAATATAGGTCGCCGAATCTCTTCCTCCTCTTCTGGAGTAAGAGCCTTGCCTCGTCTTGCCAACTGATCGCGCTTCACTGTCGTCAGAACAGCGGCCGCTTGTTCGCCACCCATAACCGAGATTCGCGCGCTCGGCCACATCCACAACATCCGCGGATCGTAAGCGCGCCCACACATACCATAGTTGCCGGCGCCAAACGACCCTCCGGTTATAACGGTAAATTTCGGCACCACCGAATTGGCAACCGCATGCACCATTTTGGCTCCATCTTTCGCAATGCCTCCACGTTCCGATTTGCTACCCACCATAAATCCGGTGATGTTCTGCAGAAATATGAGGGGTATCGCCCGGAGATTGCAGAGTTCAATGAAGTGCGTCGCCTTCAGCGCAGATTCGGAAAAAAGCACGCCATTGTTTGCGATGATGCCGACGAGAAAGCCGTGCAATCGGGCGAAGCCCGTCACAATGGTCGGAGCGTAGCGGGCCTTAAACTCGTCAAATCGCGAGCCGTCGGTGAGCCGCGCGATAATTTCATGAACGTCATATGTTTTGCGGAAATCGGCGCTCACGATCCCGTAAATGTCCCGAGGATCGTAAAGTGGATCTTCGGGAGAAGATAAGTCGGGGGCGGTAGGCTTGGTAGTGTTCAGAGTTGCCAGAGTATTTCTCGTAAGCTGTAGCGCATGCTCATCGTCTTCGGCAAAATAATCGGCGACACCTGACAAACGAGTATGCACATCGGCCCCGCCGAGCTCTTCCGCCGTCACTTCTTCGCCCGTAGCCGCTTTGACGAGCGGCGGGCCGCCAAGAAAAATTGTGCCAGTGCCCTGAACGATAATCGTTTCGTCCGACATGGCCGGCAAGTACGCGCCACCCGCGGTGCAGGATCCCATGACGACACCAATCTGGGGAATGCGTTCCGCGGACATACGCGCTTGATTAAAAAAGATGCGGCCGAAGTGCTCTTTATCGGGGAATATTTCCGCCTGAAGCGGTAAAAAACCACCACCCGAGTCGACCAGGTATACGCAGGGCAATCGGTTTTCAAGCGCAATCTGTTGCGCACGCAGATGCTTCTTTACCGTAAGCGGATAGTACGTGCCACCTTTGACCGTCGCGTCGTTGGCAATGATCATGACCTCGCGGCCGCTGACGCGGCCAATACCGGTCACAATCCCCGCCGAGGGCGCCTCATCGTTGTACATACCGAAAGCTGCGAGGGACGATAACTCGAGAAAGGGCGATGCCGAATCCAGAAGTTTCTCGATGCGCTCGCGTACTTGCAGCTTGCCCTGTTCCCGGTGTCGTTTGAGCGCATCTGGACGACCGCCGCTGCGCGCCACCTTACAGCGATCACGGAGCTCGGAAACCAACTGCTCCATACGCTCGTAATTCTGACGAAATGTGGGATC
>Ga0302324_100018630_pt1 | contig 13665 bp, 9 predicted proteins | sample Palsa_T0_1_FD_201949 | JGI IMG/M metagenome (GOLD analysis project Ga0302324, IMG submission 201949) | Peat permafrost microbial communities from Stordalen Mire near Abisko, Sweden - Palsa_T0_1 | ecosystem: Environmental > Terrestrial > Soil > Palsa > Peat permafrost | place: Sweden: Abisko...
GCGGCTACTAGGCTTCAGCATCGCAGGCCTGCTTTTGTTCAGCCTTTTCGGCCTGATCGGCGCGCCAGAGCCCACCTACATATTCCCGAACCTGTTTAGCGCGATCAGCCCAGCGACTCTGCCAATAGTGGCTGTTGCATACCTCTGCCATTGTGCCGCGGGCGCAGCCGTGGGAGCGGTCGCCGCTTTCGTTGTGAGGCTTCGTCCTTCAGGATACCCGTGCGCTTGGGATGTATTTGTAAGGAAGTGCGCGCCAAATCATATGGTCGCTGTCACGCTCGTCAACAAGGAAACGTATGTCGGCGTCGTCCAGGCATAAGATGTGACGGTGGAAAAGGGTGAGCGGGATCTCGTATTGGCGGAGCCCGCGATTTACGACGAAAACACGAAGAACTACGTCGCGCTGCCGTATCAGCACATATTTGTACGCGCCGATCTGATCTATTGCGTCGCGGCCGTACACGACCCCAGCATCGATAAACGCATGATCCCAGTCGGACAGTCTCCTTTCAAGAAGAGCGAGGCGGAAGCGAGCGACCCACCGGATCCGCAGCGCCCAGCGTGATGGGAATCGGATACACCGGTAACGGAGGCCTGTATGCAAAGACGAGAAGCCAACAACGATGCGCAGCACGAAACCGTCGTGCAGCCTTTTCCCTTGCGCAAGACCGTCGTGCAGCCCACTGCGCCGACACGCCCTCCGAACATTCAGCCGCCACCGCCGCCGCCTCGGCCCAGGGACTAGGCTGGCGCGCAGTCGGCCGACCCCGAGAGCGCGGCCGGGCGGGCCGCGAACGGCGTTCCACTGCCGGCCAATGAGGACGACGCCCTCCTACCAAATTGCAGCGGCGTGCATTCCGGATCATTCGCGCTTCCTTTGCCTTTGGGTCACGCGCGTTTCTTGGGCTTGGCCCCCGCCCTGGAGTTGCATGACTTGTGCGCCAACGCGGCGTTAACCGAGACCGTTCGTCCTCCGCGCGAATGGGGAAGAACGTGGTCAATCGTGAAATCTTCCCAAGTGACAGGCTCTCCGCAAAAACTACACCGCTTGTTCTCGCCGTTATGCCGGATCACCCTCCGCTGTTCTGGCGTGAATATCCGGAACGGATCCTTCCTTTCGAACAAACTGCCGAACAGACCGGCGAGGATCTTTTCCCGCGCCTTCCGATTTTGCGATGTGTCGGTTCCTTCAAGAACCGTCTGCAAGTAGGAGCGGTACACGTTATCGATTTCAAAAAGATAGTTTGAAGACCACGCCGCAGCCGCCGACGATTGGGCATTCCGGGTATTGGATGCCACCCTGGTAGGTAATGCCGTAATAGTTGCCGCCAGCATCGCTCACGAGATTCTGAACGGGCTCCATGCCTAAGCTGCCTCCTGGGAACCGGTGGGAAACTTTCTCCGTCCAGATACCGCTGCCCGGTTCGGACGGTATGAGCTCAAAGATGACGCCGTTGTTCGAGATGCCGCCGCTGCTGGTAACCCCGACGAGCGAACCTTTGGAGCCGAGGGGCACGATCCCCCATGGGTTGGCACCATCATCCGTACCGCCTTGAAAAGTATAAAGTACGCGAAACGTCCACGCTTCGCCGGTGAGCTTTGGGGGAGTGAGCGAGAACGCGGCGCCATTCGGAACGACTGTACTGCCGTAACTCGTTCCATAAAGCACACCGTCGGAGCCGATGCTCGGCAGGCCATATGGCTTGGCTCCGTCGTCGCCGCCCTCGAATGTATAAAGTACCTTGAAGGTCCAGTCTTCGCCCTTATAGGTTGGCGGAGTTAGCTCGAAGACCGTACCGCAGCCAAATCCCGCGCACCCGCTGCCGCCGCCTATGGGATCGGTGCCGTATAGCGCGCCGTGGCTGCCCATCACCAAGCCGCGCGGATCGGAACCGTCACTGGCGCCCGTAAAGGGGTATAGGACGGACTCCAACCCCGCGTGTCCAGGAACGGTTGGGGGTTCTAGCCTGAAGATCGTTCCGCATCCGATTCCGCCGCAGCCGGCACCGCCGCCCGCGCCCGTGGGCCCGTAGATGATGTACCCGTCCAACAGCACACCGGCAGTCGGATAGGCGCCATCGGCCCCTCCCTTGAACGCGTACAGTATCGTCTCGGTCCAGTCGCCTCCCGGTTCTGCCGGGCGTGCCAAGCGAAAAACAACGCCCAATCCGTACGGACCGCCATAGGCGGTCGTGCCGTAAAGGGCGCCGTCGTGCCCGAAAACCATGGCGTTGGGGGCGAATCCGTCGGGCCCAACGCCTTGGGTGCCGAACTCGTGGATAATCGTTTCGGTCCAGGCTTGTTCAGGCGCCACTGGCGGGGTTAACTGGAAAGCCACACCCCCACCAGCAGTTCCACCGTCGATTGTCGTGCCGTAGATGGCGCCGCCAGATGGTCCGATTGCGAGAGTGGCATAAGGTATGAAGCCGTCGCCATTCTGGCCCGTGAAGGCATAAAGAACCCTCACCGAATTGTCGGCCGATTGAGCTTTGGCGGACGGCAGCGAGAGCGATGCGAGCGCGGCCAGCGTGCAGAGAAATCTTGCCCCGTCAGCCGAACAAATCATTCATCGAATATAGTCTCGCGCAAAATGGAAGTCAACATGGGTCTGGTGGAGAAAAATGGCTGGAATCGGATACCTTCCCAATATCGAATCGACCAGTTTCGATCAATCTCGATCCGACCACACGGATTCGCGTTGGAAGCCGGGGTTAAGGTTCAACTGGCATGTTGGAAGAGGTGCACCAAGTCCTGTACCGTCCGCGTTTGCGCGTTGTACAGGATCGTCGATTGACCTATCGTCTCGGAATCGGCTCTCACGATTAAACCATCGGACGCGTTCGGCCCACGGAGTGTTGTACGGAATCCGGCTCCGCCAATTGCCGCTAATTGCGCCGGAATCCTCGCCAGCGAGGCTGGAGCGCCTATCGTATCAAGATTGGCCGCCCACAATTCGTCTTTTCCCCCTCCCCCCGCGTCTCAACGATTTGGGGAATTACTCTCAACTCCGGCAGCTGGCGGCCTTCGGCACGGGCGCGGGGATTCAAATCGCCGGCCCGGACCTGGAAATCGCCATCGCGCGCGTGCGCCCCACCGGGGTGCGGGTGCTGGCGCGCACCACCATTCCACGCTTTCGCGAACGTCCGGCGGCGCAATGGGGCGCGGAATACGGCGCTTTGTTGGGCAAGCTGGGCACGCCGCACCTGAGCGCCACGGTGCTGCTGCCGAGGCCGGAAGTCGTGGTGCGCCAGATTCCCATGCGCGGCGTCCAGCCGAAGGATCTGGAAGCGGCCATCGCCTTCCAATTGGACGGCATCAACCCCTACGGCGACCAGGAAGTGCTGTTCGGCTGGACGCGTCTGGCGGAGGGCAGCGTACTGGTGGGCATCGTGCGGCGCGAGACTGTGGATCGCTACCTGGAGCTCTTCACGGAGGCTGGCATCGCGACCGGTTGCTTCACTTTCGTGGCGGCCGCGATCCACGGCGCGATCCGGCTGGCCGCTCCGCCGCCGCACGAGTTCGTGGCGCTGGGACACGGCGCAGGCTCGAGCGTAGAGGTTTATGGCGAAAGCCAGGCGCGGCCGGTATTTTCGGCCGAGTTCGACTTGCCCGCGGAGAAAGCCGCGGCCCTGGCGGCCGCGGAGTTGCGCCTGGCGCCCGAGACGGCGCCGCTGGCTCTCGATAGCCTGCTGCCGGCGCCGCGCGTGAATCCGGTGGAGAACGATCTGGCGCGCAATCCCCTGCCCTATGCGGCGGCGCTTGAGAGCGCCTGCCCGCGGCTGGCGCCGGCGGCGAATCTGCTGCCCGCCGAGCGGCGCGAGTCGGCTTCCCACGGCATCTTCATTCCGACCGCCGTGGCGGCGGCCTCGCTGCTGATCGTGCTGGGCGCCAGCCTGGCTTGGCCGGGTTACGAACAGCGCCAATACCTGAAGGGATTGGATGCCGAGATCGCGCAACTGCGGGCGCGGGCGGCGCGCGCGGATGTGCTGGACCGCCAGATCGGCCACCTGCGCGGGCGCACGCGCCTGCTGGAAGAATTCCGGTCCCGCACGCGCGCGGATCTGGATGCCATCAACGAGCTGAGCCGGCTGTTTCCGATGCCGGCGTGGGCCAACACCATGGAACTCTCGCGCGACGCGGCCATGATCGTCGGCGAAGCGGACCAGGCCGCGCCGCTGATTAAAGTGCTGGACGCCTCGCCGTTGTTTCACAACTCCGAATTCAACGGCATCAGCAAAGTGCCCAACGCGGAAGTCTTCCGCCTGCACACCCAGCGGAGGCCGGGCAAATGACCACGGGCACGCTGGATCGCCGCACGCTGCTGATTCTGGGAGCCGGGGTGGCGCTGGTGGTGGTGCTGCGCTTCTGGGTGACCTCGGATAAGCCGCCGGAGGCGGTGGCCGCGTACGATTCGGTTCCGCTGGCCGAGAAACGGCTGGCGAAGTTGCGCGAGACGGCGGCCACCGTGCCGGGTAAGGAGAAGACCGCCAAGCAGGCTGCCGACGAGTTGGCGAAGCGGGAAAAAGGCATGATCCTGGCCGACACCGCCGCGCAGGCGCAGGCGCAGTTGCTCGAAATCATACGGCGCGTGGGCAAAGACGACGGCATCGACGTGCGCGGCGCGGAAGAGATGAAGGTGCGTCCACTGGCGGACGATTACGGCGAGGCCATCGTGGCAGTATCGTTTAACTGCCGCATCGAGCAATTCGTGAATTTCATGGCGGACTTAACCACCCGGCCCGAGTTGATTGCCACCAGCGACATTCGGGTGGCCCTGATCGATCCAAAGGAGAAGACGGTGCAGGTGCGGCTCGGATTATCGGGCGTGGTGCCGCGCAAGTTGGTGCCGCAGAAGAAGGGACCGGCCGCGCTGTAAGGCGCAATCATTGCCGTGAAGCGCAAATTATTATTAGCGAACCTGGCGTTGCTGGCGGTGACCGTGGCGGGCGCGGTGCATCTGCGCCGCGAATGGATCGATGCGCGCGCGCGCGAGCAGGCCGTACTCCGGAAGCACATCCAGCCCACGCCGCCGCCGCCTATGATTCCGCTGCCCGCAACCGAACCGGTGAGGGCCGCCAGCTATAGCGACATCGCGCAGAAAATGCTGTTCTCGAAGGACCGCAATCCGGTGGTGGTGGTGGCGCCGCCGCCGGCGCCGAAGCCCATCCCGATGCCGGCTCTGCCGCTGTTCCACGGGGTCTTGAATCTGGGCGACGGTGCGGTAGCCATTATGAGCGAAGGTCCCAAAGGGCCGCACCGCGATTACCAGCCGGGCGACAAGGTGGGGGCGTTCAAGCTGGTGGCGGTGGACAACGAGGAACTCGTGCTGGAGTGGGAAGGCCAGACCATCCGGAAGAAAGTGGATGAGATCCTGGATCGGGGCCCGGCCCCGCCACTCGCCGCGGGCCAGCCGGCGGCCGCCGCCTCAGCGGCTCCCCCGCCGCCGCCGGTGGCTAAAGCGGCCGCCGCTCCGGGGATAGATCTCGGAACGGGCGTCAAGGCGTGCGTGCCGGGCGATACGTCGCCGGCCGGGACCGTCGCCGACGGCATGCGCAAAGTGATCCGGGCGACCCCGTTTGGTGCGAGGTGTTATTGGGAGAGTGAGAAAAGTGGTCACGAAAAGGAGTAATCGCGAATGAGAATTCTAGTATGCATGTGTGTTTTGTCGAGTGTCCTGGCGGCCCAGGATACCGCCAAGACTTCGCCGCCTCCAGCGGCGCCCACGGCTCCAGCGGCAGAGCCGGCCAAGAAGGCGCCACCGGTCGCCGGGATTCCGAAAGGCGCCGTGGAGACCTCGCCAGGGTTTTACCGTTGGACGGACAAGGCAGGCAAGGCCTGGACGTATCGCCTGACTCCCTTCGGCGTGCGGCGTTGGCCGGCGGAAGCCGACGATCCCGCGCAGGCCGCGGCGGATAAGGAGAGCGCGGGGGAAGATCTAATCACGGCCGTGGAGCAAGGCGACTCCATCCGCTTCGAGAAGTCGACGCCCTTCGGAAAGCGCACGTGGGTTCGCAAGAAGACTGAGCTGAGCGATTCCGAGCAGCGGATTTGGGATCTCCAGCGGAAAAATAGCATGGCCGGCCGTACTGCGGAAAAGGAGTAATCGGTGGAATTCAGCGGAGTTTTAGGGGACTTTGGCGGAAGCCATCGAGGGCCGGTATGGCAGGCGGAAGCGCCTGCCCCACCATCGGGCTACGGCGTTCGCCACAGGCTATGCGCGGCAGCGATAGCGGCAGTGTGGTGCGGAACGTGGATCGCTTCGGCGCAGCAAACGGCGCCGCAAGTACCCCCTCCGTCGCGGCCACCCACCGCGCCGCAGACCAGTCCGCGGCGAGCGACCGTTACCGACACCGGCGGTTTCCGGCTGGAGAACGTGTCGCTGACAGAATTCATCGACCTCGTGGCGCGCCAGTTGAAAATCAACTACCTGCTGGATCCGCGCTTCAAGGGCGGCAGCGTCACCATCCACACTTACGGAGAAGTGAAGTCGACCGATCTGTTGCCTCTGCTCGAAACCGTCCTGCGCGTGAACGGCGCGGCGCTGGTGAAAGTCGGCAACCTCTATCGCGTGGTCCCCATGGACAGGGTGGCGCAGGCGCCGCTGCCTCCATCCGTTAACGGCAAGGACTTTCCCGACGATGAGCGCATGGCGATGAACCTGGTCTTCCTGAAGTACGCCACTGCCGGCGAGATCTTGAAGCTCATCCAACCGTTTCTGGGAGAGGGCGCGGCGGCCGCCACTTACGATCCGGCCAATCTGCTGATCCTGCAGGACAACAACCGCAACATGAAGCGCACCATGGATCTGCTGGCGCTGTTCGACAGCGACTCCTTCGTCAGCCAGCGAGTGCACCTGTACGACGTCGTTAACGGCCGGCCCACCGACCTGGTGAAACAACTGGAGTCCATTTTCAAAGCCGTATCGCTTTCCGACAAGTCCAGCGCGGTGAAGTTCGTGCCTGTCGACCGGATCAATACGATCGTGGCGGTGGCCCCAAATCCAGGGGTATTCGACGAGGTGGGACAGTGGCTGAAGAAGTTGGATATTCCCGTCAAGGCGCCGGCGGGCGCGGTGGACAACTACGTTTACCGGCTCAAATACGGCCGCGCCGAGACGGTGGCGTTGGCCATCATGGCGTTATATAGCGGCAACCCGGCCGCGCTGATGGCGCTAAGCCAAATGAATAACAGCATGATGAACGGCATGATGAACAATATCAGTCCGGGCCTCAACAACGGAATGGGCTATGGTGGCGGCGGTTACGGCGGCGGGGGTTATGGCGGCGGGGGTTATGGCGGCGGGGGTTACGGCGGAGGAGGTTACGGCGGAGGAGGTTACGGCGGCGGAGGTTACGGCGGCGGAGGTTACGGCGGCGGGGGTTATGGCGGCGGAGGTTATGGCGGCGGAGGTTATGGCGGCGCAGGTGGGTATGGCGGATATCAAGGCGGCACGAACCCCTTCGCGAGCATGCTGGGGAGCACCTCCGCGACGCAAACGGGGAACCAGGCTGGCGCGGCGGCGGGCGCTTCCGGAGACCAGACCGGCACGTATCTGGGCGCCTCCGGCACTTCCACTACCCACGGTCCGCGCATCATCCCGAATCCATTCGACAATACGCTGCTGGTACAGTCGACGCCGGAGGAGTGGGAGCAGATATCGCGGCTGCTGGTGCAGTTGGACGTGGCGCCGCGGCAGGTACTGGTGGAAGCCAAGATCCTGGAGGTGTCGCTCAGCGGCGCCCTGCAATACGGCGTGCAATACTTTCTGCAAAACCAGGGGACCGCGGTCCCCAGCGGTTTCAGCGCACCCGGCCAGGCCGGCGGGTTTCTCGGCAGCGTGCTGGGCAGCATCGGGAGTGGAGTCACCACGACCCTGACGGGCGGACTGCTGGTGGGACACAGCCGCGAATTGCTGGCGCAGTTGATGGCCATGGAGAGCACCGGCAAGGTCAAGACCATCAATGAGCCGTCGCTGATCGCCACCGATAGCATCCCGGCCGTGATGAATGTAGGCACGACCGTACCCACGTTGAGCTCTACGGCCGCCACCGGCGTGCAAAACGGCGGCACTTCCTTGTTCGCGAACACCATCTCCAACGTGAGCACGGGCGTGACGTTGGTGGTTAATGCGCGGGTCAACTCCAGCGGCATCATTACCATGCTGATCAATCAGCAAGTCAGCGAGCCAACCAGTTCCGCCTCCGGCATCGACTCGCCATCCTTCTCGAATCGTAGCTTCCAGACGCAGATGACGGTGCAGGATGGCGACACCGTGGCCATTGGCGGTTTCATCCAGGAGACCGTCAACGATTCATCCACCGGCATCCCCTTCCTGCAGCGGATTCCCATCCTTGGCGCGGCTTTCGGCGCCAAATCGAAGACCACCAGCCGGGACGAGCTGATCGTTTTCCTGACGCCGCACGTGATCTACGACACGGCGTCGGTGGCGGACGCTACCGACGATTTGAAAAACGGGTTGAAGCACATGAAGAAGGAGTTGAAGGAGCAGCAGTAGCGGACCGGCCAGGATGCCACTCCCACTGCTAGACTGGGGGCAGTGGCAGCCAGGAACCTGCGACAGCGCATCGAGGAACTGACGGTCGTGGCCGATATCGCTTCGGCCATGCTGTCGCCTCTGGAATTGAGCGAGTTGCTCAATGTGGCGCTCGAAAGGGCGGGCCGGGCCATGGGCGCGCCTTTCGGCAGCATCACTCTCCTTTCCGCCGATAAGACCAGGCTGGAGTTCGCCGCGGTCCACGGATTGTCCGCCGATTACGGCGAACGGTTCCGCGAAATCGGGCTGCTGCCGGCGGACGAGTCTTCGCCCTCGGGCATGGCGTTTTCCACCGGGAAGCCCTATTGGGTGGCGGACATCGCCCGCCATCCGCTGTGCGCAAGCTGGAAACACATCAGCCTGGGCGAGGGCGTGCGCGCGATCGTCTGTGTGCCCCTGGTGGTGGGAGGCGAGCCCGCCGGCACCTTGAATCAATACTTGGCCGAACCGCACCGCTTCCGGGCGAATGAAGTCCGCCTGCTGCAGGTGGTGGCGCAGCAGGTTTCGCTCGCCATCGAACGCGCCCGCCTCCACGACCGGCTGAAGCAGCAGCACGAGTCCGCGCTGGCCGCGAGCGAACACAAGAGCCGCTTCCTGGCGACTATGACGCACGAGCTGCGCTCGCCCATGACGGCCATCGTGGGCTTCGCCGATCTGCTGCGGCAGCAGATTCCCGGATCGCTCAACGCCGAGCAGATGCGCCAGGTGCGCATGATCACCGCCAGCGCGCAGCACATCATGGCCGTGTTGAACGACGCGCTGGACGTGGCGCGCATTGAAGCCGGCGAACTGGAGTGCCTGATCGAGCCCGTGGATGCCATCGAAGTCATCACCGAGGTCACCGACATGCTGGCGCCGTTGGCGCGCGCCAAGCGCCTGGGGCTGGACGTCATATGCGAGCCGCGCGCGACGCATGCGCCGCTGATGGTGCGCGCCGACCGCCAGCGTTCCAAACAAATTCTGGTCAATCTGGTTTCGAACGCCATCAAGTTCACCGCGCACGGACACATTCAGGTGAGCGGCTTCCGCGACGCCGGCGTTCCGCAGCGGGCGCGCATCGCCGTATCGGACACCGGCATCGGCTTGCGCCCCGACCAGGTGCCCCTGCTCTTCCAGGAGTTTCAGCAATTGCCGACCCCTTACCAGCATCTGGGCACGGGGTTGGGACTGGCCATCAGCCGGAAGCTGGCGCGCCTGATGGGCGGCGATATCGAAGTGGAAAGCGACTGGGGCCGCGGCAGCACTTTCACCCTGAGGCTGGAGACCGCATGAGCGCGCATACGCTGCTGCTGGTGGACGACGATCCCGCCGTACACGAACTGCTGGCGGCCGTGCTGCGCCGGCCCGACTGGCAAATCGACAGCGCCTACGACGGCCTCGATGGACTGGCGCGCGCCAAGGCCCACCCTTACGACCTGGTGCTGACCGATGTGCGCATGCCGGGCATGGACGGGTTGGATCTGCTGCACCAGATCCGGGAGATCCGGCCCGAGGCGAAGGTCATGGTGATGACGGCGGAGAGCACGCCGGCCAACATCGTACGCGCCATCCGCGAACAAGCCTTTTGCTATTTCAGCAAACCGTTTTCGCCCAGCGCGGTGGCGGAGATGATCGCGCAGGCCGTGAATACCAGCCACTGGCAGGACGACATCGAAGTGGTGTCGGCGAGTCCGCAGTGGATCAGCCTGCGGCTGCGCTGCAAGATGGAGACGGCCGACCGGCTGATGCAGTTCGTGCGCGAGATCGAGATGGACTTTTCGCCGCATGAACGCGAAAACATCGCCGCCGCGTTCCGCGAGCTGCTGATGAACGCCATCGAGCACGGCGGCGGGTCGGACCCCGACAAGCGCGTGCAGGTGACTTACGTGCGCACCACGCGCGCCATCGTCTACCTGATCCAGGACCCCGGCAAGGGATTTTCGTTCGACGATATCGCGCACGCCGCGGTGGCCAATCCGCCGGGAGAGCCAGCCAGGCACCTGGAGATTCGCGCGGAGCAGGGGGTGCGGCCGGGCGGGTTTGGGATACTGCTGACGCGGAATCTGGTGGATGAATTGATTTATAGCGAGAAGGGGAATGAGGTTTTGTTTATCAAGTACTTGAAGTAGGGTGGCGGGCGGCTGAGGTGACTCGTGTTCGCCAACGATGAGATGGACATCGACTCGACGTCACCGGGGGAGAGCAGCGGTGGACCGTTCGTCGGCCAGACGGACCAAGCGCGCGTACCGATCGTTGTTTTCACGATGCGCGGCGACGCGGTTCGTACGGTGACGGCCTACGAGGCCAGTGTACGAATGCGAACGGGGTACTTCGCGACAAAGGGACGACAAAGATGCCGAGCAAAGCAGATCGAATAAAAGTGCCGAGATTCGCCACCGAGTCGGAAGAGGCAAAGTGGTGGGACGACCGCCAGAGTATGGTCGAGGAGAACATGATCCGAGCCATGCGGGACGGGACGGTTCAACAGGGTACGGCGCAGCGCCTGGCCGGGGCGGCTCGCGCTTCCAGAAACGTCACGATTCGTATGTCGGAGGCCGACCTGAATCTTGCGCGCCGATCGGGCGGAAGCCAAGGGTCTGCCTTATCAGAAGAGGCGGCAGGCGAGTTAGACCGATAAACCACTCCGCTTCCCGGCCATCTCCAGCAACTTTCGAACGGAGTTCTCGCCCCAGTTCGGTCGCGGGGACAATCGCGCGCAGGACTGGTCCGGTAGCCGAGCCACCGCCAGCCATCGATTGTACTTCGCCGGCAAAGATACTTCAGATCCGAGAGAAGGCCAGGAGAGCCGCTCGCGGCGGCCCGCCTGGCCCGGTTCATCCAACAGATGGCCTAAAAATTCACTACTTGCTCCAGCACCGGAGACGTGGAAGTATTGAAGTCCGGATCCCCTCCGTAAACCGCCTGAATCGGCCACGTGCCAGGGGCAAAGCTACCGGGACCGGCGACGAAGGTAGCTAGATTTGTCAAGGCGTTCACCGTCCCGGTGCCCAAGACCTGTGTGCCGCTCGTGAAGGATACTGTGCCATTGGCGCTGCCCCCAAATGCCCCAGTCACTGTAGCTGTAAACGTGACCGCACTCAAGAAACTGGAAGGGTTCAGGGAAGAGGTCAACGTAGTACTGGTGGCCGCCTTGACGACCGTTTGCGTTAGCACGGGGGAGGTACTCGCCGCAAACTTGGCATTCCCCGTGTAAGAAGCCGTAATACTCTGCCCCCCCACGCCCAGGTTGGGAGAAAGGAGTACGGCTTTTCCCGCCTTCAGCGTAGCGACGCCCAGTTGGGTCGGGCCTGCGCCCGTGCCGATAAAGAAAGTCACCGTGCCTGTCGGAGTGCCGCCGGCCGCACTGACATTAGCGGTAAAGGTTACGGCCTGATATCGCTGTGACGGGTTGACGCTCGAGGTCACCGCCGTAGTGGTGGTGGGGGCCACCGGGAAGCCCAGCTTTTCGCTGGTCTCCACGTTGCCGGCGTTGTCCGTGCTATGAAAGGCCAGAGAGTGGTGGCCCACACCCGATACCAGGAAAGGACCGGCATAAGTGGTCGTGGGCCCGCCGTCAAGCTTATACACCGTGCGCGCGACGCCGCTAGTGGCGTCTGTGGCGGTCAGGGTGATCTGGACGGGATTAGTGGTGCTGGCCTGCCCCGTTGTGTGGGGTGGGACCGTATCGAAGCCTATAGGGCCGTAATGGTAATACGAATTGAAGCCCGTGTTATCCCAAGCCCGCACGTTCACCGTATGCCAGCCCTGGCCTGAGCCTACCGAGCAGGCTGGCGAACCCGTGAAATCCAGGCAACCACTGGTCTGGTTGGGAAACTGCGGCCCGCTGTAAAAGGAGTTGCCGGCGCCGGGAGTGGCTTCGCAACATGGGTCGCCGCCGGGATCTGTGTCCCAGGCTTGGCTGAAACCCGCTACGCCGGTCAGCTCGTAGCTATCGCCACTGGTGTCATAGATGGTCCAGCTTACAACCTGGTTGCTCTTATACCACTTGTTCAATGCGGGTCCGGAGAAGTTAACGACAGGCGGCCCGAAGTCGCCCTCCAGGTAAAAATTGATAGCCCAGGCCAGTTGCAGGAAATTAAACGATCCCCAGCCGGTAACCTGATCGCGGCCCTTGGCGGCGCAAAACACATTCAGGTGATAAGCGACCGTAATATCGTTGAAGTTACAGCCCGAAGTGATGTCGTAGAAGGGGTAGTGCGGCGCAAAATCCGGATTCAGTCCGAAATAATAGAGGTACGAGTTTCCGTTGCCGAGGGGCGCGCACGGTTCGTGGCTGGAACATCCGCCCGTGAAAAGGCCGACATAGAGCATATAAGCGTTGGCCTGGGCAAAGAAGCCCGCTACTTCCGGCGCCACGATGCTGGTGCCGCCAACCGGACTCAGTGTGCCTTGAAAATAGAAATTCTGCGGATAGTATTGTCCATCGCCGTTGAGCGCGATGTCGGGGACCTGTCGCATGGAGCCGGCGGGCAGGCTCTGATATGACGGGGCCGAATAGTAGGCGCTGTTGCCGCCGCCGCTTCCGCCATCATCGTTCGCGCAGCCATTCGGGCCGCCACTCCAGGCGACTTCAGTGTCGAATGTTGGACCATTGCCCAACTGGAGTGAGGTTCCCCCAGCCGAAACCACGTTGGGGTCCGACCCGGGATAGGTGACGGCGTCGAAATGCGTGCAACCCGAGCCGGCCCAAGAGGTGGCGCCCCAATCACCCGAGATCGATACCAGAGTCCAGCCCTGCCCGATCATGGAGTTGAAGATGCCATGGTCCATGTCCATAATCGATTGCGGAATGCCAGCGATCTCGGCGGTGCCCAAACTGGTGCTAAAGACCCGCGCATAGCCGTCGCTCAAGACGTGGTTGAATGCGTCGGTGATCGTTGAGAGATTGGTATTCGCGCCCTCGTACAGGTAGACCATGGCAGTATTCGCGACGGCGCCAAAGCTGTTGGCCATGGCGGTGGACCATTCCACATCCAGGGTACCCTCACCATCGGGGGTCGTCGTGGTGCCGTCGATGGGGAACTGCTGCCAGTGATCGGCAAGGTAGGGGTACTGGTTGTGGAAACCGGTAATGTCGCTGCCGCTGATAACCCCGGCGCTGACGATCGCGA
>Ga0302324_100018631_pt1 | contig 13665 bp, 12 predicted proteins | sample Palsa_T0_1_FD_201949 | JGI IMG/M metagenome (GOLD analysis project Ga0302324, IMG submission 201949) | Peat permafrost microbial communities from Stordalen Mire near Abisko, Sweden - Palsa_T0_1 | ecosystem: Environmental > Terrestrial > Soil > Palsa > Peat permafrost | place: Sweden: Abisko...
AGAGCATCGCGCTTTGCAACTGTGCTTCCAGACCGTCGGGGTTGATGATCGTTCCGCAATCGGCAGCGCACGTGAGGCGATGTACGCGAATCGATTTCTTGTCGGGCATCGATACTTCGGCAACAATCGCGACAAGGGCTTGATCCCACTCAACCATAGCAAATCCGCGCGCATGTCCGGCGGGCGCAGCCGACGTCCATTTCGAGCGCTCGGCGGCGATATCGAGGAGCTTACGCGCACGCGATACGCCAGGCATCATCGCGCGCCGGAACGCGACGGGATCTTTTCCGGCCTGATGCGCGAGCTCGTCCATGAACGACTCGATTGCAAACGTGTTGGCGTTGGCGCCCGGTGCACGCCAGAAGCCTACCGGAATACCGGCATCAATGTGCGTGAACGCAACGCGCGAATTTGGTATCGCGATGTCGGGCGGAAGCGCGCCGTTGATCGAGATGCGGTCCTTACCGGTAGCAGAACCTGCCGCAGGAGCGATACGCGCCAGGATCGACGAGCACGCGACGTGATGCGTAAGTGCTGCAATTGTGCCGTCGCTATCGACAGCGCCGGCGAGCGAACTCATCTGACTTGAACGGAACACGCCTTGCCGGATATCGTCCTCGCGCGTCCACACCAGCTTCACCGGTTTGCCGACGGCCTTCGATGCTTCCACGGCATCAGTGATGAAATCTGTCTCGAACCGGCGGCCGAATCCGCCACCCAAAAACGTGGTGTGCAGAGTGACCGCCGAAACCGGCAACCCCGATGCTTTGGCTGCGGCCGCTTGCGCACCGGTTTGGGCTTGCGTCGGTGCCCAGACTTCGACATGGTCGGCGCGCACGTCGGCCGTTGCGTTCATCGGTTCCATCGGCGCGTGCGCGAGATACGGAACCTCGTACACCGCGTGTAACGCCGTTTTGCCGGCGAGAACCGCTGCCGCATCTCCCGTCACCGATTGCTCGACGCCCGGCGTGCCCAGCGCGATGCGCTGCATCGAGTCGATCGACGCGGTCGATGCCTGACCGTACGGACCGGGATTCCACTTGATGGAAAGCGCCGCGCGGCCTTGCTTTGCGGCCCACATGTTGTCGGCAATGACCGCGACACCGGACGTCACCGGAACCACAGCGCGAACGCCTTTGATTCTCTTCGCCTTGGACGCATCGAAACTCGCAAGCGTGCCGCCGAATGAGGGCGCCTTCTCGATCGTACCGATCAGCATCCCGGGCACCCGGACATCGATGCCGTATTGCGCGGTGCCGTTTGTTTTCGGAACGATATCGAGCCGTTTGACGCGCGTCCCAATAACACGAAACTGGTCGGGCGACTTCAGCGCCGCATCTGCGGGTACGGCGACTTTGGCCGCGTCGGCCGCGAGCGATGCATATGTCGCGGTTTTGCCGCCCGGTCCGCTAACAACACCGTCTTTCGTGCTGCAGGCCGAGGGCTCAACGTTCCAGCGCGTCGCCGCCGCCGAGACGAGCATCGCGCGCGCGGTCGCGCCGGCTTTGCGCATCGTCATATACATGTTCGGCGATGTCGTGCTGCCGCCGGTGGCTTGCTGTTTCCACACGGGATCGTTGTAGGCCGGATCGGCCGGAGCGAACTGGTAGCGGATTGCACTCATCGGCGCGTCGAGTTCTTCGGCGACCATCATCGGCAGCGACGTCGCGATGCCTTGGCCCATTTCGGACTTGTTGACCATCACGGTAAACACGCCGGCGGCGTCCATCGAAAGCCAGACGTTCGGCGAGAACACGGCAGCCGGCGAAGCCGCGACCGCCGGCGCGAGATCGGCGCGAAGGCCAAGAGCGAATCCCGCGCCCGTCGCGGTCGCGATCTTGATGAAATCGGCGCGCGCGAGCATTAGGCGATCCCCGCAGCGCGTTTTATTGCTTTCTTAATGCGCGGGTACATCGCGCAGCGACAAATGTTGCCCGACATCGCAGCCGAGATATCAGCGTCCGTCGGCTTCGGTTTTTCCGCAAGCAGTGCGGTTGCCGACATGATCTGGCCCGACTGACAGTAGCCGCATTGCGGCACGTTCTCAGCGACCCAGGCGTCTTGCACCGGATGCGGTTTTCCGTTTTTTGCGATGCCTTCAATCGTCGTAATCGGCTGGCCGGCAGCGGCCGAAACCGGGACCTGGCACGAGCGGACGGCCGCACCGCTGAGGTGAACCGTGCATGCGCCGCAGGCGGCAACGCCACAGCCGAACTTCGTGCCGGTCAGTCCGACAACGTCTCGGATCGCCCACAATAGGGGCATGTCGGGCGGGACATCGAGATCGTGCTTGGTCCCGTTGATCGTTAAACGGATCATTGCCGCTCCTCCAAAAAGGTCGTACGGCGGTCTACGAAGCGAGCGGACGAAGCCCTGCGGACTTCCCTAATTCGCTATAAAGTGAAAGGGTGTTGCGGCCGATGTTATAATTGAGCGGAAACCGGCTCTTGCAGACGCGCGAGCGACTCGAACCGGCCCGCACACTTACCGTTTCGCCGTCTAACGACGAAGCGGCCCCGTACGTGATAGGCGTCATTGGAAATGCAAGACGCGACGTCGGCCGAAGTTCGGTCGCGCCGTCGCTCGGCAACACTTGCTCCGGTTGCAGTGCAACCGAGGGCCCCGCATCTGCGTCCGTATCAAATCGAAGCGCAGCAAGCGATACTCGAACATCGCCGCCGCGGCATTCGCACGCAGTTGGTGTCGCTGGCGACCGGCCTTGGCAAATCGGTCATCATCGCAACGCTACCGCGACTGCTCGGACTACGCGAAGGCGACATGACCCTCGTCGTCGCGCATCGCGATGAGCTCATCGAACAACTCGTCGAGAAGTTCCACGCCGAAAATCTCGATGCCAAGATCGGCGTCGAGAAAGCCGAACGGCGCGCGCCCGAGGATTCGGACATCGTCGTCGCTACGGTCCAGACCCTCGGCGATAAACGGCTGACCGAATTCGTCGCCCGCTTCGGCCGGCGGATCGCCCTCTTCGTTATTGACGAAGCGCATCACGCGGCGGCGCCGTCCTATCGGGCGATCGTCGACACGATTTTGGCCAAGCGCAGCGACGCGATGGTCATGGGCTTCACCGCCACGCCCAACCGCGGCGACGGCGTGCGGCTCATCGATGTCTTCGAAAAAATCGTCTACGAGATGGATACCCGCAAGGCGATCGACGCCGGGTATCTCGTCCCGGTGAAATCCTACGCGGTCGCGACTACGACCGATCTCGACGGCGTCGCTTCACGCGGCGGCGACTTTGTGATCGGTGCGCTCGCTGCGGCGGTTAACACCGTCGACCGTAACGCCCGCATCGTTGCGGCCTACAAGCAGCATACGCCCGGCCTGAAGGCGCTCGTATTTACGGCTTCAGTCGAGCATGCGCGCGACGTTGCCGAAGAGTTCGTCGCGAACGACGTCAAGGCCGAGTGGGCCAGCGGCGATACGCCACGCCTGGAACGCGAACGCATCGTGCGGGATTTCCGCAGTGGCAAGACGCACGTGCTCGTCAACTGCGGACTCTATCTCGAGGGCTTCGACGTGCCGTCGGTTCAGGTGATTCTCAACGCGCGCCCGACGAAATCGACGACGCTCTACACGCAGATCACCGGCCGCGCGCTGCGCCCGGTCGACGAGATCGCGGGACCACTCTCGAACACAGCTTCGGCGTTGAACCGCCGCGAGCTGATCGAGAAAAGCATCAAGCCTGCTGCGATCGTTATCGATCTCGTCGATCAAGCTCACCGCCACGCACTCGTCACGTTGGCATCGCTCTACGGATTGCCGCCGCAGATCGACGCGCAAGGCCGGATGACCGCGCAAGTCGCCGATAAATTCGAGGAGTTGCTCAAGCGCGATCCCAAGCGCGCCGCGCGCGTTCGCAGCGCCGACGACATCATTACAGCGCTCGCCGAAATTGATTCCGTCTACGCGCCCGTTGAAATCAAGCCGACCTGGACGGCGGTCGATCCGATGGATCATTGGCGTATGGAACTTCCGGCACAACGTGTCGCCTTCGATCGCAAGGGTCGTCCGATCGCGAACTTTGCGAAACTCTACGACCAGTGGGTGACCGAAGCCAAGCGCATCGCGCCGCACGAAGATGCAGAATCGTTCGCGCGCCGGATGCTCAACGTCGATCCCAAATCGATTCGCTACGAGCGTTCGCGGATCGACGTCAAACGCGACGGCGACGTCTACCTCACCTTGTATACGAATAACGATCTGCCCGAACGCGTAATCGACAAGTCGTCGTCGCTACCGGGTGCGCTCGGCAGCGCGTACATGCGCGTCGACGAAATGCTTTCCGGCTACACTCAAATCCCCGCGTCGCGCCCGGCGAACGGCAACGGCCGCCCGGCTGTGCCTGCGCCGGCAAATGCTGGGCCACCGCGTGGTCCGGTTCCCGTCAGCAAACGGTCGCGCCGCGGGCGAGGACGGCGGCCGCCCAAGCCGTGATGCGCGCCGTTGCGCTGCTACTTATCGCGCTGTTCGCGGCTGCGCCCGCAACGGCAGCGTCGCGACACGCATGGACCACGCCGGGCGTCGTGCGCATAGGCGTCGTGCGCGACATCGACAATCTCAACCCGCTCTTGTCGGGTCAAGCCGGCGTCACGGATCTTGCGCAGTTTCTTTTCTCCGGGCTCTTCCGATACGACGACCGCGGCGAAGCAATACCCGATGTCGCGACCGCGATTCCGACGCGTGCCAACGGCGGCATCAGCGCCGACGGCAAAACGATCACCTATCACCTGCGCCGTGACGTCACATTTTCCGACGGACACCCCTTAACGGCGGACGACGTCGTTTTTACTTGGCAGCAGATCCTCAACCCCAAAAATAACGTACCGTATCACTTTCCGAACGACCAAGCCCAATCCGTCGTTGCCAAGGACGCGTACACCGTTGTCGCTCGCTTGCGCGAGCCGTCCGCGCCGTTTGTGGTTGAATTTATGCGCTGTGGAAATCAAGGCTCGATCTTACCCAAGCACCTGCTCGCGGGGCAAGCGGACCTCAACCGGAATCCGTACAACCTCAAGCCGGTCGGCAGCGGCCCGTTCATGGTCGAACGCTACGAACCAGGTGTCGGCGTCGAGATGCTTGCGAACCCGCGCTACTATGCGGGTAAACCGAAACTCGACCGCATCAGCTATCGCATCATGCCAAACGAAAATTCGCTGCTGATCGCGTTGCAAACGCATGAGATCGATTTTTATTTCGGCGCCCCCGAGCAGCAATACCGGCCGCTGCGCGCACTCGACGGAATTCGCGTCAGCGCGCTTCCCTTTCAGCAATTCGAGCAGATCGCGTTCAACACGCGCCGCGTTCCGTTCAATGATCTCGCGGTCCGGCGTGCGGCGACATACGCTATTGATTGGGATGGGCTTGCGCGTACGGTGTATCTGGATGTCGATCTGCCCGCGCCGGGTGATATTTTTCCAAAGAGTTGGGCGTTCGATCCAACGCTCGCTCGCTACGCGCACGATGTCGCTAGAGCACGCGCATTGCTTGAGAGCGCGGGATGGAAGGTCGGTCCCGACGGCATTCGCATGAAAGACGGCACGCGCCTGACCGCCGACATCTCAACCGTAAACGGCGTGCTCGTACGGCAAAACGCTGAGGTCGTCATCCAACAGGAGTTGCGGGAAGCGGGCTTCGAGGTGCAAGTGCGCAACGCACCGGCCAGCCTGCTGTTCACCTCGCTTCAAGCCGGCGGGATCCTTGCATCGGGGAAATTCGACATGGCGATTTACGCCTGGGTGAAATTCCCCGACCCCGACGATACCGAGACGATCGGCCCCGACCGCGTACCGCCCGGCGGCGCAAACTACTCCGGTCTGCGCGATCCGGAAATCGGGCGGCTTCAACTGGCGGGCACACGCGTCTACGAGCGCGCGCTACGTAAACCCATCTACGCCAAACTCGAGCGCCGTATTGCAGAACTGCTGCCGTATCAAACGATGGTCTGGCGCGCCAACATCGACGCTTATAACGAAGACCTCCAGCATTTCAAACCCGCGCCGGCCCTGAGCGATTTCTGGAACATCGCCGAATGGTCGATCTAAAGAGCCGCCGGTACAGAGCCGGCGGCTCTTTTATTCGGTCGCTGCTTTAACGGCGGTAGTGGCGGCTGGTGTCGATTTGCGAGGAGAGTTCATTCTCTTGCGCATTCAGACGCTGGACGTCGTTCGACGTCAAACGGCCGCCGTGGCGCGAGAGATTGCGATCGCGTTCGGCTTTGATCGCATTGAGGCGGCCTTGGAGACGCGCCGCAGCACGCGGGCCGAGCTGGCCGTTTTGCACGCCGGCGTTGATGCGCGCCTGCTCGTCGCCGAGCCGATTGGAGATTTCGCCTGCGCTCGCAGCGAGCGGGAGAGTGCCGGCCGCGAGGATGAGCGACGCAAGACCGGCGAGGAGTGCTTTACGCATGGACTGACCTTTCTACGATAAGAGCATGGGCCGCATGCGACCCCCAATGATCCTCCTACCCACATTTAGTCTGAGAACGTTCGGCTGCACATCAAACTTTTAGATGTGCAACCCTCACGTTCCGCGAGCGGTCCAAGCATCCGTATGCAAGCGACGGTATTTCATGGCACGCGCGATATTCGCGTGGAGACCGTTCCCGACCCGACGATCAAGCAGCCGACCGATGCGATCGTACGCGTCGTGAATGCGGCGATCTGCGGCTCCGATCTCTGGCCCTATCGCGGGATCTCGACCACCTGGGAAGCCGGGGATCGCATCGGTCACGAGTTCATCGGCGTCGTCGAGGAGACGGGCAAAGAGACGAAGCGCGTCAAGCGCGGCGACTTCGTCGCAGCACCGTTTTCTTATAGTGACGGCTCATGTGATTTCTGCCATGACGGCCTCTATACGTCGTGTCGCCACTCGGGCTTTTGGGGCGGTGATGATGAAGACGGTGGTCAGGGCCAGTTCGTGCGCGTTTCATACGCCGACGCGACGTTACGCCCGATTCCCGACGCGGTTGCGAACGATAAGAACAAACGGACCTCGGCGCTTGCGATCACCGATGTCATGTCGACCGGGCATCACGGCTGTGTTCGCGCAGGCGTGCATCCCGGCACGACCGTTGCCGTCATTGGCGACGGGGCCGTCGGACTGTGCGCTGTAATTTCAGCGAAGCGATCCAAGGCTGAGCGGATCATTGCCATCGGTCATCATGCCGACCGGCTGGATCTCGCACGCCGGTTCGGCGCGACCGATGTCATTGACTCGAGCGATCCGGAAGCAGCGCAGAAAATCAACGATATGACGAACGGCGGCGTGCGTAGCGTCGTTGAAGCCGTCGGCTCGCAAGCAACGCTCGATCTCGGCGTTGCGATCGCGCGCCCCGGCGGCACGGTTAGCTACGTCGGCCTGCCGTTCGGCGTTGAAAAATTCGACGCGCGGCGACTCTTCAGCAGCAACATCACGATTGCGGGGGCGCTTGCGCCCGTGACCGCCTATCTCGACGAATTGATGGCCGATGTCGCGAACGGCACGATCGATCCGTCGCCCGTCTTCACGATGCGCCTCCCACTCGAGCGCTCGCCGGAAGGCTACGCTGCGATGGATAAGCGCGAGACGATCAAGGTCGTGCTTGACGTTTCCGCGGTCTAGCCGCCGAGCGTCGCGTGCTCGTTGCGGTGATAGACGAGCCCGAAACCAAGGTCGGCAACCAACTCAAATGCTCCACGTGCCTCGATCGCCGCGCGTTCGAGCGGCGTATGATAGAGGAGCACGATTTCGCGGTTCGGCTCCGCAAGTAACTCATCGAGAACCGGGTCGAGCACTTCGCTGCGAAACGGATTGTACAGATAGACGACCAGGTCACCGCGCGGGAAGGTGAATTTCGAAGCATCCGCCCGTACGAGCCGCACGTCGCGGCACTGCAGCCGTTGGCGCGGATACGAATCACGATTCGCGCGTGCAACTTCGTGAAGGGCGGGAGAAATCTCAACGCCGACGATCTGCCGAAACGGCCGTTCGGCCGCAAGTAGCACAACTCGCCCCATGCCGCTCCCGACATCGACGAATGTCACGCGTTGCGGCGCAAGCGGCGACGCATCGAGTAGTCGCTGCACGTCGTCAACCGGAGTCGCCTCATAGTGCGTCGCAAACTCGATACCCGGCCCGACATTCTCGGGATCGAGCTCGCCCAGAAAAATCAATGCCTCGGTGGTAACGTTATGCGCAGCATCAAACCGCTGCCCAGCCCGGCGTCCCGAAGACATTTTATGCGTCCTTGGTGAGCGCGGAGCTTGAGACCCGGGGAGGTGAGGTCGCCGGCAGCGTCATGGGCGACGTATTGGCGTCTTTCGGACGGGTTCTTTTCGTGGGGCAAAAGCGCGCGGGCTTACCTATTTCTAACGGCGAATAGGCATTGATATGGAGACCCGCGAGGAGACGTTGCGCCGGCGCAGCTTGGCACCTACGGCCAAAATCCGCTTGCACGACGATCACGATGCAATCGATCGCGCCTACTGGCGCTCGATCGCTCCGGACGAACGGGCCGCTATGTGCTGGACACTCTTCGTTAGCGAGTGTTCCCTGATGGGGATCCATGCAGATCAACTCAGACTCGATCGATCTGTTGCGCGAATTCAACGCCGCGGGCGTTGAATATCTGATCGTCGGCGCTCACGCGGTCGCGAGGTATTCTCGGCCACGCTCGACGGGAGATTTCGATTTGTATGTCGGTTCGAACGAAACAAACGCGGAACGCGTCTTTGAAGCCCTTGGGCGTTTCGGGGCTCCGCTCGCCGGCATTTCGGCTGCCGATTTTATGGATGAAGACCTCGTCTATCAGATCGGAATTGTGCCGGTTCGCATCGATATCCTGACTACCATCGATGGCGTAACCTTTCGTGATGCCTATTCCCGGCGAGAAGTGGGCGACTTCGACGGCGTCGCCGCTACGTTTATCGCGCGAGAAGACCTCGTTGCGAACAAGCGTGCCACAGGGCGACCGAAAGATATAGCCGACCTGCGACGACTTCAGGCCGATCAATAGCAATTCAGCCTTACACGGCCGGCACTACTCGATGCGTCGGTCGACGTAGTACTGCAAGTCGACATTAACGACGATGCCATCGATCCGCATGATACCGTAGGAATAACGAGGGTTCACGCGCTTGTCGGTCGGCGAGCCGGGGTTTACCATCAGAACGCTGCCCTTGCGTTCGACGAATGGGCGGTGACTATGACCGAAGCAAATAACGTCAACTGGTTCGCCGGCAAAAGCGGCGAGCGCGTTGGAGGGCGCTGAACCGCGGCCGGCCTCGCCGTGGATCATGCCGATGCGAACGTCTTCGATTTTGAGAATCTTCTTTCGACCGAAACGCTCGGCGATTTCCTCGCCGTCATTATTGCCGGCGACGGCGTCTAGCGGCGCAATCGCGGTGAACAGATCGGCGGCTAGTGGGTCGGTAAAGTCGCCCATGTGGAGAATGCGTGTCACGCCGGCATCCCGCAGGCCGCGTTCGAGCGCGCGCGGTAGCGCACGCCCGAAGCGCGGCAGGTGGGTGTCCGAAACGAGGCCGATCACGGTCATACCAGAGATATTTCCGCTTCGCGCCCCGTTTCTTCGTCAATCGCCGTGCCGAATGCAACAGCCAAGGAGCCAAGCGCCACGAGCGTACGCGCGAACGCGACGCGCGGGCTTGCAGCCTGTCGGCAGAGCGCGATGTCGCGTGCGACATCACGCCGGCGTTCTCGACCCAATTCGGTCAGTAACACCAGATTCATCATACAAAAAAACCCCCGTCAGATGCGGAGGTCACAAAACCAAACCGGTCTCGGTCTAGTTAAACGTCATGACCTCCACGAGAAAAGCAACCGGCATCGACCAACGTCGAACCGAAGTCTTCTGAAGTACGCAATTGACAATCGTCATTAATCGAGGTTCCTTTCTCGCCCGGTCCGCGCAAAGCGCGCAAACAAAAGCGTCTGCCGAGAATACCACGCCGGCAACATTGTGTCAACGCGCAGTGTCGCACGCTTTTTAGTGTGCAGACCACCCTCCGTCAATTGCGATTGGGGAGCCGGTGATCGAAATTGCGTAGTCGCTGCAGAGGAACGTGCAAAGCGCAGCGACTTCAGGTGGCTGAATGAACCGCCGAGTCGGCATCACGTCGAGGAATGTGCGCGCGAGTGCTTCGTCGGCGGTCACGCCATCGCCGTACTGCGCTGCGAGTTGCGGGCCTTGATTGCGGACCATGTCCGTCATTACGGCACCGGGGCAGATCGCGTTGACGGTGATGCCGTGTGGTGCGCCCTCTTGGGCGGCGACTTTCGTCAAACCGACGACGCCGTGCTTCGACGCAACGTACGCACTCTTGTAAGGTGAACCGAGGATGCCCTGAACGCTGGCAATGTTGATGATTCGCCCACCGCCGCGTGCCACGAGATGCTTCCAAACAGCCTTTGTCGCGTGGAAGACAGCATCGAGATCGATCGAACGGATTTTCTCGTACTCGTCTTCGGGAAAGTCGACGATCGGCGCGACGTACTGCACGCCGGCATTGTTGATCAGATGATCGATTCCGCCGAAATCGCGCGCAACGGCATCGATCGTGGTGTGAATCGCCCGGATATCGCGCATCTCGCACGCGTAGCCGCGCGCCTTCACCCCGCTTGCCGCTGCGATTTCTTTTGCCGCCTTTTCGGCATCGGCAACGTTGATATCGCAAATCGCAATGTCGGAGCCGGCGCGTGCCAGCTCTTCGGCGCAAGCACGTCCGATGCCGCGCGCGCCACCGGTGATGACGCTCACGCGTCCCTTGAATTCAATCAGCATAGCAACGGTTTAGCCGTTACGGTGCAGCGTCGCGAGAATTTCCCCGATGACGCGATCCGCGTCGGCCTTCGACGGCTGCGCCGTCCCGGCGCCTTCGTGACCGCCGCCACCGTACTCGGCGAGCAAATCGCCGACGTTGGTGTGACATGTGCGATTGAGAATACTGTGGCCGAGTTGAATCGATACGACCTCGCCGCCGAAACCGTCGGCGATGCGCATCGACACGTTAGCTTCAGGAAACAGCGTGTAAATCAGAAAGCGGTTGCCGGTGGCGGGTACGCCTTTACCACGGAGATCGGTCACGACAACGTTTTTATCGAGGTGGCTATCGGCTTGGAGGTGCGCCAAGAACGCTGCTTCCTGCGCGCGCATCGCATCGACGCGTGCCTTCACTTCGGGATCGGCCAAGATCTGCTCCGGCGTTTTGGTGCGCGCCATTTCCATCACATGCCGGAAGTAATCCTGATAGCGCGGCAATTGCGTGCGCGGATCGAGCGTGTAGCCAATCAAGATCCAGCCCTGCGGATTGATGATGTCGTCTTTGGTGAGGATCGCCGCATCGAGCCGGTCGGTTTCTTCCAGCAGGTTCTGATAGCGTTCGAATTTCGGCGACTTATAATGATTGGCGATCACTCGCGCCGCGCTCGGCGCGACGTCGTAGGCGCCGCGCATGTTTGCATTCCACGAGAAATCGGCTTGCGACACATGGTGATCGAACCACAGTGCAGCACGCTCGTCATACGGCAGATTCGCCAGAATGTCGTCGCCGGTAACCTCGACTTTTCCATCCTGTACGTCTTTGGGGTGGGCGAAGTCCACCTTGTCGATCGACTCGACTTCGCGCAAGAGCAGTGCACAGGTCAGTCCGTCCAGGTCGGCACGCGTAATGAGCCGCATTCGAAACTCCTACGATCGGCAAGGGTACGTGCGCTTGGCTTCGCGCGACCAGGGGGCGCGTCCTTATCCCGGGAGGAAATCACGGCCGATGCTCCAGCTTACCAATGTCAGCCGCAGTTTTGGCTCTGTCCAGGCGGTCCGCGACGTCACTTTTACCATTCCGACCGGATCGACATTCGGTTTGCTCGGCCCCAACGGCGCCGGCAAAACCACGACGATGCGGATGATCCTGGGCATCCTCGTTCCGGACGCCGGTACCATCAGGTGGGATGGCAAGGCGATCGATGAGGCGATGCGCCGGCGGTTCGGCTATCTGCCCGAAGAGCGCGGATTGTATGGCAAGATGAAGGTGCGCGATCAAATGGTCTATTTCGGGCGGCTGCATGGAATGCGCGACCCCGATGTCGGCAAACGCGCCGAGGAATGGATGGAACGTCTCGGGGTTGCCGAGTACGCTGACCGTCCGTGTGCCGAACTTTCTAAAGGCAATCAGCAAAAAGTTCAAGTTGCCTGCGCAGCGCTCCACAGGCCTGAGTTTCTCATCCTCGACGAGCCCTTTTCCGGACTGGATCCGGTCAACGCCGATATGCTGCTTGCCATTCTACGCGAACTTCAAGCGGGTGGAGCAACGCTTGTGCTATCGAGCCACCAGATGTGGCAACTCGAAGTACTCTGTACGGATGTATGCATCATCGCGCACGGTGAAGTGCGCGCGAATGGAACACTCACCCAGTTGCGCGCCGATCTTCCGACGCGCGTCGTTGTTGTCGAACCATCCGATCTTGCGCTGCACCGAGTACTTGCCGCCGAGCCCGGCGCGCGCGAACTTCCGCAAGAAAATGGCATGCTTCGCTTCGACGTCCCACAAGGCATCGACTTACCATCGCTTGCCCGACGGCTTGTGGCCGCCGGTGATTTGACGCGGTTCGAGCGTTTGGATCCGACCCTGCATGAGATTTATTTACGCGCAATCGGAGAAACGGCATGAACGTCCTGCCCATCATCTTCCAGGCCGAGTTCTTGCGAAAGATCCGCTCGCGCCCGTATATTATCGGCACGGTCATCGGTATGCTCGGCGTTGCGTTAATCGCTTTTCTGCCCGGGTACCTCGGCAGCGCCTTCAACGCGAACTCGAAGACGATCGTGCTCGCCGGCGATCCAGCGCTCATCGCGCGAGCGAGGCCTCTCCTGGCCAAGCAATACGACATTGTTGCTACCCCGCCGGCACCCGCCGCACCACCTACAATTGCCGATCTAAATCGCAACCACAAAGCGGCGGCGTATATCATACTCGAGCGTCGCCCAAGCGGGCTTCACGCGACGGCGTACGCGCGCGACGCCTCCGCGTTCCGCGACGCATTCGCGCGGGACCTCGTGCCCCTCAACATCGAACTTTCGACCCATCTTTCGCAAAAGCAAATCGATCCGCTGCTGACGATACCGGTCGATATCAAGAGCCTCGATACGAAATTCCGCTCACAGTCCGACTCGGACTCAGCACGCGCGGTAGCGTATGCACTCATCATCCTCCTGTACTTAGCGATCATGCTCAACGCGCAGTCGGTTATGTCATCCGTTGCCGAAGAGAAGACGAGTCGGATCGCAGAATTACTCGTCGCGACGACATCGCCGATGCAACTACTTGCAGGCAAAATTCTCGCAGCGGGCGTTGCCGGTGCAATTCAAATCGGAGCGTGGGTCGCCGCCGGTTACGTCGCAGCACTACAACTCGCGCAGTCGATGCCCCGAACGGGAGCCGCCGCGGCGGCGCACGGTCCGTTCGGACAATTTGATGTCTCGCCCGGCCTTATCGTCGCCTTCATCGTGTTTTTCATCATCGGGTTTTTGCAATATGTAACCCTCTACGCAGCGGGCGCGTCTCTGATCAATCGAACGGAAGATTTAGGAAGCGTCACAATGCCGCTAATATTCCCCGCTTTAGCGTCTTACTTGCTCGCGTTTGCGACGTT
>Ga0302324_100018632_pt1 | contig 13664 bp, 11 predicted proteins | sample Palsa_T0_1_FD_201949 | JGI IMG/M metagenome (GOLD analysis project Ga0302324, IMG submission 201949) | Peat permafrost microbial communities from Stordalen Mire near Abisko, Sweden - Palsa_T0_1 | ecosystem: Environmental > Terrestrial > Soil > Palsa > Peat permafrost | place: Sweden: Abisko...
GCGAAGCGAAGCAATCCAGGGCGGCGTGACGGCTGCCCTGGATTGCTTCGCTTCGCTCGCAATGACGTTGTCAGGCGTGCGCGGTGCGCTATGCTCGCCGAAATTCATCCGGGAGAGGAAGCATGCGCCGCCTGATCGTCGCCGTCGTCGCCGTCGTCGCGCTCGGCTCGGAAGGCGCGCGGGCGGACGAGGTGCCGCACTACGTCGTCGACGCCGCGTGGCCGAAGCAGCTGCCGAACGACTGGATCATGGGCCAGGTCGGCGGCATGACGGTCGATCGGCAGGACCATATCTGGGTCAATCAGCGGCCGCGCACGCTGACCTCCGACGAGAAGGGCGCGACGCTCGATCCGCCCGAGTCGAAATGCTGCGCGCCCGCGCCGCCGGTCATCGAGTTCGATCAGGCGGGTAATCTGATCCAGGCCTGGGGCGGGCCGGGCGCGGGCTACGACTGGCCGGAGGTCGAGCACGGCATCTTCGTCGACAGCAAGGGCTTCGTGTGGGTCGCCGGCAACGGGCCGAAGGACGGCCAGATCCTCAAATTCACCCATGACGGAAAATTCGTGAAGCAGATCGGCCACCCGGGCGAGCCCGACAGCAACGACACCACGCATATGGGCCGGCCGGCCAATATCTGGCTCGACGAGCCCGCCAACGAGATCTACGTCGCCGACGGCTACGCCAATCATCGGGTCATCGTGTTCGACAGCGAGACCGGTGCCTACAAGCGTCACTGGGGCGCCTACGGCAAGCGGCCGACCGACGAGAAGGTCGGCGCCTACGATCCGAAGGCGCCGCCGTCGTCTCAGTTCGGCAATCCGGTGCATTGCGTGCAGATCGCGCCCGACGGGCTGGTCTATGTCTGCGACCGGGTCAACGACCGCATCCAGATCTTCCACAAGGACGGCAGCTTCGTCGGCGAGTGGTTCTACGAGCGCACGACGCTGCGCGCCGGCTCGACCTGGGATCTCGCGATGGCGCCCGATGCGACGCGCTCGCTGCTCTTCAGCCTCGACGGCACCAACAACGAGGTCCGCATCCTCGATCGCCGAACCGGCGAGGTGCTCGGCGCATTCGGCCATAATGGCCGCAACGCCGGCCAATTCCACTGGGTCCACCAGATCGCGATCGACTCCCAGTGGAACATCTATACCGGCGAGGTCGACACCGGAAAACGGATCCAGAAATTCGCCCGCGCGTCGACGCCCTGACCGCCCGCGGGGCGCGGTCCGCGGGGTGATCCGTTTTTGTTCCGGATCGGTAAGGGAACGATTGCCGAACTGTAGGGCCCCCCGGGGCGGGCCGCCGTGGAAATCCTTGTGGATAGTCGTGCGGCCCGGCAGGCGCGCGTCAGCCCTGCATTCGATCGGCGTGATCGCACGGCGGCACCGGGCCATGTGGGCACCGTGGCCCGTCGCGCGGCTTCATGCGGCGCGTCAGGTGGGTGACGCCATACACACTCTGCCGGCGTTGCGCGCCTGGGCGAGGCCGGAAGCCGCGCGCCAAGGCCGGGTGCGCCGCGATGCCGGGAGCGCGGGCCGCTTCTAGCGCGCGCGATCCGTCGACCTGGCGCGCCGGCGTGCCTGCCGGCGCGCCGAGTCGGCCCGACGGTGCACGCTTCGCCACGGCGCTTCGACGGGATTGCACGGAGTCGCCGCACGCGCGGGGCGGCTCGGCGGCGGCGGTATTGTCGGGTCGGCCGACGCGACGATGCCGGCGACATGACGATGCGGGTGCGGGCTTCAGCCTTCGGCGCGGCGCTTCGCGTCCCCGACACGCGGGCGCAGCGGAGGCGCAACCGCCGCCGTCGCTTGCCGGATGCCCTGGCGCGCATGCAAGAAACTGCTCTGCCATAGGCCTAACTTGGAAGTCTCGCGTCACGGGGTCGAAGCGCGGCGCGCGGTGTCGCCGGCGACCGGCCCCGTGACGCGATTACCGCGCGTTGATGGCAAGCGAGGCGGCGGCGACGATGCGCTCGGCCGCGCGGTCAAGATGCGCGCCAACGTCGGCGTGCCGTCCGGCGGCCACGCGCCGATGCAGCCACGTCGCGCCGAGCTGCCGGCGCGCGTCGCCGTGCCATGACGATGCGCCGTCGAAATTTCGTCGAATTGTCGGGACTTGCGTGGCGGAATCGGCGCGGCGACGCCGCGCTTCGGGCCGTTTCGTACGACGGTACGCCGGGAATCCCGCAACGTGACGACGGAGTGGGCAGAAGTGGCGCCGCTTGTGCGCCGCATCATTCGCCGGGTCGGTGCGCGGAATCGCATCGGTCGGTTTCGCAAGCGACCGACGAAATGCCGACCGATGGCGGTGTCGACGGCCTCCCCATCGGAGGCCGCGCTTCGGCCCTGGCGCCGGCCTTCCGCAGCCCTGTGGATAACTTGCGGCTTGCGGCGTTCCGTCGCGTCGGGAAACGCCCGATTTTGTGAGGCTTTGTAGCGTCTGCTTAAGCTTGCCTTCAGAAAACCGGCTTGCGCTTGGCCTTGAAGGCCGCGGCCCCCTCGGCGAACTCAGCCCCGGTGATGCAGATCGACTGGGCGAGCGCCTCCATCTCGAGCACGGTGTCGAGCGGAGCCGGCGCCGCGGCGAGCTGCTGCTTCAGGATGCCGAAGGCGTGCGGCGGCAGCGCCGCCAGCATCTGCGCCTGCTCGAGCGCGGCCGCCGGCACCTCGTCGTCGTCGACCACGCGGTCGGCCAGCCCGATCTCAAGCGCCTCCTCGCTGCCGTAGCTGCGCGCGAGCAGGATCGCCTGGCGCGCGCGCGCCGCGCCGATGCGCCGCGGCAGGGTGTGGAGCATGCCCCAGTCGGGCACCAGTCCGACCTTGAAGAACGGGATCGAGATCTGCGCCGAGCGGCCCATCACGATGAGGTCGGCGAGCAGCGCGATCGAGGCGCCGGCGCCGGCCGCGTGGCCCTCGACCGCGGCGACCACCGGCTTTTCGCTGCCGAGCAACAGCCGCACGGCGCGATGCCCGGCCTTCAGCCGGGCGCGCATGTCGCGCGTCGTCTGGGGCATCGAGGTGAGATCGCCGCCGCCGCAGAAATGCCCGCCGGCGCCGGTCATGATCAGGCAGCGCACGCCGTCGTCGGCGAGCGCGGTCTCGACCGCCGCGACGAAGGCGAGCCGGAGCTCGTTGTTGAGCGCGTTGCGCCGCTCGGGTCGGTTCAGCGCGATGCGCGCGACGCGCTCGGCCGGCCGATCGACCAGAATGAGCTCAGTCATCTCGTTTCCTCTCAGAGTGTAGAAAAGAGCTTAGCGCAGAGGACGCCGAGGCTGCGCGGAGGACACGGGGTCCAGCAGGCGGTCAAAGCTATTCGACATCTCGACCTGCCTCTGCGTCCTCCGCACAACCTCGGCGTCCTCTGCGCTAGTACTTCCTTTAATCGGCTAGTTGCGTCCCGAGAGCAGGCCGCGCGCGATCACCTGGGCCTGGATCTCGGCGGCGCCCTCGAAGATGTTCAGGATGCGCGCATCGCACAGCACGCGGCTGATCGGATATTCCTCGGCGTAGCCGTTGCCGCCATGGATCTGCAGGGCGTTGTCGGCATTCGCCCAGGCGACGCGCGCGGCGAGCAGCTTGGCCATGCCGGCCTCGATGTCGCAGCGCCGGTCCTGGTCCTTCTCGCGTGCCGCGAAGTAGGTGAGCTGGCGCGCCAGCATGGTCTCGACCGCCATCCAGGCGAGCTTGCCGGAGACGCGCGGGAACTCGTACAGCGCGCGGCCGAACTGCTTGCGCTCGTTGGCGTAGGCCAGCCCGAGCTCGAGCGCGCATTGCGCGACGCCGGTGGCGCGCGCGGCGGTTTGCACGCGGGCCGACTCGAAGGTCGCCATCAGCTGCTTGAAGCCTTGGCCCGGCACGCCGCCGAGCAGATTCTCGGCCGGCACGGTGAAGCCGTCGAACGCGATCTCGTACTCCTTCATGCCGCGATAGCCGAGCACCTTGATCTCGCCGCCGCTCATGCCCGGCGCGGGGAACGGCGCCGCGTCGCTGCCGCGCGGCTTCTCGGCGAGCAGCATGCTGAGCCCGCGATAGCCCGGCGCCGGCTCGGTGCGCACCAGCAGGGTCATCAGATCGCTGCGCGCGCCGTGCGTGATCCAGGTCTTGTTGCCATAGACCTTGTAGACATTGCCCTCGCGCACCGCGCGCGTGGTCAGGGAGCCGAGATCCGAGCCGGTGTTGGGCTCGGTGAAGACCGCGGTCGGCAGGATCTCGCCCGAGGCGATGCGCGGCAGGAAGGCTTGCTTCTGCGCCGCGGTGCCGTTGAGCCGGATCAGCTCGGCGGCGATCTCGGAGCGCGTGCCGAGCGAGCCGACGCCGATATAGCCGCGCGACAGCGCCTCGGTGACGACGCACATCGCCATCTTGCCCAGCCCGAGCCCGCCGAACTCGTCCGGCACGGTCAGGCCGAACACGCCGAGCGCCCCGAGCTCCTCGACCACGTCGATCGGGATCAGGCGGTCGGCGCGATGCCAGTCCTGGGCGAACGGCGTGACGCGCTCGGCGCTGAAGCGCTCGAACTGGTCGCGCATCATGGCGAGCGTGTCGTCGTCGAGCCCGGCGTCGCCGAAGTCGCCGTCGCGCATCAGCGCGGCGATCCGCGTGCGCACCGCGGCGCTGTTGCCGCGGCGGATCAGCGTCAGCGCGGCGGGCTCGCGCAGTTGCGGCGCGTCGTCGAGCCCGAGATCGGCGGGCCGCGCGATCTCGCCCTGGGCCAGCGCGATGCCGTTGGCGAGCTGCGCCAGATATTCGCCGAAGCCGGCCTGTAGGATGAGGGCATCGAGCTCGGCGAGCCGGCTTGCCGCGTCGGCGCGCTCGGCCCAGGCGAGCAGCTGGCGCAGCGCCTCGACATAGGTCGCGGTCCAGGCGAACGCATGCGCGGCAAACTGGTGCTCGTCGAGCCGCGCCGCCTGGATTTCGCCGGCGGGCGCGATCAGCGCCGCGACCGAGTGTCGCGCAGCGGCCTCGTAGGCCTGGGCGGCTGCGAGCCCTTGGCGGCAGGTCGCCAGCAGGGGCTCGATCCGAAGATCGGCGGGGAGGCTCATGGCGAGGATCGAAGTAGCACCGTGCGCGCGGCGCGGGAAATCAAAAATCGCGGCGATCGCCCGACGAATACCCTACTGTGCCGCCCGATGAAGCGGCTTCGAGCAGCGCTCGGCGGTCCGACGCGGCAGTCGCCGCGTATCGGTGGCACGGGTCTTGCCCGCTGATGCGGCGTTGACGCGCGAGTCTTTGAAGGGGGATTGGGTGATGCGTCGTGGACAATTCTGGCCCGTAATTGCGGCGTTGGCCGTTTTGGTGTTGGCCGGCATCGCGCTGTGCGCCGGCGGCGCGCGCGCCGAGTCGGTGGTGCGCTACGGCATCTCGATGGCTGACATTCCGCTGACCACCGGTCAGCCCGATCGCGGCGCCGGCGCCTATCAGTTCACCGGCCACACGATCTACGATCCGCTGATCGCCTGGGAGATGAACATCGCCGATCGGCCGGGCAAGCTGGTGCCCGGTCTGGCGACCGAGTGGAAGGTCGACGCGGCCGACAAGACCAAATGGCGCTTCACTCTGCGGCGCGGCGTCAAGTTCCATGACGGGTCGGACTTCACCGCCGACGCGGTGGTGTGGAATCTCGACAAGGTGCTGAACGACAAGGCGCCGCAATATGACGCCAAGCAGAGCGCGCAGGTCCGCCCGCGTATCCCGTCGGTCGCGAGCTGGCGCAAGCTCGACGACTACACGGTCGAGATCACGACCAAGGAGGTCGATGCGCTGTTTCCCTACCAGCTGCCGTGGTTCCTGATCTCGAGCCCGGCGCAATACGACAAGCTGGGGCACGATTGGGAGAAGTTCGGCTACGAGCCTTCGGGCACCGGCCCGTTCAAGCTCGAGCATCTGGTGCCGCGCGAGCGCGCCGAGCTGGTCCGCAACGCCGATTACTGGGACAAGACGCGGCTGCCCAAAGTCGACCGCATCATCCTGATCCCGATCCCCGAGGCGCTGTCGCGCACCAACGCGCTGCTCAGCGGCCAGGTCGATCTGATCGAGACGCCGTCGCCCGACGCCGTGCCGCGGCTCAAGCAGACCGGCATGCGGATCGTGCAGAACGTCACGCCGCATGTCTGGCCCTATCACTTCAGCATGCTGCCCGACTCGCCCTGGCTCGATTTGCGGGTGCGCAAGGCGGCCAATCTCGCGATCGACCGCGACGCCATCGTGGTGCTGATGAACGGATTGGCGACCCCGGCCAAGGGTCAGGTCGATCCTGGCAGCCCGTGGTTCGGCAAGCCGAGCTTCGACATCAAATACGATCTCGCGACGGCGAAGAAACTGATGGCCGAGGCCGGCTATTCGAAGGAAAAGCCCCTCAAGGCGACCGTCGTGATCGCGCTCGGCGGCACCGGACAGATGCTGTCCTTGCCGATGAACGAGTTCATCCAGCAGAGCCTGGCCGAGATCAACATCCAGATCGATTTCAAGACGGTCGAGCTCGAGACGCTCTACACGCACTGGCGCAACGGCGCCAAGTCGGAGATGAACCACGGCATCAGCGCGATCAATCTCGCCTATGTGACGTCCGACCCGTTCTACGCCCTCGTGCGCTTCCTCTACAGCAAATACACCTCGCCCAACGGCGTGAACTGGGGCTGGTACAGCAATCCGAAGGTCGACCAGCTGATCGATCAGGCGCACAACACCTTCGACCCGGCCGCCCAGGATGCCCTGATGGCGCAGCTGCACGCGATCATGGTCGACGAGGCGCAGCTCCTGTGGGTGGTCCACGACGTCAACCCGCACGCGCTGTCGCCCAAGATCAAGCAGTTCGTCCAGGCCCAGAGCTGGTTCCAGGACCTGACCACGATCGGCGAGTGACGGGACACTGCGCTCAGTGCTATGGCTGGGCGGTGTTCGACAACTCAACCCGTCGTTGCGAGGGCTCGCAATGACGATAATGATAAACCCCGATGTTCGTGATCGCTGCGCCTCTCGCGGCCAAACATCAAAGGCACCAAGCGAGGAATCTTGAGCTACCGCAACTTCCATACTTCGGGCCGGTCGGTGCTGCTGGCCGAGAACGGGATTGCCGCGACTTCGCATCCGCACGCGACGCGGGTCGCGCTCGACGTGCTGCGCGGCGGCGGCAACGCGGTCGACGCGGCGGTTGCTGCGGCCGCCGTGCTCGCCGTGGTCGAGCCGGCGATGACGAGCATCGGCGGCGACTGCTTCGTCCTGCTGTCGCGCCAAGGCGCGCCGCCGATCGGGCTCAACGGCTCGGGCCGCGCGCCGGCGGCGGCGACGCTCGACTGGTTCCTCGACCAGCGCATCGCCTCGATCGAGCCCGAGATGCCGCATGCCGTCACGGTGCCGGGCGCGATCGACGCCTGGTGCCGGCTGGTCGCCGATCACGGCACGCGCGACATCGGCGCTTTGCTGCAGCCCGCGATCGAGGCCGCCGAGCAGGGCCATCCGGTGCCGCCGCGCATCGCCTATGACTGGAGCACCTCGATCGCGCGGATCAGCCACGATCCGACCACCAAGGCGATCTTCCTGCCGGGCGGGCGGACGCCGTCGGTCGGCGACCGCCATCGCAATCCCAAGCTCGCCGAGACCTTGCGCACGATCGCGCGCCACGGGAGCGACGGTTTCTATCGGGGCGCCGTGATGGAGGATCTGGTCGGCCATCTGCGTGCGCTCGGCGGGCTGCACACGCCGGACGATTTCGCCGCGCAGCGCGCCGATTATGTCGCGCCGATCTCGGCGGCCTATCGCGGCCACGAGCTCTGCGAGATCCCGCCCAACGGCCAGGGCATCGCGGCGCTGATCATCCTCAAGATCCTGCAGCATTTCGATTTGTCGGAAGCGCGCTGCAGCCTGGCCGACCGCATCCATCTGATCGCCGAGGCGAGCAAGGCGGCCTATGAGGTGCGCGATACCGAGATCGGCGATCCCGCGGCGATGCGGGTGACCGCCGACAGTCTGCTCGACGATCAGCGCATTCGCGCGGCAGTCGACCGGATCAAGCCTGACCGGGCACAGCAAGCGGCCGCGCTGGGCGCGGCGCCCGACGGCACCCAGGATGGCGCGGAGCACAAGGACACCACCTATCTGACCGTGGTCGATCGCGACCGCAATGCGGTATCGTTCATCAACTCGCTGTTCCAGAGTTTTGGTTCGGGCATCACGGGACCGCGCAGCGGGGTGCTGCTGCACAATCGCGGCATCAGCTTTCGAATCAAGCCGGGCCATCCGAACGCGATCGGATCGCGCAAGCGCCCGATGCACACCATCATCCCGGCCATGCTGCTCAAGGACGGCAAGGCCGTGATGCCGTTCGGCGTGATGGGCGGCCATTACCAATCGACCGGCCATGCCAGCTTCGTCAGCGGCGTGCTCGATCGCGGCCTCGATCCCCAGCAGGCCAACGAGGCGCCGCGCCACTTCGCCTATGCGGGCGTGCTGCAGCTCGAGGAGGGCGTGCCGGAGACGGTCGCCGCCGATCTGCGGCGGCGCGGTCATGTGATCGAACGCGTCCCGAAGCCGCTGGGCGGCTGCCAGGCGATCTGGATCGACCACGCGCGCGGGCTCCTGATGGGAGCTTCCGACCCCCGCAAGGATGGCTGCGCCTTCGGCTACTAGCCGGAATATCGCACATTTTGCTGTGAAATAACCCAATTCCACGTATCTTGAAGGAGGTACGTGGAATTACTACGTTTCCGTCACCGCATTGGCGGGGCCGTGGAGCTCAGGATGACGGATCTTTCGTTGACGGCCCAGCCCGTCGCGCTGCGGCCGGCGCGGCCGGTCAATGTTCGGGTCGCGAGTCTCGCGGTCGCGCTCCTGGTCGTCGGCGCGGCGTGGCTGGCCGAGACCGTGTCGTGGCGCCAGGCCGCCCTGTTCGCGGTCGGCGGGGCGATGGGGCTGGTGCTCTACCATGCCCAGTTCGGTTTCACGTCGGCGTTCCGGGTTTTCCTGGCCGACCGGCGTGGCGCCGGTCTGCGCGCCCAGATGGCGATGCTGGCGCTGGCCTGTCTGCTGTTCTTCCCGGCGCTCGCCGCGGGCTCGCTGTTCGGCCTGCCCGTGAAGGGCAATGTCGATCCGATCGGCATGTCGGTGCTGGTCGGCGCCTTCCTGTTCGGTGTCGGCATGCAGCTCGGCGCCGGCTGCGCCTCGGGCACGCTCTACACGGTCGGCGGCGGCAGCACCCGCATGGTCGTGACCTTGATCTTCTTCATCGCCGGCTCGGCGCTCGGTGCGCGCCACATGGGCTGGTGGGAGGCCGCGCCGCATGTCGCCGGCATCTCGCTGGTCGGCCGACTCGGTCTGGTGCCGGCGCTGTTGATGAATCTCGCTCTGTTTGCCGCGATCGCCGGCGCGACCATCATGCTCGAGCGGCGGCGCCACGGTCGCTTGCTGCCGGAAGAGCGCTTCACCGCCACCGGATGGCGCCGCGCCCTGCAGGGTCCGTGGCCGCTGCTCGTCGGCGCGCTGGCGCTCGCGCTGTTGAATTTCGCGACCCTTGCGCTCGCCGGACGGCCGTGGGGCATCACCTCGGCGTTCGCGCTGTGGGGCTCGAAGGCGGTCGCCGCCGTCGGGGTCGACGTCGCTTCCTGGCCCTACTGGTCGGCACCGGGGCGCGCGACCCAGCTCACCGGCAGCCTGTCGACCGACGTCACCTCGGTGATGGATGTCGGCATCGTGATCGGCGCGCTGGCCGCGGCCGGCCTGGCCGACAAGTTCGCGCCGGTGTGGAAAATTCCGGCGCGTTCGCTGCTCGCCGCGATGGTCGGCGGCATGCTGATGGGCTACGGCGCGCGGCTCGCCTATGGCTGCAACATCGGCGCGTATTTCAGCGGCATCGCCTCGGGCAGCCTGCATGGCTGGCTATGGTTCGCCATGGCGCTCGCCGGCAGCTATCTCGGCACCTGGCTGCGGCCCGCCTTCGGGCTCGCGGTCGAGCGCACGCCGCGCCAAACCGGGTGCTGACTCGGCGGCTGGTCACGCATCGGCCGGCAGATAACCGCCGAGCTCGCGCTCAACAGCCTTCGGATCAGCGCGCAGCCCCGCGAGCAGCCCCTCGGCCATGCCACCGGGATAGACGTCCTCGAGACCGTTCGTGATCGCGTCGACGACCGCCTTGGCAACCTCGGCGGGCGGCAGCTTGGGCGGCGGGAAATCCGCGCTCATGCGCGTATCGACCGCGCCGGGGAAGATGCCGATCACCCGGATCCCGCGCGGTGCCAACTCGCCGCGCAGCGCCTGGGTCATCGACCAGCCGGCCGCCTTGCTGGCGCAGTAGGAGCCGAGCAGCGGCATGCTGACATGGCTCAGAATCGTCAACATATTGACGATCACGCCGGAGCCCCGCTTCTTCATCGCCGGCGCGACCGCGCGGATCAGCGCCAGCGGCCCGAAATAATTCACCTGCATCTCGGTGCGCGCGTGGTCGAGCGTCTTGTCCTGCAGCAGCCCGCGGCCGAAATTCGCGCCGGCGTTGTTGACCAGTATGTCGATTTTGCCGGCGAGCTTGCCGAGCGACACGCGACGCTGGGCGAGATCGAGCTCGATCACCTCGACCAGCGCGCCCGGCGGCGCGTGGACCGTCAAAGGATCGCGCGCGGCGCCGATGATGCGGGCGGCGCCGGCGGCGGCGAACTGCTCGACCAGCGCAGCGCCGATGCCGCGATTGGCGCCGGTGATCAGCACGGTCTTGCCGGAGATGGTGCGGTTGGTGTCGGACAAGCAAGCCTCCTGTGGCGGGGATGGTGGACGCGGGTGGTTCAGGTGCCGGCGAGCGGCGCGATCTCGAGCTGGTCGGAAAGCTTGTCGAGCTGCGCCGCCAAGGCCGGATGGATCGGAATGCCGCCGGCGAGCCGCTCGCGCCGGCGCCGGTGGCTCTGCTCGCCCGGCACCCGGATCGCGTCGACGCCGGGCAGCCGCGCCGAGCCGCGCATCTCACGGATCACCCGGTCGACCGAGCGCTTGAACGCATCGACCGGGCCGAACGCATCGAGCTTGAGCGCGACGACCAATTGGCCCGTATTCGTCGGCGACTTGTCGTCGGCGTTGAAGTCGATCACCTCGCTGCCCATCGCGGCGCCGTTGAGCGTGCCGGCGAGCAGGCCGAACAGCAGCGCCAGCGCGTAGCCCTTGTAGCCGCCGATCGGCAGCACGAAGCCCTCGTCGGCGCGCTTGGGGTCGGTCAGCGGTCTGCCCTGGCGGTCCATCATCCAGCCCTCCGGCATGGTCTCGCCGCGCTGGGCGGCGCCCTTGACCTTGCCGTAGGCGGCGACCGAGGTCGCCATGTCGAGCACGATCGGCGGCTCCTCGAGCGCCGGCACCGCGATCGCGATCGGGTTGGTGCTCAACAGCATGTCGATGCCGCCCCACGGCGGCATGTGGTTGGCGTTGCCGACCGCGATATAGAGCCCGATCATGTCGCGCGCCAGCGGCATCGAGGCGTAGAGCGCGGCCGGTCCGGCATGATTGCTGTTGCGCGCGCCGACCCAGGCGACGCCGCGCCGGGCGGCCTTCTCGATGGCGATCTCGGCGGCCCGGTGCATCACGAGATGGCCCATCGCGTTGTCGCCGTCGACTAAAGCGGTCGCATCGGTTTCCTTGAGCACCGCGATGGTCGGCTGCACCGCGACGCCGCCGGCCTTGATGCGGCGGACATATTGGGGCAGCCGGAACACGCCGTGATTGTCGGCCCCGATCAGGTCGGCCTCGACCATCAGCCCGGCGATCCGCTCGGCGTGCTCGGCCGGCAGGTCGCAGGCCTCGAAGGCGGCGCGGATGAAGCCGTGCAGCGCGCCCGAGGTGACGATGCGGCGCTCGCTCATGGGGGACTCCTGACCAGTGGGAAACCGCGCGGGGGTCGCCGGCGAAATTGCCGTTGGCGGGACCTGACCCCCGGTCCAGGATAATGCCGCATGACCACCCTCTCTACAGCCGTCATCGCGGCGCCGCCGCGGCGGCCGCGCCGCCGCCGTCCGCTCGAAGGGCTGCTGGTCGTGCCGGCCCTGTTGCTGTTCGGCGGCTTCTTCGTGCTGCCGCTGGCGGTCGTTCTGCTGACCAGCCTGCTGACCGGCAATCCGGTCGCCAACCCGTCGGTCGGCTTCACCCTGCGGAATTACCAGCGCCTGGTCGGCGACGACTACTATCTCGAGGTGCTGTGGACCACCCTGCGGCTCGGCCTGCTGACCACTGTCGCGGCGCTGCTGATCGGCTATCCGCTGGCGCACCAGCTGGCGCGGCTGCGCACCACGCTGTGGCGTACCCTGTTGTTGATGGCGGTGCTGTCGCCGATGCTGACCGGCATCGTCGTGCGCACCTACGCCTGGATGACCCTGCTGTCCAACCAAGGCATCGTGAACACGGCGCTGCAGGCGCTCGGCCTGACCGACAAGCCGGTCGGGCTGATGTACAACGAGCTCGGCACCGTGATCGCGCTGGTGCATATCTACGTGCCCTTCATGGTGCTGACCCTGACCGGGGTGATCGGCCGGATCGACCCGCGGCTCGAGGAGGCGGCGCGCAGCCTGGGCGCCGGCAAGCTGCGCGGCTTCCTCGAGGTGACCCTGCCGCTCAGCCTGCCCGGGATCGTGGCAGGCTCCTTGCTTGTGTTCGCGCTGTCGATCAGCGCTTACGTGACCCCGATCCTGATGGGCGGCTTCGAGATCATCACCCTGCCCATCCTGATCTATCAGCAGATCAGCGGCAGCAGCTTCAATCTGGGCTTCGCCGGCGCGCTCGCCATGGTGCTGCTCGCGGTGTCGCTGCTGCTGGTCGTGCTGTACAGCCGCGTCATGGCGCGCACCGCCGGCGGGCGCGCGTGGCGATGACGGGGGCGATGACGGGCACGAGGAGGGGACGCCGGCGGCCGACCGCGTGGGATGTGGTGGCCTATCGGACCGTCAATGCCTGCCTGGTCGGCTTCCTGCTGCTGCCGATCCTGGTGGTGCTGCTGTTCTCGATCAATCCGGCGCCGTTCATCCAGTTCCCGCCCCACGGCGTGTCGCTGCGCTGGTTCGTGAAATTCTTCAACTCGCGCGATTTCATGGCTTCGTTCCGGCTGAGCGTCGAGCTGGCGCTCCTCACCGTGGTCGGCGCGACCGTGATCGGCACCATGGCGGCGCTCGCGCTGGTGCGCGGCCGGTTGCCCGGCGCCGGGTTCCTCGCCGCCTTGTTCCTGTCGCCGCTGATGCTGCCCGCGATGCTGACCGGCCTGGCGCTGTTCCAGCTCTACGTGCTGCTCGATGTCGGCAGGCCGTTCTGGGGCCTCTTGATCGGCCATATCGTGATCGCGATCCCCTACGTGATCCGCACCACGGTCGCGGTGCTGCATAATTTCGACCGTTCGCTCGAGGAGGCGGCGCGCAATCTGGGCGCCTCCGAGCTGGTCACGTTTCGCGAGGTCACCCTGCCGCTGATCCGGCCGGGCGTGATCGCCGGCGCCATCTTCGCCTTCGTGGTCTCGTTCGACCAGTTCCCGCTGTCGCTGTTCCTGGTCAATCCGGGGCAGGAGACCCTGCCGATCACGATGTTCAACTATCTGCGCTATGATTTCGACCCGACCATCGCGGCGGCCTCGACGGTCTCGATCGCGCTGTCGCTCGCGGTCGTGCTGCTGCTCGAGCGCACCGTCGGGCTGCAGGATTACGTCAAGCTTTGAGG
>Ga0302324_100018635_pt1 | contig 13664 bp, 8 predicted proteins | sample Palsa_T0_1_FD_201949 | JGI IMG/M metagenome (GOLD analysis project Ga0302324, IMG submission 201949) | Peat permafrost microbial communities from Stordalen Mire near Abisko, Sweden - Palsa_T0_1 | ecosystem: Environmental > Terrestrial > Soil > Palsa > Peat permafrost | place: Sweden: Abisko...
TGATCAAATCCAGCTGACAAATCTTAGAGTGGGGAATGTTTCTGTCGATCTTCGGCTGCGACGCAAGGGCGGCGAGGTGAGCGTCGAGGTTTTGCGCGCCGACGAGGACATCAAGATCGACGTTCACCGGAAGACGCTCAGTTCGCTGACGGGTTAACGAAGCCGCGGATAGTCGCTCCGAGACAGGTACCCCATCGCCGGGAAGCGAGCCATGCGCATGATTGCAGCCGGCGGACAGCAGGTCCTTCCCCTTCGGCAAGCCTTCGCTTTCTTAGCGTCGACACTTCTAATCAGTCGTACCGGAAGAACACGGCCGGGGGCGATTCGGGGAGCTCCATTCGCCTGCCCCGAGCTTGGGCGAATGCGCGGGACACTACAGGGAACACCGTTTTTTTTCGCGGGCATCCTCTGCTCGCGGACGCTTGCTTGAGTGCTGAAAATCCCTCGCTTTATGCTTCAGCGGAAGCCCACCCCTACGTCGCAAGCAGCGCGACGTTAGAGTGGGGCACCCGGAAGAAAATCTGGGCAAGCGAACTCCGGGATTGATTTGACGAATGGGGCTGCGGAACCGCCGTGGTAGGGTTTTCTGGGGTGGCCGGGCGGGGCGCCCGGCTCTCCACAAGTCACCAATGATTCAGCTCCAGAATTCAACGTCAAAGGCAGCGGACAGGAGTGTCCGCTCCACACGATCCGAGTATGGCGGACGAATGCGTCCGCCCCTACGCGAGTCTTGGCGGCTGCGGCAGCGCTTAGCGAGTCGGTAGAATTATTACGGTCTCCGTTGCAAAAGTGCCGCGCTGAATACCGATGCGAACCTTTCCGGTTTTGTCGGACAGTTCGGCGGCTAGTTCCATCGGAGTGCGTACTGGCTTGCCATCGATTGACTTGATCATATCGCCCGGGTGCAGGGACGCCATCTCTGCGATGCTGCCCGGCGTGATCGTCAGAATTTTCGCTCCATCGAATTCCTGAGGCGCAACGGTGACACCGAGCGCCTGGAGCGACATCCCGCGACTCGGCGCACCGACCGGTGATGGAGCCGGCTGCCGGCCGGCTACCGTCACAGGCTGACCCGACGCGGGCTGATTCTCCGGAGCAGACTTGTGCCAAGGGCGAATCCAGGAACGGTGCCCGCCGGACGACTCGGTCTGGGCCTCTTTCGGAGCTTTAGGCTCAACCGGCGGAAGATTGCCTCCGAATCGGAAAGCGATTCCGGCAGCGGCGCTGTAGCTGCCCTGGCTGGGAGCGGCGTCGTCCTGGAGGTGATGAGTGTATATGTAATCGAAGGGACCCAACTGGATTCCCATGCGACGATAGAGCCAATAATCGACGCCACCGCCCCCGCGCACCGCCACCGACGTATCGGTCAAGGAAACCGCGGAGATGTCGGGAATTGTCAACCGGTCCTGACCAACCAAGCCGTGGACAAAGGCCGTGACCTTACTGGAGTGATTCCCGATGGTAAAGCGGGGGCCAAACATATAGGAGAAATTGCTGCAGTTCAAGCTTGTACTGGCGCAATCGTCAAGAAAGTGCCCGCTGATGTCTACCTCGACACCAAGGTGATGAAACAGACTGACCGAGGCGGACCCTTCCCAGCCGTTTAGATTCAGCCGCTGAGAGTTCGTATCCACGCTCTGTGGCAGATCGAGGTTGAGATAGGAATAGCCGCCGAATACATCGATCGGGGGAAGGCTTTGGGCGGAAGCGATGCCGAGAAGAAAGAGAGCTGCCAGAGCGATGCGAACTGATTTTTCCATGTTCCTTACTGCGCCTCCAGGGAAAGCAGAATCGTAGAGCTGACCGAATACAGGATTGAACTGGCACTAGGGTCCGACCAGAGGCCGGACGCGCTAGGAACGATGTACCCTCCTGGTTGCGGCTGTGTTCTCAACGCTTACAAGTGTCAACGCTTACAACGGATTAGGGCGAATGGTGATTATAATCGCGGCATGGGAAAAAGGCCACAAATCCGGTCGAGGGGTGAGCGCCGTTCGAAACGCGTATTGCGTCGTTCTGCAGGCGTGGAAATTTCCGGCGTGGAAATTTCCGCCGCCCTATCGTAATATCCTCGGATTCTACAGGGGGCATCATGATTCTCGGGATGACAACGTTTACCTTCGTCCACGTCGTAATAAGCCTGGTGGGAATATTTTCGGGACTGGTCACGGTATTCGGGATGATTGCCGGTAAAAGGCTCGACGGCTGGACTGGGCTCTTTCTGGTCATGACGGTATTAACCAGCGTTACCGGATTCATGTTTCCGTACCATGGATTTACGCCGGCGATTGGGGTCGGCATCCTATCGCTGGTGGCGCTGGCGATGGCGATCGTCGCGCGCTACCGCCGTCACCTCGTCGGCGGTTGGCGCCGGACTTATGTCATCAGCGCCGTAATCGCCCTCTACCTGAATGTGTTCGTCCTGGTGGTGCAGCTCTTCGAGAAAGTGCCGGTCCTCCATGCGATGGCACCGAAGGGGTCAGAGCCTCCGTTCCTTATTACGCAGGCTATTGTCATGGTGATTTTCGTCGTGCTTGGCATTCTTGCGGCGAAAAAGTTTCGCGACCAAATGACTCGAGTTCTCGACCGAGCGGCCTGATCAAAATCAACGGCAGCGGACAAGAGTGTCCGCTCCACACGAGCGGGGCTTTTCATTTTGGAACGGCTTTTCGGAAATATGTCACACCGGTAGCGCCCAACCGTCACTGCAAAGCCTCCTGCTTCGTTATACGCTGCCCTTCATTCCGCAGACAGCACTCTCAAGTCTCGCGGAACTAATTTCACAAAAAGAAAAGGAGACTTCCCATGTTCGCACGCATCCTGGAGTACGGTCCGCTGATGGAAAAGAAAGACGAATTCATTCGCGTTGTAAAAAAAGATGTCCTTCCCATTCTGAAGAAGCAGGATGGCTTCCTTGAAATTCTCCCCCTGGTGCCGGAGGGCAAGAACGAAAAATTGCTGGCAGTCACTCTCTGGGCCGACAAGAAGGATCTCGAGCGCGACGAGAAAGAATGGTTCCCCAAGGTCGAGCAGATACTGAAGCCGTATCTGGCCAATCCCTCGGTCCGCAAGATTTACGCGCTCGACACCACGGTCTGCGAGCGCTTTCAAAGCACGCTGACCGCGTAAACACAAGCGCCGGCGGTGATTCGGGCCGGGGGGAATAGTCCAACCCCGGCCCCTTCGCCTTCCCGGTCGCCAACCGCCTGACGGGCGGGCGGTGGATCAGTTTGAAAAGGTCGACGGGGCCGCCCAAGCGAAGCTTGAGCGGGGCACCCTTCAGAGTTAGGGCTAGCCACTTAGAACGTAATTCGGACTCCGAACTCGATTTGGCGGGGAGCGCCGTTGGCATACGTACCTGAACCCTCCACGACGCGGTCGAGGCGGGAGGTACAGAACGCGGTGGAGTTTCCGCAGAATCCGCCGGCACTTGCATTATTCAGCGAGGTGCCGGGCGCGCCGTTGAGGGTGCCGCTGAGCTGGTTCCCGGCGCCGCCGAAGTTGGCCCAGTTGAAAATGTTAAACAGAGAGACGCTGGGCTCCAGCCTGACCCGCTCGCTAACCTGGAACGGGCGGCTAAACCGCAGATCCATTGTCTTCAGCCAGGTCGCTTGCGCCGCATGATTGGGCAAGGCTGGAATCAGAGGCGAATAAGAGCTCAGGGCAAGGAGTTGCTGCCCACTGAACAATTGGCTGGTGATCAGATCATTCCCTGCCGGCGTTAGCCTCCCTGCGAATTCGCGGTTGTAAAACGAGATTGCCTTTGTCAACTCGCCGGTCGAGTATCTTCCCGTTGTTCCAATTCTGGTTTCTGGCAGGAGATCGCCCACCGTCCCGTCTCCGGTGATGTCGCTGCGGAAGATCTCTCCCGCCACGCCGCCGCCGTCCTGCTGCGGGATATAGGCGCTCAGCGGAAGCGGCGATGCCACCAGCGCGATCATCGTGACCCGCAGCCCGTGCGACAAATCGGCCGTCGGAGTGAAGTTAAATTGATGCGTCCGGTCCATCCCCCCGGAGCCCCAATAGCCGAGGTGGGGGCGGTTGTAATTCTCGGCCACGCTCATCAGGGAATAATCTCCTCCGCTGCCGTTCGGCTCCGCGATGTTGGTGCGATAACGAGAGAGGGTATATGAAAGCGAGACTTCCAGCCGACGCAAGCGACGCACGGGATTCTCTCCGCTAACGCCGTGGTATTGCAGGTGCAGACCTGTGTATTTCGAGCGGCCGCTGGGAAAGAACATGACGTTCGAACCGACGGCCGGATTGATTCCGCCGAAGGATGCCTGCTGCTTGCCTAAGACCGAGCACGGAAAGGGTCCGCAGAACGCATTCGACGAATCCAGGCCATTGCGGGCAAAATCGGTGATGCTGGCGGTGGGCACGGCATTCAAATAGCAACTGACAGAAGCCTGCGAACTGCCGCCCGCGAAAAGCGCCTGCGGACATCCCGCGGACGCCGGATTCGATTGCAGCGTCGCATTGATCGCCGACAGTTCGGCGGCATAAGTGTTGAGCAGGGGATTGAGATTGTCGCCGTCCGTCATGTAGCCGGAGTCACCCACGTGATTGGTGTCGATTCCCAGAGGGAACTGGGTGCCGAGCTCACGCACATAATCGGCGGAGAATAGGCCGCGCTCCCCGATCTGATGCTGAATGCCGGCACTCATGTGGACCACCCGGGGAGTTCTGAAATTGGGCGCCAGCAGGCCACCGAAATTCGCCAGGCTGTTCTGCAGCGAGTAGACGTTCGGCCCACCCGTCACTGCCGATTGCGACGCCAGAAACTGCGACTGAAGATCCTGAATGGCGGTAGCGACTGACCCGATCGGCTGTCCGCAAATCTGGGTCGCGATATCCAGCGAGTCCACGGAACTGACTACTGATCCATTCGGAAACAGCACCGATCCCGTCGGACACAGAGTCAGGTTGCGGTTGTATTGTCCGTTCGACAATCGATTGATGCGATCCTGATAGGCATTCTGCAGCAGAAAATTGTCATAGAACAGGCCGCCGCTGGCCCGGAGCACGGTGCGCCCAATGTGTCCCGGATCCCACGCCAGGCCGACTTGCGGAGCAAAATTCAAGTTGGGCTGTCTGACGCTTCCGCCGAGGAACGTATGCGTGAGACCATTCGTGACCGGGTTCGGAATCAGGCCGAATTGATCGAGAAGCAAACCAGTCGTGCACGGTGGGTTCTGCACGATCGTTGTGTTGATCGCCGAGCATGGGATCGGCGCCAGGTCGCTGTCGGTGCGTCCGCTGTCGCGCACATAATTCACGCCGTAGCTGATGTTCAGGTTCGGGAGCAGGTTGAAGTTGTCGCCGATGTAGCCCTCGAGACGCGTGTCGAAGTGTCCGCCGTTTGGCCGGTTGAACGCCGAATTCCCGCTGAAATCTCCGAGGCCGTTGAAAATCGTGACCGTGCCCACGGGATAGTTGAGTGGATTGCCCGCGGCTCCGCGCGGATCGCCGGGAAAAATCGGCAGCAGGTCCGGGTTGTTATTGATGGCGGTGATTACGTCCAAGCCGTCCGAACTGGTGATGGATGGACCGTAGTTTCCGGGTGCGAAGAAATCTCCCTGCACGATGCGATGAACCGCTCCGCCGAACCGAATCGTGTGAAACACTTTATGAACGGTGCTGCTGTCGTAGCGGGCGAAGAGATCGCGCTGAATGGTCTGCCGCGGACCTAACACGCTCGGCCCGTCGGCGTAGGATCCGATTTGCATGTGGAAAGGCGCCTGCGGAAAAATCAGCGAATCGTTCAGCGCTGGATTGATCGCGTCCACCATTTTCTGGTAGCCGAAGCGCGCGCTGTTTGTATACCGTCCGCGATTCCAATCCAAGCCAAACGTTGCGGACGGAACATTGATCTGGTTACGAAAATTCGACAGGCTATCCGAAGGCCCGATCTCGTTGGCATTGTCGTAGCCGAGCCGGACAAACCCCCTCATGTCGTCGTTGAAGTTGTAATCGAGCCGCGCCGTCAGCATGTTTTCGCGGAAATAGGCACTCTGCAGGCCATTTCCATCGAAGGCTGGATATCCGAGTTCGATCGGCAAATAGCCATCCTGCTTGGTGCGCTCGCCGTTGATAAACAGAAATGCTTTGTCCTTGATGACCGCTCCGCCAGCCCCGAACCCATATTGCTGGCGGCTGTACCCCGGACTCCCCGACGGAAAGCCCGCCGTACCGAGGAACTTGTCGCGGAGGTTTCCAGACAGATCGCCGTGCCATTCATCTCCGCCCTGGCGAGTGGTAACCCGCACCGCGCCACTTGCATTCAGCGACTGAAACACTTCCGGCAATACTCGCGAGACGACCACTTCGCGCACCGCATCGGCTGGCAGGTTCACCGTGGATGCGCCCCGAGTCTCATCCATTACTTCGACTTCATCGATGTCGTAGTGCGTCAGTCTTCCCAGTTCACCGTTGATCGAGAGCGATTGAAACCCGCTCTTGCCAGGATCGAGCGCTCTTCCATCGATCACCTGCACACCGGGATCAAGCTCGGCCGCATTCAGGTAGTTCCGCCCATTAATCGGAAAAGTGTCGGCGGCCTCGCCGGCGAACTTACTCTCCAAACGCACCGGGCCCGGATTGATCCATTCCAGTCTGAAATCCGCGGTAGCGGCTGCGCCTGCCACCACGTTCACGGTGTTCTCGACCGGCAACAGGTCCCGGCCTTCCACGCGCACCACGAAAGCCCCCGACGGCAACGACTCGGTAACATAGGTCCCGTCTTTGCCGGTACGGGTCACGCCCCTGGTTTCGGTCGTCGACGACGTGTAATAGACACGCGCCCCTGGCACGGCGACGCCATCTTGATCCCGCACCGTGCCTTGGATCGTGCCGGCCGTCGGATTTTCCGACGTCAATTCCTGCGCCCACAAAGGAGCTGTGAACGCAGCGACGAGCAAGAGGGCAATGGGCAGGGAACGACGAACGTGCGAGCCAGACCTATCAAACAAAGTGCCACTCTCCTGGGGGCAGAACCTCAAGTAGAACCTGGAAGCGATTCCGCGTCTAAGGGTCTTTATTTCTACGGCAAATGGAATAGAACAGTTTACTAGATGCGCCGACTTCTCCGGCGCGATGTACGTGTTTTCGTGGTGGTAGAGTTTGAGAAATCGTTAACCACCAAGGGCACCAAGGTCCACGAAGGAAATACCTGACGCCAAAAGGCCTCGTGATCCTTCGTGCTCTGGTGGTTCAGGATTTCATCGGCTTCATCGTGAAACTGCAGCTTACACGTGTTTTGGTGCTGGTACAGTTTGAGAGTTGCTGTCCCTCAGCGGTTGAAGCCTTATTCAAAATAGGGCGGTTACGGCAGCGGTGAACCGCTGCGCCACCCAAAAGCAAGTGCAACACCGACAAAATCAAGTGCACACCGACTTCTTCCGCAGCCTGTGAAGACTTGCCCTTTCAAAACCGATTCGAGCTGCACCACTGTAGGGCGGTGGCGCTGCTACCCACCCCTTGCGATGGAGCCGCAAGGAGTGGGCCACCCTTATTATGCTGCTACCCACGCGTCTCTACTGGAAATCTCATGCGCTCAGAATGTTCCCTTCCTGGTGTAGTAGCCGGCGCGATAGTGCGATTGAAAGGGACCACCGACGGGCGCGTTCGTGAGGTCCACGCGCAGCTGGCGAAAGTCTGAACTCGAGTATCGCTGCGATGGATAGTAGGCGAGCAGATATTGCGTCCGCAGCTCATCGCTGATCTGGCGGAAGGCGTCGTCCAGTTGGTTCAGCGACGTGGCGTAGTAATATTTGCCGCCTGTATCGGATGAGATCTGAATCAACGCGTGCTCGCCGCCGGTGTCTCGTCCGGCGCTGGCTTCGATGGGCACGATGATGATGCTGTAAATAATCGACTCCGCCTCCTGGGCGGCGCGCAGCGCTTCTTTGTAATCGACCTGGCTCATCGTGTCTCCGCCGTCGGTGATCACGACCATCACTTTTCTTCCTTCGCGCCGGCTGAGGGCATGCGATCCCAGAAAAATCGCGTCGTAAAGCGCCGTTGCGGAGCCATTACGCTCGCGCTCGATTCCGGCGTCGATCTTTTTCAAGTCGGAGGTGAACGGCACCATCTGGCTCACTTCCTCGCTGAACTTATAGACGGCTAGTCCGTCCTGCGGACGGACAATAGCGTGGGCAAACTTGCGCGCCGAGGTCAGTTCCAGCGGCAGATCTTTTCGGGTGCTCAGGCTGGTATCCACCGCCAGCACAATCGAGAGAGGCAGCGCTGATTCCTTGCCGAAGATCGCGATCTTCTGCTCTTTGCCGTCTTCCTTCAGCACAAAATTTTCTTTCTCCAGGTTCGGCACCGGAGCCCCGTGCGCGTCGGTCACGGTCACAAAGACGTTCACCAGCTTCACATCGACTTTGATCGTGGTTTCCGGTTCCTCCGCCATCAACCGGACGCCGGCGCAAGCGATCAGGATGCATAGGAGGGTAGTGGTGCAGTTTGAAAATTGCCGCCCCTCCGCGGCTAAAGCCGAGATCGATTTGGCGGCACTTACGGCGCGGCTAAAGGCGCGCCCCTTCAAAGCAAACTCAAACTGATTCACTACCCACACGAGCAGGCCGGCCGCGCGCGGCGTGCTGCCCGCTACGAGCCACGGGACACAACCTGAGGACTGGATTCGCTTCATGTAAGAGTCAGTCTTAAGAGTACAGTCTTAAGAGTCAGTCACTTGGATGCAGGCTGCTCTCCCACCGTGCCTCCCGGGCGTCGAATTTCTTCTGGAAATGGCTCCCCGTCGGCCCAAATCGCGCCATCTTCAAAGTGTTCTTTCTTCCAGATGGGCACTGTTTTCTTCAGCGTGTCAATGATCCAGCGGCAGGCCTCGAACGCCGGGCTCCGGTGCGCCGAGGCGACTACGATCAATACGCTCGTCTCCCCAATCTCCAGCCGCCCCAGCCGGTGGACAATGGACACTCCCCGGACCGCAAAACGAGCCCGCGCCTCGGTTGCCAGAGATTCCATCTGCTTCAGAGCCATGGCTTCGTAGGCTTCATAGTCGAGATAGAGCGTACGCCGCCCACGCGAGTTATCCCGTACCACGCCTTCGAAAATCACCGCGGCACCATCCGGCGGACGCTTCAAGCGCCCGGCCACGGCCTCGACGTCGATCGGCTCGCGGACGATTCGCACCTCGTTCTGAACTCCGCCCTGAACTCCGTCCTGAACTCCGCCTTGAAATTCGCCATCAATTCCGCCGCTCACGGGCGGCAGCAGGCCCACTTCATCGTCCTCGCGAAGGATGCGATCTGCTGCCGAATATTCCTGATTCACGGAAATCGCCAGTGACGGCACCATGGCTTCAAAGCGCGGAGCCTTCCGAGCGTAATAGGAGAGTACGTCCCGCACGCGGGCGCCTTCGGGCAGGTCGATGATCTCGCGGACAGTTGTTTCGCCTGACCTTCCTGCCAGGTCCTTTAACACGCCGAAAAGAAGCACCGCGATCTTCATTAGAATTCGCCTTGATCCGCAGCAGCTTGCGGAAAAATTCGCTTCTGAGCGAAAGCCGCGTCCTCAGCGGCTAAAGCATTCCTCAAAACAGTGCGGTTACCGCAGCGGTGAACCGCTGCGCCACCCAAAATCAAGTGCGACAGAGACAACCAAAAGCAAGTGCAACACCCAGTTTTTCCGCGGCCAGCGGGAAAATTTGTCTTGCGCGTCTCCCGCCGAACCAGTGTAGCGCGCCCGCATCCGAAAGGACCTGTCCCTGGGGACAATCACTCGCCCGGTTCGTCAATTACCTACGTAATGGTGCATTAGGTCACTTTCCCGCTTAGTCTTATTGCGAACGTTCCATTGCCGAGAGGAGGCTGTTATCTCTAACGCCGCTCAAACCGATGTCAGCCGCAGCGCGTCCGCTCGGTCCTTCCTGCACAGCCTCAACATTTTGATCAAGTACACGCGGCTGTATGGGGTCAGCCATAAGCGCACCGAAGGGCAGTTTCAGACGGCGTGGAACGAGCTCCAACAGGCAGTGCCTAAAGGTGGAGACACTGGTTTTCTTCTCGGCGTCTCCGATAACAAGCTGCTTCTCGATGGTATCCCGCTCGAAGCGGGACAGGCGGAGCGCAGCTTTGCGCAGTTGCTGACCGCGGCCGGGCTCTCCAGCATCCTGTTTTCGAACAAAGTCACGATCGAGGACTTTACCCGCCTGGTCCGCGCCTTTGCCATGGGGGGCACCAAAGCACAGGACTTCGCGAAGCAGATCAAAGAGACGCTGGGCGACAACAAGGATTCCTCGATCCGAATTAATGAAGTGAAGTTCGTGGCCGCCGATCCGGCCACTGGCGAGATCTCGATGGCTGCGCAACTTGCGGCCCAAGCTCTGGGACCGGAATTCAAACAGTGGCTCAATGACCCGCAGAAACTTCTGCAACTGATCGCCGCCGCCCAGGGAGCAAGCAATGCCGGGGCAGGAGTTCCGGGCGGCGCGCCGCTCGGCAGCGTTCCCACCGTCGCTATTCCCGGTGGAGCGGTTTCCGGCGGACCTGCGGCTGGCGGGCCGTCTGCTGGCGGAGTTTGGACTGGCGGCGTGGTTCCTTTACAAGAAGAGGAAGTCATCCAGACCATTCGCCTGCTCACCCATTTTGGCCAGGCGATGCAGGACCCCAGCTCTTCCGCGGAAAACCTGTCGGCCGAATTCGGCAAGGCTCCCGAAGGCGCCCGGGTGAATCTCGCGCAGTTGCTGGAAAGTCTCGCCTCACAGGCTTCTCAGAACACGAGCAGCGACGGCAATGACACACCGCTGCTGATGAAAGCCGCCGAGAGCATGGCGATCAAATTCGCGCTCGACCGCTATCAGCGCGGTGACGTCAAGGTCAATGCCGTGCACGAGATGATGGAGCACATGAGCCGGCAGATGGATACGCTGCGCCAGATTCTGCGCGTCCAGGAAGATAAATTGTCGAAGGCAGGCGTTCTGGTTGAGTCGCACGCCGACATTCTCGACCGCATGTTCTGGGCCGAGATTCCGGAAGCCGGCAAGAAAAGCGTCCTGCTGTCGAGCGAAGCGGCCTGCGTGCCGCCGCGCAATATTCGCCAGTTCGTGGAAGTGCTTTTTGAGCGCGACGACAATGAGATCGCGAGTAAAATCCTCGCCAACTACGGCAGCGGTCTCGACGCCAACGACGCGGACGCCCGGCGGAAGACTACCATTGGCTTAGGTCAACTCGCGGACCTCTTCGCCATGACACAGGATGATGTCATGCCCAATACTCTCGCCACGATCGGTGAGAAACTGAGCGTGGAAGACGATCCCGAGATGCAGAGCCTGCTGAGCGCGGCCTTCGCGCGTTTCGGGCAGGAGGCCTGCACGCGCAAAAGGTACAAAGCGGTGGTCGAGCTCTGTTATTCGTTCGAAAGGGTAGCGCGGCAGCGGCCGGTACTGGTGCAGGATCTCCGCTCGCGCGTAGGCGTCGAAAATCGCCTGCCCGAGATGATCGAAGAAGCGATCACTGCCGAGCAGGTGTCCGAGGATCTGGTCAACGTACTACAGCAGCTTCCCAGAAGTTCCGTGGAACACCTTGCCGACCGCTTCTTCCGCGCGCAAAAACGCGTCGAGTGCGATCGCATTATCAGTCTCGTCGGTGAACTCGGACAACCCGCGATTGACGATCTGCGCGACATTCTGCGGACGGGCCAGCCCCGGCAGGCGGCCTCCACAGTGGGCCTGTTGAGTCGTCTCGGCGTGTCCACTTTGCTGGATTTGCTTCCCTCTCGCATGGAAGAGTTCAACCGTTTTTATCAGGACGTCATCGTTCGCCAGATCGCCTACGGCGCCGCACCCGATCGCGGACGCACCCTGCTCGAACTGCTCGAAATGCTCGACTCGATGATTCTGCCGGAAGCGATCGATGAGATCGGTATGAGCCAGGATCGCAGCGCCAGTTCCAGCCTGATTGCGCTCGCCACCGCCGGTGAAAATCAGAACCGCCCGCCGTTCGTGCAATTGAAAGCGGTCGAGTCACTTGGCCGTTTGCGCGAGATAGAGGCGATTCCTGTTCTGCGCACCATCGTCGAAGACAAGAAACTTTTCGGGTACAGCCAGCACCGTGAAATGAGAATCGCCGCGATTCAGGCGCTCTCCAAGATCGATCCTCGCTACGGCACCCAGGCTCTCGCCGACAGCGGCCTCGAGGCCGCCGAACTCGCGATCGCTCCGCTTGATCCCGGCACCGGATGTCCATGGGTCCGCCAACGTCGCTACGAACGCATCGTGTTGCCGCGCACTCTCTCCGCCACTCTTTCCAGTTCCTGGGGAAAGTCGAATATCGTCATGCGGGAGATGAGCCTCGGCGGCGGCATGGGCACGCGCAACGACAATCTTCGCGTCGGCTCCGAGGCCCACGTGGAAATCTCGTTGGGCGTGAAGAAAATCCGCGGCGAGGTTCTGCTGCGGCGCGCCCGGGTCAATGAAATCGGCTTCGAGTTCGTCAGCATGGATCTCGACAGCCGCTACCGCCTCCGCCGAGTCCTCGTGGAGGCACTGCAAAAAGTGCCCGACACTCGCGCCGCCGACTGGGACGGCGAACGAAAGACCTAGGAGCGGGTCTCCGTAACGTGCACGTTTGCTAGCGGCAAACAGCAGGTCCTTCGCTCTGCTCAGGATGACAATTTTTACTTAGTCCCAGCTCTCCGATTCGGAACGCAAAAGAAAAAGCCCCTGTAACCGCAGAGGCTTTTTTTGAAATCGAGTTTTGCAAAACTTGTTCGCTGCCGTTAACTCACCTACGCAACCTTCACGAAAATAATTACCAGTGTGAACAGCACCAGCGACTCGATGAAGGCGAGGCCGAGAATCAGCGCGACCATGATTCCAGGACGCGCCGCGGGATTGCGTCCCAGCGAATCGCAGGCCGCTCCCGCCACTTTTCCCTGCCCCAGTGCCGCCAGCCCGGCCGCGAGTGCAATCGCAAACCCAGACGTCAGCGCCACCCAGTTCGTGCCCGCAACGGCTCCAGTTGAGCCCTGCGCAAACGCCGGCACGGCCATCACCGACGCAATCATCATTACGAAGATCAACATCACAATTTTTCGCATTGTGCTTCTCCTTTATGAATTGCCGCCAGTGGGTGGTTGACGCCGTGCTTTAAAGCCGACGCCCTCACGCTGAAGGCAGGTGTCAGGCACCAGGTCTCGGGTCTCAGGAAAGTCCTCCAGCTAAAATTGCCTGTCTATCCTGAAACCTGACACCTGCTACCTGAGACCTTCTCTGTGTTTCGCGGAAAAAAGTCGTTTCATAGCGAAAGCCACGCCCTCAGCGGCTAAAGCCTTATTCAAAATGGTGCAGTTACCGCAGCGGTGAACCGCTGCGCCACCCAAAATCAAGTGCAACGGAACCCACAATCAAATGCAACACCGGCCAAAATCAAGTGCAACACCCTACTTTTCCGCAAGCTGCTAGTGCTCCTGTCCCGTTGCCTCGCCGAGATACACGCAGGTCAGCAACACAAAAATATAGGTCTGAATGAACGACACGCCAATGTGCAGCCCCTCAAATATCACTGGAATCCCCAGCGGTATGAGTGAAAAGAAAACCAGCGTGACCATTTCCCCGGCGAACATGTTGGCGAACAGACGGATGGTGAGCGACATGATGCGGGCCGCGTGGCTGAAAATTTCGATCGGAAAGAGCAGGA